>JGI24708J26588_10000043_pt1 | contig 80662 bp, 82 predicted proteins | sample BioPla1DNA2_FD_26588 | JGI IMG/M metagenome (IMG submission 26588) | reverse complement strand
AAACAGTAATATTGAATGTATGAACTCTTTCGCTAATACTTTAATTAATTGGAAACAGGAAATTCTTAATTCTTTTATTATTCTTAAAATTAATAAAAAAGCATATAAAATAAATAATATTATCGCAATAATAGTCCATATACTAAATATGCCAGCAGTAATAAATAATCCTATTTGATAAACAATTAATGAAATTGAATACGCAAATAACGTTTGAAATACAACCGCAAATACAGTCCATCCTGTATTATTCATCTCTCTTTTTATAGCCCCTATTGCCGCAAAACATGGTGCACATAACAAATTAAATAATAAGAATGAATAACCTGCTAAAGGTGTAAAGTCTTGGGCTAACATACTCCAAATTTCTAAACCTTCATCACTAACTTCTGCAACTCCATATAATACTCCATATGTACCAATTACATTTTCTTTTGCGACAAGTCCTGTAACTGTTGCTACTGTTGCTTTCCAATCACCAAATCCTAAAGGTTTAAATAATGGTGCAAATATATTTCCAAATCTTGCAAGAATACTTGTATTTAAATCTTCAACCATACCAAAGCTACCATCAGTAAATCCAAAGTTTGATAAAAACCAAATAATTATAGTAGATAATAATATAATAGAACCTGCTTTTTTAATAAAGCTAGAACCTCTTTCATAAACACTTCTTAATACATTAGATACTCTTGGTAAATGATATGCAGGAAGTTCCATTACAAATGGTGCAGGATCTCCTGAAAACCTTTTTGTTTTCTTTAAAATTATACCTGAAATTACTATCGCCGAAATTCCAACAAAGTAAGCACTAAATGATATCCAACCTGAATTATCAAATAAAGCTCCTGCTATTAATGCAATTACAGGAAGTTTTGCACCACAAGGCATAAATGAAGTAGTAATAATTGTCATCCTTCTATCTCTTTCATTTTCGATAGTTCTGCTTGCCATAATTCCTGGAACACTACATCCTGTACCAATCATCATAGGAATAAATGATTTTCCTGACAATCCAAACTTTCTAAATATTCTATCCATTATAAATGCAATTCTAGCCATATAACCACAATCTTCTAAAATCGCAAGGAATAAAAATAATACTAACATTTGAGGTACAAATCCTAAAACTGCACCAACTCCTGCCACAATACCATCTAATATTAAACTAATTAATACATCAGATGTATTGATACTCACTAAAAAGTTTTCTACTAGTGGAGGTATAATTTCTCCAAATAATACTTCGTTAGTCCAATCTGTTACAAATGTTCCAACAGTTGTAACTGAAACATAATAAACAATACCCATTACTAACGCAAAGATTGGTAATGCTAAAAATCTATTAGTTACAATCTTATCGATCTTATCAGAAGTAGTTAATTCATTTTCATTTAATTTAACTACATATTTAGAAATAATACCTGTTATATAGTCATATCTTAATGATGTAACTAAACTTTCAGAGTCATCATCATATTTATATTCAATCTTTTTAACAATTTCATCTATTTTTTTATTATTAAACTTTTCTTTTACTTTTTCATCTTTTTCAAATAATTTTATTGCATAAAATCTAGAAAAAGAATTTGTAGATGGCTCAATAATTTTTTCAATAGAATTAATAGATTCTAATACATCATCTTTAAATATATTTAGTGATTTACTAGATTTCTTTGTACTTAAAACTTTATCTATAAGTTTATCAACACCTTCATTTTTAGAGGCTGAAATTGGTACTATAGAAACCCCCAACTCTTTTTCCAAACCTTTAAAATCAATCTTTATATTATTTTTTTCTACAACGTCCATCATATTACAAGCTAAAACAACTGGTATGTTTAACTCTAATATTTGTGTTGTTAGATATAAGTTTCTTTCAATATTACTACCATCAATGATATTAATAATTAAATCAGGCTTTTCTTCGATTAAATAATTTCTAGAAATAACTTCTTCTAATGTATAAGGCGATAATGAATAAATTCCAGGTAAATCAGTTATAGTAATTTCATCATGACCTTTTATTTTACCCTCTTTTTTTTCAACAGTAACTCCAGGCCAATTTCCAACATATTGTTTTAATCCTGTTAATTCATTAAATAATGTGGTTTTTCCACTATTTGGATTTCCTACTAACGCAATTTTCATATTACTCTACCTCTATCTTTTCTGCATCAAACTTTCTAATAGAAAGTTGATAACCTCTTACAGTTAACTCAATTGGATCACCTAAAGGAGCTACTTTAACAACTTTTACTTCTACACCTTTAGTAATACCCATATCCATAATCCTTCTTTTTGTAGGACCTTCTCCATGTAATTTAATTACTTTTGCACTTTCCCCTATATTTACATCATTTAATGTTTTCATACTATCTCCTTTACTATAATTTTTTTGGCAATATCTTCATTAATTGCAATTCTAGTATCCTTTATATTAACAATAATATTTCCATTAATTTTTTGAATTATTTTAATTTTGCTACCCGAGACAAAACCAAGCCTTTCTAAAAAAGCCATAGATTGTCCTTTTTCATTAATTTTTAAAATTTGTAAGTCTACTCCTTCATCCATAAGTCCCAATGGCATCATAACAACCCCTTTCGTTAGCCAAGCCTAACCAATTAAATAATATTCCTCGTTAACTAAAAAATCAAGTTTTTCTTAGCATATGCTAACTAAATTGTTCATAACTCTTTTTTGTACATTTTATTTATGTTATTATTCAAATAAGAGGTGAAGAAATGGTAAAATTAAGAGAATCAGGTGAAATGTACCTTGAAACAATTAAAATTCTTAGTAACAAGTCTGATAAGGTTAGATCTATTGATATAGCTGAATATATGGAATTTTCTAAACCAAGTGTTAGTAGAGCTGTTTCTATACTAAAAGATGATGGTTATATTATTGTTGACAATAATGGATATATAACCTTGACTGAAAAAGGTGAAGAAATAGCTACAGACATATATGAAAAACATGTTGTTCTTACAAAACTACTTGTTAAGCTTGGAGTTGATCCAGAAATAGCTGACCAAGATGCATGTAAGATAGAACATGATATAAGCGATGAAACATTTGAAGTATTAAAAAAACTATATAAAAAGTTGGAATCTGAATAATAAAAGCGGAATTTAAATTCCACTTTTTATTTTGCTTTTCTAAGTTCTACAACCCAAGCTGATCCAACTCCGATATTATATGCTTTCGCAAATGAACCTTGATTTATTGCGATACCTACTTTAAATACAGAGTTTATATATACAATTGGACTACCTACCATTACTTCCGCAAATGATTTACCATAAACTATTTGATTTTGATAAACAAGGGTATCACCATTATATATTGTAACTTCTAGCTTTTCTCCATATTTAACATTAAGTTTCAAGAAATCTTCTCGTGTAATGTTTGTCCATAAAGAGCCAAATCTAACATCTAATATATCAATATTTCCTCTAACCAAGTTTTCACTTACTTCAACTTCACTTAAAGGAAGACAAAGAATTTCATCTAAATCAAGTTTTTTGCCTACTTCTTCATATTGTATTTTACCACTTGCTAAAAGTGCTCCTGTATAAGAATACACATCTCTACCGTGAAATGTATGACTAAAATTTGTTTCTTTTCGATATAAATTTTTATCAATTTCTCTTATTTCAACAATTCCAATATTTGCGGCTAAATGAGTAAGTGTACCATTATTTGGAGTAACAATATATTTATCATCTTTTGTCTTTGCTACTACACTTCTTCTTTTAGTTCCAACTCCTGGATCGACTACCGATACAAACACTGTTTCACTAGGCCAATATACAACTGTCTGATATAAACGATAACTAGCTTCAAAGATATTGTAGGGAGTAATTTCATGTGTTAAATGTCTAATTGTAAGATCTAAATCAACCTTTAAAGCTACCCCTTCCATTGCACTAACTGCACCATCTACTAATCCAAAGTCAGACTGATAAATTAACAACTTATTCATATTTTTTAAACTCAACCTTCCAATTAGATCCAAAACCTAAATTATTTTTCTTTTCAAAACTATCCATAGATGTAGCCATAGCTATTTTCATAAGTTCATTATTATAAATAATGTCTTCTCCCTTTTCAACCATTCCAAATGATTTATCAAATCTAACCTTTTTATCATAAACAATAATATCATCATGATAAATTGTTACCTGTAAATCATCACCATAATTAAAATCATTTTCAAAAAACATTTTTGTTTCAACATTAGTCCATAAGTTACCAAAGTTAGGATCATTTATTTCAAATATACCTTTTATAACACCATTTTCAATTGTTGGTTTTTCTATCTTATGACAAATTATTTCATCAACACTATATTCTGGTCCAACTTCCTCAAAACTAATGATTCCACTAGCTAGTCTTGCTGCACAATATCCAAATAAATCTCTTCCATGAAATATAGAAACACCTTCGGTATCTTTACCCTTTAATCTATTAATCGTTTCATCAATTTCTCTAATACTTTCGATTCCAACATTATTTTTCACATGAGTTAAAGAACCATTGTCAGGACTAACAATGAAATATCCATCTTTGGTTTTTGCTACACTTGCCTTTCTAGATGTTCCAACTCCTGGATCTACTACTGATACAAACACAGTTCCCTTAGGCCAAAACTTCATAGATTGATACAACCTGTAAGATGCACTCCATGTATCATATTGAGGTAATTCATGTGAACCATCAATTATCTCTAAACTTCTATCTACTGACTTTACTACACCATACATTGCACAAACTGCACCTTCTTTATATGTAAAGTCTGTTTGAAAAACTAAAATTGCTTTTTCCATAAATCCTCCTTAAATAAATGGATTCCAATATATACCATTATTAATATATTTACTAACTAATAATGATGCTACAAATATAATTGCACTTATAAACATAGTAATATAATCATTTTTATTTAATGGTTTATAACTATACCATGTTCTTGTTTTACTTTTGCCATAACCTCTTAAATCCATAGCATTTGATATCAATTCAATTCTATCCAATGTAGAAAATATTAACGGTATAAGTATTGAAATAATATTTTTAAGCCTAGTAAAGAGCTTTTCTTTTCTAGACATATCTAAACCTCTTGCCTGTTGAGATAAAGAAATAGAATTGTAATCTCTTTGAACATCTGGAAAATATCTCAAAGTTAAACTTAATACAGTACATACCTTATAACTTAATCCCATTTTATTAAGTGAAGATGCAAATTCACTAGGGTTTGTTGTTAAAAAGAATATTATACCTAAAGGAATAACTGACAAATATTTAAATAACTTTGTAGTTTGATACAACAATTGTTCCTGAGTTACTACATAAGGTCCAAAAATTGTAAATATTACATTTTTTGTCCCATAAATTTCAACACCTTGCATAGGCGCAAAAGTAAACGTTAAAATAAAGTTTGTAATTAAAAATATTGCTACATATATTAACATTGGTTTAATTTGTTTAAATGTTATTTTTGCAACATTATTCATATAAAATGAAATAACAAGCACAAACATAATTACTCTAATATCATAAGTTAACATTACTGTAGTAGTTAAAAGTAAAAAACATATTAACTTTGTAAAACCGCTAAGTCTATGTACAAATGTATCTAATTGATTATAGGAGAATAGTTTAATTTTCATTGATATTACTCCTTTCATAATTAATAAAGCTTTCAATAAAATGTAAAGGTTCATCAATTTTTGATTTAACTGCTAAATCATATAAAGATGTTCTTTTTAAATTTGCTTTATCAATAATTTCATCATCACTTAAAACTTCATATGATGGTTTATCCGCAATCTTTTTACCATCAGATAAAACTACAGCCCTATATGTATATTCAAGCATTAAATGCATGTCATGAGTAATTAAAATTATTGTTTGTCCTTTTTCATTTAATGTTTTTAAAAATTCCATAATTTCAGAATAATGTTTATAGTCTTGACCTGCAGTAGGTTCATCTAAAATTAAAATTTTAGGATTTAACACTAATATACTTGCAATAGTAACTCTTTTCTTTTGACCATAACTAAGTGCGCTTATCGGCCACTTTTTAAATGGAGATAAACCACAAACTTCCATTACGTTACTTACTCTTTTTTCAATTTCTTCTTCATCTATATTTCTAATTCTTAATCCATATGCTATTTCATCAAAAATCAAGTTTTTAGAAATCATTTGATTTGGATTTTGAAGTACAATTCCTACATGTTCTGCAGTTTCTTTTATTGTAAGATCTAATAAACTTTCACCATTTAAGATAATATCTCCACTATCTGGTTTTTCAAATCCTACAATAAGTTTTGCAAGAGTACTCTTTCCTGCACCATTTTTACCAACTAATGCAAGCATTTCTCCTTTTTTAATATCCACATTAACATCTTCTAGTATCTTTCTTACTCCATCATAACTAAAAGATAAATTTTCAATTTTTAATAAAGTTTCATTTTCATTAGGTTTTAACCTAACGTTGTGCTTACTAAACCAATCATGAAGTTTTGATTCATTATTTTCCATATTAAATTTTTCAATGTTTTCAGGATGCATTGAAGATTTAATATCAATATCTGCATATCTACATGCACTAACATATAATGGTTCCCTTATACCATATTGGATTAATAAATCAGTTGATAAAACAACCTCTGGAACATCATCAATTATTATTCTTCCATTATCCACAAGAACAATTCTATCAATATCCTTGTGCAAAACATCTTCTAATCTATGTTCAATGATTATTATTGTTGTATCTTCTTTATGGATATCATCAATTAATTCAATTGCGACCTTTCCAGTTTTAGGATCTAAATTAGCTAACGGTTCATCAAATAATAATATTGATGCATCTTCTACCATTACCCCAGCTAAAGATACTCTTTGTTTTTGTCCTCCAGATAATTCATATGGATTGTTTTCAATTAATTCTTCCATATTAACTAACTTGCTGATGGTGAAAACTCTTTTTTTCATTTCTTCTTGTAATACATTATCATTCTCTAATGCAAAGGCAATATCTTCACCTACACTAAGACCAACAAACTGACCATCTGAATCTTGTAATACAGTTCCTACTTCTTTAGAAATATCAAAAATACTACTATTTTTAGTATTCTTGTCTACAATGATTAAATCCCCTTTTATGTCCCCTGTATAAGAGTTTGGTATTAAACCATTGATACAATTTCCTAATGTGCTCTTACCTGATCCAGAAGGACCTATTATCAATATTTTTTCACCCTTATATATCTTTAGATTTATATCATGTAAGGTATAGTCTGCTTGTGAATGATATTTAAAACTAAAATTTTTAAATTCTATAACAGGTTTTTTCACAGCCGTTCTCCTTTTCATAATTATAGCAAACTCCATTAACAATTTCTTAAAAATAATAACTATTGTACAATTGAAAAAATTATATTAAAATTGTGTAGCATGCTACTTATTTTGGAGGTGTGTAAATGGAATACAAACATGTTGGTAGATTAATAAAAACATTAACGAATTCTTTTGAAAAAGAGTTTAATAAAGTTGCTTTAAAACATGACTTAACTACATCTCAAAGTATGGTATTAATATACTTACAAAAAAATAAAGATAAAGAAATAAGTCCAATTGATATTGAAAAACATTTTAATTATTCCCACGCAAGTATTTTAGGAATATTAAAAAGATTAAAAGAAAAAAACTTTATTACTATTAAACAATCTAATAAAGATAAACGTTATAGGATTATTGAAATTAGTGATAAAGGAAATAATATAGAAAAAGAAATTAAAAAATCATTAAAAATAGTGATTAAAAAATTATATTTAAATATAAGTAATGAAGAAATAGATACTTTTATAAATGTTTTAAACAAAATGATATATAACTTACAAGAGGAGAATTTATGCTAAAAACTATACTTAAAGAAGTAAAAGAATTTAAATTAGCTAGTATATTAACACCAATACTTATGTTGTTAGAAGTAATAAGTGAACTTATGATACCTTTAATGATGGGTCTTATTATAGATAAAGGTATTAATTCATCAAACTTAAATGCAGTATTTAAATATGGTAGCTTAATGTTAATTTGTGCATTTGCGGCTCTTTTATTTGGTGGTTTAAGTGCTCATTATGGTGCTTATGCTGCTGCTGGACTTGCAAAAAATTTAAGATCAACAATGTTTAAGAAAATTCAAGGCTTTTCTTTTAAAAACATAGATAAATTTGAAACTTCAAGTTTAATCACTAGAATGATGACTGATGTTACAAATACACAACACTCTTATCAAATGAGTTTAAGAATGGGTGTTAGAGCACCTTTTACATTTATTATCGCTTTATTTATGACCTTTTCTATTAATAAAAAATTAGCTTCAATATTTTTATATGCAATTATATTTTTAGCTATTTCATTATTAAGTATGATGTATTTTGCTAGGATTGCATTTAAAGAAGCTTTTGAAAGATATGATGATTTAAATAGTTCAATCCAAGAAAATGTTTCAAATATTAGAGTAGTAAAAGCTTATGTTAAAGAAAAAGATGAAACTGCAAGATTTATAAAAACAACTAAAAAACTTTATGATGCATTTGTTAAGGCAGAAAATATTACAGTATTAAATAGTCCAATAATGATGTTAACTACTAATGCATGTATCATCGCATTATCATGGTTTGGCGCTAATATGATTGTTAATAAAACATTAACAACTGGCGAACTTATGAGTATGTTTACATATACAATGAATATCTTACATAGTTTAATGATGGTTTCTTTTTTCTTTATTATGATAATTATGTCTTTTGCCTCAATGAAAAGAATATCAGAAATAATTAATGAAACTCCAAGTATTACTAATCCTAAAAATCCTATAACAGAAGTGAAAGATGGAAGTATTTCCTTTAAAGATGTTTGTTTTGAATATTATGATAATACAGAAGATTATGTGTTATACAATATAAATTTAGATATAAAATCAGGAGAAACAATAGGTATCATTGGTGGTACTGGTTCATCTAAATCTACCTTAGTTCAACTAATACCTAGATTATATGATGTTAGCTTAGGAAGCATTGAAGTTGGTGGTGTTGATGTTAGAAATTACGATCTAAAAATACTAAGAGATGCAGTTTCAATGGTATTACAAAAAAACACACTATTTTCAGGTACTATAAAAGACAATTTAAAATGGGGAAATAAAAATGCAAGTGATGAAGAAATCATAGAAGCTGCTAAACATGCACAAGCTCACGATTTTATTATGAGTTTTAAAGATGGTTATGATACACATATTGAACAAGGTGGTACAAATGTTTCTGGTGGTCAAAAACAAAGACTTACTATAGCTAGAGCATTATTAAAAAAACCTAAAATTTTAATTCTAGATGATTCTACTAGTGCAGTAGATACAGCTACAGATGCACATATTAGAAAAGCTTTTAGAGAAGAGCTCCCTGATATTACAAAACTTATTATTTCTCAAAGAATTTCATCTATTATCGATGCAGATAGAATAATAGTATTAGATGATGGAAAAATTAATGGTATTGGTACTCATGAAGAATTACTAGAAACAAATAATATTTATCAAGAAGTATATGAAACACAATATAAAGGTGGTGATAGTCATGAGTAGAAGAGTAATCGCAACTGATAAAAAACTTGATGTTAAAGTATTAAAAAGACTAATCAAATATTATTTAAAATATAATAAACTATCACTTTTTATTGTATTTGTTTCTATCGCAATAGTTTCATTAATTTCTGTTGCTGGTTCATTATTTACTAGAGTTTTAATTGATGACTATATTATTCCTTTAACCAAACAAGCAAATCCTGATTTTACACCATTAAAAAAAGTGTTACTTATAATGGCTTCAATATATTTAGTTGGTATAGTATTTAATTATTTATATCAAAAAATATTAATCTATGTGACTCATAAAACTTTAAAGAAAACAAGAGATGACTTGTTTGCACATATGCAAACTCTACCAATAAAATACTTTGATACTCACCCTCATGGAGAAATAATGAGTATTTATACAAATGATATAGATACTTTAAGACAGGTTTTATCACAAACAATTCCTTCTTTATTTAGTTCAACTATAACTATTATTTCGGTATTTATATCAATGCTAGTTTTAAGTGTCCCTCTTACTTTTATCATTATCTTTATGTTGTTTATTATGAGAAAAGCAATTTCTTGGATTGGTAAAAACAGTAGTAAATACTTTAAAAAACAACAATCTGATATTGCTAAAGAAAATGGTTATATTGAAGAAATGATGGAAGGTATTAAAGTTGTTAAAGTATTCAACTATGAAGAAGAAGCAATTAATAGATTCGAAAAAATAAATGATAGTTTATTTAACAGTTCATTTAATGCAAATAAATTTTCAACTTTATTAATGCCTATTATGGGTAATTTAGGTAATATATCCTATGTTTTAACTGCTGCAATTGGAGGTATATTTGCAATAGCCTTTAATTCAATAACTGTAGGTACTTTAGCTTCATTTTTAAACTTAAATAAATCATTTAATATGCCTGTAATTCAAATATCAAATCAATTTAATGCAATAATTATGGCAATGGCTGGAGCTGAAAGAGTATTTAAATTATTAGATGAAGAATCTGAAACAAATGAAGGTGATGTTACACTAGTTAATGTAAGAAAAGAAAATGGAAAGCTAATTGAATGTGATGAATGCACTAATATTTGGGCTTGGAAACATCCAGGAAGAAATGGTGAAGATAGACTAATTTTATTAAAAGGTGATGTTAGATTTTATGATGTAACATTTGGTTATAATGAAAATCAAACTGTATTGAAAAATATTAATTTATATGCCGAACCTGGTCAAAAGCTAGCCTTTGTTGGAGCTACAGGTGCTGGTAAAACAACAATTACAAACTTAATAAATAGATTTTATGATATACAAGAAGGTTCAATCACATATGATGGAATTGATATTAAATTAATTAACAAAAATGATTTAAGAAGATCTTTAGGTATTGTATTACAAGAAACAAACTTATTTAGCGGTACTATTAAAGATAATATTAAGTATGCAAATCCTGAAGCAACTGATGAAGAAGTTATACAAGCCGCAAAACTTGCAAATGCTGATGGTTTTATAAGACATTTAGAACATGGATATGATACGGTTATAAAAAGTGATGGTTCTCCACTATCTCAAGGTCAAAAACAATTATTATCTATCGCTAGAGCAGCTCTTGCAAACTCACCTGTATTAATACTTGATGAAGCTACTAGCTCAATTGACTCTAGAACAGAAAAAATTGTGCAAAGTGGAATGGATAAATTAATGAGTGGTAGAACAACTTTTGTAATAGCTCATAGATTATCTACAATTAAAAATTCAAATGTAATACTTGTATTAGACCATGGTGAAATTATTGAAAGAGGTAACCATGAGTCCTTATTAAAAGAAAAAGGAACCTATTACAAGTTATATACTGGTTTATTAGAAATAGAATAAAAAAGATACGGAATTTTCTCCGTATCATTTTTTATTCTCTTGATAAAGAACCTTTTTTAGTTTTTGTTTTGCTATAAGCAATTAATAGTAGCGTACCTACAATACCTGCAACAAGTGCGTCCATTACAAATGCAATAACTCCTTGAGCAATTACAACATTCATTGGTTCACTATAGATTATTACATCTAGTGCAGGAGCAACTATCAACCATGCTACAGCATTACCAAGAACTTGGAAAATATTATAAGTAATAATATCTTTTTTCTCAAACTCTCCTTCTTCAATATTAAGTTTATAATATGAGAAACCAGCTATTAATGCAGATACACCCGATGCTACTACCCAGCTCCACCATGGAGAACCATAAGTAATAAAATCTGATAATGCATGTCCTATAAATGCAACTAAGAAACCACACAATGGACCAAATACAGCCGCAAAGAATGCAGAAACTCCATAAGCAATTTGTAAGTTTGTTTCAGGTACTGGTGAAGGAACTTTTACAAACATAAATAACACCATAAATAAAGCTCCACCTAATCCTGTAGCTACTATCGTCTTTGTAGAAAATAATTCTTTTTTCATAATAACCCCCTTAAGTTATATCAACAATATTACCACATATTTAATATTTTATTTAAATAAAATAAAAATAATGATAAGATTCTTCTTACAATTAGATTTTACCACAAATAAAAAAAGGTGACTTATTCATCACCCATCTCTTTACGAGCAAACATTACAACAGCTTCTCCATCCATTGAACCATAATCTTTCATACTTATTGAACGTATAATCTTATCTGGATAGCTTTCATTAAGTTTTTTTTCATTATATCTAAGCTGTGGCCCTAAAAGTATAATAGATGATTCAGGAACAACTTTTTCAGCATCAATCATTCCATAAGCAGCAATTTCATAATCCCATCCATTATCTTTAACTGCCTGTTTCATTTTTTCAACTAACATAGTTGTTGATATCCCTGCAGTACACAATAAAGTTATTTTTTTAGTCATAATCTCTCCTTTATTATTTCATCTTACTATTCAGTTATATTACCAAATAACTTGAGCAAGCATAATCATAAGTGGCATAGTTATTAAACAAAATATTGTTGTTAAACTAATAATTATAGCACCTTGTTTAAAATCACCACCATATTGTTGAGCAAGCATTGCAACAGTTACAGCTGTTGGTGTACTAGAAGCAATAATTACAACTTTCTTTATATCCATATATGTATTTGGTATTAATATAAACACAAGCATTATTACTATTGGAACAATTATTAATCTATACAAACTAACAATGTATGCTTGTTTATTTTTAAATACCTCAACAATATTACTTTTAGCTACATATGTTCCAAGTACTATCATAGCTAATGGAGTGTTCATACTTCCAACTATACTTAAAGATTCCTCAATAATAAATGGAAGTTTTATAGGAGAAACAAAAACTATAAATCCAATTACTAAACCTATCATTGCAGGAGAAGTTAATATTAATTTAGGAGTTATTAAGTCTTTTCTTCCACTAACTAAATAAATACCAATTGTCCATGATAGAAGATTAAAAACAACCATGTATGCACTTATATACATTACATATTCAATTCCTAATAATCCTTGTACTAATGGTAAACCCATAAATACTGAATTAGAAAATCCAATCGCAAATTGTTCAATTCTATTCTTATTTCCATAAACAATTCTAGCAACTATTAATCCAATAATAATTGATAAGAAAGATAAAACAAATGCAACAATAATCCCATATAATTTTTCTTTGCTAAATTCAATGTTAAAAGACACTATTGTAATTGCTGGTGCACATATTCTAAGTAAAATATTAGCCATTTGTTGTGATCCATCTTCATCAACCCATTTTTTAGCATACAAAAAATATCCTATACTCATCATTAAGAACATTTTTACTATTTGGTAAAATATTGTAATTCCCGTTTCCATAAACTATCTTCTTTCTAAAAAAGCATTACATTTTTTTAAATGCTTGCCATTTTTTCATAAACATCAATAAACTCAGAAGCAATTATTTTAAATCCTTCAGCACTCATTAGTTGGTCTTCAGCATGCATCAATAAAAGTTGAAATTCAACTCTTTCTCCACTTGCTTCTTGTTGAATTAAGCTAGCATGAGCACGATGCCCATCCGCAAATATATCATCACCAGCTATTATCTTATTTCTTGCCTCTTCAAATTTACCTTCTTTTGCAAGTTGTATTGCTTCAATATACATACTTCTTGCAGTACCTACTGTAGAAATTATTTGAAAACTAATTAATTCAATTTGTTCCATAAATTCCCTCTCCTATAAAGTATTTCTTAGCATATTGTAACATATTATTTAATAACATTAATATTATTTACAGGTTCAAAATCTATAACTTTATTTTTCAAAATATACTTTGCAAGTATTTCTACCATACTAGTTTGAATTTCTTTTATGACTTTAGAATCTTTAATCATTGAGAAATCTCCACCACCACTAGACCTATAATTATTTAAGACAATACTAAAACTATCTTCTTCTTTTATATCTTTTCCTTTATATTTTAATTCAACTATTCTATTACCAATATCATTACTAACTTTAATTGTATAATCTATTCCATCAACCATATCATAATTAAAATGTTGTAGTTTTGGATATATATACTTATTATTTACAACTATTTCATCATTTTCTATTTCAAAATATTCTGCACATTTTTCTAAATATGCTTTTAATGTTTTACCATTTATTTTTTTCACTACTAATGTATTTGGATAAGTATAAGTAGAAACAATATCTCTATAAGTTATATACTCATTAAATCCTTTTGCATTAATAAATAAAGCACAACTTGATAAATCAGCATTGCTTATATCTTTTTGTACCATATTTAAAAATGTAATAACTTGATGTTTATTTAGTCTTGCATCAAATTCATCATTAACTTTTAAATCTACTTTACTTTCACCTAATTTTTCATCTAGCCATACTTGGCATTTTTTCTCATCTTCATCAACTAATTTTAACATTTCATAATCAGCCTCTTTATCAGCTATTAAAAGTGAAGATGTTATTTCATTATTAATTTTTACAAATGATATTTCTTTTGCATTAGAAGCACTTTGGGTTACTATTGTATCTTTAACTTTACATGAAATAGATCTATGTTGATGCCCTGTTAATAAAATATCAATACCTTCTATTTCATTTAATATTTTACTTCCAACATTTTCAAAAGTTTCAGGTTCTAATAATTCATTAGTTTCTAAATCTCTTTCAAAACCACCATGGTAAACACAAACAATATAATCAACCTTATCTTTTAATTCATTTACTTTTTCTTTACATACTTCAAATGCATTTAAAAATTTGAAATTAACTATATTTTCTTCTTTTTCCCAATTAGGTATATATTGAGTAACAATACCGAATATACCTATTTTTTTACCATTAGACATCTGTCTAATATAACTTTTCCCAATAAACTCATTTTTATATAAAACATTACATGTAATGCATTTAGCATTTAAGTAATCTAAATGTTTTAATAAATGTTTTTCTCCATAATTAAAATCATGATTACCTACATTAATGTAATCATATCCAATATAATTCATCACCCTACTCATTGGATGAATATTATCTTCATCAAAATTAAAATGATAAAAAGACAAAGGAGAACCTTCTAAAACATCTCCATTATCAATAATGATTGTGTCATTATCTCTAATTTCATTTATTAATGTAGACAATCTAGATAAACCCATATTTTTTTCTTTGTTATCAGAATAATCATATGGATAGATATAACTATGCAAATCAGAAGTAGTAAGTATTTTCATATTAACCTCTTGCTAATTTATTTCGTAATTTTGTAGAAAAATATTCAATGATTAGCACTAGTAATATTAGTGCTGATAAAAATGATCCAACCATTGTCCATCTTCTACTAGATATTGATTGAACTAAAGCAGCTCCAATTCCTCCTGCTCCTACAATTCCCAAAGTAGTAGCATCTTTTAAATTAATATCAAATCTATATATGGTTGTAGATACAAAAGATGCACTAAGTTGAGGAATTACCCCATATCTTATTTTTTCAAAAGTATTACAACCAGAAGCATCTAAAGATTCTAATATACCTGTATCTAAATCTTCAATTGCTGTTACAAACATTTTTGAAATCATTCCAATTGAACAAATTGATTGCGTAACAACTCCACAAAAAGGGCCTGGTCCTGTAACTCTAATCCATACAAGAGCCCACACTAAAGAAGGAATTGTTCTAATCATTAATACTAAAGAACTAAATATAAATGCAACATATTTATTAACAATATTTTTACTAGATAAAAAACTAACTGGAACTGCTAAAATTGCACCAAATATTGTTCCAAGTATTGCAATTGCAATTGTTTGAAGAATTAAATAAGGAACTCCATCAGTAGAAGTAGTAAAAAGCAAATTTGTATCCGGATGAGTAATACCATAAACAATCCCATATGCAACTTCACTTCCCTTAGAAGCAATACCCTTATATTCAATACCACTAATACTCCATAAAATAAGTAATAATATTATTGATAAAACAATAGAAATCTTTATAAAATTTTTAGGACGCCTTTCATACATTTCAAATATTGTCATAATAATCTCCTAACCAAGCTTGCTCCTTAGATAACTACTAAGTTGATCTATAAGTAAAACTAAAACAAATAAAGATAATAAAACCATCCCTAAACCGTTATAGTCTCTCCATCCTATTCTTTCATTAATTAAAACTCCTAATCCACCAGCTCCAACATACCCTAGTATACTTGCTGCTCTAATATTCATCTCAAAACAATATAAACAATGAGAAAAGTATGTAGGAAGAACTTGTGGAACACAGGAGCCCCAAAAAGCTTGAAATTTATTACACCCAAAGGATTCTAAAGCTTCAAAAGGACCCATGTCTAAAGTTTCAATACTTTCAAATAACATTTTAGAAACAATACCAAAAGTAAAAATACTTATTGCAATCGTTCCTGCAAAAGTTCCTAAATTAAATATCAATGCTGCAACACTAGCAATAATAAGAGTTGGAATGCTTCTTATGATGGATAAAACAAATCTTACAAAAAGTAATATAGGTTTGTTTTTATTAATATTGCTAGAAGCAAGTATTGAAAAAGGAATGGATAATAAACATCCAATTATACTACCTAAAAGAGACATTTTAACTGTATCAACAAGTGGTCTAACAACATTTTTAAAATATCCAAAATTAGGATTAAAAATTTGAGATAAGATTACCGTTAATTGATTTGATCTTTTAATAATTATTGTTAAATTAAATCCAGTAACTTTTAAAGAAATATAAACCACAATAAACAAAATAGATAAGATTAAAATTTTCTTACTCCTAGGTCTTTCTACACTATTACCACTTTCTAGTGTAATTACCTCAGGTTTAAAAAATTTATTAAACAATTTATCCATAAACAACTTCCTTAACCATCTCAGGAACTTCTTTACCTGCATAAATCTTATCTAAAACATCTTGGTTTACATCTTCACTTTTTCCATCATATACAATTTCACCACTTCTAATGCCGATAACTCTATTTGCGTATTTTAAAGCTAAATCAACATGATGAATATTAATAATAATTGTAATATTCATTTCTTTATTTATCCTTTTAAAGTCATCCATTACAACATCGGCCATAATAGGATCTAATGAAGCAACAGGTTCATCCGCAAGTATTATCGAAGGATTTTGATTTAAAGTTCTTGCAAGAGCAACTCTTTGTTGTTGACCCCCTGATAATTGATCGCATCTAGTATATGCTTTATCTAAAATACCTACTTTATCTAAAGCTTTTAAAGCTTTCATTTTTTGTTCTTTTGTAAATATACCAAAAAGTGTTCTATACCACGGCATATCAGGTATGTCGCTTGTAAGAACATTATTTATTACTGTTGCCCTAGTTACTAAGTTAAATGATTGAAAAATCATACCGATTTTCCTTCTAAATTTTCTTAGCTCTTTTCCCTTAAGGGTATTAACATCTATTCCATCAACAATTACTTTTCCACTAGTTGCATCATGCATTCTATTTACTGTTCTAATAAGTGTAGACTTACCAGCTCCTGAAAGTCCAATTATTGCCACAAATTCACCTTGTTCTATTGTTAATGTAATATTTTTTAAACCAACAACTCCATTTGGATATGTTTTGCCTGCATTAATAAATTCAATCATATTTTTCTCCAATTTTAAAAATTGGGTAGTAGAAATTATCTACTACCCTTAAATTATTCTGTAACTGCTTTAAGTGCAGCTCTTGCTCCATCATAGTCAGAGTCTACTGCTTTTGCATAACCTGTATGCGAATATACATCAAATATCTTTTTACCTTCATCTGTATTGATAATATTAATTAAAGCATTTTGAATTGCAGCGATAAATTCTTTGTTATAAATATCTGGATTTGCCATTGTAATTGCTACTGTATCATTGTAAATTCCTTCAGTAACACCAATTACATTTAACTCATTCCAAATTGAATCACTTCTTCCTAAACCAGCTTTACCTGTTTCATCTTTAGAATCTGTAGGAATCATCCAACTTGCTTCATAGTCATTTCTACCATCAGCATAACAAACAATAATATCAACTGATTCACTAGCTGCTTGAGCAAATGAACTTCCATAGCCATCTAATGTAACTACATTTGTTAAGTCAGTGATTTTCTTGTCATAATTTTCCATTAGCCACATTGTAGGATAAATGTATCCAGCAGAACTGCTTGTTTTTAATACAGCCCAATTAGCTTTATCTAAATCTTCCCAAGTTAATTCTTCACCTGCATTAACTTTTTCAGCCAAAACTTTTCCATACTCACTAGGTGTAGCATAAATTAATGAACGATAGTAAGTAACTTGTGGTCCATCTTTCTTAGTCGCGTTATCATCACCATTCCAAGTAGTAGGATCTGTAGAGTCATTTGATAATCCAGAACGAGTTGCAGTTAAAATTACATCTGTTTCATCAGAATATAATGCATATGTTCCTCCAGGAAGCCATCCTAAATCAATAGTACCTGCAGCAAGTGCTTCACCTGTTGCATCATATGATGTTCCTACAGTAATATCTACTTCATCAATTGTATAACCTTCATCTGCTAATGCTTCTATTAATAATTCATTTAAATTTGCTGTTCCAGTAATAATAACGTCAGCATCTTTGCTTGGCACAAATTCAAGTACTAACTTAGCAATTTCTTTACTTCCAGTTTCTGCTGGCGCTATCTTACCACTTGTAGATTCTGTTACTTCTTCTGTTGTTTCTTCTGTTGGTGTTTCTGATGGTTCATCAGTTTTTGGACCACCACAACCAACTACTAACAATAAAGTTAGTAATAACACTAATAATTTTTTCATAATTCCTCCATAATATTTATGATAAAACTTATTAAAAGTTGCTTAATGTTTACTATTTAAGTGCTGCTGTAATTAATGACATCTTATATACTTCTTCAGCATTACATCCACGTGATAAATCATTGATAGGTGCTGCTAATCCTTGAAGGATTGGCCCTAATGCTTCAAAACCACCAAGTCTTTGAACTAATTTATACCCAATATTACCTGAAGTAATGTCAGGGAATATAAATGTATTGCAATATCCTGCTACATCATTATCTTTAACTTTTACTTTTGCTACTGTAGGTGATACTGCTGCATCAAATTGGATTTCTCCTACAATTCCAAAATCAGGATTTGATGCCAACACTTTTTCAGTCGCATTTCTCATCTTATCTACAGATGCACCTTTTCCAGAACCTAGTGTTGAATAACTAAGCATTGCTACTTTTGGATCAATATCAAATACTCTTGCTGTTTTAACTGTTTGATAAGCAATATCAACCAATTGATCTTCAGTTGGTTCAAGATTAATTGCACAATCTGCAAATGCATATCTTTCATCACCTTTAACCATGATAAAACTTGATGAAACAATATTATTTCCTGGTGCAGTTTTAACTATTTGAAGTGCCGGTCTAACAGTGTCTGCTGTTGAATAAGTAGCTCCTCCTAATAATCCATCCGCAAGTCCCATCTTTACAAGCATTGTTCCAAAATAATTACCTTTTTTACATGCTTCTATACATTGTTCTTTATCCATCTTCCCTTTTCTAAGTTCAACTAATAAATCTACCATTTCATCAAACTTGTCATAGTTTAGTGGATCTAGTATTAAGATTCCTTCTATGTCAAAATTATTTTCTTTTGCTGCAGCTTTAACCTCATCTACATTTCCAATTAAAATTGGAGTTAAAAGCTTGTCTTTTTCAAGCCTTGATGCTGCTTCTAGTATTCTTGAATCTGTTCCTTCAGTAAATACTAGTCGAAATGGATTTTGTTTTACTTTTTCTGCTAATGATTTAAACATAATTATCCTCCTATTTTACCTATGTTAATTATACACTATGCTTAAGCTATTTATTATTAATTAAATGTTCAATAAATATTTTTAAACCTATAAAAACTAATATAAAGCCACCTATCATTTCAGCTTTATTTTTTATGAGTATTCCTGTTTTTTTACCAATAAATGTTCCTATTACACATATTATTAATGTAGTTAATGCAATTATTATTGCACTACTAAATATATCTACATTTAGTGCTGATAAACTAATTCCTACAGCCAATGCATCAATGCTTGTCGCAATTGCTTGTACAATTAACATTTTTAATGTTAATTCATTGTTAGAACATTCAATTTCCTCTTCACTTTTTATTTCTTCATAGGCTTCTTTAATCATATTTAAGCCTATTGCTGCTAATAAAATTAAAGCTATCCAATGATCTAATGCTGCTATTTGTTTATAAAAAACATTGCCTGCAAAATATCCAATTATTGGCATTACTCCTTGAAACATTCCAAAAGTTAATGCCATTAAAAAAGAATATCTTTTATGCATATCTTGATAACACAAAGTGTTTGCGATAGTTACCGCAAATGCATCCATAGATAATCCTAAACCAATTAATAATATTGTGTATATATCCATAACATCTTAATTATACACTATTATCAATAATTATTTAATCTATGCTAAAATAAGTACTATGAAGATAAAAACTATTGAAAATTTAAATATTTATGATGATTTTGTAAAAAAATCACCATACAACCATTACATGAAATATAGTAATTGGGCTAATCTTAAAAAAGCATCAAATATGAAACCTTATTTTTTAGGTTTTTATGATGAAAAATTAATTGGTACTGCAATGATTTTTAAATTTAATGGGATTATTCCTTATATGTATATGCCTACTGGTTTATGTATTGATTATAGTAATTTAGATATCTTAAATGAAGCATTAGATTTATTAAAAGATTTTGCTAAAAAAGAAAAAGTTTCTTTTTTAAGAATAGACCCTTTAGTTATAAGAGTTTCAAAAGATATTGACGGAAATCAAATAGATGGAATTAATAATGAATTTGTTACAGAAGCATTAATAAACAAAGGTTTTAAACATAAAGGATATGGTTATGGTTATGATGGTAGTTTACATAATCGATTTACATTAATTGTTGATATTGATAAAGATGTAGAAACCTTAAGATCTAATTATACAAAACAAAGACAAACTGCATTAAATAGACATGAAGTAATTGGTTTATATACAAGATTAGGTAACATTGATGATATTAAATATTTAATGGAATTTGAAAAAGAACTAGCAAGTATGCAAGGCTTTAAACCTCATTCCAAAGAATTTTTTACAGATATTATTAATAAATATAAAAATAATCATAGGCTCTATATTACTGAAATTAATTTAGAACACATGATTGAAGGTATTAGTAAAGAATTAAAATCAAAAAAATATGCAAAAGATAAAGAAGCTAGGCTTGCAAAAGAAAGAGAGTTAAACCAAGCTAATGTATTAAAAGAAGAACATGGTTCTTTATTAGTAGTAGCTGCCGGACTATTTTTGTATGGAGGAAATAGATCTTGGGATTTATATGCATATAATAGAAAATCTTGTAATTTCTTAAAGCCTGTTGATAACTTGCATTATTTTGCAATGCAAGATTTAAAAAACTTAGGTGTAAAATACTATGATATGTGTGGATTTAGTGGTTCTACATCAAAAGATGATCCATACTATGGTTTATATAACTACAAAAAATCATTTAATCCAGAATTTATAGAATGGATTGGAGAATTTGATTATATTATTGATAAAAATAAATATAAATTATTATTAAACACAAAAAAAGGATTTAGACGCATCCGTAGAAAATTAAATTCAATTATCTACAAGAAGGATTAAATCCTTTTTTATTACTTTATTCTATTAATTAAATAAGGCATTGCTTCTTCAAAGTTAGCTCCATACCATATTGGATTTTCATCTTCAAGATTACATTTAATGCTTTCACATACATAATCAGCCGCAATTCTTAATGATTCTTCTAAACCTTTTCCATTTACATAAGCACCTGTAAATGTACTTGCAAAGATGTCACCAGTTCCATGTAATGCAACAGGTAGTTTATCGTTATAGTATTCAAAATATTCATCTTTATCTGATAAATAAGCCATTACTCCTAGTTTACTTTCATCAAAACTTACTCCTGTAAGTACTGGATATTTAACACCTAATTTATGTAATCCTTGTAATATATCTTCTATATATTTTCTATCATATCCACTTTCAATATATGGCATATCTAACATAAATGTAGCTTCTGTTATATTTGGTACTGCTATATCTGCTTTACTACATAGTTTTGCCATTCTTTTTGCGAAAGAAGTATCAAAACCTACATAAAACTTTCCATGATCTGCCATAGCAGGATCAACAATTATATGGTTACTGTTTGTTTTTAATTCATCAAATAGCCATTCCATAATTTCAATTTGTTCAAAAGATCCTAGATATCCAGTATACATTGCATCAAATTTTAAATCTTCTTTTTTCCAATGATTTACAATATCCTTAATATCACTTGTAAGATCTCTAAAAGTAAATCCTTTAAATGCTGTGTGAGTTGATAAAACTGCTGTTGGAATAATTGCGCACTCAACTGACATAGCAGAAATTATTGGTAAAGCTACTGTTAGTGAACACTTTCCAACACATGATATATCTTGAATAGTTACAATTCTTTTCATAAATTAACACCTTCCTAAATATTCTTCTTTTAATATTGAATACATTGCCATATCAGTTATACCTGATATGCATATATCTCTTTTTCTTAAAGTACCTTCATATTTCATGCCTACTTTAAGCATAACTTTTCCTGAACTAGGGTTATCTATACTATGTCTGCCTACAACTAAATTAGAACCTACTTCTTCAAAGAAAAATTTTAATAATCTTTCTAAAGCTTCAGTTGTATAGCCTTTTCCCCAATGCTTTTTAGAAATACAATAGCCTGTTGTAAGTAAACCAAGTTCTTCATTAGATTCTACCACACTTATATTTCCAATCAACTCATTATTATCTTTTATTACAATTGCCCAGTTGTAAAAATCTTCTTTTTCATATGAATTAATCCATGAATTAACTATTTGTTTAGTAACTTCTATGTTTTCATGGGGTTTCCATGTTAGATATCTACACACTTCTATATCATTTGCCCAATTTAAAAACATATCTTCAGCATCATCTTTTTTAAACCTTCGTAATAATAATCTTTCTGTATGTAATTCTTTAGTTCCAATATGTTTCATAGCATAACTCCCATACACTATTATAACTTAAACTTTCTATTTTATTAAATGCAGCTATTTTTCAATAATTAAAATCTTATATTAAATTAAAATGTTTAAATGCATTATATAATCCATCCTTATCAACATCATCTGTTACATAATCTGCGATTTCTTTTATTTCTTGTTGACCTGAGTTCATTGCAACTCCAATATTACAAAACTCTAACATTGAAATATCTATTATTGCATCTCCAAATGCAAATGTATCTTTAACATCTCTTTTTAAATATTTTAATAAATAATCAATTGCATTTTCTTTTGTTACATTGGCAATTCCTATATCTCCAAATAATGCTTTTTCTCCTTTTCCTCCCCATGTACCAACTGGTAAATGAGAAAATTTTTCTTTTGCATCTAAATAATCTTGATAAGAATTTAATACAAAACTAACCTTATTTAAATCATCTCTATATAACTTCCCATCAAATATAAGTCCATGTAACACATCTTCGACTTCAAGATTTTGATAGTTTGTTTCTCCTTTATTTGCACTATATTGTTGTATTGGTTTTTTACCAACTTCTCTAAAATTTCTACTTGCAAATAAACCATTATTGCTTTCTAGATAAAATTCTAAATTTTTACTATGTAACCAATCCACAATTTCTTTAGCATCTTCTTTTGAAATTAGCTTATGCATTATTACTTTTCCATTATGTTCAACATAACTTCCATTCCCACATATAATTCCATCTAATCCAATATCTAATATATAATCAGGCATCTCAGCTTTGCTTCTTCCTGTACATAGATAAACTAAATGGTTATTCTTTCTTGCTTGAATAACCGCTTTTTTTGCACTTTCTGGTAATTTGTTTTCATAAGTTATTAAAGTTCCATCAACATCAATAAATATTATCTTACTCATTTACTATTCCTTTCATTCAAATGTAATTATTGGATATTTTTCACTTACATCATGATATATATTAATATCTTTTTCATCAACTAATACCATATCTAAGGCAGCTAATGCAGATGATATTCTATATCCGTTACCATAATCTTTTGTAGGATAAGAAAAATATATTCCACTGCCACAACAAGTATAAGCCGCATTAATACCTTTATTAACAACATAACATTCTACAGCTTGATCATTAATAGGATTAGGTTCTTTTGATGTTGGTACATAAACACATACATATGTTTCTTCACTATCTTCTTTTAAAGATGGAGTTAAAGCAACATATACACTTTCATCAATATTATCAGGAACACTAAACTTCACAAAATCTAATTTGTTTGAAAGAGAATAATATCTTTTATTATCTTTAACTTCATAATCTAATACATTATATGAAAAATCTGTTTCATATTCTTTATAAACTAAAGGTTCTTCATTTACATAAATAGTTTCAATATTATGAATTATATTCTCATTATCTAACTCTAAATCAAAAGATAATTGTTTTATTTTATTTGATAATTCATCTATATCTTGATTTTCAATTATTACATCTTGATAAAAAACTGTTTTATTTTGATAATCTTTTGCATAAGTATCAAATAAATCTCCATCCATAAACTTTGTATCATTTGCATATCCAACTATTTCATTAATTACATTTTCATCTTTATTGAAAAACGAACTAGCATTATCTGCCATAAAAACAAGCCTTAAATAAAGATTATCTTCATCTTCTAAAGTGCTAATAACCGCATAACTAGTAATCTTACCTTCCTCAATTACCTCTTCATTTTCTTCTTCAATTATAGTTGGTTCTTGGTTTATTGTGGGTTCTTCATTAATTTCATTAGTTTTACTACATCCTGTCATAAAAACTAAAACAAGAAATATTACTATTAGTTTTTTCATGATACTTCCTTCTTTCTTATTTAATAAAATTATATCACTGTAGATTAAGAAAAAATAACATTAACTTATATCATATTCTTTTATAAAATCATCATGTAAAAATGTACAATGATAACTTTCCATATAATATTGATATAGTTCGTTTAACTCTTTTTCATCATCAATATTATTTTCTAAACTAAATATTGCTTTTATATAATCTTCATAATTTTCATCAATTAATTTTGATAATATATCTCTAGTTTTTTTATAAGACATTCAAGTTCCCCTATCTTTATAAAAAATATTGTTTTAAATAATCCTTTAAATCTTTATCACAAATATACACATATACACCTCTTATCCCTCTTGAAAATAATGTTATGTATATGTTTGTAATATACTCAAATAATTCATCGTATTCATTTATTGATCTTTTTCCCATTATGTCATAATAATTATCTTTTATAACTACTATTTTATTTTTAGCTTTATCATATGAAATTTCATTTCCCATCACTATACCAATATAGTTTAAATCATAACCTTGAACAGTATGAATACATCCCATTTCATTAATTGAATTTTCAGAGTTTATCCAATCATTAGGTGTTGTATTCCATGTAAATTCTTCATTATCTATTCTTATATCAACAGTTCTTTTATCATAAGGTGTTCCTTTTTTATCTTGTTTTGATTTCCATTGCCAAGCATATCCTGCAACCATTTTTGATAAACCAATATCTGGATTTTTATCTTTTTCCATTATATCTATACGCATATCAGATATGTTATCAAACAATTTAAATTCAAAATTTTTGTCAAAAGTTTTTGGTTTAGGATTTTTATTAGTAAAAATATCTTTTATATAATTATAAAATTCCTCTCCTCCTAGACTCCTCATTTGAGCTTCAAGAATGTATTCAAAACTACAATTATCAAGCACTTTTTTAAATTGTTCTTTTCTTATATCTGTTGGCCTTATTGTTTGAAACCTATCATAAAAAAATATTTGATGTTTACTTTTTAAAAGTATCCAATCTAGTTCTGTTCCTTCATTAGGATCTAATCCCAATTTAATATTTGCTTTTGAAAAAGCAGGAAAAGCTCCACTAACTAAATTTTTCCTTCTTCTTAATCTATGTGCTTCATCAACAATTACCAAATCTAAATATTCTGAGTCTACAATATCTTTTGGACTCATTATTATTTTCACAGGTAAACCTTTTATCGCTCTAAAAACCCTTTTCATAGTTGACCTTAATGAATCCATAGGAACTATATAACCAATCTTAAAATTTGGTGCATAATTATGTAATTCTATTAAAGATTGAATATAGGAAGAATCTTCAGGATTAAAATCTAAATTATAAAAATTGGGATCTGTTAATAGCTTTACTAAATATGTCGCAAGAATAGTTTTCCCTGTACCTGCAACACCACTTACAACTCCCATAAATTTTTCACCTTTAACTACTGAGTCACTCAATTTTCTTATTATAGAATCTCTTGCATTTATTTGATCTGAGTTTAAAGATTTATATGGAGAATATTTAAAAATATCTGAATTTTTAATTTCTTCTATTTCTTTATTCACAAGTTTTCTTTGTTTTAACATATTCCATAATTGTTTAAAAAAAGGTGATTCCTGTGAAAATTTATGCATATTATTATATTTATGGAACACTAGTCCACTATTACTATTTTGTAGTTTGAATTTTTCATCAGCACTCATTAATTCTATCAGTGATGATTCTATGTCAAGGGTTGCAGACTTGTTAAAATTATCATCTTCTATAATATGAAGCTCTTTTAAAAACCTACGTCTAGGATTAGCTAAATGTTGTAAAGTTCTATTATATGCACTTATTGTTTCACCAATATATGCTTCATTTTTATTGTTTATAATATACACAACAGGCCAATCTTTTCCTTTAGGGTCTTTTTTTATATCCGAAATACTTTCCTCTTGAAATTTATAATACTTTATCTTCATATCTATGTTATTTTAACTGTTATAATCCTTTATTAATTTTAATTATAGTTTAAATAAACTTATTCACAAATATAACTATTTCTGAATCAATACTAAACCATTCATCCCTACTAAAAGATGCTTTACCATTAATAGAAATCATATTTACAGTTTCTGACAATCTTTCATTTCCATTGAAAACTTCTTTTACTTTTATATTAGTAAAACCTGCATCATATAGTTCATTAATAACATCATCAACATATCTTCTTGAATAATATCTAGAACTATTAGGCATACGTCTTTCTCCAGGATGCAGTTTTATTAATTCTTCTTCAGTTAAAGGAGAATAGTATGTAATAACAATTTTTGATGCTAAAGGAACCCAATCTCCTTCTTCATACATTATTTTATCATTTACAGTTACTTGTAATGTTTGATTTTCTTTAGTAAAAAATCCTGGTTTTTCTATAACACGTGATAATTTAATATTAGTAAAACCATAGTCTCTAATTTCTTTTTCTACTTCACGATAATCTCTATACAAATATGTTCTATCTGACCACTCTAACGGTAAATCATCTATAGTATCATTATTTTCAAGATAATTTTTAACTTTAATAAACTGATCAGATTTTTCCCACTGTAAACATTCATATGCTCTAACTGCATTTAATGGATGAGTGTTATAACTATACATTAATAATTCAAGAGTTTTATTCCATTGATCCTCACTCATCATTTCATTATATTCTACAGCTTGATTTAAAAACGCTTCCATATTCAATTCACCTTGTACATGCTTATCAAAACCAGCAAACCTTGCACAAACTTCAGCCATCTTACTTGCATCACCATCACATATTACAGCTGCACGATCTGCAGAATATTCACTACATCTCATCCAATATGCAAAAGCTGCTTGAATTGGTAAAATTGCAATTCCAGGAATACCTAAAGCAGCTATTGCACCACTTAAAATTATCTTACCCATTGTTCTATATAAAACATGGCGACATGCAATGTGACCACATTCATGTGCAATTATTGTTGGAATCAATTCTTCTGGCATTGTTTCAAGTAAACCAGAAGTAATTACAATAAATGGGTTAGTATCACCACTTGTATATGCATTTGGCCTTACATCAAGCTCTAAATATAACTCAGGTATATCAATACCAAGCTTTTCACATATAGGTGGTAACATATTGTAATATTTTGGTAATTGTTCTTCACTTAACCTTAAATTTGTAGACATATTACGAATTTTAAATTGTTTTTCATTCCATACATTCATAAAAGCTTTAAGCACAGTAGAAAATCCTGGTACAGATTTTAAAGCATTTAATGCTGCCTTATCTGCTTCATGAATAAATAAATTTGGGTTGATTGCCATATAAATAACTCCTTTTCATTATATTAATTATAAAATATATATAAAAAAGTTCACCTTATTACTTAAACAAGGTAAACTCTTTAATTATCCAAATAAAAACCATATTAATACATATCCAGTAAATACTGCCGCAAGTGTATAAGGTATTGATATTTTCATAAATGTAGAAGACGGTACTTCGTGTCCATTTTTCTTTAAAATCCCTATTGCAGTAATATTTGCGGAAGCTCCTATTGGAGTTAGATTTCCACCTAATGTTGCTCCAGATAAAAGTCCAAAATATAAAAGTGTTGGATCAACTCCTAAATGAATTGCTATACCAGTAACTACAGGTAACATTGTAGCAACATATGGAATATTATCTATAAATGCTGAAAGTATTACTGAAGCAAATACAATTATTGTATATAAAACAAAAATGTTATCAGATCCAAATTTAACAAAAATATTCGCAATTTCATCTATAACTCCTACATAAGAAATACCACCAATTACAACAAATAATCCTGCTAATAAAAACAATGTAAAGAAGTCCATATCAGCTTTTACTAACGATATTGCATGAGTAAATGAAGTTTTTTTAGACTGAACTATTATTCCTAATATTAAATAAGCCATACAAATATATCCATTTATTAAATCAGGTGTATTTGGAATAAATGAAGCTATTATTAAAGATAATATAGTTCCAACTAATAAAAATGTTGGAAAATAATCTTCAACTTCAGTAAAATGTTCAAGATGAACTTCTTGATTATATTCTTTAAATACAAAATATAATACAGCTGTTGCAGCAATCATAGCTAATTGAACAACAAAGAACATTCCTGGTTTTCCATCATAAATAATAAAATCCATAAAGTTCATATTTGCATATCCACCTAAAAGAATAGATGTTGTATCACCTACTAAAGTAGCAGCTCCTTGTAAGTTTGAAGCTATTGCAATAGCTATAACCATTTTTACTGGTTTAATATTTAATTTATCAGCTACAGTAATTGCAACAGGAGCAACCATTAATACTGTAGCTACATTATCTACAAAAGCAGAGATAATTCCAGCAAAAACAGATAATGAAATAACAACCCATTTTACATTTGGCATTTTATCAATAATATAATCTGCCAGTAATGAAGGCATTTTTGATTCAATAAAAAGTGAAACTATTCCCATAGTTCCAGCTATCATCATAAGAACATTAAAATCTATAGCAGGAAGTATTTCAGAAATAGGTAATAAACCTAAAATAACAAATAATGCAGCTGAAGTAACAGCAACATGTGCTCTATAATTTGGAATTGCTATCATAAGCACATAAGTCAATATAAAAATAATAAGTCCTAAAATTAAATCATTCATATTCTACCTCTAAATAAATTGTTCATTAACCAAATAATTGTAGCATATTTAAATTATATCTATGTATATAAAATGTTTAATAAAATTAAAACAGTTTTTACATTATTTTTTTAGTTATTAAAAAACTAAGTTGTAATTTTTTTACCATTTTCTTTTTGTAATAAACAAGCCCAAATAAATCCGCTAAAAACCATCCTATAGGTATAGCCCACCAAATTCCTATAACTCCAATTGATGGGATTGCTGACAACATGTAAGCAAGTACAACTCTAGTACCAAGAGATATAATTGTTAACACAACTGACATAGCAGGTTTTGCAAGTCCACGATAAATACCATACAGTAAAAATAAAATCCCAATCCCTACATAAAATGCTCCTTCAATTCTTAAATACTGTATACCTGCATCCATTACACCAGTATGAACACTTGTATCTATAAAAAAACCTATTAACTGTTTTGCAAAAACATTAACAAAAACAGAAGCTAGTAAACAAAAGACACTTGCAATAATTAATGCTTGTCTAAAGCCAGTATTTATCCTGTCATATTTTTTAGCACCAAAATTTTGAGAAACAAAAATTGAAAAAGCATTACTAAAATCCTGAGCTGGGAAATAAGCAATTGCATCAATCTTAACAACTATCGCAAAAGCTGCACTTATAACTAATCCAAAAGAGTTTACTAATCCTTGAATCATAAGAATACCAAAATTCATTATTGATTGTTGAACTGAAGTTAAAACTGAATTAGATATTATATAACTTAAAAGATTTGGTGCATAAACAAAATCTTTTTTAGTTGGCATAAGATTCTTAAATTTAACAATAAAATAAATCGTTGTTCCAACAGCTGATAAAATTTGTGAAGTAACTGTTGCCCAAGCAGCTCCACCTACTCCCATATCAAATTTTAAAATAAAAACCAAATCTAAAACAATATTTGTTATTGCTGATAAACCAATAAAAATAAGAGACACCATGGAATTTCCTACACTTCTTAATACTGCAGAAAAATAGTTGGTAATATAAATAGGAATAATACCGTATAAAACAATAGTCATATAAATTTTTGCATAACTTACAACTTCTGTTGGTATATTTAACCAAACAATCAATTCGTCTACTAAAAAAAGAGAAACAACGTTAATAATTAAAGAAATAATAAACATAAACACAAAAGAATTAACCATTCCTCTTTTAAAGTCTTTAATATTTCCTCCGCCAATAAGTTGAGCAAAAACCGCTCCACTTCCCATAGTCAAACCAATAATTATTGATGTTAAAAAAACCATAAGACTATAAGAAGATCCTACTGCAGACAAGGCTTCTTCTCCTATAGTATGCCCTACTATTACTGTATCTGCTACATTATACATTTGTTGCAAAATATTACCTGCAATCATAGGTAAACTAAAAAAAACCAAAGTTTTACCTATATTCCCTTTTGTTAAATCGCCTTGTTTTTCCATTTTTACACCATTCTAAAATAGAGTTTTTACTTATCATTATCTTAACATGTAACAAAATCTTATATACAAAAAAATCATTTAATAAAATTTAGACTTTTTATTGTATATAACTTATTTTAGTAAGAAATTTAAAAACTAAAATATATTATAATTCATATCCTTTTAAATTATTTCTATATTATTTAAAAACCACACATTTCTGTGTGGCTGTATTAATAGTCTTAAAACACAATATTTTTGTTTATTCAAACAAGTAAGCTAATAAACTATCTTACTATAATATTTTTATACCCCAAATCTTTTGCGTATTTTTCATAAAATTTCATTTGTTCTACGCTTGTTGTTGGTGTATCTTTCATTCTTAATTTACTAGAATGATTTCTATAAGTTATAAGTTTCAAACTTATATTTTTATAATCATCTGGTATACATTCCTTCAAAGATTTTAATGTGTTTAAAACATCAACCCATTCACTTTCACACACTAATCTCAATTCATATAACTTATTTTTTTCAAGTAAGAACTTTATATTTTTACATATATCTATATCTCTTTTATTTTCTGTTAAATTTTCATATACTTCTTCATCCCATGCTTTAATATCCAACATAACACCATCTATGTTTTCTATCATTTTAGGATAAAGCGAAAAATCTATTTTTCCATTTGCATCTATCAAAACTGTTTTCCCTTTATTTTTAACTAAACTAGAAAGCTTTGTAATAAACTCTGGATAAAGAGTTGCTTCTCCTCCTGATATAGTTATTCCTCTTATAAAAGGAAAGTTATCTTCAATATCTTCTAATAAAGTTTCTGGAGAATATAGCTTTACTTTAGGTGATGATAAATGTGGACATACATTTATACATGTATCACAACTTACGCATTTTTTTTCATCCCATATAACTTGTTTATTTAATATGCTTAATGCCTCTACAGGACATTTTTTTACACACACTCCACAATGTATACATACATTAATAGTTTCAGGATTGTGACAATAAGCACACTTTAAATTACATCCTTGAACAAATATGGCTGTTCTTGCTCCTGGACCATCTACAGTAGACACAGGTATGATTTTATTTACATAAATTAAATTGTTTGTTCCTACTTCTTCCAATTAATCCGCCATCCTAACTTTTCTTTCTTCTAAATGGTTAACTTCATAATTAGGTGTTCCTAGATGAGTAGTATTTTGTAGTACAACCTCATCATTTCTAAATTTTTCCATTTCACTACGTTTTACTAGATAGCCTGTAATTCTTACAAGATCAGTATCTGCAGAATAGAAACTCATATAATGTACTCCTGCTTCAAAAGCACCCTTTACTACATCTAAAAGTGCATCTTTGTTTTGGTCTACATGAGATGCTATAGGGAATATATCTCCTACTCCTGATGGAAAGTATTTATGATATCTAGCAGAATGCCTTAAATGATCTAAGAAATTTTCAGGTTCACTTCCTACTGGAATCCTTACTCCTGAAGTAACACCGATATCAGTATCTAAACCAACTTGTGCGTGTAATATAAATTTACCATCATTAACTTCAGAATATGGTGCATCTAGTTTATTTACTAGCATTTCTACTCTATCCAATATTTTTATAGCTAAATCATCAGCTTCTTTATCAGTACCATAAACAAGATTTTTATCTTTTAATAAAGTATTAACAGCTTCCGCAACTCCTGTTACACCAAACATTCCTACAAATCTATCTCTATAAATAAGCCCTTCTTTTACAAGGAAGCTACTTTGGAAGAATCCAGATTTTTCTACAAGGAAGTTAATTCTTTGTGACATATAATCACCTATAAGTTCAATAACTTCAGGTAAAAGATCATCCATAAAATTATCTACAGAATCAGCTATTTCAGCTAATTTTGTAAGAGTAATTCTAGTAAGTGTATAAGCACCTCCTGCAACAGGAAGTATATTATAACAAGAAGAAATTCCATATCCATCACCATATGGTTTTAGATTAGCTTTATGATTACAAATTGCTGGATTTGAACAAATTAAAGATGTTTCTATTGCTTTTTTCGCAAATTTATTACTTGTAATATCTTTATCATATTTGATAGTAAAGTTAGGAACCGCATTTTGTAATTGTGACTCTGCTTCTAAGATTAAATATCCAGCTCTTGTTTCTTTAGGTCCTATATTTGCATGACAGAAAGAATCTGTTATTGTTCTATCTAAATAATTAAAGAATAACTTTAATTTTTTTATTACTTCTTCATCTGATAAATCTTCTATAAATGGATCTATCATATAGTCTAAATTACCCAAATATACTGGGAAGTTTGTAATAGAAGGAACATGTCTATAAATTGTCATTAATGCAAATATTAATTCATCAAAATCTTTAGGAGGAGTAATCTGTAAAAACTCACTTCCATTTTTAATAAATTTATCATAGTCAGGCATTATATATCTTGGTCTATAAGGTGCTCCACCTTCAAAAAGGTCATTTATTGAACCATTATCAAAATAATATTGCATCTTATCAGATATTTTTAAAACATCCAAACTATTTTCGGCATGTTTTGCAAGCCCCATTAATTTTTGTTCATGTGTTAAACCAGTAGAAGTAAGTGTTGAATAAACAGCTTCTTTATTAATCATAAATATTCCTCCTTTAAAATTTATATTACATCGAATTTATCATTAAAATATAAATATATTTGTAATAAATAGCTGTAAATATTATATCATTGCAATGTATAACAAACAATTATTGTGACCATTACTTAATTCCTATTTATTTTATGATTTATACTCTTATAAATTAATGCACTATTACACATAAAAAATGGTTATATTCATCTTTGACAGCATCAAAACAAAGAAAATATACTCAAATATAATATTAGAATTAATACTTACTTATTATCTTCCATTGAGAGTACAAATCATCTATTGAATATCTTGCATTTGCTGGACTAGTAGAAGGTAGTTGAATTGCTTTAAATCCCGTTTTCTTTTCTTGATATTTTTTATAAAAGCGATAAGAAGTCCCTCCATTACAGAAAACTTTCTTTATATCTGCTTCATTAAAAATTCGACTTAAATCTGAAGGAATTACGTTTTGAATACTGGCATCACTAGAACCGATAATATCACACTGATATATAACATCATAAACTGCAATATTATGTTTCAAAAGAAAAGCTCTTCTTTCTTCAATATCAATACTTAGCTTCACATTAAAAATACGTTCAAGTAAAGGCCAAAAACGATTCTGAGGATGTCCGTAAAAAAAACCATATTCTCTAGTTTTTACAGAAGGAAAAGATCCCAAAATCAAAATTTTTGAATCAGCTTGAAAAAGAGGTTTAAGTGGATGAGTAATGGTTTGATGTTTACACATTTTTTATCCTCCAATTATCATATTCATTCAATAGTTATCACACTATAAATTACCTACAAATAATTTTATACATTTATATTATATACTCTATCTAATAATTAATAGGCATCATAATTGAATCTATTTATTTCATCATAATAATTACATATTTCAGATTCTCGCCTTAACAGTTCTTTTCGTTTTTTAACATCAGTTATATAATTTGCGACTTTTTTTAGTACTGTTACATCAAAAGTGTTCATTGCAAAATCAATCGCTAACTTATTTTGAAGTTCTATATTTTTTAATTCCGGTAAAAGAATATTTACAATATCTCTTTCTTCATATCCTCTATCATTTCTTTGTTTTTTAAAAACATCATTACTTTTTTCTATTATTATTTTTTCTAACAATTCTTGATCTTGTAAAGTTACAGCAGCAATATACAATACATTGTTATAAGGTTTATCTAAAATGATTTTACGCAATATTTCAGGATTTTTAATATGCTTTACAATTTTTTCTTTATCATCAGCATTTTTCTTCATCTTATAAATATCATAAAGCTTTGAATCATCAATTAAATGTAATAAGTTGTCTAAAATATATTCATCCATAGTATTAAATGCAATATTTCTAAGAATAGTTTCATCACTTATCTTTTGTAAAGCTATCTTTTTAACTTCTTTATTATCAGCATCAAGTACAATCTTTTCAAGTATTTTTTGGTTATTTATATATTTATCAATTGCCCATTTACTTACAGCAGATACACTACCACTATAACCTTTTAGACTTATTAATCTTTTATCAGGAATTAAAACAAGATTACCAATAATAGCTTCATCTTCAATTTTTTTAATGGCTTCTTTTCGCAATTCTTCAAAGTTATCATTTTTGGCTATTTCAATAAGAACATCTTTATTAGTTAACTTCTTAATAGCCACTTCACGAATTTTAGCTTCTAGTTTGCTAAATGCAATTTGTTCAAGTAACTTTTGATCAATTAATTGATTTATAGCTGTTACACGTACTTTCCAATTAACAATTAAATCAGATGTTATCATATCAAAAAGAATAGATTGATTATCAATCTTTTTAACTGCTTCAACACAAACATTTTCAATAGGAGCTTCTATTGCAATCTTTGCTAATTCTTTTTGATCTGACACCCTAGCAACTGCCTTAATAGCTCGTTTTTCATCAGCACTTTTCCAAGCCGGTTTAAAAAGTTCCATGATTATTCCTTTTTTTCTACTTTTATTGGTTTTATAATTTTTCATAATCAATCTTCCTTTTCTAATTCCTATAATAAAAATAACACTAAACCTAAGTTAGTTTGTCTGCTTGAAGCATACTATAAATACATACAAATAAAAAAGTTCAATGTTTCAAATAATAAATTGAATCTATCATATATTTCATTGCATAATAATATAAAGGAGTTGGTTTTAATATGAAAAAATTTAAATATATATTTTTTCTTATAAGTTTTGTTTTTTTAACACTACTGATTTTAACAGGATGTGAAAATAACAGTATATATGATAGACCAGAAGCAGAAAAACCGGTAATTTATTTATATCCTACAAAAACAATGGAAATTATAGTTGAACTTGATTTTAATGGTACTATTACCTGTAGCTACCCTACCTATGATGATGGTTGGACTGTAACTGCTCATCCTGATGGAACATTAATCAACCAAAAAGATGAAAAAGAATATTCTTATCTATTTTGGGAAGGAACTAGCAATATTAAATACGATATGAGTCAAGGTTTTGTAATAAAAGGAGAAGATACTGCTAAGTTTTTAAGAGATAAATTAGAATATATTGGCCTAACACCAAAAGAATATAATGAATTTATTGTCTATTGGCTTCCAAAAATGCAAGACAATACATATAACCTCATTACTTTTCAAAATGATATTTATTTAGATAATGCAAAACTAAACATACAACCTGAACCTGACAGTATTTTAAGAGTTTTTATGGCATATAAACCTTTAAGTGAATATATTTCAATTGAAGAACAAACCCTTGAACCTTTTAAAAGAGAAGGATTTACTGTTATAGAATGGGGAGGTACAATTATTAATTAAGACTATTAAGACAATCTAAATATATTATTTGGTTATTAATAATGTGAAGTTTTCTGCCACTATGTTGTGGTTTAAAATTTCACTTTTTATTTATTATAAAATAAAAAAATGCACACTTATGCGAAATCTTTCGCTTATGGCAGGGATCTATACATATAATATTTCACACGAATATAAAGTGAAAGATCTTATCATCAAAATTATTTAATTAAACAAATTAGAATTTATATAATTGGTTTTCCTATATTCATTTGATTTTTCCATTCATGAACAAATCTATCATCACCCCAATATTTATCCATTTCAATAATTAGTCCGTTTTTAAGTTTCAAAAGCTTACAACATAAAAAGTGCAACTTTTATTAATAGGATATATATTTACAGCTGTTATTATTGTATTTGTTGTTTCTTCAACGCGCTCAATATTTCCAGCCCATTGCCCTGGGTACTCGCAATTTACTTAGATATATTCTTGGACTGTAAAAAGTTAATTATTACAATGCCAACAAATAACAGCTTCTTTATGAAAATAAGTATTAAACTTTTCTTGAATTTGTTCTAGAACATCTTGCCAAAATTCTTTTATATTCATATATCATCACCTGCATATACTAGTTTTTTATTATTTAGAATTATCTTCTGTTTTATTTGCAACATCTTCAATAACTTTAGAAAAATCAAGGGCGTTCTTTTGAGTAATAACAGGCTTTCCTGTCCTTGATTCAATATCTTTTCTAGCATTTCCAGCAACAGTTCCACCTTCTTTGGCAACCTCTTTATTTTCTTCTAATCCTTGAGGATGAAAGGTTTGAGTTAATTCAGTTGTGGTTGCTTCTGCAATCATATTAAGAATTAGTTCCAAAGTAGACATATTATCTATAAGATTTTCTTTTTTAAAATTTTTAAAATCTTTATATTGGCGAGTTGTCATATCTGACCATGCTTTAGAAATTTCATTAGTAAGGATAGGTATTCCATACCTTCCTTTACACCATGATCTTTCCAAGTGCCTGTTAATTCTTTTCTAACTTGTATAGCTTGAAGTCTTTGATTAATCCATTCTCTTATATAACCTTTTTGAAAATATGTATGCAAAGCTCTATCAATAGTAAGTTCAGGATCAATGATCTCATCTATTCTTTCTTTTCCTACTTCTGCTAACTACATTTTAAATGATTCAGCTTTAGGGGATGGAATAGATTGAATGATACGGAAAATATCCTGTATATCAGCGACATCAGTATTGTACTTCATTTCATCTTAAGATTCTAATTTCAGTTGTCGACAAAATGTCGACAACTGAGACTTCTCATCTTCTATCATCCTTTTCTTTACTCGATACCAATAATTCCTAGGATTTTTACTGTCAGTCAACACAGCAACAACATCAATAACTGAAAAGTACCATTCTTCTTTTTCATTATCCCAAACAGATTTTATTTCCTTGTTTTCATAAATTTTTATCTCGTTCATCATGTTCCTCCTTTGTTGAAGAAATTTTAATATTGTCTTAACTAACTATATGATGAAATACTTTGTTTCCTTATTAAATAATATACTAACTTTAAAATTTCATAATTTATGGAGGACTTAAATATTATTAATTACTATTTTTAATATAAGTTGTTCGGAATTACCGAACAACTTAATTATTCTCTATTTCTATATTATATGAACTTGTCAGAAAATCCGACAGGTTGAATTGTCAAGTATTTTTGACAGTTGGTATAAGAATAAGTTAAATGTTTCAAACAAATTAAAGTAGAAATACTATAACAAAATAATTTAATAAACTGGAAGTTAACCTACCAATCTAGATATATCTCTGACAACAGTCTATAACCTTTTGGAATTTCATCTGCAACTCCTATTATATCTCCTAACCACTCTCCATCATTTGTCGTTCTTCCACTGCCCATCAATAGCGGAAGAGGATCTACATCATCACTTTCTGTTTTATCCTTATGTAGAATCTTTGTTCTGTCAAATGAATAGCAAACCTTCTTTGTATGATTTATCGTGTAACAAAAATCTTTTCCATCACGCAAAAATAAACCTTCAAAAGGATTATCAACATCAATTCTATATTCATTAACGGCATAATTATCATTATTTTTTATGTCTTCTAAATAAATTCCTATTTCCTCCCTCACTATAGCTTCTGCGGTTTTAAAAAGTGATGAAACATTTTTATACGCTGTATATACATCAATGCCACCATCTTTATATCCTAATTTGAGAGAATCTTCGTATAGAATCCTTAACGTATCATTTTCGGTATCTTTTAATATCAACTTATCGTCTCCCAACCAAAGTATACGATTCCCTTCCCATTCATTCGACAATAAATCAAACAAAGCTCTTAAAAAATCGTTTCCTCTAAAAAGTGATTCTATTCGTTTACTTCCATAATCAAAATCGTAAGGAGAAATATATTCTTTTTTATCTACATTTACCCAATCAAAATACTCACCCATAATCGTCTCCATAAATTATAATATATATATTATATTACATTCAAACACAAAAAAACCGCATAATCATGCGGAATCTTGCGTTTATGGCAGGGGTCTATACATGTAATATTTCACATAAATAAAAGTGAAAGATATTATCAGCAAATCTATTTCAAATAATACATATTAATTAATTCGTTAGAATAATCGCATGTTTCAAAACAATCTTTCCATAAATCATCAATGTTATTAAATAATGCTTTAAATTTATAAAAATCATTATTAGTATTTTCAATAACATATGGATATAAACCTGTTGTTCCATCTAATTAACCATGGTATGTCATTTTTAAATAACCTTCAGAACATGGAAGTTTAATAATTTTATAATTATCTGTTAAGCTAGTTGAATAATTAATATTATTATCAATTAATAAACTATCGATAATAAAAGATTTATTTATAAATATAGTGTCACTATAAATTGGTGACTCAAAACTAGCACTAATTGCATTATCTAAATATAAGTTTAATATTTTCATTTCCCACCTATTTATCATTAATTATTTGTAATTAAACTAATTATATATTACTTGCTTTTTTAATAAACCGTTGCTTTAAAAAATGATATACTTTAAAAGTATGGAGAAGTCTACAATGAAAAATCATAATTCATTTATATTTTCCGACAGCACTTTACGTCGTTGGAGCTTCTTTTCTTTAATATCATTTCTAATTATTCGTTTAATAGGACTAATCCCACCCTATTTTATGAAACAAATTATTGATGTAGAAATTCCATCAAACAATCTTTTTAATATTTTTTCTAATATATTTTTATTTGTAATAACGCCTTTTATAGTCGCAATTTTACAAACTTTTTTTAATTATATAACGATTTGTATTTCTCGTAACAAAGGAAATGAAATCGCAATCCAAATCATGAAAAATTTATTAAAACAACCACTCTCTTTTTTTGATAATCAAAACTCTGCAGAACTTCTTTCTTATAGTGGAAAAGAGTCAGTTAATTATATTTACTTTCACTTATCAGAAAAACCAAAATATTACGCGCATATAATTACAGTTGGGATTATATTCACTATTTTATTTAAATTCTCACCATTAATTGCTTTTTTACAACTATTATTTATACCCTTTGCAATTTTACCTATCAAATTATTCTCAAAAAAATTAGAGGACAGTATTGAAATTGTTTTAAAGAAAAATGCTAAAATAAACCAAATTAAGACAGATCTATTTCGTGGAATAGAATTTGTCAAAACTATGGTTATAGAAAACAAAAAAATAAATGAGATTGAAAATGCAAATGCGAAAGTCGTTTCACTCTGGGGTAAAATTGCTGCTATAGATTCACTTTCAAGTTTTTGGACATCAGGATTTTTAACACCTCTTTTTACAGGGTTAACGTTTGGTTTAAGTGCGTATCTTGCAGTTAAATCAAATTTATCAATTGGAACTATAGTATCAATTCTTTCATATATAGCTATTTTATATGCGGAATTATCAATAACTTTTCAAACACAGATTGATTCTCGTAAACAAGAAGCTGAAAATCAAAAACTATTTTCTTTTTTAGAATTAACAGGAGAACTCGAAACAGAAAAAGAAATTTATAATTTTGAATGTAAAGAAAATATAGTTTTTTCGCATTGTTATTTTTCTTTTGATGACTTTTCATTACAGGATATAAATTTGATAATCAATAAAGGAAGTTGGACTGGAATAATAGGTAAAAGTGGAAGTGGTAAAAGCACAATCTTTGATTTGCTATTAAAACTATATCCATTAACTGATGGAAAAATTCTAATTGATCAAATAAATTTGAATGAAATTAAAAGTGATGATTTACGTCGACACTTAACACGCATATCTCAAGAAACATTTTTATTTCCAGGTACAATTAAAGATAATATGCTTCTGGTAAATCCTAATGCTACAAATGAAGATATTTACAAAGCTTTATCAAGCGCTTGTCTAGATACTTATATAGACTCTCTTCCAAATAGGTTGGAGACTGATGTTGGTGAAGCAGGAAAGCTAATGAGTGGTGGAGAAAGGCAACGTCTTTCATTAGCACAAGGAATTTTACGAAATACACCATTTTTATTGCTTGATGAAGTAACTGCAAACTTAGACAGCAAAACAGAGCAATCTATTCGAGAAAATCTATATAAATTATCAAAAGAAAAAGATATTACCATTATTTCAATTAGTCATAGTTTAGATTTCTTAAAATATGCAGATATTATATATGAAATACAAGATGGTAAAGTAATAAAAAAAGATTACTATAATGGTTTTAAAACAATAAAATAATTTATTAATAAACAAAATAAAAAATGATATATCCCCCTACCTATATATTTTAGGTTGGTTTAAATATCATTTTTAAAATGAGCATAAATTATACTGAAGTATAAATTAAACCACAAAAAACCACATATTCATGCGGAATCTTGCAATTTTGACAGAAGTCTATACACATAATATTTCACACATGTAAAGTGTAAAATTATCTTCTGATTTTTGCCTTCCAAATCTCATCCCATTTTATCGCAGATGAAATTGCTTCACCAATAGAGTATTTTGTTTCCCAAGATAGTAATCTCTTTGCTTTTTTAGAATTGGTAAACGCACCAGCTACATCACCCGGTCTTGATTCAGTTTCTTCGACTACCAATGGTTTATCAACTACACTATTGAATGCATTAAGCATTTCTCTAACAGTTGAACCTTGACCATTTCCAATATTAATTATTTCATAGTTCTTATCTGGCGAATTTAATATATCATCAATATGCTTAACAGCCTGCACATGAGCTAACGCTAAATCCCAAACATGTATATAATCACGAATTCCTGTTCCATCTCTAGTATCCCAATTCACACCTGTAATTTTAAAAATTTCATTATTTTTATAGGCAGTAATCATCTTCCCCAATAAATGTGAAGGAGATTCGATATATGGTCCGCTTCTATAATTAGGATCTGCTCCAATAGGATTGAAATATCGTAAAATCAAAGACTTAAAATTATATGCTACTGCAAAATCTTTAATTATAAGTTCCAACATATATTTAGTTCTTGCATAAGGACTTCTTGGATTTAGTGGACTATCTTCATAAACCATATAATTTTCTGAGTCATCGTATATTGAAGCCGAAGAACTAAAAATTAACTTTGGGTAACCCAAATTTATTATTTTTTTAAAAAAAAGTAAAGATTTTGAAATATTTTCTTGATAATATTCAAATGGCCTAGCCACCGAATCAGGTACCACAATTAAAGCAGCACAGTGAATAGTACAAATTATATCTGGATTTTCAAAAAATATTCTTTCTACTAAATCTACATCACCAATATCGCCTTCATAAAATATTTTCCCTATAGTAAACTCTCTTCTACCACAACTTAGATTATCTAGTATAACTGGAGTATATCCATTATCTTCGAGTGCTGAGCAAATTGTACTTCCTATATATCCTGCTCCACCTGTCACTAAAACTTTCATATTATTACATTCTCCTTTTTTCTAAGAATTCATACTATTTTTCAAAAAAAATTATCTATCAAAGTATATATCAATGTCAGCAAGTTAGCAAACTCTTTCTTTGTTTGTTTACCTATCCTACATACTGAGATTTGTGTTACTCTAATATTTAAACAAATAGAATCCCCATATGCAGTTACTAAATTCACCCGCAACAAAACTATGAGATTCTCCATCAACATTCACAGTATACACTGGAAACTTGAACTTATGATGATATATAGGGTCTTTTACCAAAATAGTTTCACCGGTATTATTCCATTCATATTCAAATATATTTACCCCAAATAGAGTTACATTACCATCGATGCCAGAAGCCTCAAACTGCCAAGTTTTTGATTTATATATTTTCATCTCCATACCTTTTTTATCAAATTCTAATTTATATATTTATATTATATTACATTTATTTTAGAATTTTACTTTTATAAAATGTACCTAAAACACTAATTTAAACCATAAAAAAACCGCACATCATTGCGGTTAACTATGTATCCTGGCAGGGGTGGAGAGGATCGAACTCCCATCTGCGGTTTTGGAGACCGTCATACTACCATTGTACTACACCCCTAAATAAAATGGTGACTCGTACGGGATTCGAACCCGTGCATGGTGCCGTGAAAGGGCACTGTGTTAGACCTCTTCACCAACGAGCCACGTTGCCCTAGTATAATAGCACAAAACCATTACATAAAACAAGCTTTATTTAAAAAATGTCTTTCTATTAAGATTTATTAAGGTTTTTTTATTAGATTGAGAATTAAGTAAGCAAAATATATAATTATTATTAGGAGAAAAAAGTTATGACAAGTAAAAATACTAAAAAAGGAATATCCATTGGTCTTGTTGTTGGCTTAGCTATCTTAATGATAATAAGCACTATAGGAATAACTGGATATCTATATTACAAAGAACAATATAGAGGAGAAGCAGTAGCTTACTCAAAACAATTAATTAAAGATATTCAAGAAGATAGTTTTGAATACAAAATTGCTAAACTATATTACTCTGAAGAAGAAATTAAATCTATTAAAGAAGATATAAAAATCATAGAAACAACTAATGATGAAGTTGTAGAAAATGATGATGGAATAGAAATTCATAAAATTAAGGGTACAACATATCAAGCAACAATGATGATTGTAAAAAATCCAGAAGATGTAATTGTTGCGGTTAACCCTACTCTTGATTCAGCTGGTGCTGGATTATCATTAGATGAATACATTGAACTACATGATGGTATTGCTGGTATTAATGCTGGTGGTTTTGAAGATGCTGGTGGTAAAGGTAATGGAGGACAAGCTTGGGGAATTGTAATATCAGATGGAAAGCTTGTATCAGGGAATTTAAATGATTACACTTCAGTAATTGGAATCAACTATGATAATCAACTAGTTGTTAAAGATATGAGTGCTAAACAAGCTTTAGAATGGAATATAAGAGATGCTGTTACTTTTGGACCAATTTTTATTGATCAATTTCAAGTAGTATTTGAAAGTGGAAGACATCCAGGTCTTAATCCTAGAACAGTAATTGGACAAAGAGAAGATGGTGCATTTTTATTTTTAGTAATCGATGGTAGACAACCTGTTTCTTTAGGTTCAACATATCAAGATATTATTGATATTATGTTAGATTTTAATGCTATGACAGCTGCTAACCTTGATGGAGGAAATTCTACTGTTATGGTTTATAACGGTGAAACATTAAATTCAACTGTATCAATTTATGGCGCTAGATACTTACCTACTGCCTTTGTAGTAAAGAAAGGAAGTAACTAAAATGAAAAGAAGTTTAAATAGTAAAGCAGCTCTTATATTTTTAGCTATAATTTTTATATTATGTATTGCTAGTAGTGCATTAATTTTAAACAGTCAAAAAACAAAACTTTTAAAAGCAGAATCAGATATGCCTGAAAGTGCTATTAGTACATATTTTAAACAAATTAAAAATAATGAATTTGATGAAATATATGATGATTCACTAATTATAGATCCACACTTAAATACTAAAGATGATTATATTGATGCTTTAAAAGAAATATACAAAGATGTTGATTTAGATAAATTAAACTTTATTAAAGATGATGAAGACATGTATCAAATTACATATGAAAATAAATTAATCTCTAATTTAAGATTAATTAAATCAAATGATGGAAAATATATTGCAAGTACAATCTTTAAAGGGGATAATAATTATACAGTACAAGTACCTTTAGATGTAACTTTATTAGTAAATAACAATGAAATTGATGATACATACATCACTTTAAAAGAAGTGCCTGCAAATAATTTTAATGGCTTATCTAATAAAGATGATGCCCCTATAGTAAATACATATCAAATTAATAATTTAATTAATGAACCAGAAATAACCATAAAAGAATCAGGTTATGGAATTATAAAAGATGTTTTAAATGATTATTACTATGTAGGAAAACTACCAACTGATGATAGTTATAAAACATTATTTGAAAACACTGCTAAAGCAATCGCAAAATACCCTACAAAAGATGGAGGGTTAAACGCAATTCCTTTTATTACAAACAGTGATTTTCATAATAGAGTAAAAACATTAGATAACCAATGGTATGCTCCACATAACACTGCAACATTTTCAAATGTAGAAATAAAAGATGTAATAATGCAAAGTGATAATACAATGATTGGTAATATAACTATGGATTACTATATTGCTTCATCAAGTGCTAGTAAAACTTATCATATTGGCTATCAAATAACTTTCTTAAATAATAAAATTGCAGGATTTGCAATTGATAATGACTTAAACCCATTAAACAAGGAGGAATAAATAATGACTAGTGGAAAAATGATTGATTATGCAGAAGGTTCTGGTAAACAGTACCACATTGGAGTAGGTCCAGAAGATATTGGAAAATATGTTTTCTTACCTGGAGACCCAAAAAGATGTGCAAAAATCGCACAATACTTTGATGATGCAAAACAAGTTGGTGACACAAGAGAGTATGTAACCTACACTGGATATCTTGAAGGTGTAAAAGTATCAGTAACTTCAACTGGTATTGGTGGACCAAGTGCAGCAATCGCAATGGAAGAATTGGTTGCTAATGGAGCACATACTTTCATTAGAGTTGGAACTTGTGGAGGAATGCAACCAGAAATAAAATCTGGAGATGTTGTAATTGCTACAGGAGCTGTTAGATTTGAAGGCACATCAAAAGAATATGCACCAATAGAATATCCAGCTGTTTCAGATTTAAATGTTGCAAACAAACTAGTTGAAGCTGCTAAAACATTAAAACAACCCCATCATGCAGGAGTTGTTCAATGTAAAGATTCTTTCTATGGTCAACATAGACCAGACACACTTCCAAATTCAGAAGAATTACTTAGAAAATGGGATGCGTGGATAGAACTTGGCTGTTTAGCATCTGAAATGGAATCAGCTGCCTTATTTATAGTTGCAAGCTATCTTAGAGTAAGAGTAGGTTCATGCTTCTTAGTAGTAGCTAATCAAGAAAGAGCAAGATTAGGACTAGATAATCCTCAAGTGCATGATACTGATATAGCAATTAAAGTTGGTATTGAAGCAATGAAACAACTAATCAAAGAAGATCTTACTCAGCAATAACAATACGGCCTTCAACTTCATGTTTTAAATGGCCATGATTTGATAAATACTCATCAATCAAATCAAGACAAGAAGTAGAAATAACTCTAGGTTTTCTTATTAATTCTGCTTCAGCATAACTAACGTTAAAGAATTCTTCTAAATTTGCAAAATGAAAATTTTGTATTCCAACAGTTAATACATCATCATCTTTAATTTCTTCTCCATTGAACCTTAAATGGAGAAGTTCTTTTTTTGATCTAGAATATTTAATTTCAATTCCTTTTGAAAATTGATAAAACTCAGTATGTCCACTAAATGCTTCATCTCTAAGCATATGTTTTACAAATCTTCTAAATAAATATCCATACATATGAACCATATAAACAGCATCATCATATGGAAAGATTTCTTTTAAAGTTAAATACTTAACTACAGGACCAAGTGTTTCTCCCCTAATACTACCTGAACCAACAAGCATTACATCTATTCCTAATGTATCTCTAATAACATCACTAAACAAATTCCCAAGAGAAGTTTCTTGGTTTCTTTTTGGATGAGTTACAACACAATCTAATTTTGTAACTATTCTTTCATACTTACCATCAACCTGGCTTTGATAATGATGTAATACTTCTTCCATATCTTTATCTCTAGGAGCATTCTCATCAATTTTTACTAACCCCCATTTATATTTATGAACACAATTTAAATCAGTATCAATTACAATATCAAATCTTCCAACTTGATCACTACCATAACCAGCATGTGCAATTAAAATGCCATTTACAATTGCAGGTCTTTCTTGATATGTATGAGAATGTCCTCCAAGTATTAAATCAACTCCACTTTCCCTATCAATAAGCTCAGCAAGCATAATATCGTTTTCAATACCTATATGAGATAAAACAATAGTGAAATCAATATCTATACTTTTATAGTTATTACAAATTTTTACAACTTCTCTTGCGGCCTCTTCTACACTTATAAAACTTCCAATTAATTCATCTTGTTTTGCGGCAGCTACAATATCTTCTGTAATTATCCCAATAACTAAAATTTTTAAACCATCTCTTTCAAGAATTGCATAAGGTTTAAACAATCTAGTATGGCTATTTTTAATATATAAATTTGCATTTAATATAGGAAACTTAGCCATTTTTTCAATAAATAATAAATGTGCGATTCCATAGTCAATTTCATGATTTCCTAAAGTAACAGCATCAGGCGCAATTAAATTAATAATTTCAATAGTTGAGATTCCTTTAAATTCAGTATCAATTATCGAACCTCTAAACATATCTCCTGATATTGTGTATAAAACATTATCGTGTTCCTGTCTTACCTTAGTAATATATCCAGATAAACGTGAGATTCCTCCACTTAAAGTAGTTCCATCTCTCTCTTCAAAAAAATCACCATGCAAATCGTTTGAATGCAGTATTACAAAATTCTTATATCTTGTCATAATATCACCTACTTTATTAAATTATAAAATAAATGAATCAATTTTAGAATTGACAAAAGGACATATTAATTATTAAATTGTTTACCAAAAGTAAAAAAAGATATTTTTATATCTTTTTCATTAATCTAAGTGCATTTTTAGAAACAATACCAGTTATTACACCCATTGGAATTGAACCAAGTAATAAGTAAGGCATTATCGCAATCATTCTAGGTTGATTATAAAACATTATTACAACCAATACTTGCCCTAAACTATGCATTACAGAACATACTACTAAAGAAAATATCAATGATGATTTAAGTTTATGAGTAATTATTAATGCAATACTACTAAGAACTACTCCTCCTAAAGCAATCCAAAAAGTAGAACCAAAAATTAATCCTCTAATTAAGTTTCCGATAAAAACTCTCATTACATTTACAACAAGCATTTCTTTGATTCCAAACATTTCAATTGTGATTAAAGCAATAATATTAGCTAAACCAATTCTTATCCCAAAAGGAAATATATTTCCAATATATATGGATTCAAATAAGTTTAAAGAAATTGCCATTGCACAAAGCATTGTAACATATACAAATCTTTTTGTTTCACTCATCTTCATTCTGGTTTCACCGCTACATACACTTCATTAGGTATACAGATAATAGGAATATAACTATCCTTACTAACCCAACCTACTCCACTACAAATATGATTAGGACACTCTTCATTAGTAACACGCCACATTCCATCTTTTACTTCAACTTCCATATGACCATAAGATCCTGTAAATTTATACACTGCATCTTTATCAGGATCAAATTCAATAATAACTTCATTATTATGAACAACTTGAACTATAATCTTATTTAAACTATCTGTATATAATTTATAAGCACCAAGAAAAGCTATCATAATAATTACAAATATAGATATAATAATAATTTCTTTTTTCTTCATAATTCACTCCATGCGATATTATATCATTTTTACTCTTCTACTAAAACAGTTAAATCTTCTGCCCATATATATTTAAATACTCTTTTTAATCCAAAAATCAATCTAACTAGCTGTTCTAATTGAGTAATCAACAATACAATTACAATACTTTCTATTTTAAATACATTTACAGAAATAAATGCTAAAGGTAAACCAACCAACCATTCAATACCAGAATCTAAAAACTGTAATACATTTACATCTCCACCAGACCTTAATATTGAAAATATTACAAAATTAAATAATCTCATAGAAACTTTTAACGCAAATACAAATAATAATGAAACAGCTAATGAATTAGTTATAGGATCTTTTAAATTAAACATCGCAACTAAAGGTTTTGAAAAAACAATCATACTTATTACTAATATTACTGACATCATAAATGACAATCCAAAATGATAGTTACTTTCTTCCTTAGCTTTTTCTATTTTACCTGCACCTAATATATTACCTAATAACGATTGAACCGCACTTCCATAGCCATATATAGCAGCATTAAATAAATTACTAATCTGAAAACTTACATAATAAGCATCCATAGAAGTTTTTCCTAGTTGTCCAAATGCTTTGATAAATAATGTGTTTCCAAATCCAAATAATGCTTCATTAATAACCAAGGGAATAATCTTTTTAGTAATTGTTAATATAAACTTTTTTTCAAAATGAAACATTTCATTTATAGGTCCTAAAAATGGTTGTTTAGTATATAAAGCATGTATTAAATAAAAACTATTTGAACAAAGCATTGCAATAACAGTCGCAATAGCTGCACCTTGTACTCCTAACTTAGGAAAAGGTCCAACTCCATAGATTAATAAATAATTTAAAACTGTATTAATCAACATTGAACTAAAACTTATTTTTAATGTTAAACTAGATTGTTTCATACTTCTATAAGTAGCCGCAAAAGCAAAATTAATACCACTAATTATTAAATAAAATTTAGAAATATTTAAATATTTTAAAGCATTTTCTATAATTATAGAATCATCAATATAAAATTTCATGATTAAAGAACCAAAAAAACTAGCAACTAAAAACCAAAAAAATCCATTTATAAAAGCTAAAACTACAGATAGACCAAATGTTCTTCTTAAATTTTTATAATCATTAGCACCATAAAATTGAGCGCTAAACATGCTTGTTCCACCAATAATTCCATAATTAATCATTCCTGATAATATGTCTATTTGAGATGCTGTACCAACAGCACTAACCATCCCAATCCATGAAACCATTATGGTATCAACAATACCCATAGCACCTGCTAAAACTTGTTGAAACATTAAAGGAAGTGCCATACTAGCACTTTTTTTATAAAACTTTTTATTTCCTATGTACTTCTTTAAATTCATGACTCAATTATATACTATTCTTTAATAAATCTATAGCCATTAGATAACCATCAAATCCATGTCCTTTAATTTGAGAAATACAATAAAGTGAACAATAAGATATTTTCCTAAAATCTTCTCTTTCATCTATATCAGAAATATGAACCTCAACTACAGGTATTGGAGAGATAGCTTTAATTGCATCAGCTATTGCAACACTTGTATGTGTATATCCAGCAGGATTAATTATTACACCATCAAAACCTTCAAAATAAGCATCTTGAATCCAAGTAACAATTTCTCCTTCATAATTACTTTGTTTTAAATTAACTTCAATATTTAATTTCTTACAATACTCAATAATTAATTCTTTTAAGTAATCATAATCCTTTGTTCCATAAATTTCTTTTTCTCTAATTCCTAACATATTTATATTAGGACCATTAATAACTAATATTTTCATTTTCTTATATCAAATAACTTTCTTCTTTCAGTAGATTGAACAAACAATCTTTTCATTTCTTCAATATCAGAATTATCTAATGCCTTTTGAAAATGTAGTATAGCCTCTACAAAATCATCAATTTCTTTTGATAAATTTTCTTTATTCATCATAAATAATTCTGTCCATAAAACATCATTTATCTTAGCAATCCTTGTAAGATCTCTAAAACTATCTCCTGTATAATCAACCAAATGAGTATTATCTTTAGAATTCATTAAACTAACCGCAATAACATGAGTTAATTGAGAAACAAATCCAACCATCTCATCATGTGTTTCAGGATCTAATTCTACAATAGTATTAAAGTTAAGTATCTTTGCAATATCAGTTGCAACTCTTATACCTTCTTCAGTATTGTCCTTTGTAGGTACAATAATATAGTTTGCTGGTTCAAACATGCTAGTATCCGCATATTTAATTCCACTAACTTCTTTTCCTGCCATAGGATGACTTGCAATAAACTCAACATCATCTCTTAAAATTTCTTTTAAACCTTTTAATACTTCAACTTTAATTCCTGTAACATCAGTAATAATAGCTCCTGATTTAAAATATTTTTGATTTTCTTTTACCCAATCTAAAAGTGTTAACGGATATAAAGCAAATATAATAATATCTGCATTTTTAACTAAACTAGGATCATCCCCACCTTCTACAATCCAATTAAGCTTTTTAGCAAATTCAACAGCCTCTAAATCAATATCAATACCTATCAGTTGATAATTTGCTCTTGCAAGTCCTTTTGCATAACTGCCACCTAATAAACCTAAACCTACAATCGCAATCTTTTTCGCTTTAGATATCATATTCTTCTACCTCTATTCCTAATTTTATTAAATCTTTGAAAAAATTTGGATAACTTTTTGTGATAGCATGCGCATCTTCTATTACAATTTCATTTTCCGCAATAGTTGCTAAAATGCTAAGAGCCATAACAATTCTATGATCATTATGTCCAAAAAGAGTTATTCCTCCTTTTATCTTTGTTTTTCCTTTTATAAATACTTCTGTTTCACTACTTGTAATATTACATCCAAGTTTTTTTAATTCTGTTTCCATCGCAAGAATTCTATCAGATTCTTTAATTCTTAACCTTCCTGCATTAATAATATGTGTATCACCTTTAGCTTGTGTAGCCAATGCCATCACAATTGGACCTAAATCAGGACAATCTTTTAAATCAACAATAGTTCCTATTAAATTACTTGGTTTACTAATATAGATATTACCTTCTTCAATATTTCCATTCATATTTTTAATAATATCAATTATAGCTTTATCACCTTGTTTGCTATTAACATTTAAACCATCAATTTTTACAATACTATTAATTTGACCTAAAGCACTAAAGAAACTCATCTGTGAAAAATCACCTTCAATAGTACAATCATTTGATTTATATTTTTGACTACCTTTTATCTTATAAAATAAATTGTTTTCTTTTTCTAAATCAATATTAAATTTATTTAAAGCATCAACTGTAAGATTTATATAACTTTCTGATTCATAAGGTTCTAATATTGTTAATGTAGAATCATTTTCTAATAAAGGTAATGCATATAATAATCCTGTAATAAATTGAGATGAAACACTTCCATCAATAATAAAATTATCACTTTTTAAAGGTCCTTTAATATGTAAACCATCATCTTCATATTTAAATAACAATCCTTGTTTATCAAATATTTCCCTATAAACATTTAATGGTCTTTCCATTAATCTTTTACTACCCGTAAATATTACTTCTTTATTTGTTAATGCAAATATTGGAATAAGAAATCTTAAAGTGCTTCCTGATTCATTACAATCAATAATTTCTTTATCATTTATATCTAATAAATTTATCCCTTCAACTGTTAAACTATCATCTTTTAAGGTTATCTTAGCACCTAATTTTTCCATACAATTGATAGTTGCAATAATATCATTTGAATAATTTACATTAGATATATTACTAACTCCTTCACTTAAACTAGCTCCAATTATTACTCTATGAGCAATTGATTTACTAGAAGGAATATTAATAATATTTTCATTATTTTTTCCTGGTTTTATCTTAACTTTCATAGATTTCTCTACCAACTGCTTTAGCTACTTTTTTTGCTTTTTCAACTAAACACTTAAATTTCTCTGGTTTTAATGATTGAGCACCATCACTCCAAGCACATTCTGGATTATCATGTACTTCAATAAGTAGTCCATCAGCTCCAGCTGCAATAGCACCAAGTGAACTTGCTTCTACAAGTTTCCAATCACCTGTTGCATGAGATGGATCTATTATTATAGGCAAATGTGTTTTTTCTTTAATAATAGGAATTACTGCAAGATCTAATGTGTTTCTTGTATAATTTTCAAATGTTCTAATTCCTCTTTCACAAAGAATAACATTTGGATTCCCTGATGCCATTATATATTCAGCACTCATTATCCATTCTTCAATAGTAGCGCTTAGCCCTCTTTTTAATAAGATAGGTTTATTAATTTTCCCAACAGCTTTTAATAAATCAAAATTTTGCATGTTTCTAGCTCCAATTTGAACTAAATCAACATGTTCAATAAACTCATCAATCTTATCAGCACTCATTAGTTCACTTACAATTGGTAAACCAGTAATTTCTCTAGCTTCTACTAAATCCATTATTCCTTCATATCCTAATCCTTGAAATGCATAAGGAGATGTTCTTGGTTTGTATGCTCCGCCTCTTAACATACTTCCCCCAGCTTCTTTAACTGCCTTTGCAATATTTATAATTTCTTCTTTTCCTTCAACAGAACAAGGTCCACCAATCATTACAATTGGATTATCTCCACCAACCTTAATACCACCAACATCTACTATAGAATCATTTGGATGAAACATTCTATTAACTAACTTATAAGGTGCTGCTATTCTATTAACATTTTCTACCCATGGATTTGCCTTTATTCTTCTATCATCTATCTTTGCAGTGTCTCCTACTAAACCAAAGACATTAAAATTATCTCCATGAATAATGTTTACTTGTAAACCTTCTTTTTCAAATTGGTTTATCAGCGAGTCTATTTCGCTTTGTGGTGCATCTTTCCTTAATGTGATAATCATAAATTTATCTCCATTTCAATTTGTTTAATTGCATCAATTGCATCTTTATTATTTTCTATAATATAATCACTATATTTTTTATATAAAGGTAATCTTTCTTTATACAGCCTTATTAAATCATCCTTATTTTGAGTAAGTGGTCTTTTATCATTAAGATAAATATTTTCTATATCCCTATCTAAATAAATAATTACTCCATTTTTTCTTAAATAATTAATATTTTCAATATCTTTTATAATCCCACCGCCACAAGATATTATACAGCTACTTTTATCTTGTAATGATTTAATAACATTTTTCTCAATTTCTCTAAATTTTTCTTCTCCATATAATTTAAAGATATCTTTTATTTCCATATTTGTTTCTTTTTCAATTAATTCATCAGTATCCTTAAATTCCATATTCAATTTTGTCGATAACATTTTACCTATTGTACTTTTACCAGAACCTGGCATTCCTATAAGTACAATATTTCTTTTATCATTAACAATTTTATTGATTACTTCTTTGATTTTATAATCTTCAATCTTTATATCATCAAAGAATTCTACAGCTTTAACTCCTTGAGCTACAAGCATATCAATTCCACCTACAGCTTTAATATTATGGTTTATTGCATCAACCAATAATTTTGTTCTAAAAGGATTATATATAATATCAACTACTACTTCTAAACCCTTAAACTTACTTATATCAATTACACTTTCATCCATATTAGGATACATACCAACCGGTGTTGTGTTGATAATACAATTTATATTTGATAAGTTATATAAATCTTCATAAGAAATTGTATTTTCCTTATTACTTGAACTAACTAAATAAATATTTTTAGTTTTAAATGTTTCTACAACACTTTTAACTGCTTTACTAGATCCTCCACTTCCAAGTATTGCAACATTTTTATTATCTAAATTTATATCATTATTTTTTAATAACCACATAAATCCATCATAATCACTATTGTGACCTATAAGCTTACCATTAAAATTTTTAATACAGTTTATAGCTTTAATTTTTTTAGCTGCTTCACTTAACTCATCTAAATATGGAATAACTTTTTCTTTATAAGGTATTGTTACATTTAAAGAATCAAAGTTTTTTTCTTTTAATAACTTAATCATTTCTTCTTTTGTTAAGTCATATAACTTATATTCTTTATCAATAATGCTTTTATGGATAATTGGAGAATAGCTATGTCCTAAAGGATGTCCTATTAATCCTCGCATAATATCTTACTCCAATCTTGACCATATCTTGTAACTAATAAATCCATTAATACTATTGCAATCATACTATCAACAACAACCCTTGCTCTATGTATAATTGCAGGATCATGTCTTCCAGTTATTTCTAAGGTAGTATTTTCCATACTTTCCATATTGATACTGTTTTGACTTTGTGCTATTGAAGAAGTTGGTTTAACAACTGATTTTATTACAAGTGGCATTCCATTTGTAATTCCACCATTTATTCCACCATTTCTATTTGTAGTAGTAACTACTTTATTATCAACTACTCTAAATTCATCATTAGCATTAGAACCTTTTAAATTTGCAAAGTTAAATCCTTCTCCAAATTCAACTCCTTTTATAGCTCCTATACCAAATAAAGCTTTTGATATCATTCCTTCAACACTGTTAAACAGTGGGTCTCCTAAGCCTGCAGGAAGGTTTAATACAACTGTTTCTAATATTCCTCCTAATGAATCAAGATTAAGTCTAGCATTGTCAATTTCTTCTTTCATTTTCTTTTCAATTTTTTCATTTAATACCGCAAAATCCTTATTATTTAATATTTCAAATTGCTTCATTATGTTATCTTTGTCAAACTCATCATCTTCAAATTTATAAAGTTTTTTAATATGAGTTGCAATATGTATATCTTTTTCTTTTAAAGCTAATGTACATATTGCTCCAATTGCAACTATTGCGGCAGTTAATCTTCCGCTAAAATGTCCTCCACCTCTATAATCTTGATATGAATAATATTTTATTTTAGCACTATAATCCGCATGTCCAGGTCTAGGAACATCTTTAATCTTACTGTAATCTTTTGATCTAGTATCCTTGTTTTTAATGATTATTGTTAAAGGTGTACCTGTTGTATATCCATTAAATACACCACTAACAATATTAGGAATATCTTCTTCTTGTCTTAAAGTTGATATTAAGCCCTTTGCTCTTCTTTTACTCATTTGATTTTCAATGAAGTCTTCATCAATTTTAATACCTGAAGGTAATCCATCTATTGTAGCTCCAATTAATGAACCATGGGATTCACCAAACAAAGTAAATGTTACATTATTTCCAATTGTGTTTTTCATATAATCAATTCCTTTAACTCTTCTAGAGATATATCTTTTAACTCTGCTTTACCTATTTCATTTACTTCTACAATTGTAATACTATTTTTATTTGTTTTTTTATCTTTTAAAGCATATTCATAAACTTTATCAGGACTTGCATCATTTTCTATTGGTAAATTTAGCTTTAATAGAATCTTTTTTAATCTTTCTTTAATATCTTCATTTTTTAAGATTTTCATCATTCCCATTCCAACACATTCACCATGATAATAATCTTTTAATCCATAATAACTTTCATATGCATGACCTATAGTATGTCCAAAGTTTAATATTTTCCTTAAACCCATTTCCTTTTCGTCTTTTTCTACTACATCTTTTTTTACTAGAAGTGATCTATAAATTATTTCATCTATATTATCTTTAATATTTCCTTGTTCAAATAATTCAAATGATTTAGGATCTCTTATTAATCCATGTTTTATAGCTTCCACAAGGCCTTCATTATAGTGTCTTTCACTTAGTGTATCTAATACATTTAAATCAATTATTACTTTTTTAGGTTGCCAGAAAGATCCTACACTATTTTTATAATCATTAATGTTTATCGCAACTTTTCCTCCAATACTACTATCTATTTGAGATAAAGTTGTAGTTGGAATATTTACAAAGTCAATTCCTCTCATATAAGTTGAAGCCACAAAACCTGCTAAATCACCAACAACCCCTCCACCTAATGCTATAACTAAATCATTTCTATTAAAGTTATTATTAAGCATTTCTTTTAAACAATATTCATATGTTTTAATACTTTTTGATGATTCTCCTTGTTTAACAATAACTTCATTAGATAACTTGCATTGTGATTTTACTGTTTCTAAATATTTTTTAGGAACACCTTCATCTGTAATAATCATTACTTTTCTATTAAAATCACAATATTTTTTTATATCGTTTAAAGAGCCTCTTTTTAAAATAATTTGATATGTTCCTTGACTACTATTAACATCTATAATCATAAATCCTCCTAATTAAATAAAAAACCATATGGCAATAATCCATATGGTATAAAGTATAAACTCAACTTTTACTAATAGATATTGCCTACAAGTCAAAACGGGCAATTATCTACTAATATGCCCTATTATCTAAAATAAAAGTAAAAATAAGTAACGTTAGTATGTTTTATCATCTTCTACCTCTTGAAATAATCTTAACCTAGATAAAAAATATTGTAAAGTAAATTGTTTCAGAAAATAATGAAAACATTTTACAAAAATATATTTTTATTAATACTCTTCTATGTGTTTATTTAATAAATTACCAAATAATGATATAGCTTTACCTATTAATATTGCATATATTAAAGTTCCTATACCTACTCCAAATATTCGCTTTAATACTATAAATGAAACAATTACAGAAACCACTACACAACTAATATCAAATCCAATTTTCACTTTTCCAAATTCAGAATTAAGTTTTTTAGCAACTTCATTTGTCGCTCCATTAGCTGGATCCATTATTAAATTCATTCTTACACATAAATATGATCCTAGTGCAATTCCTACAACACCTAAAAATAAACAAATCCATTTTTTAATTATTGTATCAACAGGAAAATTAAAAACCACAAATATAATATCTACTAATTTCCCAAATACAAAAGAAAACGGTAATTGCATTAATAGTTTTACATCTATTTTTTTCATTAAAACAGCTTGTAATATTATAAATACAATATAAGTATATATTGTTGCATTTCCAAAACTAGTATTCATTATTTCACTAATTACTAAAATAGGCATATTGATTGGTGCAGTTCCTAAATCTGCAATAACAGAGAAAACTACTCCTATCGCTAAAATAATTGTTCCTATTGAATAAATCGTAATTCTCTTTGTCATAAACTACCCCTTTTGTAACATCCTAATACTTTATAATAATTTGCAGTTTTTTCTGCTTGTTTTAATGTTTCTATAATTTTTGGATCATTTATGTTTCCATCAAAATCTAAATAAAAACAATATTCAAATAATTTACCTTGTATTGGCCTTGATTCAAGCTTTAATAGGTTTATTCCATTTTTCGCAAATATTTCTAACAATCTAAATAAAGAACCTGGTTCATGTTTTATTACAAACATAGTGCTTATTTTATCCGCATCTTCACTCACATCTTTATTTTTTGAAACACATAAAAATCTTGTCATGTTATTTTTGTTATCTTGTACATTTTTTAATAATATATCTAATCCATAATATTTAGCCGCAAGATAACTAGCTAAAGCAGCTTTACTTTTATCATTTTCTTTTTTTATATATTCAACACTTTTTGCAGTATCTTGATAAGATATTGCTTTTAAATGAGGATTATTACTAAAAAATTGTGAACACTGTCCTATTACTTCAGGATGACTATAAACCTCTTTAATATCAGATAATTTAGTATCCTTTATAACAATTAAATTTTCTTCAATTAAAACATTTATTTCTCCTATCGCAAAAATATCATAATCTTTAAATAAATCATATGTTCGAGATATTATTCCGGTTGTTGTATTTTCTACAGGTAAAAGTGCATAATCAATTATTCCATCTTCAACATCTTTTACAATGTTAATAAAGTTTGTATAATTTACACCTTCAAAGTCTTTCCCTTTAAAATAATTATTTACCGCAATTTCACTAAAAGTTCCATTGACTCCTTGATATCCCACTTTTATACTCATGCTTTTCTCCTAAACTTTACACAAAATGTTATAATTCTTTTAATGAAAAATAACCTTTTAAAAAATATATGTATATTTGCTTGTTTAATTATTGTACCATTAATTACACTTAATTTAGCATTTCAAGATGATTTATTTAAGTATAATTTCACTTATTTATCTACATTAAACAATACAAAATTTTTATATTACTGTTGGTCTTTTATCACAATAAGTACTGCATCTATATCTATACATCTTATTATTAAAAAATACTATCTAATCAAACCTACAAACTTTCAAATTATTCTTCTTTTTTTTATTTTATTTGGTGCATCGCTTGTCCCTTATAGTGATACAGATAATATATTGTCCTTTCTTCATATTTTTGCAGTCTATATTGCATTAATATATTTTAATTATATTTTATATACTTTATATTATTTTATGACATTAATTAATGTAGGTAAATATGAAGGTTATGCTTATATATTTCAATTTACTACTTGTTTTTTTATAAGCATGATATGTGGTAGTATCAATTCTCTAGTAGAAATAATATATACAATTTCAACTACATTTATACTTGCATCATTATTAATAAAAAAATAAAAAAAACTGGAAATCCAGTTTTATTTTATATAGTTTTTAACCTTGATATTTTCTACGTGATTCACTTAAGTTATCAACGTAATATCTTACAGTTAATTTTCTAGAAACCTTTGTCTTAGTTTTAGGTTCAAATATGAACTCATCACCTTCCAACATGCATTCTAGAACTGCATTACAAGCTGTAGTAACATTACTAACACCAGCTTCAAGCTCTGTTACTAGGTCTCCTGCATTTACTTCAATATATAGCCAACCCATGTTATGAGCTTCCCATTTTTTCCAGTTGATTACATCAATATATTCTTGAACTGATTTCTTTGCAACTTTTTTAGCTGGAGCTTTTTTAGCTGTAGTTTTCTTAGCTGTAGTTTTTTTAGCTTCTTTCTTTACAGTCATGTTAGATCCTCCCTTCTTCATACTTAACCCTGAAGTATAACGATATTATATATTAAAACTAGTGAGATTGTAAACTTTTGAGTGAATAAACGATATAATATAAGTATTAAAAAGAGGAAATATATGATAGTTAATGTTGAAAACATGAAAAAAATCGAAAGTGAAAGTGGACTTGATACTTTTGAATTAATGAATTTAGTAGGTTTAAAAGTAAAAGATTTTCTAATACAAAAATATGAAAAAAATCATAAGATTTTAATCTTATGTGGTGTTGGTAATAATGGTGGTGATGGATTAGTTATTGGTAAACTATTACATGAATTAAATTATGATGTAAAAATTTGTCTTACTCATGATGAAATTAAATCTAAAACTGCTAAGTTAATCTATGATTCTATAGATAAAAACATAATGATTAAAAGAAAGTCATTAAAAAATGAAATAAATAAAAGTGATGTCTTAATTGATTGTATTTATGGATTTGGATTTCATGGTATTTTAAATGAATTTGATAAATCATTATTTGAATACATTAATAAGGCAAATAAAGAAGTAATAAGTATAGATGTAAATAGTGGCGTAGAAGCAGATGGAAATTATTATGATAAAGATGCTATTGTTTCTAAATATACTTTAGCTTTAGAATGTTATAAACCATTTCACAAAATAAAAAAAGATCATAATTTATTTGAAAATCTTGTTTTAATAGATTTAGGTTTAAATCATAATATTGAGTCTAACTATATTGAAATGGATAAAAATAAATTTTTAGAAAACTATCCAAATATCCCTGAAAATTCATATAAGGGTAAAAATGGTAGAGCATTATTAATTGGTGGTGGCTGGGGTATGGCTGGAGCCTTAGGTCTAAATATTATAGGTGCTTTATCTTGTGGTAGTACTTATTTAAATGTATCAACTGATGAAAGTTGTTATCCTTGTTTAGCATCAAGATTTCTTACATGTGTTTATCATCCATTTAATGAATATAATTGGGAAGGTATTATAAAATCAATTTTAAAAAATAATAATTCTATCGCATTTGGAAGTGGCTCTGTAAGATTACCAGCTAAAAATAAAATATTAAATTTATTATTAGAATCTGTTAAAACAACACTAGTTTTAGATGCAGAAGCTATAAATCTTTTAAGTAGAAACTATTATGTTTTAAATCTTACTAAAGCAAAAGTTGTATTAACTCCTCATATTAAGGAATTTTCTAGACTCATAGATACACCAATTGAAGTAATAATGCAAAATAAATTTGAAATCGCAAAAGACTTTTGTAAAAAACACAATGTAATATTAGTTTTAAAAGGTGTTCATACAATTGTGGTTTCAAATAAATATATTTATATTAATCAAACCGGAAATCAAATTCTTGCAAGAGCTGGAAGTGGTGATTTACTAACAGGAATGATAACTGCTTTAACTTCTATAATAAGTGATACATATCTAGCAACTATCATGGCAGTATGGCTTCATGGCTATATTGCGGACATTGCAAAAGATAGATACGCAATCAGTAATTTTCAATTAGAAAATTATCAAGAACTACTTGAAGAATTCTTTTACGAAAATAATTTATGACAGATATAAAATCTGTCATTTTTTATTTAACTTTATATGTTTCTACACAAAACCCATGATGTCCACATGATGTACAAGTAAGTTTTCTTGTGTTTGTAGTATGTCTTGCAAAAAACACTTCTTTTTTTGTTGGTTGAAATATTGAATTACAATTTGGACAAATATATTCAATATTAGAATAATAGTAATTTAATATTAATATTGAATAAGGTATTGCAATTACTACATAAGCAATCAATAACCACCACCAACCTTGAAACATCCATAATAGAAACGATGTCCATTGAAATACATTCATTATTACTCCAGTTGTTAACATTACTAACCTAACTTTATTTAATTTAGCTTTATTTTCCATAGAATAAGCTATGCCACCAATTGTTTCAAAAGAAAAATTGTCTATAAGTTTTAATTCTTGTTTTAAGGTTTCTAATTTGTTCATTTTATCTTTACAATCTTTAATTTCTTGTTTTAGAAATTCTTCTTGTTGTTTTATTAAAATAGATATTACATTTTCTGAATTATCTTCTTTAAACAATTTAGATATTGAATCTATAGAAATACCTAATTCGCGTAAAAAACATATTATTTTCATCTTATTTAAGTCATCTTCTGAATAAAGACGTCTTCCACCATCAGATATTTCTGTAGGGATAAGAATTCCTCTAGTATCATAATATTGAACTGTTCTAACAGTAACATTACATAACTTAGCAATTTCTCCTGTTGTATACTTTGGCATAGCTTTACCTCCTTTCACTACATATGCTAAAGCATTACGTAGCGTAACAAGCAATACCTTACGTCAGGTTATTTTTATATTCTTTTAAAAACTATATCATGTACAACTGTTTTTTATGTTTTAATTATATGTAAATTTTTTTAATATTATAAAATCTCACTTATATTAAAATTAGTGAAACAACTATAATATCCAATTCTTTTTTATTTGATAATTACAAACAACAAATAATAATATTGTAAAAACAAATAACATAATAAAAGATAATGTTGGAGAAATAATATTCATTTTTGTAATAGCACCATTAAGTATATCTGTTCCATATGTAAGTGGTAAAAAATATGATATTGGACGTATAAATTTTGGTAAATTTGAAATAGGAATAAATAAACCACATAAAAACAACATTGGAAAACGGAAAAAATTTGATAAGGTTTGGGCTTCAAATACCTGTTCTACAGATACTGCAACCAAAAGCCCCATTAATGATGAAGTTATTGCAATCATTATTACCGCAAAAAATAATGCTCCCCAATTAATTAAACCCAAATTAATAAAAAATGAAGCAAAAATAACTGGTACAAATGCATTAAAAATACCAAATAATATAGTTCCGGTTATTTTTGAAAGTACCAATACACCTAAACTTATTGGTGCTAAAAGTAATCTATCAAATGATTTTCCACTTCTTTCAAATGTTATTGTAACTGCAAGCATTGATGTAGTACCAAATAATACACTCATCGAAATAAGACCAGGAAGCAATTTGATTATATCAGTATCTGGTGATTTAATAATTTGCATCAAAGTCCAAGAAAGTGGAAATATAATTCCCCAACTAATATTTGGTGGTTTTAAATAATAATTTTTAATATCTTTATTTATTATATTCCAAAATGCAATCCAAGTTTTCATTTCATATCTCCTTGTCTATCATTAGTTAATTTAACAAACACATCTTCTAATGATGGACGTATCTTTTTTGCTTCTAATACATTTATTTTTTTATCATTTAAAAATTTTATTACTTCAATTAACAAAATTGGTTGATTAGATATCATTACAAAAGAATTTTCATTTATTATTTTTATTTTGTTAGTATTAAATTCATTTTGTATTATATTTAAATAGGTTTTTATATTTTTATCTGTTTCAAAAATAATAGAATTATCATTAAAAACATCTTCCATTAATTCATCAACAGTTCCTAAAGCAACAATTTTACCATTAGAAATAAAAGCAACACAATCACAAAGACGCTCTGCTTCTTCAATATAATGAGTTGTAAGAAAAATTGTTGTACCTTTATCTTTTAAACTAATAATCATATCTCTTATTTGCCTAGAACTTTCAACATCTATGCCTGTTGTTGGTTCATCCAAAAATAAAATACTTGGTGAATGCATAAGTGCTGCAGCTATCGTAAGCTTTCTTTTCATTCCTTTAGAATAAGATTTAAACAATTTACTTCTTGCTTCTTTTAATTTAAATACTTCTAAAAGATGATTAGCTCTAGTTTCTCTATCTTTTTTACTCATTCCATAAAGAGCACCACAAAAACATAAATTATCAAATCCATTCATTTCATTATAAAGATTACTTTCATCAGGAACAATTCCCATAATAGATTGAGCATGTTTTAATTTTTTATTTACATCAATGCTATCTATAAAGATTTCACCTGAAGTTGGTTTAGAAAGTCCTATCATCATATTTATAGTAGATGTTTTTCCTGCACCATTTGGACCTAAAAATCCAAATATTTCACCTTTATTAATTTTAAAACTAATATCATTTACAGCTGTAAAATCACCATAATTTTTTTTAAGATTTTTTACTTCAATAGCTACCATATTATTTGTTTTTGTCTTTATTATGACAAAGTTCCTTATTATTACATTGTTTTTGATTTGTTTTAGCTAAATTTTCTATATCTTTAGAAAATTTAATTAATTCAGCTTTATTTACACAATAGTGCATAAAATACCCATGTTTTTCTTTACTTAGTAATCCTGCATCATTTAATATTTTTAAATGTTGAGAAATTGTAGCTTCAGTTAAATCTAATCTTTTTGCAAGTGCTTTTACACAATAATTATGTTCTAATAATAACTCAATAATTTTGATTCTTGTTTCATTAGCTAAAGCTTTTAATATTTTTAAATTATCCACTGTATCCTCCAATCAATTTAATTAGTTAATTACCTAATTAAATTGTATCATAATAAAGAATTAACTATATAATATTTTTAAATTAATAATGAAATACATTAATTGTATTAACCAATAAAAAAAGCCCTATAGGCTATAACTAGTGGTTATAACTAGTGGTGCCCGGGGTCGGGCTCGAACCGACACGATATCTCTATCGATGGATTTTGAGTCCATTGCGTCTACCAGTTTCACCACCCGGGCATTAACTTTATAATGATATATTAATATTTTTTAAAAATCAATATAAAGCTACCAATTTGTAAATGATAAAACAACATTTATTATAAAAATAATAACTAACATAATTATTGATTTAGAAGTGAATAAAATTTTCCATAATTTTTTATTTCCAATGGCTAAAAAATCAAAATTTAAATCTCTGTGTCTTAAAAATAAAGAAAATCCAATAAATATATAAATAATTATTACTGAAACAGGAACTATCCAATAAAAACTATTTGGAATAATATTAATTAAATAAAAATAAAATGCTGAAATTGATTGAATATAAATAGTAGGTCTTATTGAATGGTATTTTAAACTAACCATAGAAAGAAAAATACCAATAAAAAATGCAGGTACTGCCTGTATTAAATTTCCTTGAGCTAACGCATATAAAATCGCACTTGCAAAAACTCCAAAATATCTTCCAAACATACCAAGAGATCTTTGTATAACACCTCTAAAAGCATATTCATCACAAAATGGTTTTGTAATAACCATATAGATAAAATAAGCTATATTAGCTATTATCATTTCAACACTAGTAAAATTACCTAAAAATGATACTGAAATAGTTTTTACATTAAAGAAAAAACTAAATATCATCATTAAACTAGTAGTTATAAAATTTATCCCAATTGCATAAAGTGAACATTTAAATATTTCAGCTTTAGAAATTTCTATTTTTTTGTAATAATTTTTTATATTAATATCTAATTTCTTTGCGGAAATAGTAAATGGAATAAACGACAATAATAGCAACAATAAATTTAATCCAATATATATATACATTCTCGAATCATAACCAAAAAACACTTCTGGCAAAAACTTTTCAATTAAACTCATTCCATATCTAAATACTGTAAGTATTATTACATATAAAATTAAAGCCTTACCAAAAGTATTAATTTTATGTTTCGCTTGTGTTACAGTTAATACTTTTTGACTCATAAAACTCCTTTAAATAAAATTATTATATCATAAGAAACTATGCTTCTACCTTTGTGAATTCTTTACTTTGTATCGCAAACTTTTTATCAATAGGTCTTAAAATTAAATAATATAAAGTGAATATTATTGAAGTGGCAACCCATGATATAGGATAACAAATTGCAATAGTTTCAATTTGAGGATATCTTCCAAACATAATAAATATCCATAGTATTCTTAAAGCACATATACCTACTAATGTAATTACTGTAGGAATAATTGTATCTCCAACACCTCTAAGTGCTCCTGCAATTATTTCTATAGCTACATAAGTAATATAAAATGGTGCCATCATTCTAAGAATCTTTATTCCAATTTGAATTACATTGTAATCAGATAGGAAAAGTCTATAGATCCAAGGACATAATGTATAAAGTACTACACTTATAATAATTGTAATTATTGATGCAATAGTTATACATACTTTAATAGAATCTTTTACTCTATCATGTTTTCTTGCGCCAAAATTTTGTGCTACAAATGTAGTTATAGAAATACCAAAAGATGCTATTGTCATCCAATAAACTGAATCAATCTTACTAAGTGCAGTCCATGCTGCTACATAATCAGCTCCTAGATAGTTAACACTTGATTGTACTGTTAAATTAGATATTGCAAACAATGATGCCTGAATTCCAGCAGGTATACCAATAATTAAAATATTTTTAAGTATTTGTGGATCAATTTTCATTTTTTTAATATTTACTTTATATTCAAATTCTGTATTTATTAATGCATTCAAAACAAGTAATGCACTTACTGTTTGAGCAATAATAACAGAAACACCTACTCCAAAAACTCCTAAATGAAAGACTGTTACAAAAACTATGTCCAATATTATATTAACAATTACCGCAATAATTAAAAAATATAAAGGTCTTTTTGTATCTCCAACCGCCCTTAATATACCTGAACCCATATTAAAAACTAGCGAGGATACAAAACCAACATAAAGAATTCTTAAGTATGTTGTAGAATCATCCAAAATTTCCGATGGCACTTGTAAAAATATCAAGATTTTTTCTGAGAAAATAAACATTACTATAGAAATAATTAAGCCAAATATAACTCCGAATGATAAAGCTGTATGAACAGCTTTAGATAATTTTTCGTTGTCTCTATTTCCGTATGCTTGTGCAATTATTACAGAACCTCCTGAAGCTACACCAATCGCAAATCCTGTAGATAAATTAAGGAGTGAAGCTGTACTTCCTCCTACTGCTGCTAATGCATATTTACCAATAAATTTACCAACGATTATTGCACCTGTGGTGTTATATATTTGCTGAAATAAACTTCCAAATAAAATTGGAAAGAAAAACAGCATCAACTGTTTTGCAATAGAACCATTTAATACATCAACTTTATTACTTTTCATATTAACTCCATATTTTACTATACCATCAATATACGATTCTATCATAAAAAGAAAATGGATTGAAATATTAATCATAATTGTCTTTTGATTATAAGCTGAAATAAATCCAGCGCTTCTGTAGATTAACCATAAGTGTTTAACATCATCTGTCATATTAAAATAATTGCTATCAAATTTTAATATCACATTTTTTAAGTGTAGCAACATTTTCTAGTTTAACAATTGACTTAATAATCCCGTATGTTATTATTTATGTAACAATGATACTTATATTAAAGCGTTATTATGTAACTATGTAACAGCTGTTGATAATTATAATTGCATTGTAGTGTTTATTTATATTATTAATTTTTTTATAACTTTAAATTGATTGGTGAAAAATGAAAATAGATAAAAAAGAATATTTATATGCAAGCATTAGTGCTTTTATTTACGGTATTTCTCCATTTATTACTTCCTATACATATAATCACGGGAACAATGGATTAAATATGGCTTTTTATAGAAACTTTTTTTGTATTCCTTTTTTATTAATATTATGTCTTTTTAAAAAAAAATTAAAAGTCTCTATAACCCAATTAAAAAATCTAATAATCGCTTCTTTTCTAGGACCAACTGCCACCTCTGCATTATTATATACAAGTTATAATTATTTACCTTCAGGAATTTCGACTGTTATTCATTTTATTTATCCAGTATTTGTAATCTTATTTTCTATTTGTGCATTTGGTATTAAAATTACTTCTAAACATAAACTATCTTTAATATTATCTACAATAGGCTTACTGTTATTTTTTGATATTAAAGCTTTTAATAATTTTTTTGGAGCTATATTAGCAATTTCCTCTGGTATCACTTATGCCATGTATTTAGTATGGATAAAAAAATCAAAATTAAATGAAATAGATTCTTTAGTATTATCTTTTTATATTTCATTTATTTCATCGTTCATATTTTTATTATTTAATATAAAAGGCAGGTTTATTGTAATAAATCTAGATATAAATATTTGGATGATAATTTTATTTGTTTCATTACTAACAAGTTTTTTTGCTACTTATCTTTTGCAAAATGCTTTGAAAGTATTAGAACCATATATTATTTCTATAATTTCATTAATAGAACCTGTTGTATCTTTTTCTTTAGAAATCATTTTACAAAATGAATTATTAAATTTAAATAAATTTATTGGCTTCATATTAATTATATGTTCAGTAACATTAACAATTACTAAAAATTCTAATAAAAAAATATGGAAATATTGAACATTTTTTAAATAATAAAATTATATTTTAATAATAATTCATCAACTTTTTTACTATTTCATTATATTCTGCAATATAACTTTCAGGATCTGAAGTTATTTTTTTTGCTAAATTAATATAAATCAAATCAGCCACAACCAATTGTCCATACCTTCTAAATACCGAAGATAAACTTGAATCATCTATTGCTATATTTGGTACATATAAAGAATAATCAGCTAAATTTTCTAATCTATTTTGCGAATATTTTGTAATAGAAATCACTGTTACATCTCTTTCCTTAGCTTGAAGAACAGCATTAATCACTTTTTTCGATTTACCATCAAATGAAAATGCAATAATAACATCTCTTTTAGTTGCAATAACAATGTTTTGCAAACCATAATTGGAATCCTCTAAAAATATACATCTTTTTCTTAATCTCATTAGTTTGTGCTGCATATCACGAGCCGCTAACAACGATGAACCAAGCGCAATAAAATATATCGTGTCAGCATTTTTAATTGCATCTGTTATTTTATAATATTCTTCATTTTCGTTTATTAACATAACACCTTTAACTATATCTGTAATAGTTAAAACAAATTTATTTTTAATACTATCAAAACTATCAGACCAATTAATTTTATCTTCTACTGATCCCGAATTATTTTTTTTATCTTTAACACCAATTGCCAAACACCTAATAAGTTCAGTTTTAAAGTCAGAAAAACCAGAAAAACCAAGCCTACGTACAAATCTCAAAACTGAAGCAGTTGATGTGTCAACTGATTCTGATAATTTTCTTATACTCATTTTAGGAACTGTATTTGGATTTTCTAAAATATAATTCGCTATTTTTTTTTCATTAGTTGTACTTTCTAACATTATATTTTCAATTTTTAATAATATATTTACCATAACACCTATTATAAAGTGACTGTTATCAATAGTAGAGAAACATTCATAAACATAGATTAATAAACAACATACATTAACTTCAAATTTTAGACTTATTTGATAATTAATTACTTTGTTCTTTGTTGTTTAACTGCCATTAAACCAATGGTTTCATCCAAAGCTTTATAATCTTCATTCGTAAATTAATATTTTTAGATTAAAAAATGTCATGATTCTTATTATATATTTCTTTTATAGATTCACCTTAGATGGTTAAACCTACATACAAAGCTTTGAGGTTTGTCTATATCTTCAACCTATTTATTTTTATGCTTTTACTTTGACTCTCTCACTTCTTCCTTTCTTTTTAAAATTCTTTCCTTTTCCATTATATATACAAATAATGTTATTTCACTCATAACTGTTATTATTACTTTATTTCTAAAAACTTCTCTGCAAATCGTTTTATTGTGTTAGTTTTATATATAATCCAGATTAATCTATATATAAACAATTATATTTACAAAAATCCTTAAGTAATATACAAAACAATATAAGTTCAATACTTATCTTTGTTTTTTTATGTAAATTCTTGAATCATGCATAAACTGTAAATGTTTTTATGAACATCAATATAAACTTATATTATGTTTCTTCGTAATAATTTTATGTTATTTTTATAGCTATGATTCTTTAACTATCTAAATTATGAATTTAAATCCACATACACAAAATAATTTAAGAGACTACTTCAAATTATCAATTCTTAATATATATTTTATCAAAATTTCTAAATATAACAATAAAATCATGGCTCTGCAAAATACTTATTTATATATTTTTTAATCTTACTAAAAATATATTTATATATAACAATGCTTTTATATTTGAGAAGTACTTTCACATTTATAGCCTACAAATAAATTATATATTTATAAACAGTTAATAGATTACATAGATATAAAACAGCTAAATCTCTTCTATTCGGACTAGATTTAGCTGTTTTTTCTATACATAAAAAGATTAAATTATACCAAAATACCTAAATATGACAATAAAATTCCAATTATTAAATATACAACTATTAAAGTTATAGGTTTAATTCTTTTCTTTTCAATTAACCACCAAGTAAAGATAGTAAACATAAATGGTAAGATACCTGGCATAATCCCGTCTATTACGGATTGTAAAGTAGTATAATTTTCCGCAGCATGTTCCATCCATTTTATTCCCAATTTAAAACTAACATTTGTAGTAGCAAAAGAGCCTACCACAATAAATGCAACAATATTAGCAGCTTCAATTATTCTTTTAAGTGCTCCTGAGCTTTGTAATTTTTCAAAGAAATTTGCTCCTTGTTCATGACCAACAAAGATTCCAGTATATCTAATAAATATATTTACACTTGCCATAATTAATACAAATAAAAACGGTGCAAAAGCATTACCATCTAATGCTAAACTACATGCTACACCTGCAACAACAGGACGCAATGTACCATTATATAAACCATCCCCAATTGCAGCAAGTGGACCCATTAACGCAGTTTTAACTGCAGAAATTATATCTCTTGAGAATTCTTTAGATTCTGAAATAGCTTGCGCAATTTTTTCTTCAATAGAAACTATTATACCTATAATCCAATATGACATAATTGGATTAGTTAAAAAATATTCTTCAAGATATCGTGTCATTATTTCAGCACTTTCTTCTGTATTATAATATTTTTCTAAAATTGGTGTAATTGCACAAGTTAATCCTAATGATTGCATTCTATCTGGACAATTTACTGTTCTAATCCAATAAGATCTAAAATATATTTTCCATAAATCTTTTTTTGTTAATTTTTCAAATTTTTTAACATTAGTCATAATTTTCCACCTCTTTTTTATTAAACACTATGTATAGTGAAGCTATAACCAATGCTATCAATACGGTTCCTATTATATTCAATTTAAAATATGCCGCTAATACATAACCAAAAATCAAAAATGGTGTTAATTTTCTTGATTTTAACATTGATAATAACATTGCAAAACCAATTGCTGCCAATAACCTACTACCTACTCCAAAAGCATTAATAAGTTCTACAGGCATTTTATCAACTAAGCTTGCAACTAGGTCTGCTCCAAAGTAAACTGCTATAAATGTTGGAATTATATATAGTAAAGAAATTATAAATAAACCAAATTTCGGTGTTCTTAATACAGCTTTAATATTACCTTCGCTAGCTGGTTTGTCGGCTAAATGCGCTAACGGTACTCCTAATACACTAAATCTTATTGTAGACATAAACTGCCCAAAAATAGCAACTGGTACAGCAAGAGCTATTGCCATATCAGTAGGTATATCACTAACAATAGCAAGTGCCACCGCAATACCACTCGAGATAGTAACATCTGGAATACCAGCTGCACCTACAATTACATTTGATAAGAACATTAACTCGATAGTTGCTCCAATTAATAACCCTGTTTCAAAGTCTCCTAATAACAATCCTACTATTGGTCCTGTCCAAATAGCTCTTGTTGTTTGCCATTGTAAAGTTAACTCATCAATAATACCTAATCCTACTATTAAACTTGTAATTAGTGCTGGATATAACATTTTTTCATCACCCTTTCTATATTTTTTCAAAAATTTTTGTTGAAAATTCAACATGTGTTCTCTTATGATCAGGAACAAGTCTAAAATCTAAATCAATACCAAGCAATTCCAAATCCTTATATGCTTGCAATTCTTTTTCACCTACAAATAAATAAGGATAAATCTCTTTGGAATCTTCTTTATGTGCTGAATGTCCTATGTTTATTGTTTTTAATTCTAAATTATTATTAACTAGATAAAGAGCATCTTGAGGGTTTGCAACTATAACAAATAATTTTCTTAAAGATTGTACTTTGTTTAAATAGTTTGAGCCATCAATTAAGTTTTTTATTGTTACCTTCATAGTTGGTAACGTCATTTTTTGCATCATAGAAGCTAAAGAATCATTGAATAAATCATCATTAACTAACACAACTTCCTCTGCACCAACATAACTTATCCAAGTAACTCCAACTTGTCCATGTATAAATCTATCATCTATACGCATAAAAACACTCATTCCTTATTCTCCCCCATTCTTTCTTTCAAAATTTCAAATACATCAACTATGTTTTCCCTTCCTATTTTTACAATTCTATTAGAAATTTCATACAGGTTAAACTCATCTTCATCGATAAACAATAAATCTAGTAGCATGCATAAATTTGCACCAGAAATAACTAAAACATTTTTTTGATCAAATAATTTAACTGTTGCATGCATAGGGCTTCCACCAAATAAATCCAATAGTATTACTAATATACTGTAGTCAATTGTTTTCATTAATTTATTTAACTTCAAAAATATATTATCAGCGGTATCGACATTATTAACTTCTAGCGTATAAATCCTATTTCCTTTACCAGTAATCATTTCAGCACTCAATTTCATTGCAGATGGCCAAGTACCATGTCCAGCCAAAATTATCTTAATCATTAAAATTTTCTCTAATCTTATTATATTTTTCCATAAAATATGATGCTTTATTTTTATCTACTGGCAAATCCAATCTACTTTCTTTTCTAAAATACGATCCTACAATTAATCCATTTGAACACATCAATGCATCTTTAAGGTTTTTATCATTAACCCCACTTCCAATTAATAAATTATTGATTATTTCATCAGGATATTTTTTTATTTCATCAAAATTAGGTGGTAATCCTGTTGCCGCTCCTGTAATAATAACTTTATTAGCGCCATTGTTTATAGCTTCCCTTGAATTCACACAAAATGATTTGTCCCTAAATATTTCATGTGATCCACCTTTCACTTTAATATCTGCATAGATTTGTATATCATCACCGTCAATAAACTTCTTGTATCGTAATGCCTTCGCTGCAATCGGACTTACAAAACCACCTGCACTATAATACCCTTGCACCCAAGATGTTGATCTAATAAATTTACATCCCGTTGCTTTGGCTATAGCTAAGGCTTGAACAACACCGTTTGTTAAAACACTAAGACCAATAGGTATTTGAGTCTTTTTTCTTAGAGTTTTAGCCACCACGGTAAGTGTTGTAATCGCACCATAATCAATATCAGACATTATTTGTGTAGGTATATCTCCTGCATTTTCTATTAACAATCCATGAACTCCACATTTTTCCAAAACTAAAGCATCATTGACCGCTAAAGAAATAATATCCTCTATATTATTCTTAAATTTAGGACTACCAATTGTAGGTAACAAATGGACCATTCCAATAATAGGTTTCTTTACACCAAAAATATCCTTCACTCTATAACCTCCTTTCTAATTTAAATGCTTTTGCCGCTGCTTTCCATAATATATTTTCCTGATCTTCTTTAGAAATGCCTGAATTCTTAACCTCCCAAATTACATGAGCCATTTCAGTAGGTGAATCAGATGCATACATAATTCTTCCAGATCCAATTTCTTTAACAAATAATTTAATGTTTCTTATATTTGGAGTTCTTACAGAAATTTCTAAAAAGACATTATCAAACTCTTTAGCAAGCACAATAGCTTCATCTTCATTATCCATTGTTCCACAATGTGCTAACACAATATTTACATCATTGAACTCTCTTATTAAATCAAAGAAAGTGGAAGATAAAGAAAACGGAATTCCTAACCCTTGATGAATCATTAAAGTTACATTTAGTTCTCTGCAAATCTCAAATGGTAAACGAGTCCTTTTTACTGCTGCGTTAGCAATATGAGTCAATGGTGTTAATTTTACACCAACAAAACCTAACTCTTTAACACATCTCCTAGCTTCGTTTTTATATAAATCAACATCCCAATGAGGATTTAGTGAAAACATACCAAATATTTCTTTAGGATGTTTTAAATGAAAATCGTATATCCTATTATGACAATATTTGTAATCTTCAAATGTTACGAATTGTGCTGGTTGTATAATTGCAGCATTTATACCAACTTCTTTCATTTTGTTATAAACCTCATCTTCAGTTCGGTTACTTTCAAAAGTAGTATCATGCCCAATATGTACATGTGGATCTATTATCATGAAATCACCTCTTCTTCTAAAACTTCTAAAATTGTTTTTTCTGTGCAGTAACTAAATTCATAATCAGACAATCCTGCATTTTTATACATATAAATAGACTGTTCGATTTCATCAAAACTACACGAAGCCATAATAATACGATTAGCTCCATATTTTTTTACAGATTTTTTAATTTCTCTCATATTAAATCCAAGCGATGTTTCTAAATATACATTTTGAAACTCACTAGCTAAAACATGTACTTGGCTTGCAAAAGCTGATTTCCCTGCGTGTACTAAAACAACCTTAATATCGCTATATTCTTTAATTAGTTCATATAATTTTATTGGTAAACCAAGCGGAAGACCAATCCCAACACTTATAAATAACGGTATTTTTAAATCTCTAGCTAAGTTAAATACTCTTTTTCCATATCTAGATTTTGGATCCCATCCATGCACTTGTGAATTTACAGACAATCCTTTAAAACCTAAATCTATATATTTTTTCACTTCTTCTTCAAATACATTCCCTTCATAATGGGGGTTTACTTGACAAATACCATAAAATTTATCCGGATATTTTTTTAAGGCTTCTAAAATCATTTGGTGTTTTTCTCTCTCTGTTTCAAGTGAGATATTTGAGTTTGCTGGATACAAAACAACTTTTTCTAACCCATATTTTGTCATTGCCTCAAGTATTTCATCAAGATTAATATCAATGTCATAAATAAGGTCTTTTCCTAAATGTAAATGTGCATCAATCATTTTATCCTCCTCCTTCTTCTATTACTGATTGTTACATTATTACATATTTATATTATATTAAAGTATCTTTGTTACATTAATCATAACACACGGTACTATTAAGTCAATAATTTTTCCACTTGTATTTTGCTGTTTTTTAAGTAAATTCAATTAATAAAATTGTGTGAAAATTTGATTTTTTTATAAAGGTAAAAATATAAAAATTTATTGTCTAATTCAATTGAATAAAAGAAAAATATATAAAGAATTTATTTTGATAAACATTAAAAAAAGAGTATGTAATTTGGATATACTCATTAAAGAAAAACATATAATTTTAATAGATTCACATTTATACAATGAAATACAACACATTTATTTCTACTATTTATTTAACAATTGTTAATGCTAATATAAATTTACCCAGAAACACCAATATAAAATTACCCAGTTATGGGTAATTGAATGAGTGAACTGGGTTTCATTTTATAATAAATCCTAAGGAGAAATAAAAAAATGAAGATTTAATATTTTTACAAAGAATAGAAAAAAGAAAATATATACATCAATTTGCATTAAGAATATAGATATATAAATCTATTCTTTAAGTAACAAGTTTAAGGCACTCTAAAATCCCATGGGGTTGGGGATAGGCTCTAAAATTTTATGGGGACACCATTAAATATATTAAAAATCACATGCTAATATTCATTTGTTGACTAATGAATTACTAGAAATAGAGGTGTCTACTATAGCATTAATGATTTTATTACTACTCTAAATTCAGAACCTAATTAATTATTATCTTTCGATTATTCTATTAAAGATCTTAAATTTTTTTAATCTAATTAGTTCTCATCCTAATTTTCCTTTTTTTGGTATTAAGAATAAAAGTAAAGGTTATTCTAAAAGATTCTATGATAATCTTCATTTGAATAATTTCTTACAATTTATTGTTTCAATACTAATATCACTTATTCTCTTACCAATAATATTCATAACTATAAAAAATGTGTTTAAAAACCTTGTAACACATATAAAAAAACAGATGAATTTATGGATTAATATTCCAGGTTCCATCTGTTTAAATCCCCATGATATTTTAGAGGCTATTTTTCAAAGTTCCCACGAGATTTTATATTACCAAAATAATTAATTTTGTATATATTTTTTTTATTTTTTAATGTTATTTATTTTGATATTCTCCAAATTTAAATAATCAATTCATTTATTACTTTTAATTATTTTCTTCAAGTTTCGCCTTAGCATCTCTAATAACTTTTTCTTGAATATTCATTGGAGCTGGTTCATAACGATCAAATTCAATTATAAAGTTTCCTCTTCCTTGAGTCATACTTCTTAATTCTGTTGCATAAACTCCCATTTCAGCCATAGGAACTTCTGCTTCAATTCTTTGGTCTTTTTCATCAACCATTTCCATACCCATAATCATTCCACGACGTTTATTAAAGTCACCAATTAATGTACCAGTATACTCTTCTGGTGCAATAACTTCTACTTTTCCTATTGGTTCTAAGATAATTGGCTTAGCTTTAGGCATACCTGCATTATATGCAAGTCTTGCTGCTGATTTAAACGCAATTTCCTTAGAATCAACATCATGATATGAGCCATCATATAGAGTTGCTTTAACACCAACTACTTTATATCCTGCAAGAACACCTTTTTCCATGCAATCTCTTAAACCTTGTTCAACTGCAGGGAAGTATTGTCTAGGTACTGAACCTCCAAATACTTCTTCATCAAATACCATTTCTTCTGAATCAGTTGGTTCAAATCTAACCCAAACATGTCCATATTGACCTGCTCCACCTGTTTGTTTTCTATGCTTACCTTCTGCTTCAGCAACACCAGTAATTGTTTCACGATATTGAACAGTTGGAGTTGTAGTAGTAACTTCTACCTTATATTTTGATTTTAGTTTATTTAATACTAAATCAATATGTTGATCTCCTAATCCATATAGAACTTGTTCTCTTGTTTCAGCATTCTTTACAAAATTGATTGATAAATCTTCTTCACAAATTCTTTGGAAACCAAAGCTTAATTTATCTTCATCGGCTTTAGTTTTTGGCCATACAGCAACACCTAACATTGGTCTAGGGAACTGAATTTCTGGATATTTAACTAATTTATTTTTTGTACATAATGTATCATTAGTTTCACTAACTTGTAGCTTAATTAAAGCTCCAATGTCTCCAGTAAATAATTTACCTACTCCAACTTGATACTTACCGTTTATTACAAACACTTGATTTATTTTTTCATTTGTTTCTTTTTGTGCATTATATACAACTGAATCTGTACTTAATACACCAGTCATAACCTTAACAAATGAAATTTTACCAACAAATGGGTCAACTATTGTCTTAAATATAATTGCTGACATTGCTTCGCTTTCATTTGTATCTAATTTAATAATTTCTCCTTTAGGGTTTAATGCATCAACATGACCTTTTTCAGCATAACTTGGGAAGTATTCAGTAATTAAATCCATTAATCTTTCAATACCAGTTTGCTTAATTGCTGAACCACAATATACAGGTCTTATTTCACCATTTCTAACACCAATTCTTAAACCTTTTGCAAGTTCATTTGGTGTAAATTCACCTTCACTAAAGAATTTTTCCATTAATTCATCATCAGTCATTGCAATTGCTTCTGCAATTTGATTATAATACTCAGCTACAACATCTTTTAAATCTTCAGGTACTTCTTGAGGTACATCTCTATTATCATAGTACCAAGCTTTATTTCTAAGTATATTTACAGACCCTATAACACCTTTATCTGACATAATTGGTACTTCAAAAGGTATAACAGTTTTTCCAAAACTCTCTCTTAACTGCCCTAATGTTTTATCAAATGATGCATGTTCTTCATCAATTTTATTAACAAAGAATATTGTAGGAAGTTTTCTTTTAGTTACTTCCTTCCATGCTTTTTCAGTACCTGATTCTACACCATCTTTAGCACTTACTACTATTAAAGCATTATCTCCAACTGCAAGACCTGCTTGAAGTTCACCTTCATAATCTAAATATCCTGGAGTATCTATAAAATTAATTTTACAGTCTTTCCATTCAACTGGAGCAGTTGCTAAATAACAAGATTGCCCTCTTCTAATTTCTTCACTATCAAAATCCATGGTACTTGTACCAGCAATAGTATTTCCCATACGATCTGTTACTTTTGTGAAATATAGTGCTGCATCTACAACACTAGTTTTACCAGAACCATTATGTCCTAATAAAACAACGTTTCTAACTTCATTTGCTAAATAATCTCTCATTTGTACACCTATTTAAGTAAATCCTTTAAGTCTTCAAAGTTTTCTTTTCTGACATAATGGATTGCCTTATTCCCTTCATTATCAAGTATTTCTTTATCTGCGCCATGTTCTAATAAATATTTAACTAACTCTGGATATCCAATATATGCTCCACGCATCAATGTAGTACATCCACGATTGTCTTGAGCATTCATATTTGCACCATTTTCAACTAGTAACAAAATAATATCCTTTTTATATGCATTAACTGCTTCCATTAAAGCTGTTCTACCTTCTTCATCAGTAGCATCAACGTTTGCTCCTTGCTCAATAAGATACTTTACAACATTGTATTGACCAAGTAATGCTGCTCTCATAAGTGAAGTTCTTCCCCTGTTATCATGAGCATTAACATTTGAATCAGCTTCAACAAGCATTTTTACAATTGATAAATGTCCTTTTTTTGCAGGACCCATTAATGCAGTTTTATTGTTTTTATCTCTAGCTCTAGTATCTGCACCATTGTCTATTAAAAATCTAACAATGTCCTCATACCCTCTTTTTGCACTACGCATGAGTGCAGTTCTTCCATCACCGCTAGCGATGTTAACATTTGCACCTTTAGAAACAGCTGCACAAACTTTTGCGAAATCTCCATTAGCCGCTGCATCAAAAAATTCACGATTTGTTTGATCCATAGTTTATTCCTCCTTTTCAATCAAACCTTTAAAAAGATGGACATAATACATCCATCTTAAAAATTATTTATAATTTACAAACCTTGCTGAAAACATCTACACCGCTTTTATCATTTTGTACAAGAAAAACAGTTTTTACTACCATGTCCATGATGTTTCAACTCCATTCATAATCTATATCTATATTGTAAACGATTACAAGATTTTATCAAGTGAAATTATTTTTGTTTAACCACTCTAGTTGGATGTGCAACACCTATACCATTTTTTCTAAATTCTTTTAATATACTTTCTCTTAAATCAGATTTCATTCCATATCCAGTACCAAAGTCAACTGTATAAAAGATTGCACTTAACTCTATAGAGAACTCTTTTAAATTAGTACAAAGTACTCTAACAACTTCTTCATTATTCTCTTTTTGAATTTCATCTCTAGCATCAACTAATGATGAATGTTTTAAAGTATTCTTCTTAATAATTTCTTTTGCAAGATCCATATCACTATCATATGAAATATCAAATGCCAATGTATTTCTATATAATGGTGTATCAGTTTTTCTGTTTTCTATTATTGCAGTATTCATTATATTATTAGGTACAATAATATTTGTATTGTCTATTGTTCTAATAATAGTATGTCTAAAACCAATAAAAATAACAGTTCCTGTTAAATCTTTTTCTTTAAGGATTATTACATCATTAATTTTAAATGGTTGATAAATTGATAATATAAAACCTGAAACAAAATTACTAAGTGTTTCTTGTGATGCAATACCTATAATAACAGCAAGTATTGATGAAGCACTTAATACTGTTGTACCTAAAGATTTTAAAGGTATCACATTAGAAAACACAATAAAGATAACAATTACATACACTACTCTATTAATAGTTTTAATATAAAAAGCTACATTTCTTTCACTATCATCAGGAATAACACTCATTAAAACCTTATTAATAAAAACATTAATTAATTTAGCTACAACAAAGAGCATTAAACTGCTAATTAAAAAATTTACTAATCCATCCACAAAGATGCTACTACCAAAATTCATAATTTCTTCATAACTCATAAAAAACCTCACTTAATTTCACTTTTTAATACATTTTCATATTCCTTATAATTAGGCATATATTTAAATAATATACCATAAAATTTCTTAGAATGATTAGCTTGTATAAAATGAGCATATTCATGTAATAGGATATAATCAATACATTCTTTAGAATAATGTATTAAATAAGAATTAATAGTAACTTTATTTTTAGATGGTATACAAAATCCCCATCTGCTTTTTAATTTCTTTACAACAATTTCTGGTTTTATATTTATATTATTTTCTATCAACATTAAATCCCATCTATTTCTAAGTTTATTAATTATATCTATTAAATAATCTTTTGCACTATTATAAAAAACTTTCTTTACATAATCTTCTTCTAAATTAACTGTGTATATTTTTATAAATTCATCATCAAAAATTACAAAATTTTTATTAGATTTAATTATTTGTAATTTCTTTTTTACATTTAAAAAAAATATTGATTCTTTATTAAAAATATTATATTTACTATTTTTTATTTTTTCTTGTTTTCCTAAAGACTTTAATATCCAAGAAGATTTTGAATCAACAAATTTAAGAATATCATTTAATGAATATCTATTATTACACGTAATTACTACTTCATTATTAGAAGTAACTCTTAAATACATATGTTTTATTCTTTTTCTTTTTATTATTATGGGATAT
>JGI24708J26588_10000042_pt1 | contig 81028 bp, 74 predicted proteins | sample BioPla1DNA2_FD_26588 | JGI IMG/M metagenome (IMG submission 26588) | reverse complement strand
AAACTAGGAACGTCCCCGATGTCCTAAAATAGCCATAAAGATATGATTTAAGCATGTAGGCTGGGTTATATGGTTTGCGTCCGACTGCTTTGGGCATAGCATAGCGAAAGCCCATTTGATTAAAATCTAAGCTATCAGCGAAGAGATCAATTACACGGGCTGGATTATCGTGGCTTATCATTTCGTCAAGCGATGGTATCAGATTAATTTGGTTTCTGTCCGTGTTATTGGTCACATAGCGCGACATAAACTCATCTCAAAGCCTGATTTTTCTATAGTTATTGGACTTTGCCAGGCTGATTTATGATTGTTTTCGCACAGCCTGACGTCCCCAACGTCTACCCTATGCCAGTCTAATATAGGTACATTTACGTTCAAGATTAGCCGGGGTGAACCGTACCATTGGTAATGGCGAAAAAAGGGCTCTAAAGGATTCTATGAATGACAGTTGGTGACAGTTGGGGACGTTCCTTTTTTGTCACAAAGTTGTCAAAAAGAACGGTCCCCATCGTCTCAATGGTAATGTATCGGTGATTATAATAAGCGACGGTATAAAAGTAACTTAACATATGCGATTTGAAGAAGCATTGGAAAAACTATTTGCGTTAAAAACCACGTATAATAAGATAGTTGGATCGTTTCTACCACCTAATGAACAGCCTAATTGCTAATAAGCTTAAGTTAGTTATAAAGTTGTATGTCAGCAAAAGTCACATAGATACTTTTTATGGAGTGATATAAATGACAAGGATTATTAACGAAATCGTTACAGCTTGGAAAGCATCGAAAAAAACTGTCATATTTACGGGGGCGGGAATGAGTACGGAGTCAGGATTGCCAGATTTTCGCTCTCAGAATGGTCTCTGGAAAGCCCGGCCAGAGAGTTTGGCTACCATCGAGGCATTGCGAAAGCAGCCCAATGATTTCTATTTCTTTTACCAGTGGAGGATATCCCAATTACTTTTAGCTCAGCCGAATGATGGACATTTGGCTCTAGCTGCTCTTGAAAAGACAGGATATATTAGTCAAATTATCACGCAAAATGTTGATGGATTGCACCAAAAGGCAGGTTCAAAAAAGGTGATAGAGCTGCATGGATCCCTGCGGACGGTTCGATGCATGAATTGCAAGTCTATCTTCGATGCTCGTACCATGGTTCCAAGCAGAGAAAATTTGGAACAAGATTACATCTCTGGGACATATCAATATGGGAAAGAATGTTACTGCCCTACATGTAACGGATTTTTAAGACCGGAAGTAGTAATGTTTGGGGAACAATTACCAACTTTGGCTTGGGAAAAAGCTATGGCTATAAGTAAAGAAGCAGATTTTTTCGTTGTATTGGGTTCGTCATTAGCAGTTTCACCAGCTAATTTTTGTCCCCAATTGGCGTTGCAAAATGGAGCTAAGGTATTAGTTATCAATCAGGATAAAACTCCATTGGATGGTCAGGTTACATGGGCGCTTCATAGTAGTATTGGGTCCGTTATGCGTCAAATTCAAGATGGTTTCAAGATTAAATAATCAAGAATATATGTTAGTACCCACTATTATATAATCGCCATTCCGATGAATCCTCTAAGTGAATGACTCACGTAGATGTTTGCTTTAATAAAATTGTGGATTGAGACTAGTGCGGATCGCCAATACCAGTTACCCCCCAGTTTCTGATACTGCTGGCAAGTATACTAAGTGTTGTTCAGGCACTTCAATCATATTTGGATATTTCATTGGGAATGTTAAATGTAGCTATTAAGTTAACCGCATGGCGAGTTCATAGGAGGATCATTTCGTGTGGCAATTAATGTAACTTTTTATAGAGTGAGGCCCTTTACCTCGATAGAGCTTGATAATAGCCAGATAATCAGGTAAAAGACGGTAGTGAAGATGAGAAAGAAATTACTGGAAATGTTAGAAGTTCGTAAAGCAGAAATAATTCAGATCCGCCGTTATTTGCATGAGCATCCCGAGGTATCTTTTAAAGAAGAAAAAACGGCGCAATATATTTTGGATTTTTATAAAGGGAAAGATGTAGAAATCCAATCCAATGTAGGGAACGCATTTGGTATCATCGTGACTATTAAAGGGGGGAGGCCCGGCAAAACAATTGGACTGCGGGCTGATTTTGATGCAGTCCCTATTGTTGAAGAAACGGATGTCCCGTTTAAATCGAGAAACCACGGAGTCATGCATGCCTGCGGGCACGATGGACATACCGCTTATTTGTTAGTTCTTGCCGATTGCCTCATTCAGCTAAAAGCATCAATTCCGGGAACGATCAAGATTATTCATCAACCTGCCGAAGAAACCCCGCCTGGCGGAGCCAAAGGCATTGTTGATTCCGGATTACTAGACGGCTTAGATGCTGTTTTTGGTATTCACTTATTTCCAACGCATCTGGCAGGTTATGTTGGATATCGCAGCGGCTACGCGATGGCGGGTAGAACCAGCTTTAAATTAAGCATACAAGGTGTGGGCGGTCATGGTTCCTCACCACACTTGGCAAATGATGCAATTGTTGCCGGATGCTATTTTGTCACAGCCATTCAAACTATTGTCAGCCGTAGGCTAAATCCTTTTGATGTCGGTGTGATTACCATCGGCTCTTTTGATGGCCGGGGTTCCTCCAATGTCATTAAGGAACGTGTAGAACTGGAAGGCGATGTGCGTTACATGACAACTAAGACCCAGCAGTTAATCGACAAAGAAGTTCATCGCATTGTCAACGGCATCGAAGCAGAGTTTGGTGTTCAATGTGAGCTCACCTATAATGCCGATTATCCGCCATTATACAATGACCTTCAGATTACGGCAGCGGTTCGGGCTAGTCTTGAAAGTATGCATGATCCGGATATCAAGCAAGTCGTTGAGTTTCCTATGTTTTCAGGGTCGGAAGACTTTTCCTACTACCTGGAAAAAATTCCGGGTTGTTTCTTTTATATTGGTTGCCAGCCAAAAGGAGCAGAAAAAATTTATTTCAACCATAATCCCAAGTTTGATATAGATGAAGACAGCCTGCTCGTGGCTGCGAAAGCTGTAGCACAAGTTGTTTGCAGTTTTTATGAACTAGCGTAGTATATAGATTCTGTTAATTCTATGCAGTCCATCTTTCTTCGGGATTAAAATGGGGAAAGATTTGTGCGTGAGATCAGGCCATAAAGTGGATGGATTTCCCGAATAACTTAGAACCCGCGAATTTCGCGGGTTTTTTGCTGTTTGTGATTTAGTTTTGTAGTTACCAGGAAGCACTGGAGACGATACAAAACGGAAAAACCAACCAAAACAGGCTCCTAAATTAAAGCGAATGTTTGGCCTATAATGAAGTTCATAGCCCTGTTAGTGCATTTCAGCTTACAATTTCGACATTCTGGGCTGCAATTATTGTTAATTGGGTTAAACTGGCATAACATTAAGATAATAGTGGAAATTCATTAAGAAAGGAGGGAATCAATTTTTTGTGTTCTGATCCATTAAACTGGGAGGAGGGAATATTGTGAATTCTATAATGCTTCTTATTGTTGCTGCATGTGTGCTTGTGTTGGCTTATCGCTACTACTCGGCGTTTATTGCCGCCAAGGTTTTGATGCTGAACGATGAGCACCAAACACCTGCGTACCGTTGCAACGACGGAAATGAGTTTGTCCCAATGAATAAGTGGGTATTATTCGGTCATCATTTTGCCGCTATAGCCGGTGCTGGCCCTCTGGTTGGTCCGGTCTTGGCAGCTCAGTGGGGTTGGGGTCCCGGTTTCATGTGGATTCTTTTGGGATCTGTATTTGCCGGAGCCGTTCATGATTTTATTATTTTATTTGCTTCCGTTCGCCACAATGGTCAATCGCTGGCTGTCATCGCACGCCGTGAGGTTGGTCCTGTTGCCGGAATGACAACATCCTTTGCAATTCTATTCATCATTATTCTTGCAATGGCAGGATTATCCATTGTTATTATTAATGCCTTGTTTAATAATCCGTGGGGTGTGTTCACGATCGGTCTGACGATACCAATTGCCATCCTGATCGGTCTTTGGATGTTCAAAATTTCTCCAGGGGCTATCAAAACGGCTTCGATTGCCGGGTTCTTGCTAGTCTTGGGTGCCGTCATCCTAGGTCATTGGGTGATGCCTGGGCAGCAATGGGCTGCTCTTGCCCCATATTTAAGCTTTTCGAAAAAAGAACTGGCAGTGATTTTGCCTACCTATGGTTTTTTTGCAGCAACGCTACCTGTATGGCTTTTGTTAGCACCGCGTGACTATCTCAGTTCTTACATGAAAATTGGCACAATTGGGTTGCTTGCGTTTGGTATTCTTGTTGTACAACCGGCTGTCAATTTCCCGGTAATGACTCGTTTCATGGATGGCGGCGGACCAATTATTCCCGGTCCCTGGTGGCCGTACGTATTTATTACGATCGCCTGTGGCGCTATTTCTGGGTTCCATGCTCTGATCAGCTCAGGAACTACCCCCAAGATGTTACAGAAAGAAAGCCATGCCCGTTTAATCGGTTACGGCTCTATGTTGATGGAAGCTTTTGTGGGCATTATGGCTTTAATCGCGGCCGTAGTTCTTGTACCTGGCGATTATTTCGCTATCAATTCATCAGCTGCTGCATATGCTAAAATCGCATCTTACTTCCCAACTGAGGAGATCGCTCAACTGTCAGCTTTGGTTGGAATGGACGTTGCACACCGTCCTGGTGGCGCTGTTTCTCTTGCCGTCGGCATGGCACATATTTTCTCAAGCATCGGTGGTATGAGTCACCTGATGAATTACTGGTACCAATTTGCAATAATGTTTGAAGCACTCTTCATTCTGACCACGATTGATGCTGGTACTCGTGTTGCACGGTATATTCTTCAGGATGTTCTGGGTACCTACATCTATGCACCTTTGAAAGAAACCACCTGGATGCCTGGTTCTATATTCACCAGTTTTGTCGTTTCTTTCAGTTGGGGCTACCTAGTCTATAGTGGCGATATTAGCAGTATCTGGCCGATGTTCGGTGTTGCTAATCAATTGTTGGCAACTATTGCTTTGGCATTAGGTACCACGATTATTTTAAAGATTACTACGGTTAAAAAGTATGCATTTGTTACGTTGGTTCCTTGCATCTTATTGGCAATTACGGTTATTACGGCAGGCACTATGAATACTGGCATGTACTTTAAAATGAATTCGGCACTTGGTAATATCAATGGGACAGCTAGTGTCGTTCTGATCATCTTAACTGGCGTTATATTGATTGACTGTGCTCGTCAATGGATTAGATTGTGGAAAACGCCAAAACCAGAGGGCATGAATACCGAGATTAAAGATTTCTGTGATTATGGTAAAAGTCAACCAACAATCACTCCTTGATCTATCGATCGGATTCGCGCAAAGGACGCAGAGAAGTGATAAGTAGAAGAGGGGATTCTTAGAGCGGCTTGGTCATAGGATACATTTCATAGATGTTAGGCAAGTTAAAAGGTGGATTTGAAGGTCGTGGATCGCCTCCACCAGAACTTGGAAGTTGCCACCACTTGATATGCGGGGTTTATAACTATGTATATCAAGTGGTGGTTTAACTTTAGTTGCGCTTTTAATAAATAAGTCAAAAATTAAACAAGTCAAACCTGACCCCGAAGACCCCAAAGACCCCCTAACCCCGAAGACCCTAAGTGGCACTTATTTGAGAATGATTCTTGACAACGACAGTTTTTGTGTATAAGATGTAATTGTTAGCCTAGGTTAACAAAGTGCGGAATCCACTATTACTAAATAGATGGAGTGGTAAAGTGAGTAATAATGAATCAATGGAAATGTATCTGGAAACAGTTTATATCTTGGAAGACAGTCATGGTCATGCCCATGGGGTGGATATAGCCAAACGCCTAGGTGTGTCAAAACCCAGTGTAACAAAAGCAATAAACGATCTTCACGCCAGAGGATTTGTAAATAAACAAAAATATGGAACAATTACGCTAACGGAAAAAGGTAGAATGATTTCTGAGAAAATATACAATAATCACCAAATGATAAGCGTGTTTCTTGAACATTCTCTTGAATTACCGGCTGATGAAGCTGATAANATTGCTTGCAGAATGGAGCATATCCTTAGTGAAAAAGTGTTAGAAGCAATTAAAAACTATTTAGAAAAGAACAATATGAATGTAATTTAACTTTTTGGGGGGGTTCGATGTGGGTAATACATTTCTTGGCAGAATATTTTTGGGAGTTTGCGGAAAAATGGTGCAGAATAGTAGTGTAACAAATTTGGCAAACGCAAAGTTCGATAAAGAATATACTATTAAAGAGGTTAAGACAGAAGATGAAGAAATTAAGAGTTTTCTATTCACATTAGGATGTTATGAAGGGGAAATAGTGACAGTGATATCAAAAATTAGTGAAAACTATGTTATATCTGTAAAGGATGCAAGGTATAGCATTGATAAAGACTTAGCGGAAGCTATCATTATCTAATTATATTTTTCAATAATAAAGTTAGCCCAGGCTAACATTATTATATAAGTAATTATAAGTTTGGGGGAAAGGTTTTGTGTATAAAGTTAGCTTGGGTTAACTTTATACTATAAGGTATTTATAGGCTTATATGAAGTTTGTTACATATAAAGTTAGCCGAAGTTAACATTTTAATAAAATAGAAGGAGGTATTATGTTTTATGAAGGTAGCACTGACAGGAAATCCTAACAGTGGTAAAACGACGCTATTCAATGCAATTACCGGCAAGATTGAGCGTGTAGGCAACTGGGCAGGTGTAACGATTGAGAAGAAGGAGGGTGGGATTAAAAAAGGTCTTAATAAGGTCGGTACTGATATTATAGCGGTAGATCTTCCCGGGGCATATTCAATGTCACCATTCACTTCGGAGGAAAACATTACAAGGGACTTCGTTAAAAATGAAAATCCAGATGTTATTATTAATGTCATTGATGCAACAAATTTAAGCAGAAGTTTATTTCTTACAACCCAACTTCTTGAACTTGGAATACCGGTTGTAGTTGCGCTTAACAAGAGTGACTTAAATAAACACAAAGGTACAGTAATCAATGTAGAGGCATTATCTAAAAGATTAGGGTGCTCTGTTGTTGAAACCGTATCAACTATTGGAAGCAACAATGGCTTAGAAAAGCTTATTGCTACTGTGGCAGAAGTAAAAGGCAAGCCCCAAACAGCACCATTTGATAGTTCAGGGGTTGATATGACTGATAAAAGTGCAGTTGAAGCATCTGATAGAAACCGATATGAAGTTGTAAAAAGTATTGTTTCAGAAGTTGAAAGCAGAAAAGTAAGTAGTAGTCAACAAACCACGCAAGATGCAGTTGATAGAGTTGTAGCACATAAATGGCTTGGAATTCCAATCTTTGCAGTAGTTATGTGGGCTGTGTTTTCCATCTCGCAAACTTATCTAGGACCACTTCTTGCGGATGGTCTTGTCGGTTGGATTGATGGATTCCACGGCTGGGTAGAGGGAATGCTTGGGGAGGATGTATCCCCTGTACTTAGCGCCATTCTGTTAGACGGAATTATCGGTGGTGTGGGAGCCGTTGTAGGATTCTTACCACTTATCATGGTATTATTTTTCTTATTGGCATTACTTGAAGATTGTGGCTATATGGCACGTGTTGCAGTTGTTATGGATAGATTCTTCAAACGAGTTGGATTATCAGGCAGATCAATTATTCCGATGATTATTGGTACAGGGTGCGCTATTCCTGGAATCATGGCAACAAGAACCATTAAGAATGAAAGACAAAGAAGAACCACCGCCATGTTAACACCTTTTATGCCGTGTGGAGCCAAATTACCTGTAATCGCTTTATTTGCAGGTGTGTTTTTTGATGATTCCGCATGGGTCGGAACATCAATGTACTTCATAGGTATCGCTCTCATTATTGTCGGAGCTTTATTTGCAGTTAGAATTACCGGTGAACAAAATGCTAGGTCGTTCTTCATTATGGAACTACCAGAGTATAAACTCCCAAGTATCAAGAGAGCTATAATCTCCATGTTTTCTAGAGCTAAAGCATTTATTATAAAAGCTGGAACTATCATACTGCTTTGTAATACAGCAGTACAAATTATGCAAACTTTTAACTGGCAACTCGAAGTGGTTGCTGAGGGTGCTGAAGGCACTAGCATTCTAGCTAGTATTGCGTCACCAGTTGCTATTTTACTGATACCTTTAGGATTTGGCGTATGGCAATTAGCAGCTGCAGCAGTTACAGGTTTCATTGCAAAAGAGAATGTAGTTGGAACATTAGCTGTAGTGTACGGGATTACAAACTTTATTGACACTGAAGAATTAGCTCTTGTTTCGGGTAGCTCAGATGTTGCTCAAATAATGGGATTAACATCAGTGGCTGCATTAGCATACTTAATGTTTAATTTGTTTACACCGCCATGTTTTGCTGCTATTGGTGCTATGAACGCTGAAATGGAGAACAAAAAGTGGTTGTGGATGGGTATCGCATTCCAATTAGGTACGGGGTATACAGTTGCCTTCATTACTTATCAGGTGGGAACGTTATTAACGACAGGCAATTTCGGCACTGGCTTCTTAGCAGGTCTAGTTGCAGTAACTGCGATGATTGGCTATGTTGTTTTTCTTATGAAACAAGGCAACCAAAAGGCGGCAGAAAAGCTGTCATTAAGTGTATAGGAGTAGACTATGACTAATCTAATTGTATTGATTATTATTCTAACAATCGTTATTGCTGCAATTGCTAAAATCGTTATTGAAAAACGAAAAGGTGCCAAATGCGTTGGTTGTCCTTACAGCCAAACGGGTAGTAGCAGTTGCGGTTGTAATGGTTCGAAGTAGAATAATCTCGTAAAGCTAAAAAGTATAAATATTTTCATGTGTAAATGCGTGTTGACAGGAGTGCGTAAAATTGATACAATATATTTACATAATACAATTTTATTATAAAAAAAGTAATGATTAGTGTAAATATAGTGCAAAATTTTGTCACAGAGAGTCGGGACAGCTGAAATCCGATACAAATAGTATTATGTTTTATCAACTATGAACTTCTTAAGTGAACGAACTGTAGTTTTTAGTAGCTTAAGACGGAACTCGCCGTTAACGAGACTGCGAAAGCACTAAGTAATAAAGTTAGGGTGGTACCGCGTATATACGCCCCTATTGATGCCGATTGGCGCCGATAGGGGCTTTTTGTTACCTGGAAACTTATATATTAAAGGAGAATAAAATTATGGAAAATTACAGTGTATTTTTACCTTGCTACAGTATCGGGGATGATGAGATATACAAAAAGATACCAGGTATTTGCGGCTTATACGGCAAAACGGCGGTAGTTATTGGTGGTCAGACGGCTATGGCCAAGGCAAAAGAAAGTTTGCTGGCTGGTATTGCCGATTCCGATATTTCCATAAACGATTTCGAATTATATGGTAATGAAGCTTCTTTTGAAGCAGCAGCGGCCTTGTGTGAAAATGCCGCGGTACAGGAAGCTGACATGATTTTTGCCGTAGGCGGTGGCAAGGCTATCGATACTGCTAAAATTGTTGGGGATGATCTAGGTAAACCGGTTTTCACTTTCCCGACTATTGCGGCTACCTGTGCACCGACATCGGCAATTTCAGCTGTATACCATCCTGATCATAGCTATCGTACTGTTCGTATTTATGCGGCACCGCCGGTACATTGCTTTATGAATACCCGTATTATGGTGGAAGCGCCAAGTCAGTATCTCTGGGCTGGCATAGGGGATACCTTGGCGAAATACTATGAGCCGACATTCTCTGGACGGGGACGCGAGCTAGAACATTTCAACGCAATGGGCCTTATGATTAGTGGCATGTGTGTAGAGCCGCTTGTCCGCTATGGCAAGGAAGCAATGGATGCGAATAAGGCGAGACAAGGCTCATATGCCTTTGACCAAGTAGTGTTGAACATAATTGTTAGCACAGGCCTGGTATCCAACCTGGTGGATATGGATTACAACAGTTCCATTGCTCATGCTACGGCTTACGGCTTGACAACCCTGGAGCAAGTGGAAAAGAACCATCTTCATGGGGAAAATGTTTCGTATGGTGTACTAGTAATGTTGACGATGGACAACCAATCCGAAGAACGGGAAAAGATTTTCGCTTTCAATAAATCCATCGGCTTACCAACAAAACTAGCTGATTTTGGCATAACTGTGGACGACTTGGCGTCAGTGTTGGATAAAGCGGCTAGTGTAAACGATATCGTAGTCAGCCCGTACGAAATTACTCGGGATATGTTTGAAAAAGCAATTTTAGATTTGGAGGCATTCAACAAAACAAAATAAAATTACCGCCTCCACCGATGTAATGATGCCATTACATCGGTGGAGGCGGTTTGTTTTTTAGTATAGTGTGAATGACCCCCTGGTTTCTGCACAGGTTGCCAGATTAATTTAGCTCAATGTGTGCAGTTCTGGAGGGGGTCAATACACAAAGGAAGACAGACAACTATATTTAAAGGAACCTTCATTACAAAAGGTTCCTTTGCTTTTTGCATTAGATATGCATTTTTTCTTGGTCATTCATTGAAAAGCCATCTCTTTTGACATCATTAATATCCAATGAATTATCCTTTATTTCAATGTTTTTAAGCTTTTTAACTGCGCCATAAGCCTCTTTTAATGACAACTTATCTCCCTGACCGGAAATAACCCATAAAGTTTTATACCCCCTAGGTTTTGATAGGAGCTTATCTTCACCTTTGCCATCCGTAAAATAGATTAACAAATTAACCTGATTTTTATTAGCATATTCAAAAACCGGGCTAAATTTAGTGCCGCCTGTTTTATAAATCCTAGCTTTTATATCCTTCACAGATTTGACTTTATAAACACGTCTAATTTCGCTATCACATTCTATAATCGTTATCTCATGATTATAGTTTCTTACTATATCAAGTACTTCTTTAATGGCTTGATTAAATTCTTCATCACTTATGCTTCCGCTTATATCGAGGGCAACAACAACTTTTGCTTTATGACTTCTAAGCTGGCCTCTTAAATCTAATCGATCGGGCTGTCTTCGATTTCTTCTGGTTATAGTCTTCTTTTTATTACTTTCAACAGTCCCCATTAACCTTTTAAGGTATAAATTCCAAGGCAGTTCACCCTGGCTAGTTTTAAGTGACGATATCATGCTGGCTAAATAGGTAGGAATATTGCCTTTTTGCGCAGCATCAATAAACTTCTCAGTAAATTTCCGCAGCGTCTGCTCGTCTATATCGTTAGAATCTTCCCAAATGTCATGGGCTCTTTCAGGATTATAAGCAGTTTCTACTTTTTCATCCTTATGACTATCATCCTCTGCGCCATCTTCATCTTCTTCTAGTAAGTCTATGGCAGTCTGGAGCTTTTCTACATAATACTCAAACGGTTGAAATGGCAAGAGTTTTAAAGAATGATTTAAATTTACCCATTCTAATGTGGTAGCATATGGTGGTAGGTGATCCAAATACGTATTTACTACTATATCCATTGCTATATTAATAGCTAAGGTTCCATAACCTGCCTTATATGCTTTTGCTCTTATTAAATGCAGCGATAATATATGGAGTATTTCGTGCTTAATTGTACTCTCCATTTGTTTTAGGCTAAGGGTTAAAAAAATTATCGGATTAAAATATAGAACGTATTTAGCACCTTTAAAATTCACAGCAGTGGGACTGCTTATATCAAATCTGATTTCTCTTGCCATTTGAAACAAAAAATATCCGTAGAAATTATCTTTGTCTTCCATCAGACTTAGATTAACTTTATTTACAAGGCTAAAAAACTCTTCTTCAAAATCTTTTGGGATAGTTAGCTTAGAACTATCATCTTTATTGCTTGTTGTTAAAAAAGTATTAATAATAGCCTTTGCTTTTTCATAAAGCCCGGTTACTTGACTATCAAAATAGGTTTCCATACATTGTCACCTTATTAAACTATAAGTTTCAAAATATAACTCAACAAAGGCTTCGTTTTCTATAGCATGCTTATATACCTCGGGGTAACTATTTTTAATATCCTTCATAATTCCGATCATTAAATCTACCGGATAAATTTGTAAAAACTCAATAAGTCTATCAATATAATGACTTGAGTCATAATTTTTTATGTTTGATTCTAAGTTTTTTAGAATGTTCTTTGCCGCTAGATAAAGTCGTGTATGACTTTCATTTTTTATTCTTTCGCTAATAGTTTCAGGAAGAGTATCTTCTAAAAAAACATCTTCAAAAGATATTAACGGTTTATAATCTGATTCGACAAAGTTAACAAACTCTTCGGCAATTAATCGCCCTACATTTCCTCTTACAACATTTAAAAATACTGATCTGGGTATTATATCTTTTTTCTCCTTATAAATTTTATAAATGCTGGAAATTCTTTCATAGCTTCGGGGCGTTGCTCTTATATCATCTTCGTTTATTTTATGCAAATATTCCGGGAAGGTTGAGATAAATTCGATAACCTTTTGCTCGATTCCGGCCTCTGTTGCCCAATCTAACCACTGAATATAATCGGGTTCCATATACAGCCACGCAAATCTGTTTTCTTGCGCTGCATCCATATCTACAACTTGGTAATCAAAATCTGATCCATACTTGCTTGAGGGATTCATTGCTGCTAGTATTTTTACATCTGCATGCAGCTTATAGCCATTAATCTCTCTATTTAATATTAAATTCATAAGCTCCTGTTGTACTGTATGTTCACAGCGATTTATCTCGTCGATAAATAAAAGAACTTTTCTTCCTTTAGATATTTCTTCATCAATTTCCCGGAGCTTATGATGGACGGCATATACTGTTGTCTTCTTTTCAACCTTATCACCATTATCATTAACTCTTACATAAGATTCTATAGACGGAAGGCCGCCTATTTCGCCTTCTTTAAGGAGATTCCCATTAATAACAATTAGACTCCAATTATTCTCTTTAGCAATTTCCTCGGCTAAAGCTGTTTTTCCGATGCCGCTTTCACCGACTATTAAAGGTACTTCTCCGGTAGCTAGTACCAAATCAACACTTTTTAAGGTGTCTATAAAATTCATAATATCCCTCCTATAGCAACTTCAGCTTTTCATCTACAGCTATTTTTTTGGCTTTTTTACTTCCGTATTTATAAATAAACATTATCTTATCCATTGGTATGATCTCGCTTACAGCACTAGAATTTAAGTAGTCTCTAACATATTTTTCTTCAACAGCTTCATTTGCTAATGCTTCCTTTAACACTTGTTCTAGCTCATTTTTAGAGATCTCCTTCATGATATATTTAATCGCTAAGATATTGACTTTCAAAAATTCTAACATTTTCTTTTTATCTAAATCATTTATAAGCCTAATAGCCCTCTCGTTATTTTTGATAGCTATCAGCTCGGCATTATGGCTAGGGGATTTTATATATCTTAAGGCATCATAACTTATTGTTACAGCTTCTTGTTGGACGCTTTCATAAGGTTCTTTTATATACTTTATTGAATCGTAGTTTTTTCTTACAGCTAATAATTGCAGTTCCTCACTCGGATTATTAACATATTTAATAGCCCAACCGGACTGGTTTATAGCAAATTTAATTACTTTATCGGTTGGTTTTTTTATATACTCTAAGTTAATCCAACCATCATTTATTGCTTTCATCATTATAGCTTCGGTAGGGGTGTTTATAAATTGAATCGCGCGAGCATTATTGTCGATAGCTGATTCTTCCATATCTCTAGTTGGATTAGCTATATATTTTAAGGCGAGACCATTATTTTTAACGGCTAATAACTTCATCTCATCAGTAGGATTATCTATATAAGCTATAGCATTAGGGTTGTTCTTTATCATTTCAATAAGCTTTGAGTTTTCCATGGTTATACTTTCCTTCTGTCATTTATTTATCTAAATAGTATAATTATACCACTGTATAAAAAAAGGGTCTATATTGGAGGAGTTTCGTATATTCGCGGGAAATTTTAAACTGATTGAGCATATTGAAGTAATGATGTAATGGAAAGTGAGGTGTAGGTTATGGGCTTGTTGTCCAGATTATTTACTAANAAAAGTCCGCCNTCCCCGCGNGAACAGCAATTGGAACGCGAATTCATTCCGATAATCATGAAAGATATTGCGACCAAAGAAGAAGCACAGCTGATATTCCAAAAGTTACTGAAGGAAGTCAAAGCAGATATTGCATCTAAACCTGATATGCCTCTAAATATGGGGGATTATCTGTTAAAGAATGAAAAAAATAACGCTCGGATTAGTAAGATGCTTGAAAAACGCCGTTTATTCGGTGTTACTGATGACCAAATCCGGGAATGGTGGAACAAAGATGAGCTGGAACGTGGTTTAATTAAAAAATTTAGTGAATTCCAGCGAATGGCGATTTACTCTATGCTGAAAAGTCAAGGCATGTCCGCTAAAGAAGCACGCAAGAAAGTCATGATGTGCTTCCCTACTTATGGGGAAAAGGATCTTAGTCTACACCTGCCTTATGAAATAAAGGAAAAAGTCGATAATTATATTTATGCTTTATTATCTAATCCCCAAACGGCTGATGCAACTCGACAGCAGATCGAAGCAGCTGGTTCAGTCAATGATTTTATTGTAGAGAAAATTGACCAAGGAGTTCTTTAGTGTAACCTGGGAATTGTTTCCGTGTATCTGATTATTGTGGAATATTTGACAAACTTGGAACTTTAAACCGGCCGAAATCGTCAAGAAAGCAGATTTATTATAACAACGAACGATTCAATTAAAATTAAATAAGCTGCCCCCGATAAAATATCGAGAGCAGCTACATACGGCATAACGTTTTTTAAGAATTCCCACTTTGTGGATTCAGACTACTTTGGATGGTGTCTTTTATTTAACTGCTTGAAAATTTTCGAAAAGTACTTTTAGTTAATGGACGGAGGGTGTACTTTTCCATGAGTAGACAAATGGTCAGGGTAATGACATAAAGTAGCAGGGTATACGTAAGCTTCCATTCGTTCTGGATGATTAGAATGCTGTTACTGGCAAGGAAAATTTGGCNGATACAGCTGATTACAAAGGGTACAACCTTCCAAAACCATTTATCGAGATAGAAAAGATACATTACTACGAATGTTTCCACTAGATGGTAAGAAAGGATAAATATGATGCTTGACCGGATCATATCGTCGGTCACAGCCGAACTATAATACTGCTGTCCACCAAGGAGGAGTAGAGGGGCGGGCAGGTGGATAATGACAAATGCGGCGAAATACAAGGTGGTGAATCGTGGTAATCCGTGACGGACTTTATTCATAAGAGGGAACCATAATTTAAGAATAGTGAGATTAATAATTAGCGCTAGTCCGGTCATGTAATAGCGCCACCAATGGTGTTCGTATATTCCGGCCTTAAGGAATAGATATTCTATCAAGAGAATGCCTGCAGTTATTAGCGATATCCAACCGTATCCCAGGCGGTAGGCTACTACTAAAACTGCCATGCAAGGCCAGATTGTAGTGTTGAGGATAAGATGCCCAAGCAGGTTCTCGGCCCAGATGTTTTCGAACACCCCAGGCTTGTAAGCGTAACTGTTAAATAGGCCTAGTACAATAAACTCGCCTATCCAGGTTAGGCCGCTTGCAAATAAGTAGAACACCAGCCAGTCAGACAAACCGAGCAAGTTTCGCTTTTTATATACCACGAGTGCCGCTATGATGATGCTGATACTTGCCACGCAATTATACCAAAACAGGGCAGACATAATACCTCCGGCAATAAATAGGATGGTCTTATTCTTTGCAAAAAGGTGGGTAAATACTCTGTATAGTTCCCAAACCCACGAAATTGATGTTTTTTTGCTTTTATATACAAGTAGCAAAGTAAATTGGCGCACCATGGAGGTTGCGCCAAAATAATTCCTATGATATCTTAGATATTATTCCAAAACAAGCTTGGTGTTAGCAGTCCTTGAGCAAGTTTAGATATTTCGCCACTGGCTCTGGGCTATCGTTAATTCAATATCTAGGAGAGAAGGTATAAGAGCCAATATGGAACAAAAGTCTTTAAGTCAAACAAAACAACTAGTATATGCAGCATTGGGTATTGCTCTCGTTTTTGTTTGTACGGTATTTATAAATGTACGCCTGCCCGTTGCCGCTAATGGCGGTTTAATTCATTTAGGGAATGTGCCGCTCTTTATTATCGCCATTCTTTACGGGCGCTGGCTAGGCGCTGTGGCGGGAGGAGTCGGTATGGCACTTTTTGATGTGATTGGCGGTTGGTTTTTGTGGGCGCCCTTTACCCTTGTCATTGTCGGTCTTATGGGGTATACTGTCGGCGCTATCTGCGAAAACAACAGATCCCTCGCGGCGTATGTCCTAGCTTTTACGGTAGCATGTCTCATTAAGGTGGCTGGTTACTATGGTGCCGAAGGGATTATTTACGGCAACTGGCTGGCACCGATGGCATCAGTGCCAGGTAATCTCATTCAGGTCGGCCTAGCATCAGTTGTTGTGTTGCCAGTCGTGGCCAAATTGAGAAAGCATGTGCCTATTTATTCCAAAGTTAATTCTGAAAAACAATGAACTTACTTAGCATCAGCCAGATGTTTCTTTTTCAAGATGGGAGATAAAATCAAAAATATAGGGAACAACCTCAGCTGGCGAAATGTTCAAAGCTATTGCAAATTCTTCGTACAGTAGTTTTTCCGCACTATTCATAATGTCTTCATCTGTTTTGGCAAGTCTTTTATTGGTGGCCGCTTTTGCTTGTTTTTCGTGATAGAGAGCCTTAATAATTCTTATCAAGTCGTCGCTTTTGTGCGATTTAAGAGCAGCTTTGAAAATGTTAGTTCTTTCTCTCTGGTCGTCTATCCAAATAGTTTCTCTATCTGGCATAGATGCTATTAGTGATAGAACTTCATCTCTTGTAAGAATAGGTCGCATTGAGGAATTGCTCACGGGGACTTTAATGGTCATATTATTGTGGTAAACAGGATGTAAAACATAGTATTCGGTTTCGGTACCACAGTATGAATTTTTGACGACATCTGTAATCTGGCATACTCCTGTTGCACCGTATACAACATAATCATTCACTTTAAACATAATGCATCTACCTCGCTTCAGAACTAGATATATACATTTGACAGTAAAAGAAGTACAAATGATTTATTTTATCGATTTAATCGGCACTTTATTCTAATTATACCCCAAATTTTATTTTTGATGTAATATCATTCCTTTAAAGTATAAATCAAGAAACTTTTGCTTACCAAGAATATAGTCTTACTAAAATTCATTAAAAATTGTTATGTACAAGTAGAAGGGAAACTTGATAAAATCAAAAATATACATACTAACGAGGGGGTGACCAGTGTGCAACGTCAATATAAGCAAGAAAAGCAAATGCAAATGAATGACAAGGCATTAATTAAAGATGACAACAGAGTTTTTCGTGTTCAGAACCCTATTCGCCAAGAACTATCCTTATCTGTATTTTTTCTGGTCAAAGCTCATATTTCGAGAAGCGTGAAAAAAACAGCAGAAGCGCACCCCCAGACTAAGATTATTTTTGGTAAAATCGGCGGCTCTTGGTGGAAACCTGAGTATAAAATCGTAGTCGGCGGCAAGACAAAAAAAGCTGTCCGGGCTGCTGCTGAAGCCCTGGAAAAGAACTTGAATGGCGGAAAAACTAAGAAATAGTAATACACTAAGATGCTGATAAAATATGAAAAAGCTATTTGTCAAAAGGCAAATAGCTTTTCGTATTTTAAAGTAAACTGCTTCAGTAACATCTCTACATAAATCAGCATAAATTAACATAAAGAGGCCTTTGCTTGCTTTAGAACTATTCGTCAGGTTTTGGCGGCAACCGGAGCCGTAGGCTTTGGCACTTATGGTCAGATTGCTTCGGTAGGGGGAATACGCATTGGTCAAGGAGTTTCTCTTCGGATGACGATTGGCGGGAGACCGTTTCCGCCAGCCTCAATTGGTTTGCCTGCCTCCCCGAGAGATAGAATAGCTTTATATCCGTATCCTATTGTATTGCCATAGATTGTTTATTGCTGACTATGTTATAGGTGAACCTTGTCTTAAGGATATATTTGGATTTTGTTATACAATAGCTTATATAGTATAATAAATGAAAACTTTTTAAGTCACTTTTTCTCTTGTTTAATCCCTTATGTAATTTTGATTTGGCAATTATTTATTTTTTTGAGCTAAAACATAAGGGAGGATTTTAATGAGTGTTAAAAACATTCAAGGTCGAGTGCTTATAATAATGGCAATAATAATTGCTGTTATGGGCTATTCATCAGTTCAGAGTGTAAAAAGCCTGAAACAAGTGAATAACAAACCACCGCAGTATGAGATGGCTGTCACTGACCTATCCAAAGAAAACGAAAACTTAAATACAACCGTTAAGGAATCCGATACTGGATCAGAGAGACAAAGAGAGAATTACCCCGTAAGCCGCGGAGGAAGAAGCGTCCGGAGTGTTATCAAAGACGCCCAAGTGACTTGGTATAACGACCAAGGTACAACAGCCAGCGGCGCCTACACTAAACCCGGCCGAACTGTCGCGGTCGACCCTGCCGTTGTTCCTTTGGGAACATGGATTGATATTGTTATGCCAGATGGGACCATCCATCGCCGGCGGGCAGAGGACACCGGAAGCGCTGTAAAAGGGAAAGTCTTTGATATTTATGTCGATGCTTCCTCAAGCGAGCTTCGCCAGAGGGGCAGAACACATGGAGTTACAGTGTTCATCTTAGGAAACCAAATAGACGAAGAGTAGAAAATAAGACATCGGTGGGTGTCTTATTTTCTTGTCGCAGTCCGTAGCTTGACAACCTTGAATTTAGAGAATTGGTATGATATAATATTCACAAATTAAGTATTGGAGTTGAAAAGATGAAGTAAATCTTTCTTGCTGATTAATAAGGCATAATAAAGCGATGGCAGCGCTAAGCCGCCTTGATTTGTTGTGCTTATGCAAGAAAGTTACTATTCTTTTTACTCAGCGAATATATCCTCGTCATGCCCGTACTACTGGGCTTGGCTTTGCTGTATTATGAGCTGCAAGAAGTAACTTTCTTGCAGCCTTATATTTTAATACAGGAGGATAACTATGTCTTTAATAAACGTTACAAATCTGACCTTCGGCTATGATGGCAGTTATGATAATATTTTTGAAAACGTAAGCTTTCAGATAGATACAGATTGGAAATTAGGTTTTACCGGCCGCAATGGAAGGGGTAAAACTACATTTCTTAACTTATTACTAGGCAAATACGAATACAGCGGTACTATTTCAGCAAAAGTAAACTTTGAGTATTTTCCGTTCGAAGTAAAAAATACCGACGACAGTACTCTGGATGTAATTGAAACAATCTATCCGGATTACCAGCAGTGGCAGGTTATGCGGGAGCTTTCCTTAATGCAGGTTTCCGAGGACGTTTTATATAGGCCTTTTGCTACGCTGTCGAACGGAGAGCAAACCAAGGTACTGCTTGCAGCCTTGTTCTTGAAAGAAAATAGTTTCTTGCTGATTGATGAACCGACCAACCACCTTGATATCAAGGCAAGAAAAATTGTCAGCGACTATCTAAACTCAAAGCATGGCTTCATTTTGGTGTCGCACGATAGGGCATTTCTTGATAACTGTGTTGACCATATCCTTTCGATTAACAAAACCAATATCGAAATTCAAAAAGGGAATTTTTCGTCTTGGTGGGAAAACAAAAAAAGGCAAGACAACTTTGAGCTTGCCGAAAACGAAAAACTTCAAAAAGATATTTCTCGCTTGACAGCAGCCGCAAGGCGAACTTCTGATTGGTCAGATAAAGTTGAAAAAACAAAGGTGGGGACAAGGAATTCAGGTGTAAAGCCGGATAAAGGCTATATTGGTCATAAGTCCGCAAAGATGATGAAACGTTCTAAGACAATTGAGGCAAGACAGAAATCGGCTATTGATGAAAAGTCAAAGCTTCTCAAAAATATTGAGAGCTCTGAAAGCTTGAAAATGTCTACGGTTAATTTCCATGCCAACCGTTTTGTAGAGCTTGACGATGTATCTATATTTTATGGAGAAAAGTTAGCCTGTGCGGACGTAAGCTTGACCATTGAGCAGGGTGACAGAATAGCGCTTTACGGTAAGAACGGCTCAGGAAAGTCAAGTCTTCTTAAGCTGATCTGCGGCGAAAACATCACTTATACAGGAACTCTCCGTAAAGCAAGTCAGCTAAAGATATCCTATGTTTCGCAAGATACCTCACATCTCCGGGGCAACTTAACGGATTACGCCAGAGAAAACAATATCGATGAAAGTATTTTTAAAGCTAATTTAAGAAAACTTGATTTTTCAAGAGTACAGTTTGAAAAAGATATGGCTGATTTTAGCGGCGGACAGAAGAAAAAAGTACTAATTGCCAAGAGCCTTTGCGAGAAAGCCAGCTTGTATGTCTGGGATGAACCGCTTAATTTCATAGACGTTATCTCACGAATGCAAATCGAAGAACTACTGCTCGAATATGCTCCAACTATTATCTTCGTAGAACATGACATTGAATTCTGCCGCAATGTTGCAACCAAAATAGTCGAACTATCATAATAAAAACCCGCGAATTTCGCGGGCTTTTTATCGTCAATGGGCTGATTGGCACCCTATATCCAGTTTGGTAGAGTGCCTTGTTGTATTTTGGTGACCCAAACAGGGTCATTTCTTTTTTGTAAACAGAATCGCATGACTCCAGATAATATCATATAGAGGAGAAGCAACCTTGGTCGTCTGATTGACATAGGCTCTGAAGGCTATAAAAATATTCTGATTGTTGTCAACTCCGAATGCCGACCCGTGAGGGTTGCCTGTGCTGTAAGGTATAATCACTTCAGTGCCTTCCTCGCTATCCCTTGCCATTTTTACAACATAATAATACTTTAAATTTTTATAGCGTTTAGGGAAATATTCATCAGCAGGATATTGCAGTTCATTTGTTATACGGGCTGCCACAACTCCATTCATAAGCTCTTCACCGTAAAGGCTGTTAGCTAAATACGTTGCAAATCCAGTTTGTGTGTGGTTTATGCCATATAGTATAACAAAATCATCGTCAGTAGCTAATTTAAAACTTTCTGTTCTATAATAAATTGTATCCTTGTCATCTATAAAAGCATCTCTATCCTGCATTATACTTTCAAAACCCTCAATTTCCCAGGGGTATAAATCAAGATCAACAATATCATATTCCGGATTTCTGTATTTGCAAATAATTTGATTTCGCAAGTAATCCAGTGTTTCCCTTGCTGTTGGTACGACCTGGAACTCAGTTGTACCTGTCTCCCGCTTTTTAAGCTCGGGAATAGGCCACGGATTGACTGCAGGGCAAGGCTTCACAGGAGTGATTCGCAATACGGTAAAATATTTATCAAGATTAAACATATAATCCCAGCCGGTATCTGAATTTTCAAAAATAGCTGCTCTCATGACAAACGAAAAGTGGTCTTTGCCCTTTTCCAGTCCCATGTTGACTAGATTTAAAGGAATATTATCATCGTTCATAATTCCTGGGTTAAAACCTGATCCAACCAGAGCATCACGCATTAGCTGATTTATGCGCCTGTCGGCAGTAGTGATAATAATCGTAGAACTGTCGAAAGGATTTCCGGGAGTTCCATAAGGTGTACTGTCTGTCCAAATAGAGTTATTGCTAATCTGGTCACCCATACTGGCACCTATATAGTGGTAAAAACCGGTGCAGGGATTACCAGCTGTAACAGCATTGCTATAGTCTTTTTTTATTTTATTTTCAACAAACCCCAGATAACTTCGAACTAAAATAAACTGCCGGGGGAGGTGTCTGTCCTATTGATACAATAGCTTCATCAGGGCGCAGTTTATAGTCAATTCCTGGTGCTGCATATAGAACATTAGGTGGATAATTATAAGGGTTAAAAGGATTATAGTCTTTTGGCGGTCTCTGACCTGGGCAAGGATCTTGGTTCGGTGCCGGCGGCAGGAGATAGACTGCATAGGGTACGCCTGCATTATTGCCAAAGCAAGTGCCGACTTTACCCTCACTGGCTAATTTTAATATATCGATATATCTTATACTGCCTTTTTGAACAATAAAGCCTCTTTCTTTTAATAATTTTACGAACTTATTTATGTTTCCATTTCTATCAAAATAGTGTTCATAATTTGGTGTATCAACACGATTATGATACGGGCTACTTGTAATAGAACTATCCACATTAATTACTCCTTTACTGTTTTTTATTTTAGTATATGATGTGTTTCTAAAGAGGTGTGATTAGATAAGTGACATAACTAAAAAAACGCAACATAAGAAAGACTGCACTAAAGGTTTTATCCTTCAGTGCAGTCTTTACATTCGCACCACCGCTTGAAGAGAGACGGTCAAAAATTTACTTGTTTTCGTAAATCCCTATGTTGAACTCCCTTTTCGCTGGTCTTTTATCGTCTATGGACTGATTGGCAGAGGGCAGGGTGGACTATGAACAGGTTAAAGGAACGATGGTTACAGGGCAGACGGCTGAATTAATCACGCCGTAGCTAACGCTGCCGAGTACTCCGCTGAGCATCGGATTCATACCGCGCGAGCCCATCACTATCATGCGTACGCTTGTTGAGCAGCCGGTTTGAGCGTTATTATCGGCTATGACTTCTTTGCAGATCTGTTCCTTGGGGTCTCCGGTTCTTAGTTTGAATTCATATTCTACACCGGCATCTTGCAATAATTCTTTCGCCGGGCTTACCATTTCCTCAAAAAGCTGTTCTTGATATTCACGAACGGCGGTTTCATCGAAGAACATTTTTGTATGTACTGTTCTAAAGCTTGGCTGAACATTTAGAACGACAACTTTTTCCTGCAGAGATTTGGCCAGGTTAATAGCAAACTGCAGCGCACCAACGGCATTCTTCGATCCATCAAACGGAACAAGAATCGCGGTTTTCATAGAAATAACCTCCAAATTCTAAAAAATATCTACAAGTAATAATTCGCCGCAGAAGATATCTTTCCTGCTGTTATAGTAGCAAATTCACCGGTTTAAGCGAAACCTTTCGCTATTCTTCGCAGTCTGATTTGCTGGCGGAAAACGTAGCTTACTGAGCTCACCAATTATAGAGCCAATAAAGTAGTTACAAAACAGGCCTAAAGATTTCGTTTGTGAGCAGACTGGATTGATTTTCGATAAAGCGGATTTTGTTTTTAATTTCATTTAAGCCGAAGGCATTACTGTATTTTAGCAACTTCGTTTGGGGCGCAGCAGAGTATGGTATGCTTTTTCTTACGGTCGTCGTCGCGATCAAGTTCATCCATGCCTTTGCCTCCTTAGACAAATTTATACTACATAATATGTCGGCAAGGTAGCGCTTGTTACGGTCGGATATGTGATAATACAAAAGCCTTAACCGCCAGAAGCGGTTAAGGCTTTAAGTCGCAGCTTTATTGGAGCCAGAAAAAGAGAACAGGGTAAATAGCAGTGAGGAATACCGTAGTTGTGAGGAAGAATGCGGCGCTGGCTAAGTGGACATTAAAATTATACAGGCGGGTAAGGACGACGGCGTTAATGGCGGTAGGCGTACTGGCGGCAATAATGATAGTGCCTAGCACCACCGGGTCAGTAAAAAGCTTGCTGGCGACGAGGTAGCCAACCAGCGGAGTGATAATAAATTTGACGGGTAAAATATCGAGGATGCTGCGATAGTAATGTTTCATTTCGGAGAATTGGATAGAATAACCCACCGGAAACAGTGCAAACCAGGCTGAAATGTGGATTAGGATATTAAACAAATCGCCAAGAAACTCCGGGCGGGGAACTTCGCCGGCATACAGCAGCATTCCGACAGCTATTCCGGCTACCGGCAATTGGTTGCGGTTAAAGAAGAGCTCGGCAAAGGTAATTTTTCGAGTATTACCGGCCTGCTGTGACAGCAGGTTGTTATAATAATTGGCCATAGGAAAACAGAACAAGAAAAAGACGAGGTTCTGGAACATGGCAACTATCTGAATATAGGCAAACCCTGGCTCCCCGAACAGGAAAAAGGTGCATAAACCGCCGAGTGTCCCAATGTTGGACAGCATGGTTGACGCTAAGTAACTGGCCTTATCCGGGCCATCGTCATATTTTTTCCGGGCAATCAGGTAGCCTGTAAGCCCGGGGATAAAGCTGAGCAATATTCCGAAAACCGGCAACCAGAGCAATGCAAGATTGAGCGGCAGTATCCAGAAACTCAATGCCGCCAAAATTGTGTAAAAGACTGTAATATTGACTTCAATAATTTTATTGCACAAGGCTTCACTCAGCCACTGCCGCTGCCGGCAGTAGTAGCCAAGCATCAGCGGCATCATCAGGTCGGTAACTATATAAATTAGTTTGGCTGTTACATCCATTCTACGCCTCGCGTGCCGATCTTAGGCACTTTCTTCTTTTTAAAATGGCAATACTTTCTTAATTATAGCACAATCGGCGGTTAAGTAATTTATTTTTGATTAGCAACTATCTAGTTGTTGCTAAATTAACTTGTCCGCTAAAATTATGGCAGGAAGGGTAAGCAGCATGTCGAATTTTCACAATTAATAAGCAAGTCTCACTTATAATGCGCTAAAAGGAGATAAGGGACTAACGTGAATCATATTTCTAAACGAAAATGCCTTTGTTTGCTTTTATTAATTATACTGATGAGCAGCGTAATGCCATTGAGCTTGGCGCAAAGCAATACTAAAAAATCCGTTCTGGTACTAAACTCCTATCATAAAGACTATAAATGGAGCGACAATATTATTGAAGGAATTACGTCGGTATTTGGTCCAAATGCCCGAAATATTGACATGCAAGTTGAATATATGGATACCCATAGAATATCTGACAATAACTATATCTCTCAGCTTTTTGAAATGTATAAATATAAATTTAAAGACAAAAAGTTCGATGTAATCATCGCTTCTGATGATCCGGCCTTTGCTTTTTTACTAAAATACCACGATCGTCTCTTTCCGAATACTCCGGTCGTTTTCTGCGGCGTTAATTATTTTACTGATTCAATGCTGGCTAACCAGAATCACTTTACCGGTATAGTAGAAGGACAAGATATAAAATCAACCTTAGATATCGCATTGGAATTGCACCCTAACACCAAGAATATCTATGTTATCAATGATAACACCATGACGGGCAAGTCGATTGGGAAAACATTGCTAGATACAATTCCCGCATTTAAAGACCGCGTTAACTTCATATCCCTGGAAGAATACGATATGGAGCAAATCAAAGAAAAAGTTGCCCACTTGCCGCCTGATAGTTTGGTGCTGTTTTTGATCTTCTTCCAGGATGTAGCCGGTCATAAGTTTTCCTATGCTGAGAGTATATCGCAAATTTCAGCAAGCAGTACCGTTCCTATTTATGGAGTTTGGGACTTTTCTTTAGGTGACGGGATTGTGGGCGGAATGCTTACCAGCGGTTACTACCAAGGGGAACTAGCCGCCAATCTTGCACAAAGAATTTTAAATGGTGAGCCGGTTTCAAATATCCCCATTGTAAAAGAAAGTCCTAACCACTATATGTTTGATAGAACCCAACTAAAACGTTTTAATATTAAACACTCGGACCTGCCCCAGGAAAGTATAATAATCAATGATACTTACTCCGGTAAAAAACAAGTTTTAGTCCTCAATTCATACCATAGCGGCATGTCGTGGACGGATAGTCTCATTGCCGGCATCAAATCTGTTTTAAATTCTAACACCGATATTGATGTTTATTATGAGTTTATGGATGCCAAGCAGAATACCAGCCCGGAATATATCCCAAAATTATACGAGTTATATAAATACAAGCTTAAAAATAAACACTATGATGCGGTAATTACTTCGGATGATGACGCCTATAATTTTTTGCTTAAATACGGCCAGGAACTTTTGCCCAATGTACCCATCGTTTTTTGCGGCGTGAATTATTTTCAGGATAGCAGTCTTACAGAGAACAACCTAATCACTGGGGTTGTTGAAACGCTTGATGTCAAAAAAACCATAGAAGTAGCTTTGAAATTGCAGCCGCAAGTTAGAAATATCGTCATTATTAATGACCGAAGTGTTACCGGACAGGTAAATAAACAGTTATTAACCGATGTTATTCCCAAATTCCCGGCAATCAACTTTACCTTCTATGAAGATATGAATATGTCGGAAATACAAGACCGCGTGGCTGAGTTGCCTAATGATACAATTATTTTATTGATGAGTTTTAACAAAGACAAATCTAATAACATTTATTCTTATGAGGAAAGCATTCGGATCATTGCCGCGAAGTCAGCAGTACCAATTTATTCGGTTTGGGATTTTTACTTGGATCATGGCACTATTGGCGGGATGCTCTCCAGCGGTTACTATCAAGGTGAGACAGCTGCCGCTATCGTGCTTCGTATCCTAAAAGGGGAGAAGCCGCAAGAGATACCGATTGTTAAGCAAAGCCCTAATAAATATATGTTTGATTACAATTATCTCAGAAAATATAATATCGATCCGGAACTGCTCCCTGAGAACACTATAATAATTAATAAGCCTGTTTTAAATAATGATAGATATTTCATCATTGGGCTGGCAGTATTACTAATAATCCTGAGCACTGTATCTTACGTTCAGCGTAAGCGGGCAAAGGACCAGCTAAAACTTTTAAAAACACCGGACTATCTTACCGGATTATTGAATCGTGGTACAGGATTGGCGTTTCTTAAGGAGCAAATCGACGAGGCTGATAAAAATAACACCAAATTATCAATTGTTTTTATCGATGTAAATGAGTTGAAAACGGTTAATGATACCTATGGTCATCAGGAAGGTGACAAATTAATAAAAACTGCAAGTCAATTAATTTTAAAAAGATTACGCAAATCCGATGTTTTATGCAGATTTGGCGGCGATGAATTTTTACTCATCCTGCCGGATTGTGACTTATCGCAAGCCAAAAGTATCTGGGCAGATGCTGAAGAGAATATTGAAGGCTATAACACAGAACATCATCATATATACCCCATCTGTGTAAGTCAGGGATTTGCTGAATATGATCCGGCACATCCACTTTCAGTCGATATGCTGATTAAACAAGCTGATACCGAGATGTATGCCATGAAACGTCTGCATAAGTTAAATTTGCAGGATACCTAGCTAATAGCCAGATGATTTAAGGACATAGAAGTAAAATTAATCGAGTTAACCCGTGAATTTCACGGGTTTTTTTTTACGCATAATACTAAAAAGATCAATAAAACCATTAATTTGAAATTTAGGGAAAACAATACAAGGAAATTTTTGATTTGATGCGAATAGAAGCAGATAATGTAATAAGTGTAAGGAGTTATTACATTTGAAAAGTAAGGGGGTAAAGAAGGATGGACATTACCCAAAATATCCGTGAAAGCATTGAACTTTATCGTCGGAATTTTATGACACTTATCCTGGCAACACTGGTAGCAGCGGTCGGGTCATTGATTACTGCCGGTATTCTCGCTGGGCCACTGACAGGCGGGTTGCTCATGCTTTGTTTAAAGCTTATGCGGGGTGAAGAAGCAGGAATTAAAGAAGTATGGGGTTATTTTGACAAATTTGCCCCGACATTCCTTATCGTTGCGGCCTTGTGGGTAGTGACGCTTATCGCGATCGTGCTTGGTTCTATTCCAGTGGTTGGATTTATCGTCCAAATATTGGTTGGCCCGGTCCTAGGAATAATCTTTATTTTGGCTGTTGGCCTAGTCGTTGAACAGAATTATGAGCCGATAGCCGCGCTGAAAAAGGCTTTGCAATGGTTCAAAACCAACAACCCTCTTATAATCTGGCTTTACAGTTTTGTAATTGGGCTTTTGTCTGGCGCTGGGGCTTTCTTATTCCTGTTACCGGTGATTCTGACCATGCCGCTTGGCGCAACTGGGATGGCCATTGCCTATCGCGAGCTGTCCAACCGGGAAATCGGTATGTTGACAATGAACTAGGAGGGAAGAAAATTATGAAAAGATTTACCGTATTATTTTTGGTATTATGCTTTGCGGTCGTCAGCCTTGGGCTTGCCGGCTGCGGGGGAAGCGGAGGGAAACAAGCTGCTCCGGCAGCAAAAGAAGAGACGGTAGACGAACTATTTGCCAAAGGAAAAAATTTGCCGGGAATGTCATATGATTTTGTAATGACAGCCGCCGGTAAAAGCATGTCCGGTAAGATGTGGCTTTCAGACAAGAATATGAAAAGTGAAATAACAGTAAATAATGATAAGACGATTACAATTGTTGACGAAGAGGCCAAGGTGATGTATACATATATCCCGGCACAAGGGACAGCCTTCAAAATGCCTTTTGCCGATGACGCGAATAATACTGATACGCCTGATGAATTTACAAAGGATTTAGATGCTGCTAAAGTCAAAGTTCTTGAGACAACAACCTATGATGGTGCTAAGTGCAAGGTTGTGCTCGTTCAAGAGAAAGACAGCAAGGCTCAGACAAAGCTATGGGTGAGGGAAGATTATGGTATTCCGGTGCGGGCAGAATTGAGTGATCCTGAAGGTGTAAACATGGTTATTGAATATAAAAATCTTAAAGTGGGCGCCCAGCCGGCGGATATTTTCAAGCTTCCGGCGGGAGTAGAAATTATGGATATGAGCGATATGGCTAAAGACTTGCCTAAGCAGTAACACAGCGATAAGTCTCCATTTCCATTTCATTACAATAAAAATTTCACAAACTTAGAGTGTCGTTACGTTTCACTTCTAACCTGAATATCATATAATAGGTGAAACAAAAAAGGCATGATAAGGAGGTGAAAGTGTGAGACCGGGATTCTATACTCAAGAATTGGAATTCGTTCCGCCAACCGAGTCCGACCTAGCGCTTGCACCAAAAGTCATTATTGGTAATGCCGAGGACTCAATAACAGTTTCTGCCGTTCCAAGCGAAATGGAATTTATTCCGTCAACCGAGTCCGACCTAGCGCCTACACTAAAAGTCAGCGCGGTAAAAGCTGATGAATTAGAAGCAGTTTCAGCCGTAACAATCGATTACTATGCCTATAGTTTTCTTGAGTAAGGGTCGTAAAAATTAATTAGGTAGTCCAAATAGGACTACCTTTTTTAATTCAATCTGCTCCTGTGGCTTTTTTTATCCTTGATACAACGGCAGTTAAAAAGGCGGATTTTATAGGTTTAATTGCCAGTAAAGCCTTAACAGGTGAGGAGTTTTCGACAGTTCCAATGATTCGCCCGATTGCTCGGTGACTTAGTTTGGATGGATCATCAAACACTAAATTCGCTAGTTTGCCGCGCTCAATGGCCATTGATATGATTCTGTCATAAGCGGTCTCGGGCACGATTACGCGCTGCTTACGTGGAGTCATAGTCAAGCTGTCGAATTTGCAAGCTGCTGCGCAGACACCGCAGCCTAGACACAGCGTTTCGTCACAGGTTGGTTTGCTTGCGTGGTTATTGTCGATATCCAAGGCGCCAATCGGGCAGGCTCTTACACAGGCCCCGCAGCTGCGGCACTTATTAGCATCAACGGCAGCTAGCCAATTAGAAGAAACTACTGCATTTCTAAGCTCAAATCGTTTTATAGCCTGAATAAATTCGCAGCAGCAGCTGCAGCAATTACATATAAAGCCCACATCTTTCTGCACGTTATCCGCTATCTGCACTAAGCCCATACTTCTGCAATCTTCAATAATCCGTAAAGCTTTACTAGTGGTTATTGGTTTGGCCAAGCCTTTATTTATAAGAATATCCACGCTTCGTCCCATAGTTAAACATGTTTCCAACGGCGCATCGCAGCTTCTGCCGAGATGGTAGGCCTTATGCCTGCAAGTGCATAGCGAGACGCCGATGGTTTTTGCCGAAGCTACAATGGCGCTGGCTTTTTCCCAATCTAATATTTAGGAATAATCTTGGCTCGGTAAGGCTTGTTCATGGACTAAAGCTCGGCCTAATTGAGTTGATCCTGCAAATATACTTTGGGCAAAGCGATCATTATTACTCATGTATTCTTCAAATAACTCCGCAAGTTCTTTAAGAGGCAAGTTATCGCGAGTGCGCATAAAAATGAACTCGAAAAAGCCGATAACAACCGGTGCCAGCACAATATGGGTCTGCCCCTTATGTTCGAAATCAAATACCAGTCCCCGCTCAGCCATCGCAAGAATTTTTTCGCGTAACTCATCGGCTGATATATTAAGCTTACCGGCAACGGTCGATAACAGGGTTGGCCTTAAGGGAATTTGACGCGCGATGTGAGCTTCCTGTGGTGTAAATAGTATTTTTAATATGTCCATAAAGATAGGCGAATAGGGGGCTCCTGTAAGGTTATAGTCCAGTCGCTGCTGGAGCATCCGATATTCTTTTTCATCGTTTATGATATGTCCCATTATTTGCTCCTTAAGATTAATAATTACTATATGATAACCTATTTTCAAGAAACTTTTACGGCTTCCTTCAAAATATTCCTAATTTTGGTACAATTAGATTAAGCTAGTTCAAGCTCTCATTCAGTCATAATCGTCTCGCTGAAACATTTGGAATGATTAGTCAATCTTTGGCATATCATTGAACATATTACGCATAAGAAGGAGGGATCAAAAATGAAAAGGATAATCATCTTATGCCTCGTTATGTTTGTTTTATCGATACCCTCGGTGACAAAAGCAGAGAATAACATAAATTATCGTCAGCATGCTAACTTACAAGATAATTACAATTTGGCAGAGCAGGCTCGGGGACAGCAAGAGCGGGATAAGCAGCAGCGCGAGAGAGTGGAGCGGGATAAACAGCAGCGCGAGAGAGTAGAGCGTGATAGACACGAGCAGCGCCATCACCAGCGGGTTGATCGTCGGCGCGATGGTCATCATGACTGGTCTCATCCAAAGTACAATCAGAAGCATTGGCGCCCGGTAGAACGCTCATATCGGGCTCATATTCCATTCAAGTGGCATGAACGTTTTGACCGTCACTCAGTTCAACACCATATGATACTGATTGAGAACCATGAATGGCACGACAGATTTCCGGGGCTGCGCCCGTACCGATGGATAGATAGGCATGGCGCAGGTTTTTGGTATCATAATCATCGGGTAGTTAATGCGATTATGTTTTATAACGATTATGACGAGTTAGTCAGTATCGGATTCTTTCACAATGGGGTCTTTATCCTAATTCGTGACGATGATTGCTATTATGAAAACCACGACACTTTTTTCTCGTTGTGGTTTAGCACATAGCCAGCTTATAAGCAAAGAATAGCAGGCTCAACCGCAGTCTTATGCTGCCGGTTGAGTCTCTTTTCTGTAAAAAAAGGTAGTGGCTGATATATCATTTACAATATTTTCAATTCTAATTGGTAGATTGTTCTACTGAAGGGCCGGTCTGCATATAGTGCACTAGGATTGGCACAATCAAAGAAAGGCGGGGGATTACTTTGTTTAATGCCACGATTTTGTTGCTGGGTCTAGCTGCCGGGATAATTCATTTGATTGTCAAGCGAAGAAGTCTTAATAAAACAAGAGGCATGGAACTATTAGTGCTTTATTGCATTTTCTTTGGTATTGGTCTTGTGAGCATGGCAGCGTTTATTGGGCAGGTGTTTTTCCCTGAAAGAGTAGCCTCGATGCTTGGCTGGGCGTTGAGTCCTTTGCATAAGGATATCGCCATTTATGCCGGAGTCTGGGGCTTGCTTGGCCTGATGGCTATATGGATCAGAGGCAGTTTCGTGCATGCTGTAGTTATCGGCTGGTCGGTATTCATGCTCGGCGCCGGCGTTGGACACATTACAGGAGCATCCGTGCCAGCTAGTAGTGCAGCAGCTAATTTTGGCTCCATTTATCTCGATATGGGCGCGACTCTATTGATTATTCTTTTATGGGCAGCCTGGTTAGGAATGCGAAGATATAAGAGTCACCACTGCTAGTTAGCATTACAATTTTTTCGCTAATTTGGGCATACTTTCAGCAAAATAGCAAGAGCTGGAGGTATTTTTCTTGGTCAGAAATGTACGGGCGATAGTTACAATCACCGTTGTTTTTTTAATACTACAAATAGCAGTTATTTTAGCACTGGCTTATCAGGGGCGGCCCGATTATATGCGAAGTGTGGCAGGAACTACCGTTTTTATGGTGGTATACACCTTCCTTGAGGCCAGATATGGCCTTATTATGAACAATTATGTCCGGGTATTGGTGATGCTTGCCATTTTGATTGACGGCTTGTTCGGCTACTGTTTTAACTTATATACGACATCAGCCGTCTTTGATAAAGTTCTGCATATCTTTGGGACATATGCTTTCGCATTGTTTTTCTATGTTTTAGTGGTTCAGATGATAGCAAACCCTGTTGTCAAGCCAGTAAAATTTATCCTGGCTGCCTGTCTTGGTTTAAGTATAGGGGCCTCTTACGAAATCCTCGAATTTTTCACCGATAGCCTGTCTCATCCTAGTCCGCCCAGTCAGCCTAGTCTGTGGGACACTAATACCGATCTCATTAGCGATGCTGTTGGGGCGTTGTTAGCTGCAGTCCACGTGGTCTTCAGAACCTTTATAAACCGAGATTTTTAGTAACAAAATCTCGGTCTGGCCGGGCAGGATTTTTTTGTTATATAGCCTGTTGTGATATATTTATAAATGGTAAAATAGAAAAATATATCACAACTTGTAAGGCAACTGGTGAAAATATTGATCATAGTAAACAAAGCTATTCTGCATATTTTAGATTACAAATCAGGTATAACTGTTTTTTCTGAGCAAGAATTAGAAATGAAAAATGACAGTGTGTTTGCCTTTTTAACTAAGCATATTGAGAAGTCATATAATGACCAGAGTTCAAAGGCCGGTGCTTTTATCGCCGCTAGCAAATTTAAAAGCTATTTGACAGACTATATCGGGGGCAGTTTGGATTTTGTCCCGTTTTCAGTCGCAATCGCAGAATTAGTGCATAACGCTTTTTCAAAGGCCGACGTATTGGATTCTTCTGATTTGCTTATTTGTGATTTGACGATGGATACAACACGCTTTATTACACTTTTCAAATGCAATAACCGGGTTGGCTTTACACATCAGGTCGTTCATGATGGTGATAAGGTCAAAAATGAAATTATTAATCACTATGCCATCCTGCCCAATCCTTCGCAGAAGATTGACGAATACGCACTTATCGATGCAGAGTCGTTGGAAATTAAGTTTATTGATAAAAAGCATACCGTTAATGGGGAGGAAAGCTTTGTCCTGTCAGAAAGAGTTTTAGAATGCAGTTCAAGTATTTCGCCTAATAGCACCATAAAATTAGTAAACGCTATAACCCGTAAAGTAGCCGAAAATCATGGTCATAGTAGTGTAGCAGCGATTGCTAAAGCGAAAAACTATATGGTGGAGAATACTGAGACATCAGAATATCTCGATCCAGTTGAGCTAGGCAAAACAGTTTTCCATTCGTCGCCCATCATGCAGCAGGAATATTTTGAAGAAGTAAAAAAGGCAGGAATAACCGAAGTCGTAAAAATAGATCGGGACTTTTGCGTCAAAAAGGGTAAAAATCACAAAATTAAGACTGATACCGGGATTGAAATCTTGTTTCCGGTAGACTATTTTGATAACAAAGATTTCATGGAATTTGTTAGTAATCCGGACGGAACGCTATCAATCGAACTAAAAAATATCGGTAAAATAATTAACCGGTAGGAATAAAAATTTTTTTTACAAATTGCTAATATTCTAACATTTAAATGCAGGAAAAAGGCCTAAAAAGTGGAATAGCCTAAAAAGTGGAATGTGATGAAATTAACGGCAAGAAAAAAGGAGGATTTTGCATGAAGAAACTGTTGGTAATTTTTGTAGTATCCATGATGTTAGTTGGTTTGCTGGCAGGCTGCGGAAGCAGCACAAAGTCAGCTGACCAGAAAGCACCAGCAAAACAGTTCATTAACATTGCTACAGGGGGTACAGCCGGGGTATATTATCCGTTGGGCGGGGCAATAGCCGAGATTCTTAATAAAAATGTTCCTGGCATAAATGCAACAGCGCAAAGTACCGGAGCTTCAGTAGCAAACGTCAACTTGCTGAAAGATAAAAAAGTTGAGTTGGCGTTAGTGCAAAATGATACCGCTTACTATGCATATACCGGTACTGAAATGTTCAAGGATAAGAAAGTTGCCGGTATCAGAGGCGTATCAACCCTCTATAACGAGACTATTCAAATCGTAGTTATGGAAGACAGTTCGATTAAATCCCTCAACGATCTGAAAGGCAAGAAAGTAGCCGTTGGTTCAATCGGCAGCGGAACTGAAGCAAATGCAAGACAAATTCTCGAAACTTATGGTATCACTTATAACGATCTCAGCCCGCAGTATCTTTCCTTTGGTGAGGCGGCTAACGGTCTGAAAGACGGCAATGTGGACGCCGCGTTCGTAACTGCAGGTTACCCAACAGCAGCTATTCAAGATATTGCCTTCCAACATAAAGTAAGATTAATTCAGGTTGATGCCGATAAAGCTGATGCCTTGATTAAGAAGTACCCATTCTATGCCAAACAAATAGTAAAAGCTGATACTTATCCTGGTCAAACAACTGACGTAACCACCGTAGCAGTAAAAGCTATGCTCGTAGTTCCTGAGGGATTGGATACCGATACTGTTTACAACATGACTAAAGCTATCTACACTAACACAGACAGACTGAAAGCAGCTCACAAACTGGGCGAAGGCATAACTAAAGAAACTGCAGCCGAAGGAATGCCGATTCCATTACATCCAGGCGCCGAAAAGTTCTTTAAAGAAAAATAATAGCTGGGAGTGAATAAATGCCGGGGACTATTCGGTACCCGGCATTTATTAATAATATGGTTAAATCCCTAAAACGTCGGAAGATACTAGGATTTACGGTTTGCTGCAGTGCTGTGCTAGTTCTGTTAACGTATTGGTGGTTTCTGCCACTGAAGATTATTATAGAAAGTGAGTCTGGTCCTTGTCTGGAAAAAACCACCTATATTGGCGATACCTTTAGTTTGCGGTTCACTCACTCTGTTCATAAGACACCGGTGTGGGAAAACTTCGTTGTTGAAGGTGCAGATAAGCTGACGTTGGTATCCACCGAATATCGATCTTATGGCGTGGGGATGCCGTCACTGCCGTCAGAGGGTACATTTATACAGAAGGACGATCGGTTTGTTCTCACCAATGTAAATCGGCATTTTAGCCAAATCCCGGTAAGAGTAGGGCCGGAGGCTAAATTATGCTTTATACAGCATGAGCAAGAGTACCCGCTGTACCGGTGGCTTGGTCACGGTACGTTAGTTCATGTGCGAATTGACTATGATTACGGATATCCTCTACGATCAAAATGAAAAGTTTCTTCAGTAAGGTGAAGTGGAATAGTACAAACAATTCTTTGTTGTAATTTATAAGCATAACGAGATTGGTCCGCTAAAGGAGATGATTAAATTGGCTTTGGAAGAAGATAATCAACAGATAAAAAGCGCTGATGAACTTCTCAAAGAGTTCGATGCGGAGGCTGACAAGCGTATCTTAACCGGTTTCGTTGGTCGTCTAGTATCCGCTATTGCGATTTGTTTTACGATGTTCCAGCTATATACTTCGTTTTTTGGCGTTCTTGACGCTCATTTGCAGCGGGCAGTCCACTTGAGTTTTGGGATGTGCTTGATTTTCCTGCTGTATCCTACTCGGCGCTCCTGGTCAAGAAATAAGATTCATCCTTTTGATGTACTATTGGCAATTATCGGGGCCGCGGCACCAATGTATATTATTGTTACATATCAGGAATTGGTTATGCGGGCCGGTACAGTAACTGACGTGGACTTTGTTGTAGGAGCAATTGGTCTTATACTGGTAATTGAGGGCTGCCGCAGGGTAGTCGGCAAACCGATGGTAATTGTAGCGTTGTTTTTCCTAACGTATGCTTTCGCCGGGCCTTATCTGCCCGACACTATTGCTCATCGCGGTGTCTCCTTTGAAGATTTGGTTGCTCATTTGTACTTTACAACCGAGGGCATCTTCGGTATTCCCTTGGGAGTTTCCTCAACCTTTATCTTCTTATTCATTTTGTTCGGTGCATATTTAGAGTCGACCGGACTAGGAAAGTTTTTTATCGATATTGCTAATGCCATTGCCGGCTGGGCAAGCGGCGGTCCCGCCAAAGTTACTGTTTTAGCCAGCGGCATGATGGGAACAATATCAGGCAGTTCGGTAGCTAACGTCGTAGGGGTCGGCAGCTTTACCATTCCGATGATGAAAAAGCTGGGCTACAACAAGGAATTTGCCGGCGGGGTTGAAGCTGCCGGTTCGACAGGTGGCCAGATAATGCCGCCAATCATGGGGGCTGCAGCATTTTTGATGGCTGAATTCGTAGGTATACCCTATATTGAAGTTGTAAAAGCCGCTGTAGTTCCGGCTCTGCTTTACTATACCGGTGTTTGGATTTCAGTACATCTTGAAGCAAAACGGAAAGGCTTAAAAGGTATTCCCCGGAGAGAATTACCGAATCTTAAAGAGGTATTTTTCAAGCGCGGTCATTTGGCCTTGCCGTTGGTAGCAATTCTGTTCCTGCTGATAGACGGTCAAACTCCGACCAAAGCAGCCCTATGGGGTATCATTATTGCTATTTTGGCAAGTTCTTTGAGCAAGTCAACCCGGATGAAGCCTATCCAAATTATCCAAGGTTTAGAGAATGGCGCCAAAGGGGTACTGGGCGTACTTATAGCCTGTGCAACGGCTGGTATCATTATCGGTGTTGTTACCAAGACGGGCGTTGGTCTCAAACTTGCCGGGGGATTAATTGAGTTAGCAGGCGGCCTGCTCTTGCCGGTAATGTTCTTCACCATGATTACCTCGCTCATTCTGGGTATGGGCGTACCGACGACTGCAAACTATGTCATTACCTCGACTATTGCTGCGCCGGCTCTAATAGCGTTGGGTATACCTGTTATTGCCGCGCATATGTTTGTATTCTACTTCGGAATCATTGCTGACATTACACCGCCGGTTGCGCTAGCGGCCTATGCCGCGTCTGGCATTTCGGGAGGAAATCCGCTAATGACAGGGGTTACCGCCTCGAAATTGGCCATTGCTGCCTTTATTGTCCCGTATATGTTTGTTTATGCGCCTGTACTGTTAATGGTTGATGCTACGGCAATGCAAGTTTTTGCTGCTGCCATTTCCGCAATTATCGGTATGTGGGGCTTGGGTGTAGCTATGATTGGTTATTGGTATGCTGATGTGAGCCCGCTTTTGCGCGTTGTTGCTTTTGTAGGCGGTTTAATGCTGATTGATCCGGCACTGCTTACTAGTGTGATTGGTCTTGCAATCCTTGTTGGTATCTACTTTATCCAACGAAATAAGGCTGCTGCCAAAAAGAATCTTGCTGCCTAATAGATTAGGTAATCTAATTGTTCAAAAGTCTAGGATAGTGGGATTCGGCAAAGCTTATAAGTACGGTTTTTAATATAATGATTTGCTCTGAAAAGAAGCTAAATCTGCTGTTTAGCAAGATTAAGCTTCTTTTTTTATTTCTATGCCAAGAATTTTGCGTAAGAATGGGTTTTTTTACCTAAAGGTGTTTGGACAATTTTTAACGAACAAAATTAATATAAAGAAATGACCAATATTTTGCCGTCTTGAGGCCAAGAAGTTAGCCGGTTTGAATGGTTGCATAATGAAAGGATGACTACTGTAAAATGGTTGGGAAAGGAAATCCCAGATTAGATATATTGTGTTACATGGTAATATTGGTAATCTTCCTGTTGATTGTTCGTTTGGGGTATCTACAGATCTATCAAGGCGAGGAATATTATCAGAAAGCAGAAAATAACCGAATAAGACTCATGCCAGTCATGGCGCCGCGCGGCAGTTTCTATGACCGGAACGGAGAACTGCTTGTATCGAATCGGCCGGGCTTCTCGGTATCTCTGGTGCCGATAAAAGGGCCAATACCTGACGATGTGCTGGATAAGTTAGCGAATATTCTCGGCATGAATGTAGCAGATATAAAAATGAAAATAAAGCAGCAGTCCAGTCCGCTGGCACCGGTGCGTATAAAAAGTGATGTCGGGCAGGAAATTATCACAAAGATTGAGGAACGCCGTGGTGAACTGCCGGGCGTAGTCATTGAAGTTGAGCCGATACGAAACTATATAAATAACGAACTTGGTGCCCATATGTTTGGCTACGTTGGCGAGATTAGTGAGGCTGAACTGGAGAAGAAAAAGGCCGATGGGTACAGGTCAGGTGACATTCTTGGCAAATTCGGTCTTGAGAGAGTCTATGATAAAGAACTCCGCGGTACTGACGGGGGAGCTCAGATCGAGGTTAATGTTGCGGGACGTCCTGTAAGGATGCTGGGTAAAAAGGAACCGTTGTTGGGCAATAGCTTAGTTCTGACAATTGACGCTAAGCTTCAAAAGGTTGCTGAGAAGGCAGTAGACGACCGCCTCAATTACTTGCAGAAAAGAATGGGGAATCCTGGAGCTAAGGCTGCTGCCGTAGTTGTTATGAATCCTAATACTGGGGAAATTCTAGCAATGGTTAGTCGGCCGGCGTTTAATCCTAACCTGTTTAACGGCGGGATTTCATTTAAAGATTGGAGGGAAATAAATGAAAACCCGTATAATCCGATGCAGAATCGAGCTATAGGTGCCGAGTATCCGCCTGGGTCGGTGTTTAAAATAGTTACCGGTCTTGCTGCCCTTGAATCCGGTAAAGTGACACTGGAAGAAAAGATTTTCGATACCGGGCGGCACTGGCTGGTTCCTAAAGGCAACTCCCACGGAGTAGCTGCGGGTTGGATCAGTTTTCACGAAGCAATGGTAAAATCAAATAACGTTTACTTTTATGAAATGGGTAATCGTTTAGGCATTGACCTGCTCGAGCAATGGACGCGAAGATTCGGCCTGGGGTCGCTGACTGGCATTAAACTGACGGGCGAGGCTGATGGTTTGGTTGCAAACCGCAAATATAAAGAAAAAGTGTATGAAGAGGAATGGTATTTATCTGAAACCTTTGACGCCGCAATAGGCCAGGGTTTTCAGCTAACAACACCGCTGCAGATGGCCTCGGTTATCAGTCAGATAGCTAATGGCGGCCACCGTTACCGTCCCTACTTGGTAAGCAAAATAGTTTCGCCTAATGGTGACACTATTACGACCTTTGAACCGGAAGAAGTAGGCTCGCTGAACGTTTCGGAGCGAACTTTGACCGCTATTCGCAATGCCTTGCGTGAAGTTACTGTGCCGGGTGGAACTGCGGGATATGTATTTACAGGCTTTCCAGTTCCAATTGCCGGGAAAACAAGTACGGCCGAGAATCCGCATGGCGATGATCATGGTTGGTTTGTCGCCTATGGTCCCTTTGACAATCCAACTATCGCTGTGGCCGTAATCGTCGAGCAAGGCGGTTATGGATCAGACGCGGCAGCCCCGATTGTCCGAAAGATTATGGAAGCTGCCTTTAACTTGCCTCCTTCCAAAGATGCAGCCGATATGCTGGCTGAAGAGGAAGCAGCAAAAAATCCTTCCTCCAGTCGGCTTGCTAAACCTGCTAATTAAACTAATGGCCCTGTGCTCATCAGTGAGCGCAGGGCCTCATTTGTTTTTCAGTAAATTCGCTGCTGCAGCTATAACGGTTTCAGGCCGGATTTCCGTCATACACCTGTTTTCCCGGCAGCGTTTATGTCGTTCGTCATCTATATCCCAGCAAGGAGAACAGGGTACAGATGCCCGTATTATTATATCCTGTGGTCGGCGGGGGCCCCATCGCTTGGGATCGGTAGGGCCGAATAAACAAATTACCGGTGTATCGAAGGCCTGTGCAATATGCATAGGCCCGGTGTCAACAGTAATTAGCAGATCGGCAGCCTGGATAAGGGCGCCAAGCTCACCTAACGTAAGACTCCCGGCCAGCACCTCGGCAACGCTTCCGGCCCCTTCATTAATCTCATTGAGAAACGCTGCTTGCCGGTTAGAGCCTATCAGATAGCACTGCGCTTGCTGAGCCATGGCTTTCAGTACATGTATATGGTTTGCGAGCGGCCACATTTTTTGCGGCCTGTCACTGATGGGACAAATAATAACTTTTAAACGTTTTGAGTGCATAGCGGAGGGGACTTTGTCAGACAGATCGGCGATATCGTCAGGTCTGATAGCGAATTCTATTGCTGTATTATCCGCTTTGATACCTAACATATCAATTACTTGAAGCTGGCGCTCTACCTCATGTACGTAAACAGGATTGTTAGGGACTACATAATTCAAGTATTTTTCACCGCCGTTAACGGCAAAACCCGCGCGGTATCTGGCGCGGCTTAAAAAGGCCATCATTGGGTCGACGGTACCGTAACAAGACGCTATAGCCAGATCGTAATTTTCCTGCTGCAGCATGGTGATAATGCCCAGTAGGCGGCTTTTATCCTGCTGCCAGGAGCGGATATTATAAAACAAGACATTGTCTACATAAGGGTTGTAATAAGCGGCCTCACCCTGCGGAAAGCTGACCAGCATGTCTAGCTGGGCTGCAGGGTAGGCCGCTTTTAGGGCTCTGGCTACGGGAAGTGACAGCACAATATCGCCAATATGAGCTATATTAATATATAAAAATTTATTTATTTCTTGTACGGGGATGAGCATATTAAGTCACCACCTGTTCAAAATCGCCGCTAGGCGCTCCGCGATTTGCCGCCAGTCGAATCTATGCTTGATAAGCTCATAGGCTTGGGCCGATATCCGGTCAGCCGCGGCTGGATCACCGAGGAGAGCATTTATCTTATCAGGTATTGCTTCTAAACTGCAGACCAAGAAATGTATACCATCCGCGCCGTCAATTCCTCTGGCTCCGATGGGCGTGGTTACTATTGGTAGGCCTGCTGCCATATACTCGAACATTTTAATGTTCGTTCCTGAACCGTAAGCAATTGGATTCAAAGCAAGGTCGGCTGCGCTAAACAGCGAAAGCTTTTGCTGTTCGGAAACTATGCCGAGCATATCAATATTAGCCGGCAGCCTGTGACCGGAAAATTTATTGCAGATACTGCCTGCAATCCTAAATCGGACTTTGGGTAAAGCCTTGGCAAACTTAACGATATTATTGACTGCCTCTAGGTTAGGCGGAAAGTCACTGCCAATAAACAGCGCTGCAGGGACGGTGATATTTTGCAGAATTTTATGCTGCTGGCGTTCATTACGATCCCAAAATGGAATTGCCCTAATGTCTGCTCCGTTTGGCACAATTTGAAACTTGTTAGGGGTGAGTGTGTAAAGAGCAGCTAGGCGGTCAGCATCTTGTTGTGAACAGACCGTAATTAGCCGGGCTTTTTGGCAAGCAGTTTTTTCTGTCTGGAAGATATCGGTTAGCAAATAATTTGCCTGTGCAGGCAATATTAACTGATGCAAATCAAACTCGACATTGTGGGCATCACAAATAATAACAGCTTTATGGCAGTCTGTCTGTTCAAGCTCATATACTAAATAAGGATGGGATAGAAAAACGAAATCGGCAGTCTTAAGGTGTTGGGCTAGAAAGTAAGCAAATTCTGGTGTATGCTTTGCAAAGAAGCTGGCCAGGGCACAGGTGTATATACCAAATTCGCTAACGAATTGGCGTTCCAGTTTGCAGTGGTGCGGAGTTTTGGGAATACTCAATTGAACAAGTCCTGGATGGAGCTCGTTGTAAGACCTTTTATTAGAAAAGCACAGAATTAGTATATCGAAAAACTGTGCCAGATTTCTAAATAACTGGATGACCCTTCCTTGGCCACCGCTGGTTGCCGGGTAAACAGGGAAGGGATTCAGAACTATTACTTTTCTGCGCGCAGCTGTCGGAATGAAAACACCCCCCTAGTGGCTAAGTCCCTGGATAATTTCGGCTAGAACTCAGGCGTTAAAACGCCATCTGAATTAAGTCTCCATTTATACTAAATATATGCGTTGGGTATTGTTGAAACACCGAATATGAGAAATGTTAAAATGCGGGTATCCCCCGCATTTTATTTTTGGGGCTGAAATATAGATGTGATAGTTATATTTAAGGGGGTGGGCTCTTGCGGGTTTTGTTTTTAGAAAATCATCATATCTGGATCTATGGCTTACCCAATGGCTTTCGTGATGCAGGACATGAAGTCCTGATTACAGGCATAGAGCGGGAAGATACAATTACCGAAAAAATTAGCCAGTTTAAGCCCGATCTGGCGTTAATGCTTGGCTGGACGGAGCAGCATGTGGCGGCCAAGCGAAAGTGGATAAGGAAATGTATCTCAACCGAAGATATCCCGCTAATTTACTGGGCCACCGAGGACCCAATCCACAGTCAGGTATTAACTGTGCCCTTTATTATGCAGGCTCGGCCTGATTTTGTTTTTACTGTAAGTAAAGAATTGGTCGCTTATTATGAGAAATTGGGATTCCCGGCGGCTCACCTGGACTTCGGTTATCATCCCAGTGTGCATAAGCGGACTGAAAAGATGGATGAATATAGCTGCCGCCTGGCGGTTGTGGCCAACGCCTATCCGGGAGTTATTAAGGTATATCCCGACTTTTTTCGCTTAGAATCTTTAGCCATTTTAATAGTTCCGCTGCTAAAAGCAGGACTTAGGATTGATTTTTGGGGAGTTCGCTGGCATGAAATGGATGATATTTTGGGTGTTAAGCTGCCCCGTGAATTTTTGCATGGTTATTTGCCATATGAGGAGGCCTACAAAGTCTATAATTCAGCCGATATTGTAATCGGTCTACAGAATACAAAAACGCAGGTCACGATGAGAACCTATGAAATTCTCGGTTCCGGCGGCTTCCTGCTTACGTCGGCTACACCTGCTGTTAATGAGTTGTTTGAAAGCGGCAAACAGCTTATTGCGGTTGCCTCACCGGAAGAAACGCTCGCCATGGTACAGTTTTATCTAGACCGTCCTGACGAGCGGGAGGCGATTCGAAAGCAAGGTCAGGCGGCTGTAGCAGGACATAGTTATCGACATCGGGCGGAATCAATAATCGCGGCCTTAAAAGCAAGGAAAATTATATAAGTCGAATTTTGTTCTAGCATAAATTTTGACTCATATCTTATCTATGAGTAATAACGAATCAGGAGGGTTGGGCATGAGCATCTTTTGCGACATATGTAATGAGGAACTGCTTTGTGAGCTGCAGCGAGAGATCCGGATGACAATGATTTTGTACACTGTCGACGGGTATGCTTACTATGGTGAGTTGAGCAGAATTTTGGATAATCGAGTCGCTGTATTAGTTCCGGGTATAGGCCAAACGGATGTTATTGTAAGACATCCCGATCAAACCTTTGGACCACAAGGCAGTACAGCTATCCGTGAAAATCAATCCTTTGTTGATCTATGTACTGTAGTGGCCAAGACTTCCCCGCTTAGCGCAATACCGCCGATGTTTGGTTTTTAATATAGGGAAAGGAGAGTGTGATATGACGGAAGAAATTGTTCGGGAAGAAAGTCATAAACTTATCCGAATTCTCAAAGATTATAAGTATAGTGTCATTAATATTAGGGTATTGGGGCAATGGATGTTTACCGGTAAACTGACGCAATTAGAATATGAATTGGCAACATTAACAAACGTAACGGTAACGTCAGGCGCCGGTTTAACGCTTAGTGTATTTGAAGTAGACCGGGTCACTATCAATCTTGAGGCGATAACTTCGATTGGGGAGCCTGCTTTTTTACCATATTAAATATCGTAGAAGGTAGCGATTTTCGAATGAGCAAAGGGTTTATCCTTGGTTCATTCTTTTTTGAATAAAAAATATAGTCGCTAACTATAACTTCCCTCTTGACAAGGAGCGGGAAGTGATGCAATAATGTATACCAAGATACATTACACATAAACATATGTAATACAAGAAAGTGCAACTAGGGTTCCACTGGCGGCGGCCAGGTTCGGACCGAGCGTTGCAGGTGCAGATCGGCTGATTTGCATTACACCGTGAGTATAAAAGACTCTGCGGCAAGTTTCTTTCGGGAAGGCTTGTTTGCGGTTTTTTTATACTTATTTTTATTAGAACAGGTTGATCATCGGATAAAGGTGAGGATTGGGATAAAGGCTATAGCGCATACCGATGCAGAGAGCCGGTGGTTGGTGCAAACCGGAGCGGGGCTGTAGTTGTTACGTCGCCCATGAACCGCTTAGCTGAAATGCTATGATAGGATAGGCTAAGCCGAGGCCGTGCGTTAAACGGAAATGCTGTAATGGCTATGAGGTCAAAAGTAGGGTGGTACCGCGATAAACATCGCCCCTATTGACGGTTTTTACTGTCAATAGGGGCGATTATTTTTTACTAAAAAGGAGGTAGTCAGCGTGAAGAAGAGGATGATTTCCGTACTTGTCAGCAACCAGCCGGGGGTCTTGATGCGAGTGGCAGGTTTAATATCGCGCCGGGGCCATAATATTGACACTTTGGCAGTCGGCGAAACTGAGGATCCCCGTTACTCGCGAATTTCCATTGTCCTGCAGGCCGATGATTCGATGACAAAGCAAATTATTAAACAGCTTGCCAAGCTTATTGAAGTGGTTACAGTAGGAGAGCTGCCAATCGATGGCGCAATGGTAACAGGGATTGCCTTGATTAAAGTCCGTAGTGTAAATCAATGGGAGCTTTATGAATTAATCGAATTATTCCGGGTAAAAGTTGTTGATTCAACGGCAGATGCAGTTACCTTCGAGGTAACCGGCGATGAGGACAGAATTCACACTGTTCTTGAGCGGCTGAGACCATTCGGAATTTTAGAGATGGTCCGTACCGGGATGCTCGGGCTTCAGCGGGGCGGCCAAACCTTACAAACCGGAAATCCAAAGCGGGACACTCAAAATCCCTATTATTGGGTAAATAACCAATTTGCAGATGCTGTTGGCGCAATTTAATAAAAAGATCCGACTGGTCTGCTGATTATATTAAATAAAAATTAATTCGGGAGTGAAGAAAATGATTAAAATGTACTATGACCATGATGCTGATTTGACAAATCTTCAGGACAAAACAGTTGCTATTATCGGTTATGGCAGCCAGGGTCATGCTCATGCGCAGAACCTTAGAGACAGCGGTGTAAGCGTTGTAATTGGACTGTATGAAGGAAGTAAATCATGGGCTAAGGCTGAGCAGGACGGTTTTCCGGTTGCTACTGTTGCGGATGCTGTGAAACAGGCTGATATTGTTATGATTCTGGTTCCGGATGAGAAGCAAGCAAAAATTTACCGGGAGGACATAGCGCCTAATCTTAAACCGGAAGCAGCGCTTGCTTTTGCTCATGGCTTCAATATTCATTTCGGGCAAATTACTCCGCCCCAAAATGTCGATGTCTTTATGGTGGCTCCCAAAGGACCGGGACATTTAGTCCGCCGGGTATTTACTGAAGGCGCCGGCGTACCTTGCTTATTTGCCATCCATCAGAATTATACCAATAAAGCTTACGAGATTGCCTTGGCTTATGCCAGAGGAGTCGGTGGAACCAGGGCTGGTGTCCTTGAGACAACTTTTAAAGATGAAACGGAAACTGATTTATTCGGTGAACAGGCTGTATTGTGCGGTGGGGTAACCGAATTGATCAAAGCCGGTTTTGATACTCTAGTTAAAGCCGGTTATCGGCCAGAACTAGCATACTTTGAGTGTCTCCATGAAATGAAGCTGATTGTGGACTTGATGTATGAAGGCGGCATGGCCGGCATGCGTTACTCCATAAGCGATACTGCTGAATATGGCGACTATATGATTGGCAAACGGATTGTTACCGATGAAACACGTGCTGAAATGCAGAAAGTTCTTAAAGAGATTCAGGATGGAGAATTTGCGCGCAATTGGATATTGGAGAATCAAGCCAACCGTCCAAAATTTAATGCAATTCGGCGCCAGGAGGCAGACCACCCAATTGAGGAAGTCGGCAAAAAGCTGCGGGGAATGATGTCGTGGCTTAAGCGCTAAAATCCTAAAGAGTGTCATGATAAGGAGGAGAACTGATGAAACTATCCGGTGCCAAGGTAGTAATTGAATGTTTGCTTGAGCAGGGAGTCGATACTGTTTTTGGGTATCCCGGAGGAGCGGTACTCCCTTTATATGATGCGCTACAGGAATCACCAATCCGGCATATTCTGACGGTACACGAGCAGGGGGCGGCTCACGCTGCCGATGGCTATGCCAGAGCAACCGGCAAGGTCGGCGTGTGTATTGCGACTTCCGGTCCGGGCGCTACCAATCTAGTTACCGGAATTGCTACGGCTTACATGGACTCTGTGCCTCTAGTTGCAATTACGGGGCAGGTTGAACGCAGTTTGATTGGGCGAGATGCTTTTCAAGAGGTGGATATAACGGGAATTACCATGCCGGTTACCAAACACAACTTTCAGGTAAAAAAAGCTCAGGAGTTACCGGCAATTCTTCGTGGTGCTTTTTACATTGCACGCACTGGTAGACCAGGGCCAGTTCTAGTCGATATACCTAAGGATATTATGTTGGCGAATTTGGACTATATTAAACAAAACACTGCATTGCGGGAGGCTGAGGATTCCGAACCTCAATTGCAGCTCTTGATTAAGGCGGCGGCAGTAATTAATACTGCTCGCCGGCCTGTTCTGGTAGTTGGCGGGGGGACCGTTGATGCCGCAGTACAAAAGATTGTCGTTAAGCTTGCTGAGCAAACCGGAATCCCGGTAGTGTCAACTTTGATGGGGCTAGGGTGCATGCCGGCCGAACATCGCCAGTTTTTAGGGCTTACCGGTATGCATGGAACAAAAGCTGCTAACCAGGCAATTCGCAACGCTGACGTGATTATTGCTGTCGGGAGCCGGTTTAATGACCGCGTGACTGGAAATCGCTCCGCCTATTCGTCCCAAAAATGCATTGTTCATATTGATGTTGATCCGGCGGAAATTGATAAAAATATTGAAACTGATATCGGCTTAAATGGCAATTTGCTCAAAGTTCTTCCCCCGCTGTCGGCGCAATTGACGCTTCGTCCTGAAGAACTGACCGAATGGTGGGCAGAAATTGAGGAGTGGAAAGAACGTTTTTATAAACCGCTTACTGATGACAAATTAACTGCGCCTTGGGCAATGAAGTTCATTAATGAAAAAACCGCGGAAGGGTCGTTTGTATTTGTTACCGATGTCGGCCAGAATCAAATTTGGGCGGCTCAAGGACTGTTCATTCGCTCGAATCGCGGCTGGATAACTTCCGGCGGGTTAGGTACGATGGGATTTAGCGTTCCGGCAGCGTTGGGAGCACAAATCGGGGTTCCGGATAAGCGTGTAATCTGCATTTGCGGCGATGGCGGAATTAAAATGACCGGTAATGAGTTATACACCATTGCTGCTAATAACCTGCCGGTTATTACGATAGTTATCAACAACAGTGGATTGGGAATGGTTCGTCAGCTGCAGCATCTTTTCTACGGCAAACGCTATTCTTCTAGCAATTTACCATACCCGGTAAACTATGTGAAATATGCCGAAGCCTTTGGATTGCGAGCCGCGGAGGCTAACAGTCAGGCAGAATTTTGCCATGCTTTTGCGCAAGCCTTGGATTCGTTTGAACCTAGTTTAATTGTGCTAAATGTTCCCCCTGATGATTGGGTAGAGCCAATGGTAACTCCGGGGGCGGAAATTAATCGTTTTGTGACATTTTGACGCAATCTAACCCTAAAGTTAATTAAAGCGGCACTGACTGAGGTAAGTGCCGCTTTTGGTTGCTTTTGGCATTTAAAGCGGATTTGACAGTAGTTTTTGAATTTTACATATCTTTCTGAAAGTAATAGAATTAAAATTAGGAAAAAAGTATCAATTCAGAAGATTCTTCGCTGGCAGGCAGTTTAGACAAGACTCAGCAGTAAGCTCTGATGTTTAAAACGGTCTAAGCAGAGAATCAAGGCTATTTTTAAGGGGGATGGAGTAATGACAACAAAGAAAAGAAGAATGAAAACTATGGACGGCAATGGGGCGGCAGCTCATATTTCTTATGCTTTTACCGATGTAGCAGCAATATTCCCGATCACTCCCTCATCTAATATGGCAGAAAGTGTTGACGAATGGGCGGCCAAAGGCAGGAAGAATATCTTTGGCCAAACAGTGGAAATTGTCGAGATGCAGTCAGAAGGCGGCGCAGCCGGTGCTGTGCATGGCTCGCTGCAGAGCGGAGCCCTAACTACTACCTATACTGCTTCTCAGGGCCTTCTGCTAATGATTCCTAATATGTATAAAATTGCCGGCGAGCTGCTGCCAGGGGTATTCCATGTAAGCGCTCGGGTCATAGGCGCAAATGCCATTAGTATTTTCGGCGATCATTCCGATGTTATGGCGACTAGGCAGACAGGTTTTGCTCTACTGGCCGAAAGCAGCGTACAAGAGGTAATGGATTTAGCCGGAGTCGCGCACTTAGCGGCAATCAAGGGAAAAGTTCCCTTTTTAAACTTCTTTGATGGCTTCAGAACTTCCCATGAGGTTCAAAAGATTGAAGTGTTAGAATACGACGAATTGGCAGAACTCCTGGATAGAGAGGCATTAGACGAGTTCCGTCGCGGGGCGCTCAATCCTGACCATCCGACCTTAAGAGGAACGGTGCAAAATCCTGATATTCATTTCCAACAGCGCGAAGTGTCTAACCGCTATTATCAGGCGCTGCCTGAAATTGTTGAAGGATATATGGCGGAAATCACTAAACTTACCGGCCGGGAGTATCACCTGTTTAACTATTATGGGGCACCTGATGCCGATAGAATGATTGTGGCAATGGGCTCAATGTGTCAGACTATTGAAGAAGTAGTTGATTATCTGAATGCGAACGGTGAAAAAGTCGGTTTATTAAACGTTCATTTATATCGGCCGTTCTCAATCGAACATTTCTTTAAATATATTCCCAAAACAGTGAAAAAGGTTGCTGTATTAGACCGGACAAAAGAAATGGGCTCCTTGGCAGAACCTCTCTATCTTGACGTCAAAGCCGCTTTCTACAGCAGCGAATTACGGCCGGTAATTGTCGGCGGCCGCTGCGGTGTGGGCGGTAAGGATATAATCCCGGCCCATATTCATGGTGTTTTTGAAAATCTAAAAGCTGAGCAGCCCAAAGATAACTTTACCGTTGGCATTATTGATGATGTCAACCATTCTTCGCTGCCGTGTGGTCAAGATATCGATACTACTACGCCCGGCACTAAAGCTTGTAAATTCTGGGGACTTGGCTCAGACGGAACGGTCGGGGCCAACAAAAATGCTATTAAGATTATCGGCGATCATACTGACATGTATGCTCAGGCCTACTTTGCCTACGACTCTAAAAAATCCGGCGGGGTTACTATTTCCCACTTACGGTTCGGAAAACAGCCCATCAAGTCACCGTATCTTATCAATAAGGCCGACTTCATTGCCTGCCATAACCAATCATATGTCCACAGCTACAATGTGCTGGAGGGACTCAAAAAGGGCGGCAGCTTCTTGCTCAACTGCAGATGGACTCCCGAAGAACTCGAAGCTAACCTACCGGCCGATATGAAACGCTATATTGCTGAAAATGCTATTAAATTCTATACGATCGATGCGGTCGGCATTGCCCAGGAAATAGGGCTTGGCGGACGAATTAACATGATCATGCAATCGGCCTTCTTTAAAATTGCCGATATTATTCCGCTTGAAGACGCTGTGAAGTACTTGAAAGATGCCGTTGTCCAATCTTACGGCAAAAAAGGCGATAAAATAGTTGCTATGAATAATGCCGCTATTGACAAAGGGGTCGAGTTAATCGTTCAGATTAATGTTCCGGCTGCTTGGCAGAATGCTCAAACAGAAAAAGTCGCAACCGCAGCAAAACCGGCATTTATTGAAAATATTCTGGTGCCGATGAACCGTCAGGAAGGCGATAAATTACCGGTAAGCGCATTCCTTGGCCTAGAAAGCGGTACATATCCGCTGGGAACTTCGGCATACGAAAAACGCGGTATCGCAATCGATGTTCCTGAATGGGAAATGGATAAGTGCATTCAGTGTAATCAATGTTCCTATGTTTGTCCGCATGCAGCCATCAGACCGGTGTTGATCAGTGCTGAGGAAATGGCAGCAGCCCCGGCAGACTTTACCGCTAAAGCAGCAATTGGAGCAAAAGATTTGAGCTTCAGAATTGCAGTTTCGCCGCTTGATTGCACCGGCTGCGGCAACTGTGCTCAGATTTGCCCGGCTAAAGAAAAAGCTTTGGTTATGAAACCTTTGGAAACTCAGCTCGCGCAAGCTCCGTTGTGGGATTATGCGATGAGCCTTTCACCAAAAGCCAATCCGGTAAATCCGTTTACCGTTAAAGGCAGCCAGTTCGAACAGCCGCTCTTAGAGTTCTCGGGAGCTTGCGCGGGCTGCGGGGAAACCCCTTACGCCAAACTTGTAACTCAGCTGTTCGGCGATAGAATGATGGTGGCCAATGCCACAGGATGTTCCTCAGTTTGGTCAGGCAGCACGCCGTCCATTCCGTATACCAAGAACCATCGCGGCCATGGACCGGCTTGGGGAAATTCACTGTTTGAAGATAACGCCGAATTTGGCTTGGGGATGCATCTAGGCGTAAAACAATTGAGAAAGCAACTGGCTGTTGACATCGAAAAAGCCGCGCAAATGGACTTAGGCGACGATTTCACTAAGGCTTGTCAGGAATGGTTGGATGGCAAAGACAACAGCCAAGGCACCCGGGCAAGAGCTGATAAATTAATTGCTGCCTTAGAAGCTGTCAAAGGCGATAATGAATTACTGAATGATATCTATAATAACCGTGACTTTTTAGTAAAAAGATCACAGTGGATATTCGGCGGTGACGGTTGGGCTTACGACATTGGTTTCGGCGGCCTTGACCATGTCTTGGCTTCGGGCGAAGACGTAAATGTTCTGGTATTTGATACTGAAGTATACTCTAATACCGGCGGTCAGTCGTCTAAAGCTACCCCGACCGCGGCAATTGCCAAATTTGCGGCCAGTGGTAAGAAGACTAAGAAGAAAGATCTTGGCATGATTGCTATGAGCTATGGATATGTATATGTAGCACAAATTGCCATGGGCGCTGATAAAAATCAAACTCTTAAAGCCATTGCCGAGGCTGAGGCTTATCCGGGACCGTCCCTGATTATCGCATATGCACCATGTATCAATCATGGCTTGAAGGTTGGTATGGGATGCAGCCAGCTTGAAGCTAAACGGGCGGTAGACAGTGGCTACTGGGCACTATATCGTTATAATCCCGAACTGAAAGAAACGGGCAAAAATTCATTTACGCTTGATTCTAAAGAGTCGACTATGAACTTCAGAGAGTTCCTGATGGGTGAAGTTCGGTACTCGTCGCTATTAAAAGAGTTCCCGGAAATGGCTGAAGCTTTGTTTGCTAAAACAGAAAAAGACTCCAAGGAAAGACTGGAAAACTATAAACGGTTAGCCGGTTATACCGGGGAAGCCGCCAAAGAAGCAGCAGCCGCAAAAGAATAGCAGAGTTTCCTTCCTTGTCTCTGAGGTATAAGCCCGGGGATTGACAACTTAGGATAAATGAATTACAATGTAATCTACATAGCTATATGAATTGAGATAGAGGTGCGGCATAATAAGAGTATGTTCCCGGAGCTGCCAGCAATGACGGGCACAGAAAGGATTATCCGCCGAAGCAGTGGTTTTTTGGCTGAGAACCTATGCTGGTTCTGTGTTGAATAAGTGCAGAACTGTCATACGAATTTAGTCGTATGGAGTGCTATCTTGCGCTGCTAGGCATGAAAGAGACATTGTACAGGCGGTTTGCGAGATGGTTGCAAACCGCTTTTTTATTTGGAAATATAGCAAATTTTGATATGTGGAGGCTCTAACTTTATGGCTGAAAAAAAATTACCTTTCACCAAAGCACAACTGGACGAAATTATTCGGCAGCATCCAACTCCTTTTCATATTTATGATGAAGACGCTATTCGTAAAAACGCTCGCCAACTGCTTGCGGCTTTTTCTTGGGCTCCCAAGTTTAAGGAGTACTTTGCGGTAAAAGCTACCCCGAATCCCTCAATACTAAGAATCCTCCGGGAAGAGGGGATCGGCGCTGACTGCAGCTCCCTGCCTGAAATTATGCTGGCTGAAATGGCAGGTATTACCGGCGAAGATATTATTTTCTCATCCAACGATACTCCGGCTCACGAATATCAAAAAGCCAGAGAAGTCGGTGCGATAATCAATCTTGACGATATCAGCCATATTGATTATTTGGAAAAGCATGCCGGCCTGCCTGAAATGTTATCTTTCCGCTATAACCCGGGGCCGTTGTTGAAAAACGGCAATACCATTATTGGATATCCCGAAGAGGCAAAATACGGTTTGACAAAGGCTCAGATTTTTGAGGCTTACCGGATTGCTAAGGAAAAAGGCGTAAAACATTTTGGTATTCATACAATGGTTATTTCCAACGAACTTAATCCTGATAGCTTTATCGCAACAGCTAACATGATGTTTGACCTTATTGTGGAAATTCATCAAAAGCTTGGTATCGCCATTGAGTTTGTTAATTTCGGCGGTGGTATTGGCATTCCCTATAAACCGGAACAAGAGCCTGTTGATCTTCAGTATGTCGGCCAAGGCATCAAAAAAGCCTACGAAGACAAAATTGCTGCCAACGGGCTTGCGCCGCTGCGGATAGCTATGGAATGCGGCCGTATGATTACCGGGCCTTATGGTTACCTTGTAGCAACAGTACTTCATAAAAAAGAAACCTACAAAAACTATGTCGGACTTGACGCGTGTATGGCCAATCTGATGCGCCCGGCGCTGTACGGCTCTTATCATCATATAACGGTAGTTGGCAAAGAAGACCTTCCGAAAGACCATGTTTATGATGTAACAGGTTCACTCTGTGAAAATAACGATAAATTTGCTATAAACCGTGAGCTACCTAAAATTGATATTGGCGATACTATTGTAATCCATGACGCCGGTGCGCATGGTTTTGCGATGGGTTTTAACTACAATGGCAAACTGCGTTCCGCCGAATTGCTGCTCAAACCTAATGGCATGGTCGAAATGATTCGCCGGGCTGAAACTATCGCTGACTATTTTGCGACACTAGATATCACTGAGAAAGAACTCAATAAGGCTGCAGCTACTGTAGCAAAAGACTAAAGATAACTTTAATATAAGCTAAAAAGACGGATGGCAATTGCTATCCGTCTTTTTAATTGCAAAACGGTGAAATAGTGAGCGGTAAAAAGCTAGCATAGGAAAAACGCTATTAATAGATGTAATCATACCAATTTAAAGCTTTACCATTTCATCTAGCTAAAGTACAATGGAGTACATGAAAAGGCATTTGCCAATTTGACTGGGGGATTAGGAATGAAAAAGATTATTGCATTGGTATTATTAGTTATGATGGCTAGCTTAGTTTTAATAGGCTGTGGCAGCACAAGCACCACAGCGCCGGCTAAGAACAAGATTATTATTGGACTGGACGATAGTTTTCCGCCGATGGGCTTTAGAGATGACAAAAACAATATCGTTGGTTTCGATATCGACATGGCTAAGGAAGCAGCTAAACGTATGGGCATGGAGGTAGAGTTCAAACCTATCGACTGGGCCAGCAAAGAGGTTGAATTAAACGGCAAGCGTGTTGATGCGCTGTGGAACGCTATGAATATCACTGAAGAACGCAAGAAAAATGTGTTGTTTAGCGAGCCTTATATGGAAAGCAAGCAATTGATTTTTGTACCGGCAGGTTCTCCGATTAAAGGTGCTGCCGATTTAGCCGGTAAGGTTGTTGGGGTGCAGCAAACCAGTATTGGTGACGAAGTAGTTGAAAAGGACGCAAAACTCAGAGCATCGCTAAAAGACTTAAAAAAATATCAAGATTGTGTAGCCGCGTTCATGGATCTAAAGGCCGGCCGGCTTGATGCAGTTGTAACCGACGAAATCCTAGGTAGATATTATATGTCAAAAGAGCCCGGCAAATATATAGCAATTGAACAGCCACTCGGTGAAGTCGGTGTATATGGCGTTGGTTTCAGAAAAGATGATAACGAGCTGCGCGACAAAGTTCAAAAAGTTCTGGACGAAATGAAGAAAGATGGAACATCAGCCAAGATTTCTGAAAAATGGTTTGGTGCAAATATTGTGAAATAGTAGAAAAGCCAACGGCAGTTGACGTTGGCTTTTCCTATTGTTGGGAGAGGACTTAATGTATTTTGTATACATTAAGTCCTTGATAAACTCTTGTAGGATTATATAATATTATGTCGAATTATTCTTATAGTGCAACTGGTATACCACATATCATAGGCCAGGCATGGTGAGGAGTTTAAAATGAAACTTAACCGAATACCTAAATTAGTATCATACAAAGAAAGAGTTTATAACGAATTAAAACACGCTATTATCAATCATGATATTAATCCAGGTGAAACTCTCAATGAAAGAACTTTGGCAAATGACCTGGGCATTAGCCGCACGCCAATCCGCGAGGCGTTACAGCTGCTTGAAAGCGAAGGCTGGGTTATCACTGAACCGTGTAAGGGTACATGGGTGAAGGAAGTTACCTTGGAGGATATTGACGAGGTTTTTCAAATGAGACTGGCTCTCGAACCTTTCGCTGTTGGACTAGCTGCCGATAAAATAAATGAGTCTGTTCGAAAAGCCTTAAACGCGCTTTACGCAAAGCAAAAACGCCTTTGCAAAGAAGTGAGTCCGTTAGAATTCACAGATATAGACATGGATTTTCATATGTATTTGACCAGTTTATTGGGAAACCACAGGCTAAACCAGACCATCAGCGGTTTAATGGATATCATGAATATGTATATTATTCGAACCATCAAAAACCAAGCCAGATATGCTGTTGCTGCCGAGGAGCATGCTGCAATTATTAAAGCCTTAGCGGAAAAAGATGCGGTTGGAGCTCAGCAAGCAGTAACTTTTCACCTCAAGCAAGCGCAGGCGTCAATTCACCGTGACTTTGCTGAATGGAAAAAGAATTCCCACACAAACTAGTTGTTAATGGTGTCTTGCTAACGTAACTAGTTTTTAAACTCTTAAGTGGTATACCGCATTCCATATTTTGCATGCAAAAATCCAAATATGGATAAAATTCTTTTCAAATTTACTTCGACAGGAAGCCGATTGTATTGTTGGAAAGACGTTTCGAATCTAAAATGTGTTAAGGAGGAAGGAAAATTTATGACAACAGCTCAAATTTTAATGACATTAACATTATTGTTAATGGTTTCCGGACGAACTCCGCTTTATCTTACCGCTATTATTGGTTCGGCTGTCGCAGGTATCGCTGCCGGTTTCCCACTCTCGGGGAAGGCTGATGTTACCATTCTAAAACTGATTAATAGCGGGTTAAATCCGGTTATCGCCGATATGGCAGGTGTACTGTTATTTATCGGTATCATGGAAAAAACCGGGTTTCTTGATATCATTATCCGCAAAATAATGCAAATTGGTGTAAAGGCAGGCGGCGGTCCTGGCATTGCCGCAGCAGGAACTTTTGCAGCAGGAGCGATTGGCGCCCTTACTGGTTTTACTCAGCCGGCTATAACGGCTGTTGTTACAGGTCCAGCAGCCATAAAATTCGGCCTTCATCCTAATAAAGTTGCAGGTATTCATGGTCATGCCGGTCATTTTGGCAACTTTGCCGGCTTTACCCATCCTACGCAAGTTGCAGTTATTGCGACAGCGGCCATTGGCTTTGGCGCGATCAATGTTGTTGGTGCAATAGTAGGGTTATCAATCATCGCGTTTAGCTATTTCCGTATGCAACGCGATCTTAAGAAATCAGGTTTCAAACTTTCGGCTGAAGAATTAGCTGAGGTTAAAAATGCGACAGAGTCAAAGCATAGTACCTCATTTAGTCTGGCCATTCTTCCATTCGTGGTATTTTGTGCTGGTTTCGTACTCGGCTATCCAGTATTCTTTATGGGGGCAATTGCTGCTGTTTTGGTCGCTTTAATTGCTAAAATCTCTATGAGTGAAGGCGAATCAGCTATGCTGCAAGGAGTTGGAAGAATTGCGACTCCGTTAGTTGCTACAATCGGATTCTTGTTTATGTCTGCCGTAATGAACAAAATTGGTCTGGTACAGTTAGTCTCTGAACTATTTGGACCTATTGTAGCTATTGCTCCAATCCAAGCTATGCTGCTAGTTGCAGCTGTTACTGGCTTATTTACTCAGTCAAACGGTGCTTCGGCTGCCATCGTTGTACCGTTCCTGCAGGTTGTCCTTAATGCTGGCGCAGATCCGCTCGCAGCAGCTTGTGCAGCAGCCGGCGGCGCAGCTATCATGCAGTACTTCCTGACAGGTGGCCCTGTTGCGGCATTGTCAACTGTTATTCCGGTAGTACCGGGTTCAGAGCTCAAGGCAGCTAATAGGTTCCAGCGTCCGTCAATCCTCTTTGGTTTATTTGTCCTCTTTGTTATTACCCTATTCATATGATGACCAAGAGGCTGAATACTCCCAGCTTCTTTAGTGGGAGTATTACAGCCTCTAAGTCCCTATAGAAGTTCGGCTAAGCTTCTGGTGGTTAAATTCCATCTGAAGAAAGCCTCACTTTATCTAAGGAGGCGGCAAATGAAAGTTTCTTTAGGTTGTAATCATAAGGGTAAAGTAGCCATAGCCGGGCATGTCGGTTGTGGTCATTGCCATAGTCACAAGCAATTTGTTCAGGATGACTCTGTAGGCTTAGCCGTTGTCTTAGCTCTATTCAAAGAAGCGACAGGCTTATCCTTACGGATAAAAGATATCCGGACAAAGACGGGCTTACAGGGTTATATTGAAGTGGAAACAGAATCAGGCGGCGTCGGTCGGGCAACCGCCCGGAGGGGTATCACAGTGCAGGAAGCGCAGCTTGCAAGAACCTTGATCGGCCGCCAGACCATAAGAACACATACTTTGACAATGGAGGCCTATGGTCGGTTCTACGGCCAAGGTATTCATGAAGCGCCTGTGGCCTTGCAAACAGCGCTGGCTAATGCGGCATTGGACAGCTTTGTCAAAAATTTCCCCGACAAATTTGTTTGGGGTTACGAAGATGTTGTTGGCTCGTGCGGTCTGATTGCAGGAACTACTCTTGATATCGGCGGTATTCCAACCGCGGTACTTGGCACAGTCAATGCTTCGATTGGCGGAATTGGCCCTAATGAAGATTTAGAGGGTAATGCAGCAGCAGGAATAAAACGTGAGCTTATGGATAAGCTAGGCATGCTTGAACTTCCGACTATTGTGATCGAAGGGAAAGTGTATTGGCCTGCTTTATCTGATATTATTGATGAACCTACATATTTGGTTAGGGCTTCTGATATCGATAACCCGATTGTGGCCCAAAGTATAGTATCCGCTGCGCAGAAATTGGGGCACAAGGTTACTCTTAATATGGAAAGCTTGAAACGTGTTCCAGGCGCTATGGCGCAGCAAACGTATGATTTAGGGGCGAAAATCGCTGCACTTGGTGAACAACTTAAAACAGCTGAGTATGCGCAGGATAAAGTAAACATTTTAGCAGAACTTGCTGCAGTAGTAAGCCAAGATGGTGCCGGAATAAGCTTTATGAGCAATAAGCTTCATGAAGTTATTGGCGGTATCGGTATGATTCATGGAACAAGCGCGGTCTTAAGTTATGTCGTTCCGCGTCCATATCATGAAGAATTCGTTGTTCCTTATGCAACTCTGGACGATATAAAAAATTATGTGACTATTATTAAAAACTCTGTCAGAGAAGTACATCAAGTATTGCCTAACGCCCTAGACTATGTTAAGACCAATATTAATACAAGTCCGCTTGATCAGTTTATCTTGAAAGGATGATGAACTATGTGCGCTCAAAAGGTTGTAATAATTACTACTGGCGGAACAATAGCGATGCGCTATGATCCGGTACAAAAAGGTTTGTGCCCGGCTGTAACCGGACCTGAGCTGATTGAAGCTGTTCCTGAATTAAAATCAGCAGCACTTGTCGAAGTTGTCGAGTTCGCCAATATTCCGAGTCCGCATATGACACCGCGCTTAATGTTTGAGTTGGCTCACAAAGTTGATGAGCTTGCGCAGCGTGACGATGTGGCCGGAATTGTCATAACGCATGGCACCGATACTTTAGAAGAAACAGCTTATATGCTTGATCTTGTAGTTAAAACCGAAAAGCCGGTCTGTCTTACTGCTGCAATGAGAAGCTCAGCTGAGTCGAGTCCGGATGGTCCGAAAAATATTTTATGTGCCGTCAAGACAGCTGCTTGTCCAAAGGCTGCTGGCGCTGGTGTATTAGTTGTCATGAATGAGGAAATTCATGCCGCGCTTGAGGTTACCAAAACACACTCTGCCAACCCAAAAACTTTTGCGTCCCCGTACTGGGGTCCGATAGGCTATGTTGATACCGATAGAGTAATTATCCGTCGCAAATCACTGATGCTGCAAAAAATTCAACCGGCCGATATTGTTGAAGATGTACATTTAATCAAAGTTGTTGCAGGCATGGATGACTTCTTCTTCCGCTGCCTGGTGGAAAAGAAGGCTAAAGGCATTGTTGTTGAGGGTTTAGGCCGCGGCAATGTAAATCCTGCTGTAAAAGCTGGCATCAAACTGGCTCGGGAGAATAATATCCCTGTTGTTCTAGCGACCCGTGTTCACGCCGGCCGTGTGCTTGATACATATGGCTATGAGGGCGGGGTAGGCTCGCTAACACAATATGGCATAATTTTGGCTGGAGAAATAACCGGTCAAAAAGCACGACTGAAATTAATTGCGGCGCTTGGTATTACTAATGATGTTGAAAAATTAGCCCGCTACTTTGACAATTAAAAGCTCACAAAAAATGCCCTACGGTTCGAATATGAACTGGAGGGCATTTTTTCTTTTGTCACTTCCGGTGAAGTGGCAACATAAGATGTAGTAGAAAAATATATGGAGGCGATAAAGTTTTGGATATTTTCTGTCGGGAATTAAAGCCTTTTGTCCCGCTTAATATGCATGAAATACGATTTTGGCTGCGTATCATGAAAGAACACTCTCTATTCATCAAGTTAGGGCTGCCTTGTGACCAAACTGAATTAATTTCTGAGGCAGAACAATTCTACAGAGTATTCGCTGACCTTGAAAAAAGAGCTTGTCAAATCGAATGCGACAGTGATTTTAAGCGTTTTGTTGATACGGTAATGGCAGCAGTAAAGAATATTTTTTGCTATAAGAGAAACTTGCTGCATCTGCTAATTGAGTGCAGGATTCGCGGTGGCGGCAACTATCCACTATTAATTGATCATGTTTCACGCGAAGCACTATACTTTTTTAAGATTTTGCAGAAATCTAAAGATGGTGAAATGCGTTATCCCGTTGATTCCATTGTAAGTGAAAATGTTTTCTGGATTAGGATTATGGCTGATCATTTAAAATTTATCCGTGGTCTGCTCGATCCTTCGGAACGTGAACTCGTAGACACATCAAACTCGCTAAGCAACAAATTTGACCAACTGCAATTGCATGCCCGTGATTTCGATAGCATGCTGTGGCATTTCCGCGTGAATAATGACTTCATGCGTTTTCAAAAGGATGTGACTGCCGCGACTATGCAGGTCCGCGATTTTAAGGCAACAGCTGAGGAATTGATTAAGCAATGTGCTGCACTGTCGCTTATACCGCCGCTCCTTGCTGATCATGTCCGTAGAGAAGCAGAACATTTCCTCGAAGTCCTCCAAAGAATCCAAGAAGAGGGCATGGACTGCGATCATCCAAAAGTAATGCATTGCGACTATGGTTTTTAATAAAAGCTGCTCAAGCCCGTGATTACGCGGGCCTTTTATTTTGCAATTGATGGGAGAATTAGCTAATTTATCAGATATGGCAGGAATATGGCAAATATTGGAGAAATGCTTTTATATGGAAATTACAAAGGCTGGTGGAGTATGAAACCATCAAACCAATATTATGTAGGTCAGAGTATTATCTTAACTACGTTGGATAGCAGTACAAGCTATAGTTGCAGGATAGTAAGCAGTTCGGAGTATTTGATCGATATAAGCGTACCTTATCTGCAGGGAAAAATGGTAATCTGGCCGGTTGGGACTAAGCTAAAAGCGTCTATTGCAGATCATCAGGGTGAATTATCCTTCCAAACTGAGATTCTTGGTCGGAATTTTGAGGGGACACGCAGTTATACTATTATGATGCCTCATACAATATCCAGGGTTAATACCGGGAACAGAGAACATTCCAAAACGAGGGTAATTGCCGTTACCAGCGGTAAAGGCGGAGTTGGCAAAACAACGTTGGTTATCAACTTGGCCATTGCCCTGGCTAATTTGGGGAAGCGGGTCTACATTCTTGATTTGGATCTTGGTACTGCCGATGTCGATGTCTTGTTATCAGTTAAGTCGCGTTATAACATTGTTGATTTATTTAACGGCGAGAAAAGTCTACTGGATATTGCGGTTGCGGCTCCGGGCAATATTTTTATAATACCTGGCAGCTCAGGAGTACAGGAACTGACCCATCTTAAAGACCGACAGTTCGCCCAAGTAATCAGTACCTTCAATCAGTTAGACGGGGTATCTGATATTATATTGCTTGATACCGGCGCTGGAATCTCGACAGATGTCTCCAATTTTTTACTAGCCAGTGACGAGGTTATTGTTATTACTACGCCAGAGCCGCATGCTATGATGGATGCCTACGCTATTCTGAAGGTAATGCATATCAATGGCTGCTTGGCAAAACAAATGCTGATAGTCAACAGGGCCGAAAGTGCAGATGATGCGAATTTGGTTGCAGAACGGCTTTTGGCGGTAGTCACTCATTATCTTAAAAAGGATGTTCGGTATTTGGGGTATGTACTGGATGATAAATTAGTAAATCGGTCAGTAAGAGACCAAAATCCGCTGTTGTTATCACATCCTGATTCAAAACCGGCCGAGAACATCAGACGTATTGCCGCTTGCTTGATTAGCAAACCATACCAAAGCAAGGCTGCAGGTGTTACTGGCTTCATCACTAAGCTATACTGGTCATTTAAAGAGAACAAAAAGAGGCTTGGTCTTTAGAATATATGTTATAATTCAAATTGGTGATGATATATGATTATTTTTAAAAATGATTGGCAAGAGCTGCTTGGAGAAGAATTTAACAAAGAATACTATTTAAAGCTGCGAAAATGGCTGATTAATGAGTACCGAACTAAAACAGTCTATCCTGACAAATATGATATTTTCAACGCGCTGCATTATACGGCGTATAATAATGTCAAGGTAGTAATTCTTGGCCAGGACCCTTACCATGGCCCGAATCAGGCGCATGGACTTAGTTTTTCGGTAAAACCGGGAATCGCGCTGCCGCCGTCGTTGCTTAATATCTACAAAGAACTGAAAGACGATGTTGGGTGCTATATTCCGAATAATGGCTATTTGAAGAAGTGGGCAGATCAAGGCGTACTTCTATTAAACACTGTACTGACCGTTGTTGCCGGACAAGCTAACTCCCATAAAAACAAGGGCTGGGAGCAGTTTACTGACAGGGTTATTGAGCTACTTAATAAACGTGCCGATCCCATTGTTTTTATTCTGTGGGGAAGCCATGCTCAGTCCAAGATAAATTTGATAACTAATAAGCACCATTATATTATCAAATCTCCGCATCCAAGTCCGTTATCGGCCAGTCGGGGCTTTTTCAAAAGCAATCCTTTTTCTAAAGCAAATAACATTCTAATGTCGATAGGTAAGGAGCCGATAGACTGGCAGATTGAAAGAATTATGGAGTAGAGTGCAAAATTATGGTATACTATTATCTGGATGATTATAGAAAGCGGTGATGGCTATGAAGAAAAATTTAGTAGCTTGTATAGTAATGCTGACATTTATGATGTTGGTTGCAACTGGATGTGCAGGAAGTAATACGAACACCCAAAATACTCAACCTGAATCTGCCCCTAAGGCGACTGAAATAAGTAATAAGAATAACAGTATCGCATTGTTTGAAACGTCCAAAGGCAATATCCGTATTGAACTATTCGAGGATAAAGTGCCAGTGACGACCAAGAACTTTATCGATCTTGCCAATAAAGGCTTCTACAACGGCGTAATTTTTCATCGCGTCATTGATAACTTTATGATTCAGGGCGGCGATCCCAAAGGTAACGGTACCGGCGGCCCGGGCTATACAATCCCTGATGAGTTCCATCGCGATCTAAAACATGCCGAGGGCGTAATATCAATGGCTAATGCTGGCCCGAATACCGGCGGTTCACAGTTCTTTATAACCCTCCAAGCGACACCTTGGCTGGACAACAAGCATGCCGTATTTGGCCAGGTAATCGAAGGTATGGACGTAGTTAAAACAATCGGCAAGGTTAAAACAAATTCACAGGATAAGCCGCTTGAGGATGTTGTAATTAAGAAGATTACAATTGAGAAAGCTAAATAAAAAAGTGTTTAAGAGCCACTAGCATCGAAAGGTGTAAAGTGGCTTCTTCATTGCTCTGAAGATATTGAAAGGGGATACAACATGAACGGAACTGAACGAAAAAATATCAGACCCGGTATAAAGGTGAAGATTGTCCAGAAACAGCACCAGCGCACCGGGCAACTTACTGAGGGAATCGTGAAAGATATTCTGACCAGCAGTCCAGTCCATCACCGGGGGATTAAGGTCAGGCTGACTGATGGGATTATTGGCAGGGTGCAGGAGGTTTTGGAATAACCAAAGAAAAAAGCGCTCCTTTCCGAGCGCTGCGAGAGTGCATGTGAACTTTTTGGTTTTATATTAGAAGTTGTATGTTACGCCAAAGCCCCAGCCTTTAACTTCGGAATCAGTCGTTAAATCGGGTCCGACTATGCCAACTAATTTCATATCGTCAACTTTCATATCGCGATAGTTGACGTTGAAATCAATATCTTTGGCAACTTTATATCCGAGGCCCACTTCCCAGTTCCGATAATCGCTGCCAAATGAAGCAATACCATAGGTAGTGAAGTCTTTGTTTAGCGGTTTAACTGCTACAACACCAAATTGCCAAATATTTTTATCATCGCCCTGAATAGCAAAATGATCAACAATTGGCGAATAGCCAACTTTAACGCTTGGATTTGCTCTTACTATGCCTGTAAAGAGAGAAAAGTTTTTATCTAGTTTATAAAGGACATTATATTCTTCTACTCTAGTTTTTGATTCGAAATTTAATGTAGGTATTTCAGGCCCTTCAGAGGCTAAGGACTTGCTTAGTGCAGTAGTGGATTGAGGTTCATAAATTCCACCGAAAGGAATAGCTAGATTTCCCGTAGGCGTTGCTTGGCGGTATTGTAGTGCCCAATTGTTTCCAATACCATAAGTAAAACCCCACTCTACATTGCTGTCTCCGTCGAAACCAACTTTACCAGTATCTAAATCTGTACCTTTGACTCCCAAGCTTGCATCGTAGTCAGGACTTACCCGATAGTTTAAATCCAAAGCAGCCTTACCTTTTGAATAGTCCGTAAGCGGACTGGCAAAAGCCACACTGGATAACGCGAAGATAAATAAGATTGCCAATACACACTTTCTCATTTTGAATCCTCCTAAATTTCTTAAATGGTTCATAGGCATACACTCTCGCTAACTTGTCCATGATCACCAGTGTTTTTATTATTTTCTAATTTAGTTAGGCAGCAGGTTTGTCTAACTACTCCATTAATATCCATATAGGAATCAAATTATGCATATCATTAAGTAATGTTTTTATAGACATATTTCGACTAAGGTGAAATGAAAGAAACGCAAATATAAAAGTAAATATCCGACAATTACAACCTGAAATTGCCAGTCAAAAAGCCGTGAGAATGCTTATGAATTAAGCATTCTCACGGCTTTTTTTATTTATTTATGTTTATGAATAAAACTTGGACATGGTGGATATAATTTACCAATAATTCCATTAAATGGGACTAAAAAGTTTTCAATGTTTTATAGTAACCATCTTTGCTCCCTGGGTAAGGGAGGTTTTTCTTTGGTTACTAAAGCCGCAACGCTTCAATTTGGAGGTGGTTTTGTAAGTAGCAAAGTGGCTTTAATACAGGATTCTTAAAGCAAATGAGGAGGTTAAATAATGAAACTGGGTAAGATTAGAAAAGGTTTTATTGGTCTCTTATGTATGGCTGTTATTATGTGTGGTACTCCCGCAGTATGGGCTTCAAGTAATGTAGATATCGGCTGTGACGCTCAAGCAGGAGCTGGAGCCGGTAGTGGGAGTGAAAACAATACGGCAGTTGGCAATGATGCTAAAGCTGGTACCGGGCAAAACAGTGATAACAATGTTGCTATAGGATATAATGCTCAAGCTGGAACTGAAAATAACCAGTCAAATAACACAGCAGTAGGGTTTGAAGCTACTGCTAATGGAACTAATACTACAGCGATTGGCGCGGGTGCAACTGCTACCGCTGAAGATAGTGTTGCTATTGGCGGCGGTTCAACAACAGGTGATCGTGCTAATACTGTATCAGTTGGCAGCGCTGGAAACGAGCGCCAAATAATTCATGTTGCTGATGGTGTAGCCCCAACTGACGCCGTTAATGTTCGTCAGTTAAAGCGAGAGTCTAGCCGAATTGATAAAGTAGGCTCTTTAGCAGCCGCAATGTCCGGTTTAGCTCCGCTTTCCTATAAAGAAGACCAGCCGACTCAAGTTGCAGTTGCAACAGGCATGTATTCAGGCGAAAATGCACTTGCCGCTGGTATTTACCACTACACGAAGGAAGATGTTTTGCTAAATGCTGCTTTTGCAATTAGCGGAAGTGAAAAGATGGGACGCGCGGGATTAACAGTACGTTTAAAGAAATCTAAAGATAAAGAACAAAATTCAGCACCGGCAGATCCACTAGCCCCCATTACTCCAGTGGCCCCAGTTACTCCGGCTAATCCTGTAGTTCCTGCTTCACCTAAAGCTCAGTCAGTAGTCCCGGAGCAGGTGCCTGTAACGGCTGTAACTCCTGAAGCAGTTGAAACTATGGCTCAAGTGAGTATAAATGAAAGTGATTCAGCGATTACTGATAATGAAGTGAAGGGTTAGAAATGCAGCTAAGTATGGCATTTCTGATAGGAGGAAAGACATGAAACTAAGTAAATGGGGGAAAGTGTCGGTCGTTACATTGTGCTTAGCGGTGCAGACGCTTTATGTTGCACCGGCGTGGGCTTCGGTTAGTGGAAATGTGGAAAATGGTGCAGGTGCTGAAGCTGGACGACCTTACCATAAAGTTCTTTGGTTTGAAATTAGTCCTAATACGGAAAACGTTGCTGATGGCGATCATGCTCGTGCGGGAAACGGTGAACTAGGTTTCAACGATAATAATATTGCAATCGGAAGCCACGCAGAAGCGGGGAATGGTGATGCAGGAGGTAACGATAATAATCAAGCTAAAGGCGATTATGCACGAGCCGGGAATGGTGATTTTGGAAATAACAACAACAATATTGCAGAAGGAAATCATGCAGAAGCCGGAAATGGTACAAATAATAATGGCAACATCTCAGATGGCGTCGGTGCGAAGGCAGGAAATGGAGCTAATAACGCTAGTAATAAAGCAACAGGTATTGGTGCAACAGCTGGTAACGGTGGTGAAAGTATATTAGGAGTTGGAATTGGCGGTGGTAATATAAGTAATACTGCTAATGGAGATTATGCATCAGCGGGAAACGGTATTGGTAATAAGAATAACATCGCTAATGATGCTAATTCAACAGCAGGAAATGGATTTAAAGTGGACGATAACTACATAGGCGGATTCAATGAAGAGAATAATGCATCTAACGGAGGATCTGCTGGTAATGGCATTCTAAACAAAAATAATATCGCTGATGGTGAGTCTGCTAAAGCAGGTTACGGTGTTTTGAACATGGGTAATGAAGCCTATGGGAAGAATGCACAAGCTGGCAACGGTGGTAAATCCGAAGATGGTGAGATACTGATTGGTGGCGGCAATATCGGCAATGTGGCAGACGGCCAAGGATCTAAAGCCGGTAATGGAACACTAAATGTTGGAAATATTGCAACCGGTAAGGACTCAAGAGCTGGAAATGGGATGGGAAATGGTGGTAACGTTGGTAATAATGGTGGTGTGGCCGGTGAAGGAAGCTTAAACTTCTTTAATTACGCTGATGGAAATGGTGCTACTGCTGGTAATGGCACTAAGAACATTTTAAATGGCTCATCAGGTGAATCCGCTCAAGCGGGAGACGGAAATAGGAATATTGCCAATTTTGCAATTGGAGATCGATCCAGAGCTGGAAATGGTGACGATAATAAGGTTAATATCGCCGCAGGACAAGCGGCAGAGGCTGGAAATGGAGAAAGAAACAGCCTTAACTTTGCAATAGGTGATGGTTCTAAAGCAGGTAACGGAAATGACAATATGCAAAACGTAGCTATTGGTACTTCAGCATCAGCAGGTACTAACGGCAATAACAATTCCAACAATATAGCGCTAGGCGCATTAGCATCAGCAGGCAGTAATGGCAACGACAACACTAACAATACGGCAGTTGGCGTATTGGCAGCCGCCGGTAACGGTGACAGCAACAATAATAACAAGGCATTTGGTCTTGGCGTAGCCGCAGGCAATGGCAACGGTAACACCGACAATACAGCAGCAGGCGTATTGGCAGTCGCAGGCAACGGTAATGGCAATGAAAATAACAAGGCATTTGGTCTTGGCGTAGCCGCAGGTAATGGCAACGACAATACTAACAATAAGGCAGTAGGCGTATTGGCAGCCGCCGGCAACGGTTATGACAACGATCACAATAAAGCCGAAGGCATATTTGCAGCAGCGGGTAATGGCGCGGAAAACGACCGTAATAAAGCTAAAGGCGTGCTAGTAGCCGCAGGCAATGGCTACGACAATGATCGAAACGAAGCTTATGGTTTTGCGGCAGCAGCCGGTAATGGCGCGAAAAATGATATGAATCTGGCACTTGGCCATGAAGTAGCAGCCGGCAACGGTATCGGCAATGACTTCAATGCTGCAATTGGTCATAACTCAAAAGCTGGAAACGGTACATTCAATAATCAGAACCTATCTCTTGGTGGAAATGTTGCAGCTGGTAATGGTATAGGTAACGACAGGAATGCAGCAGTTGGTAGTAACGCAGCAGCCGGAAATGGCTGGTTCAATGACCAAAATTCAGCCATCGGTCATGATGCTTATGCGGGTAATGGTATGTATAATGACAATAACCTGGCATTAGGCCATGATGTGTGGGCAGGTAATGGCACAGGTAATATTGGTAATGTTGCAATAGGTAATCACGCTCAAGCCGGTAATGGTAATGGTGAGATTGGCAATACAGCTATGGGTTTCAAAGCACATGCCTCTGGATCAAGTAGTACGGCTATCGGCTCTAACGCTAGTGCCACTGCCCATAACAGCGTTGCAATAGGTGCAAATTCAAATGCAGATCGTGATAACACGGTTTCTGTCGGTAGTAAAGGTAACGAACGCCAGATAACTAATGTTCAAGCAGGCGTCTATCCTACAGATGCTATAAATGTTAGTCAGCTTGATTGGCTAAGCAATCGAATTGATAAAGTTGGAGCTCTGTCAGCAGCAATCTCCGGGCTAGCTCCGTTAGCGTATAAACCGGATCAACCTACTCAAGCAGCATTCGGATTCGGTACTTATTCCGGGGAGAACGCCTTTGCGTTAGGTTTCTATCACTATACTAATCAAGACGTTCTACTCAACCTTGCTTTCGCAACTAGTGGTAGTGAGCAAATGGGACGTTTTGGTGTTACACTTCGTTTCAATACAGCTAGCCACAACAAAAAAAATTCCAGTGAAACGATTGAGCCTCTACCAAACACTGAAAGCAAATCAGCTGATTCATCTACAACTGCTTAACAATCGAAGAAGTATAAGCATGAAACAGGGAACACGGTTCGTGTTCCCTGTTTTCAATAGATCATGTCAGAGATTGCCCTAGCTATTGTCTCCTATTTAATTACTACACCCTTTGTCCAGACATAAAAAGGATAGTATCCGACAAGAGTTCCGTCTACAAAAATATTAAACGCATAAAATCCTTCTTCCGGGAAGGTTATATTCCAATCAATAATTTTGGTATCCAATGCTCCTGGTCTAGCCAAGAACATATAGAAGTCACATTTGGTTAAAATCTTCTTTCCAGAGTAATCGGTAAGTATAATAGTACTTTCCGGAGATTCATAGCGGGCAGTCGCAACAAATGTTGTCAATGTCTTGAAACGTACATTTAGTGGAAATCTATCCCCGGCAAAGCCGGTCGCAATTCCGCTTAACGTGGAAACGCCATTAGGCTGCTGGAATACTTCGCCGCCCATCATATGGCTCGATACAAAGACCGGCTTGTCATCGTTAGAAACCTTAATTCCTGCAAATGCTACCTGAGATGAAAGTAATATTGTCAGAGTCAGAAATAAGGCAATGATAATTTTTCGTTCCATATGAAAACCTCCTGCAAATATATATGTAAACAATTCTGCAATTTCCAGTAATTCCCTTTAAACAAATTCCAACAATATCGTAGATATATCGCCTCAAAAATAAAGACAGGTAACTAATGTTACTTGTCTTTATTAACTATCATTTATTTGGTTTTCTACATCCTTGAATTTCATAGTGCCACTTTATTTGGCACCGACTCTATCGGCTAGAATTATTTTAACTCCGGAATCAATAGTTTCCTCATCGGTCTTTTTGATGGTAGTAGGTGTAAGAGGCTTAGGTTTGGCGCCACCTGTACGCCAAGTAACACCGAAACGTGCTGATTTTTCCCAACGGTCGTCACTCATGGCAACAGCCATATTATACATTACTGTAGGCTTAGTATAGTGGTATACCCCTAAAGCTACTGCGCCGGTTCCGTTATAGGTGCCATATGCGGCAGAATATTGAGTAGGATCTTTCGGATCATATGGAAGAGGCGCTAAGCCTGACATTGCAATTGCAATTGAACCTACGCGGTTAACTTTACTATCCAAACTACGCAACTGGCTCATATTAACGGCATCGGTATCGTAGTAGCCTGGTGCGACATTCATGATACGGCGTTCATAGTCAGGTTGACCAACAGAAACCGTATTTGCCTCATTTGCAATTGAATGATCGCCTATTGCCACGCTGCTGCCACCGTATGCCTCTGCATAATGCCCTATTGCAACATTATTATCGCTAGGTGTTGGTCTATCATAGACGTTACCTCCAGCATAGGCATGGTTGCCGATAGCAGTATTATTATTTCCCCACCCAGCTGCGGCACCATAGCCGACTGCTTCTAATGAAGTACCGTTAATAACCTGTGCATTAGTGCCGATAGCGGTGTTCCCTGTACCTCCACCAATGATAAGTGCCCCATAATTTTCTGCGTTATTCAAGCTGCCATTGATAACCTGAGTGCTGTAGCCAACAGCAACGTTTTGGCTACCTCCTGTAATTTCGGCACCAATACTAATGCCGATATTGTCATTACCAGCCGCAGATGTATTAGCTTCACCGATAGCTTGGTTGTTACTAGTATCTACTTCCGCCTCAGTGGCTAGCGCGAAGGCTGGCAAGCATAGGAACATTGCAGCACAAAGACCTGATATGATTATTTTTTTACATCTTTTTATCACAATACTATATCCCCCCCTTACTATCTAAATAATTGAATAGTGAAACGTGTTTAATTGTTCCGTCAGAATTCTGAGTATTTTGGCACTGTTAATTTACAATAGGAACTGGCATGGAGTGGCCTAGCAAATGCTACGGCCACTCATACCAAGCCAGGGCTATAAATTAAATAACCACCGTAGTGCTACTTTTTATTTCTTTTTAACGCTTTTGCTTATTTGGGCACCTATAGCAGTGATTTTGTTGTTATTGCCGACGGACTTCGCGTATACATCGCCACCAGTTGCAACATTATAGTTGCCGCTATTCAACACTTGAGCGCCAACTGCAGCAACGCTATTTCCAAAGCCGCCCATGTCAAGTCTTACATTCATTGCATTAGCAGTGTTATAGGAACCACTATCAATAACCTGAGCTCCAAGGCTAGTCGCAGTGTTATTATAAGACTCGCCATGATATCCGTCGATCTGGTCGTTACGATCCGGCCATATTTCAGCAAAGGTACTCCAAGCTTTTGCTGTATTGCCGTTATCACTTCCGGATACTAATGCTCCTATTGCTGTAACGTCATTGCCATATGTATTGCCGTAATTGGCATAGTTTATTGCACTGACATATGTTTGCATATGTGCAGTATTGCCATCGCCGCTTTCACTAATCCCTGCTCCAAAGGCTAAAACATTGTTCAAACCAGCATCATGTACACCATTCGTTGGATTAACTAGGTCTGCTCCATTGGGAATATTTGTTGCTGTTACCGCACCCCAACTTCCCGTTGTGGCAGTATTGTTATGACCGCTATCCGCAATAGATACACCAATAGCAGTAACGTTGCTAAAATCGCCTGAATTTGAGGCGGTTACGTTGGCGCCCTGTGTAGCGGTATTACCATTCTTAGAGTCCAGTATCTGGGCGCCAATCGCAGTCACTTCATTTCTTAAGCCACTTATTCCCGAGCCAAAATTCTTTGCAGTAACATCACCCTTCATAGTGGCAATATTCCAGTCGCGGCTTTCACCCACGCGTGCTCCTATGGCCATCACGTCATTGTAGTTTTCTGGATTAGTTGCACTACCATTTATGGCCCTAACACTAAAACTTGTTGCAATATTGTAATCTAAGGAATCAAAAACTTGTGCACCTACAGAAGCCACATCGTTGTTGTCTCCCCAACTTTTAAGGTCCACATCTCCATAGGTAGCTTCGTTAGTATCAGGTGCAGCTGCAAACACCGGCGTACAGAACATTGAACCTACTAACATTGCGGCAACTGCCAGAGCTGCCTTTTTAGAACTTTTTCTCATCATTTTTCCCTCCACATTTCTAGTTTTTATTTCCAGAATTTCTGAGTATATCATCTAACTCTTCAATACTATGACCCCCCTCCGTATATCTGAGATAAAGATTTATAAGTGCATACTAAATGGGTCAGACCGATTTAGTATGTTGACTCCTAAGTTAAAGACAAGTCAAGTTTGTCTAGATACTCCATTAATATCCAAGTAAGGAACTGAATATGCAAAATATAATGAAAGTTTTTTATTAAAAAACTCGACTTGCTAGCTTAAAATAAAAAAGACCACCATGTTGGGTGATCTCAGAAAGTAGACATAAGGAAAAAATCGAGATTGCCACGTCCCATCGGTTCTCACAAGCGAAACGTGGCGATCTCAGCTTCTTTCAACAAACTGAGACCCCATTATGGTGATCTATATGCATTCGGTCAATGCTACAGCGTCTAAGCCCCTGAATAAGTACAAATAGGCTTAGGTGGAGTTGAACACCAATCGGAAGCGAATTTTTCCTTAACTGTCCACCGAATATTACCGATAATATTAATAGAAACCAATTTAAAAGCCAAGGAGGCGATTAATATGGTTTTAAAGATAGCCGCTGTCCAAAGCATAAAGAATTACAAACGGAAGTCTAAGGAATCCAAGGAAGGATTGGCAAGAAAGAAATCAAGTACATTTGCGGATATTTTAAAGGCAGTAATTAAAAAACAGAATTAAGCCGTTACCTTTTTGTTTAAACTGCGTTTATAGCTATGAATGACTTATCAGTCGGGTCTTGTACCTGATGAAAATGGGCTAATAAATATGGAGGCGACAGAATGTTAAAAAGAATTTCTCTAGTAATGGTTTTTATCTTGATGCTTGCCGTTCCGGCTTTCGCGAAGGAGGCTCCGGAAAGAACCATCGTGCAGGTTACTGGCAGCAGTGAAAAACAGGTTGACCCTGATGTGGCTAAAATTCAAATCTTGGTTAATACGATTAATTCCAATATCGAGAAAGCAAAAAACACTAATACTGCCAGTATGAATAAAGTGGTAGCAGCATTGCGAGAGCAGGGCATAACCGACAGAGATTATAAAACCGATACATATAATATCGAACCGGTATATGAATACGAAAAGGATAAGCTTCCCTCATTAAAGGGTTATCGGGTAACAAATCGTATCGAAGTGACTGCTCCTGTGGAAAAAGTCGGGATTTTAGTTGATGTTGCTACAAAGGCTGGGGCTAATGAAATAAGTTCAATTCAGTTTGAATCTAAAAATGAAAAAGATATCAAAAATGCCGCATTACAGGAAGCTGTTAAGGACGCTATGAAGAAGGCCGAAGTAATTGCCGGAGCCTTAAATAAGAAAATTGCTGATGTTAAGCTTGTTAATGAGTCGGGCGTATACTATCGTCCGGTAATGTTGGAGAGCCGAGCTTTCAAAGCTGCTGCCGATTATGCTCCCAGTATTAATGCCGGTAAAATTACCGTTGGTGCAAACGTGCAAGTTACGGTAGAACTTGCAGATTAATAAGCGTATAAAGGCATTTGGTTCCGATCCCCGAGATTGCATTTTTGCCGGACTGCTAAAGGCAAGTAAAACTCTAAAAGTTGTCTATTGACAGAAGTCGAACAATATATTATCCTATCTTCTGCGGCCTGACCGCTACATATTTAGGAGGTAGGAAATGAACGACAATCAGCAAAAAGTTCAAATTGTAGTCGCAGACCCTTCAGCATTAGGATTATTCGGCCTTGCAATGGTTACCCTGGTGGCTTCGTCCCAAAAACTTGGCTTCACGACCGGTCTTTCCTTTGTTATTCCGTGGGCTATTCTCTTAGGATCGGTTGCCCAAATGATGGCCTCTGTGTATGATTTTAAACATAACAACTTGTTCGGCGCTGTTGTGTTTGGAGCTTACGGTCTATTTTGGACCGGCGTTGCGGCAAGCTGGCTTATAAAAATGGGCGCATTCGGCCCGGTATTAGCTGCAGCTGTCGATGTTAAGCAACTTGGTATCGCGTTTCTTGGCTATTTCATATTTTCTATTTTTGCCACTATTGCCGCTACTGAAACTAATAAAACGCTATTTATAACTATGGTTTTCATTGATGTTTTGCTTGGCTGCTTGGCTTTAGATTCTCTTGGCTTGGGTGGTAACTGGGCCCATGGGGTTGCAGCATGGACTGAACTTATTATTGCTATTATGTCTTTGTATGGAGCAGGTGCGAACTTCCTTAATAAGTTTTTCGGCAGGCAATTCCTGCCGCTTGGCAAACCGTTGGGTATATTTAGATAAGGGATAGGAAAGCTAATGTGTCATCGCGAGCGTAACAGAGTGAAGCGTGGCGATCTCATGTTTTGCTTGACAATAAAAGGCTTCTGAGGAGAAATCTTCAGAAGCCTTTTACCATCCAGGATAAAAACAAGATCTCAGGTAGGTATTTTGCTGCTTTACGTCAAAATAGTCATAAATATGGTTAAAGCAATTATACTTAGGAGAGAAAGCAATTTATGCAACAGTTAACTAGATTTATAGGGGTAGTGGCAGCTCTGATAGTGTTATTGAGTTCTTTTAATACGGGGGAGTGCGCAGTGGTTAATTCCAATTCAAGGCTTAGCCAGGCTCAATATTGGGTTAGTAAGCTTGCCGCACCTGATGAAGTTATCATGTCGCCCACAGAGATTAATGATTATAATGCCGAAATTAGGGCAGGATTGCCCGATACTGTTTTTGACCTGCGCGTTTATCCGGCATCCTTATTCGGGAAAACGTTGACGGAATTGCTCACAGCTTCATCATTCCCGAAAGATCGGGTATATGCCCAAGGCATGCCAGCTTCAGCCGGCTTTTTTGCAAATTTACATAACCAAATAAACCTGGGCGGAGTGAAGGATTATAATGAAGTTGGTTACGGCCTTACCGCAACGCGGACTAATGTCCGAACATTTCCTACCAATACAGGAATATTTAAGACGGCGGGCGACCGGGACTTTGACTTGTTTCAGGAAACAGCCCTCAATCCAGGGGAACCGGTGGTAATTCTTCATAAAAGTGCTGATGCCAAATGGTATTTTGTCCAGACGGCAAACTATCGCGGCTGGGTGCCGACAGCTAATGTTGCACTGGCAAGCGACCGCCAGGAATGGTTGAAATATCTAAATGAAGAAAGTTTTTTAGTAGTAACAGCCAACAAAATTAGCTTACCTGACAGCACCAAGGCTCCGCTCGTCTTTGAAATGGGCGCCAAGCTGATATTGGCAAAGTCAGAGCCAAGCAATAGCGGAAGTTATCTTGTTAAGCTGCCGGCTCGTGATGACCAAGGCAAACTTTATTTTAAACAAGCTGTTATAGCCAAGTCAGCTGATGTCAGCGTCGGTTATCTGCCATATACAAGAGCCAATATAATTGAGCAGGCATTTAAAACGTACGGTATGCTCTATGGTTGGGGTGGATTGCATGACAGTGTTGATTGTTCAAGCCTTACCATGAATATATACCGCAGCTTTGGGTTTGCGCTGCCGCGAAATGCCGACCAGCAGGAAGTAAAGGTTGGGAAGACGGTGCACCTTACCCAAGACCCGGGCAAGCGAGCAGTTCAGCTAAACAGCCTGGAACCGGGCGCGACCCTTCATATGAATGGGCATGTAATGCTCTATCTCGGCAAGGACAGCGGCAAGTTCTATACAATACATTCCTTGGCCTCCTATGTCGAGCGGCTGAATGACGGAACACTACGGCGAGTTCGGCCGATGAAGGTCGTGGTCAGTGATTTAGATTTGGTTAGGGGAAATGGAAAAACTTTTGCGCAATCATTGACTGTTGTAAAGAATATTGAATGGTAGGCAAAAAATAAAGACCTTAGTCCGACATATTGTCGCGGCTAAGGTCTTTTTAACATTACTTTTTCTCCGATTGATCAACTTCGGCTTGAATGTTGATGGTTTCTTGTTTAGATGGTTCGCCATTCAGTGAGCGGCGTAATTCACCAAGCCCTTTACCGAGCGCTTTACCTACTTCGGGTAATTTGCCGGGGCCAAAGATGATAAGCATGATAACTAAAATCATACCTAATTCAGGCAAACTAAAATTAAACATTATTTTTACATCCCTTTCAATTTATTATAAACAAACTATTATCGACATTAGTTAACTTACAATAGTATTCTTCTCCAGGGAGGGTAAAACTCCTTTATCTTATCCTCTCTTCTGTTTTCAGATAAAGGAATAATTCTAGGCTTGTTGAAACAAGGGAAGAAAGTTGTGTTTCTCCACCCTTGGTGATCCGATGATACTTGTCTATTGTACAAAAAAGGGGTTAGTTTATGATCCAGATTAACAATTTGGTAAAGCAATACGTCAGCAGGAGAGTGCTGGATAATGTAAGTTTATCGATTGAGGAAGGAGAGATCTTCGGTTTGCTGGGACCAAATGGTGCCGGTAAAACAACCTTGATTCGTATTCTTACGATGCTAGCCTCCTATAGTTCCGGCACAATCACCATCAACAGTCTGCCGCTGTCGGAAGAGGCCAAAAACATAAAAGCATTATTGGGCTGCGTTCCCCAGCACTTAAACTTGGACGCCGACTTGACAGCATGGGAAAACCTGGAACTCCATGGGCGTCTTCATCACATTCCCACCCAAGAACGGCGGCATCGAATCGATGAATTACTCGAGTATGTTGAACTGCGCGATCGGGCCTCCGAGATGGTGAATACCTTTTCCGGCGGCATGAAACGGCGGCTGATGATTGCCCGGGCTCTCATGCACCGTCCTAAAGTACTATTTCTAGATGAACCTACCGTCGGCCTAGATCCACAGGTCCGACGGCGGTTGTGGGATTTAATTTTGAGTCTTAATCATCAGGGGCTGACTGTTCTTCTCACCACCCACTATATTGAAGAAGCGGAGACTCTCTGTCAGCGCGTTGCTATACTGGAGAAAGGCAAGTTAGTCATATCCGGCACGCCGGCTGACCTGCGCCGCAAGGTAGGTCAATATACGGTGGAATGGTCGGAGGCTGACGGGATTAAATCACGCTTTTTTGTTGAGCGGCCGGATGCTGTAGCCTTTATGAATAGTCTTGACACTGCCACGACGATACGAAATACGAATTTAGAAGATGTATTTGTTGAGTTAACAGGAAGGAAAGTGAAAGACTGATGTTAGCTGATATTAAAACAGTGATATGGCGGGACTGGGTTGTCCTTCGCCGGCGGCTGGGTAGGTACATCTTATCCCGAATGGTATCCCCGGTTTTGTATTTAGTCGCGTTTGGCTGGGGGGTTGGCAGACAAATCCAAGTCCAGGGAGGAAGTTATTTAGATTTTATTGTACCGGGAATTTTGGCCTTAAACTCCATGATCATCAGTTTCAACGCCGTCGGGACTCCTGTGAACATGAGCCGCCTTTATTATAAGACTTTAGAAGAATATCAGATTGCCCCTATTACGGCCGCATCATTTGTGATTGGCAAAATAGCATCGGGAATGATTCGCGGCATAATATCTTCACTTGTAATCATCATATTGGCCTTTGCTTTTGGCGCAACGTTGACCATCCATGGCTGGTTCTGGCTGGTACTGCTACTGAATTGTGCCCTATTTGCAGGGTTAGGCTTTGTAGCGGCAATGTTTATGAATTCACATGAAGAAATGGCGAACTTCAATACTTATGTATTAACCCCTATGTCATTCTTGTGCGCCACCTTTTTTTCTACAGACCGCCTGCCCTCATTAATGTATTATTTTGTAGAATCATTACCGCTGACACATGCCAGCCATGCGCTTCGGATGGCCGGCCAAAATCAAGATCCTGCAATTTTGTCAATTGTCGTGTTACTGGCATATTTCATAGTATTTCTGACAATCGGAATTTGGCAAATGAAACGCGTAAAGGGATAGCAGCTGTACCGCAAAGTACGCTAAATAATGTTAGTAAATACTTAACGTTTCATACTCCGAATCACCGTCTTAGTTGCCTTGTCCACGCGTAAGGATTCGGTAATTTTCTGCAGTGCTTTATTGTAGGTGAAATCATCAAGGGTGTTTTTCTTCAAGTAGGCNATGGTTTTTTCCGGATATTTGATAAAGCAGACAGAAATAGCCCAGGCTACAGCCATTTTTACGTAATAACCCTCATGTTTGGCGCTGTCCAAAAGCAGCAGTACTTTGCTGATATACTCGTCTTGCATATAGAAGGTCAGCAGCATAACAACTCCAAACCGCATTTCAAATTCTTCGCGCGATTGTAGGTAGGGCTGTAAAAACTCCCAAACCTCGGACAGGTGTTTCTTAGTGATTCTTAAGTTGTTGCAAAAGGAGTCACACACCGCCCAGTTGTTAATCTTTGGTACAAAAGCGGCGACGTAGGGCAAGATCTCGGCGAGGTCGGCTTTAGCATAACCGATTACCAGACCTTTAAGCATAATCTCTTCGTAATAGTCTTCAGGTGCGGCAGCCAGATAGCCGCGCCAATCACCTTTGGCAATTTCTTTGGCGAGTTTGCGCAACTGGGGAAGCCGTACCCCAAGCACATTATCGGTGCCAGGAATTAACTTGCTGTGAAATTGCCGAAAATCATCTTCAGCCAGCTCTAAAATGCGTTCGCGTATTGTCTTTTCCATCGAGTTCTCCTATATGTTTGATTGACTTTATTCTAGCATAAAAGAAACAGACACTCGACCCTTACAGCGTTTGACGTTCCGAATATTTTATGGTATGGTTATTTAGTATATGGAATAACAGGCCGCCGTTATCGGACGGCCTTTGTTTTTAGCCGGTATAAGTTCAGCTGCCGGCTTATGCCATGCTAGTGCAGGGTAAGCCGGATTACTATAGAAAGTTAAATGAAGGAAGGCGGAATTAAGGTTGATTAGCACAAGTAATTTAAGTCTTACATTTGGCAAGCGCGCGTTGTTTGAGGATGTTAATATCAAATTTACACCCGGCAACTGCTATGGTTTAATTGGTGCCAATGGCACTGGTAAGTCTACTTTTCTCAAAATACTGTCGGGCGAGATTGAGCCAACTACCGGTTCGGTATCAATTACACCCGGTGAACGTCTGGCTGTATTAAAACAGAATCATTACGAATTTGATGAATGCGAAGTCTTAAAGACAGTAATTATGGGCCATGCCCGGTTATATCAGATTATGGAAGAAAAGGAAGCGCTTTATGCCAAACCCGACTTTTCAGACGAAGACGGCATGAAGGTATCAGAGCTTGAAGGCGAGTTTGCCGAACTTAATGGCTGGGAGGCTGAAACTGAAGCTGCTAAGCTGTTGAATGGTTTAGGCATTCCTGAAGCGCTTCATAATAGCCTGATGAAAGATTTAAGCGGTAATGAAAAGGTTCGTGTACTGTTGGCGCAGGCTTTATTCGGTAATCCTGATATTCTGCTCCTTGACGAACCGACCAACCACTTAGATGTTGAGGCTATTCAATGGCTTGAGGATTTCTTATACAGCTTCGAAAATACCGTAATTGTTGTATCCCATGACCGTCACTTCTTAAATACAGTTTGCACTCATATTGCGGATATTGATTTTGGCAAGATCCAACTTTTTGTAGGCAACTATGATTTTTGGCTGGAATCAAGTGAGTTAGCTATGAAACTTGCCAAAGAGGCCAATAAAAAGACCGAAGAAAAAATGAAGGAACTGCAAAATTTTATTCAACGTTTTAGTGCCAATGCTTCTAAATCAAAACAAGCAACTTCCCGGAAGAAGCTTTTGGAAAAGTTAACTTTAGAAGATATTAAGCCGTCTTCCCGTAAATATCCCTATATTGCTTTCAAGCCGGACCGTGAAGCTGGCGATCAATTGCTTAATATTGAGGGTCTAAGCAAGACTATTGATGGCGAAAAGGTTTTAGATAATGTTACATTCAGAGTCGAGAAGGGCGATAAGATTGCCTTTGTCGGTGAAAATGGCCTTGCCAAAACAACGCTTTTTAAAATATTAATGGGCGAGTTAGAGGCAGACAGTGGTGAGTTTAAGTGGGGCATAACCACTTCGCAGGCATATTTCCCCAAAGACAATTCCAGATTCTTCGACGGTGTTAAGCTAAATCTCGTTGATTGGCTGCGGCAGTTTTCACGTGACCAGGAGGAAACCTTTATCCGTGGTTTCCTAGGTAGAATGCTGTTCTCCGGCGAAGAAACCCAAAAAGAGGCCAGTGTTTTATCCGGTGGTGAAAAGGTACGGTGTATGTTTGCCCGTATGATGTTAAGTGGCGCAAATGTTCTAATCCTCGATGAGCCTACCAACCACTTGGATCTGGAGTCGATTACGGCGCTAAACAATGGTTTGATAAGTTTTGACGGTACTATCCTGTTTGTCTCCCATGACCATCAGTTTGTTCAAACTGTAGCTAACCGGATTATCGAAATTACCGACAACGGTATAATTGATAAGCGCACAACCTATGATGAGTACCTTGAAAGTAAGGCAAAGGCAAAAGCAAAAAAATAGTTAAATACAAAAAACCAGCTGTGAGCATAATGTCCAGCTGGTTTTTTAGCATTTGAGATTATAACTTCAAGCTTGCGCCGAAGCCAAAACCGTTGCGGCTGCTGCCTTCATCAGGGTTGATTGAACGGTAGTTAAGGTTAAGATCAACGTTGTGGGCCACTTGATAGTTGGCACCAAGCTGCAGCTCTTTAAAATCGCCGTTTCCGACCAGTGAAGCGTAACCATCCCAAGCCGGAGCTAATGGAGCAGTTGCAGCCAAGCCCAGATAAAACTTAGAGTCATGACCGTAATCACGGCTGCCAACAATTCCTCTCAGGTTATTGTTTAGATTAAATTGGCCATAGATGTCATCGATGTCACCACCGCGATCGAAGTCGGTATTTTCCAGGCCAAGCGTAAAGCTCTTTGAAAATTTGTGCTCAAGGTAGAAAGTATCGCTGTCGAGATCGCCATTGTTCATAACGATGCCGATGGCTGTTTGACCTTGGTTCAAATCATTAATAGGTGCGGCAAAGCCGGTGGCCAAGTTGACAGAGAACAAAGCAGCTAAGCCAATTACTATTTTTTTCAAAGTAAACCCTCCAATATGTATATTTCTCTTGAAATATAACAAAACACTGACTGGTCAGTCAATGAGTCTTATTACCTATATTAAAATGTAAATAGGACTGAAGGCTGTTTTATAGCCATTGTACTCGGGCAGCCGGTTTTCGCAACCGGCACTAAAATCCTGGCTATCTATAGTTCTTTAAGCACTATTTCATTCAATGGCAGTCTGGGGCGAGGGCCAGGGGACTGGTCAGGGAAGCCAATCGGTAGTAGGGCCACGACATTGTATCTTTCATCTAACCCAAGCACTTCTTTCGTTTTTGCTTGGTCAAACATCATTATCCAGCAACTTCCGAAGCCCAAGTCTGTCGCTCTGAGTGTAATATGGTCAATAGCTATAGCCACATTTAGCGATAAGTAGGCGGCGGCTGAGGCCTCATCCCAGTCTTTTTTTCGAGGCTGGATTGGTGATTTGGGGTCGTCTAATGGCGTATCCACGAAAGCGCCGGCCTCTTTTAATTCTCGATAACGTTTAGTTGACGATCCAAGGGCTTTGGTATCTACGCAGCAAGCGATCACAACAGGCGCGTCAGCTACAAAGGGCAGGGGAGTACAGTTACGCAGTTTGGCTCTTGCTTCCGGACTTTTAATTACAACATAACGTGTCGGCTGAAGATTAGATCCTGACGGAGCGAGGCGTCCTGCATCTAACAGTTCCCTAATGGTAGCATCGGGTACTGGCGTGGACTTAAATTTACGGATGCTTCGGCGTGCTTTTATGGCATCAATTACTTCCATGCTATCACCTCTTAATCATAATTCTTATCCTATATTATCCAATATGAACAATACTTTATCAACATGCTCTCAATAAGTCAGCCATAAATGAGATTTGCTTCGGGATTTGTGTATTTAACGGATAAAAAATACCAGGTAACATTAGTTACCTGGCTAAGATACTCACAGTTTAGAACCGACGGCGGCGGAAAAGGAAAAAGAATGGAAAGAAAAATGGGAAAAATCTAAACCGCGGGAAGAATCTAGATCTCCGTCGTCCGAATCCGCCAAAGCCGCCGAATCCATCGGGATTGCCATTAGGATTACCATCGGGGTTGCCATTGTCATCTTCCATTACTCCTAGTTCGGCCGGTNCAC
>JGI24708J26588_10000041_pt1 | contig 81332 bp, 76 predicted proteins | sample BioPla1DNA2_FD_26588 | JGI IMG/M metagenome (IMG submission 26588) | reverse complement strand
TTCACCATCTATTTTTTGTTATTATTGACAAAAAGAACGCACTTAGTTCAACATAATCAATAATTGATGAGGTGGCTTGCCGATAGTTCAGCAAGCCCTAATTAAAAAGAATTACTCTTTAATTAAAACAATTTTCTATTATCGACCAATGTATATTGTAGGTCAAGTTATTTTTTCAATCTACATCGTTTTCGTCAAATATTTTACTTAAAGATTCTTCATAGGGAGAATAACAAATCCCTTTTTCAGTTATAATTCCATTGATCAAATGATGATCAGTAACATCAAAAGCAGGATTATAAGCATTTACTGGTGGAGCCATGGGTTCCTTATACCATTTGCTGCGTATTTCTTCTGAATTTCTTTCTTCAATAACAATTTCATCTCCAGTTTTTGTTTCAAGATCAATAGTACTAGATGGTCCTAAAACATAAAATGGAATGTCATAATGATTCGCCAAAATCGCAAGACTTAATGTACCAATTTTATTTGCGGTATCTCCATTAGCTGCAACTCGATCACAGCCAACAAAACAGGCATCAATTTTTCCCTGATTCATCAACATGCCAGCCATATTGTCACAAATTAAGGTCACATCAATACCATGTTTGTCCAACTCGTAAGTTGTAAGCCTAGCGCCCTGAAGTAAAGGTCTAGTCTCATCTACATAAACATGTAAATCCATACCTTTTTCCTTAGCTAGAATAAGTGGACCTAGAGCCGTTCCGTAGAGCGAAGTTGCAAGTGGACCAGCATTGCAGTGAGTAATAATATTTTTCTTATCTTTTAATATTAGTAGTCCATTTTCTGAAATTGATTTACACATTGCAATGTCTTCAGCTTGAATTTCTTTTGCTTCCACTTCAAGTGCCTTAATAATATTAGTAATAGAATCGCTCGAGTTGCTTAATACAACATCTTCCATTCTATTCAAAGCCCAGCTTAAATTTACAGCTGTTGGTCTCGAAGAATCAAGATATGATTTATGACGCATAAAATCTTCATAAAACTCCTGATAAGAGTCTTGATTACAATTATTTTTAGCTAAGACATAAATTGCAAAAGCAGCAAAAATCCCAATAGCCGGTGCTCCTCTTACTTTTAAGTCCTTAATTGCAACAAACATTTCTTCAGGTGTCTTGTTTTCCAAAATTACTTCACGATTCGGTAATTGAGTTTGATCAATGATCATCACAGCAGAGTGATCACTATTTAGATAAACATTATTTGGTCTTTGTTTCATAATTTACCTCTGTTAGTCACTGATTATAAAACCTGATTTAAAAGCTTTTGACGCAAAAGCTCTTTTATAATCATGTAGTTCAAATAAATCAATTTTTGGAAATTTTATAAAATTTCCTGCTAGAAGTTTCAGGGCAGGTTCAAATGGACCGCAACGACTGCCTCTTACCTTTATTTCACGCACTACGATTTCGCTAAAGTCTAATGTTAAAGCTTCTTCGTATGTACTTTTTACAATTATTTCCCCAAATGAACGTACTAATTTCATTGCATTTTTCATACCACTTGGAGATCCAGTAGCCTCAATAACAATATCAAATTGTTGTGGTGTAGGACACTCAGCTTCTAATGCTGTTTTTGCAAAAGATCTAAATTGATCTAATTTAGTTTGGTGTCTGCCAACAATTGTCAGATTAGATCCAGATAATGCCAAAACTTGTGCAATCATAAAAGCCAACCGACCATCACCAACAATGGCTATATGGTCGGTTGGCTTTATATGTCCTGTATCTATTATAGAAATTGCCGCAGCTAATGGTTCGGTAAACAAGGCTTTTTCATTCGACAAATTTTTGGGAATGATATGCAGAAGATCTGTACTAATAGCCATATATTCAGCAAAACAACCATCGATTGACATTCCTATAATTTTTCGATCTAGACAATGTCTTGATAATTGTCGCTTACAATAAAAGCATTGTCCACAACCTTTATTTAGTTCACCTACTACTCTCTGTCCAATCAAACTTGGATTGCTTGATTTAACAACTTCACCAACAAATTCATGTCCTAAAACACCTTGAAAACCTGGCTTGTATCCTTTAATTATTTCTCTATCGGTATTGCAAATCCCTGCGAGAACAATCTTAATTAGACTCTCGTTAGAATCAATTTTAGGAAGCGACAAATCTTCTCTATATGTTAGTGTCCGTTTAAAGTATAAACCCTTCATGACTGAAAGTACTAATCCCTATCAAATTACTCTAATTCTTGACTTAAGAATTCATTGAAATTTGCTTTCGAGCTAAGATTATCTGATCTTGGTTCCACCTTATGAACTAAATCATGTAATTCTTGCAATTTACCTTCAGAGTCTTCAAGATATACAGATAAATTTCGATCAAAATCTCTACGCTTAATTTTACGTCTATTTCTTCTTAGTGATGGTGTAACTTCACCAGCTACTAAAAAGATACTGTCATCTACAGCATTCTTTGCTAAAACCAAGACAAGATTATCATTGAACGCATAATAGGATTGATGCTTATTCATAGGATCTCGTACAATAAATGACTTCTTAGGGTACTTTCTTGCGATGCTTACTCTTAAGAAATTTTCACGATCTAAAGTTCTCTTGGCAGGCATTCTCTTAAAATTACGCCAATGAATTCTTCCACTTTGGCTTAAATCTAAAATTTGATTAATAATTGCTGCATCTTTAACCATAACTTTTCCTCCTTTTTAAGTAGTTCCCCTTATTTTCAATTCTGGTTTAAGCAAAATTCTTGAAGGAGAACGATAATTATTGTTGTTTTCAAGATTTCTTTTTTCTTGAAATTCTATCTGATCTAAGATTAAATCTACTGCCTTTTTTCCCATTTTATCGCGCGGCTGGGCTATAGTTGATAAGTTAATCATAGGTAGCGATGAAAAATAAATATCATCATAACCCATTACACCAAATTCCTCAGGCACTGAGATGTTCTTTTCATGTAGATATTGCAATACGCCGAGTGCTAAGTAATCATTACCACAAAATACTGCATCTGGTTTTACTTTATCATTTTCTAATAGACTTTTTATACGATTGTACCCACTTTTTAGATTAAAGCCACCATAACTGATCCAATCTTGTCTAACTTCCATTTCATGTTCTTGTAAAGCTTTTTGATATGCCATTAATCTTAATTGATTTGCAGGCGATGTTCCAGCACCACCTATATAAGCAATGTTCTTGTATCCTCTTTCGATCAAATGGTTTGTTGCAAGTTCTGCTCCAATGGAATGATCCATTTCGATAAAATCAGTCTTGTCTTTGTTAGGATGCCAAAAAACAACTAAGGGGACCCGCACTGAGTCAAAAGTGCCAGGCTCATAAAAAACAGTAGGTTTAATGATAATTCCTGCAACTTGCTGGCTTTGCATATGATCCAAAATATAATGTTCTTGTTTTGGATCCCAACCAGTGTTGTTGATCGTAACTACGTATTCAGATTCATTTGCTGCTTCTGTGATAGATCTAGCAATATCAGCAAAAAATGGATTTGAAACATCTGGTACGATTAAAGCAATATTATTGCTTCGTTGTTTAACAAGATTTTGGGCTATGACATTAGGCCGATAGCCCATCTCTTGTGCTAATTTAATAATTTTCTTCTTAGTTTTTGGATTAACATCACTTTTGTCATTTAAAGCACGCGAAACTGTCGCGTATGAAACGCCAGCTTTTTTTGCAATGTCTTTGATTGTAATCATCTTTTGCCTCAATAAATGTTAATCCACTAGAAACCAAAAAAGCAATTTGATCTATTGCTAACATTATTTTAACACAAGTTGCCTATTATTTTAATGGTATATAACCCTCTTTAACTAGCAGTTCAGCAGTTAAAATTGCACCTCCAGCAGCGCCACGAATTGTGTTATGTGATAGACAAGCAAATTTATAATCAAAATTTGCGTCTTCTCTGAGTCTGCCGATCGAAACACCATAACCGTTACCAAACATACGATCTACTTTAGATTGTGGACGATCATTTTCTTCTAAGTATTGTAAGAAAGGGCTTGGTGCTGAAGGCAATTCTTTTTCTTCTGCATATGATTTGTAAGATTTCCAGATTTCAAGAATTTCTTCTTTTTCAGGTTTTTCTACAAAAGAAACAGAAACAGCAGCCATGTGACCATCTTGAACAGGCACACGATAACATTGAGCAGAAATGACTGGTTCTTCTGCTAAATTTATTGCATCACCTGTTTCATTTAGTTCACCCCAAACTCTAAGTGGTTCTCTTTCCGATTTTTCCTCTTCACCACCTATATATGGAATGATGTTTGCATTAATTTCGGGCCATTCAGCTAAGGTTTTGCCTGCACCTGAAACTGATTGGTAAGTACAAACATTGACTTTTTTTAGACCAAATTTTTTAAGAGGGGTTAATGCTGGAACATAACTTTGAATAGAGCAATTAGGCTTAACAGCAACAAAGCCAACTTCTGTTCCCAGACGTTTCTTTTGACTTTCGATCAATTTAGCATGTTCAGGATTTATCTCAGGAATAATCATTGGTACATCTTTTGTCCAGCGATTGGCAGAATTGTTTGAAACAACTGGAATTTCTAGTTTTGCAATAGATTCTTCCAGCTCAATTAATGCAGACTCTTCCATATCGACAGCACAAAATACAAAATCAATTTCATCCGCAAAAGACTCAATATTTGCTGAATCCTTGACAATAATATCTTTTACAGATTCTGGAATAGGTTCGTCAATTTTCCATCTTTCTTCCATAATGTCTGCATATTTGTTACCAGCAGATCTTGAAGAAGCTGCAATGTGAGTAACTTCAAACCAAGGATGATTATCTAGAAGTGTCACAAACCTTTGGCCAACGTAACCTGTACCTCCAATAATCCCAACTTTATATTTACGATTCATATTGTAAACCTCCTGTAATTTAAGTTTTGTTTAGTTTAGCATATAATTATACATAGAAAGTAGGTAAAAATGAAGAAAAGTTTTTATTGGCTTGATGAATTTATTAGTTATTTTTCAGGAATTAGAGAAAGAGCTGATGGGACAATTCAAGAATACCAATATGATCTTGAATTGTTTTTCCGTTTTTTGAAACAATATCGTGGGCTTGCAGACGATATAGATTTTGATGAAATTCCTATTGAGGATATTGATTTAGATTTTATCAAATCCATTCAGTTAAGCGAAATGTATCGCTTTATTTCTTGGCTAGGTCAAGCAAGAGAAAATGGTCCTGCTGCCCGTTCACGTAGGATTTCTGCACTTAGAAGTTTTTTTAATTTTCTACATACAAAAGCAAAAGTTATTGACTCCAATCCTGCTGCTGAACTTGAGTCACCTAAACAAAAAAGGACTTTGCCTAAACATTTATCAATAGAAGAAAGCTTATCTGTTTTGTCTGAAGCTGCCAACTCTGATGATCCTTTCGCAGCAAGAGATTATTGTATTCTTACATTATTCTTGAACTGTGGTATGCGTCTTTCTGAACTTTGTAACATTAACCTTGCAGATATCAAAGGAGAGACTTTGACTGTAATGGGAAAAGGTGGCAAAGAAAGAACGATCTATCTAAATAGTATTAGTCTCCAAGCAATAAATGAATATTTACCACATCGTATCAAGCCTAAGTTGTCTGAAAAGGATTCTGAGGATGCACTTTTTATTAGTCGTAATCGTAGACGTATCTCCCAAAGAGCTGTCCAAAATGTAGTGAAAAAATACTTAGCAAAGGCAGGACTTGATACAAGAAAATATTCTGTACATAAATTGCGTCATACCGCAGCTACTTTAATGTATCAGCATGGTCAAGTTGATATCAGGAGCTTACAGCAAATTTTGGGTCATAGTAGTGTTTCAACAACAGAAATTTATACGCATGTCCATGATGATATGTTGCATGAGGCTGTTGAAAATAATCCTTTAAATACCTATCGTAAATCGGATTTTATTGATGATTCTTCCGATCAACAATAAGGCATATTTTTGTTTTTAAGCTCATTTCTAAACAAGATAAATGATACTACGTAAAGCTTCTAAATTCTTGATAATAATTGTTCTATTGCCACGAAAATCGATGAGATCCCTTTTTCTAAATTCATTTAGTTTTCTGGTCATTGTTTCTCTAGTTAAACCAGCATAGCTGCCCATTTCTTCTCTTGTTATGGATAATTCTAAATGAATATCTTGTCCTCGTTTTCGTCCATATGAATCTATTAAACTTATCAATAGTCCAGCTACTTTAATTTCTGCATTAGATGATGAAAGACGTGAAATTAAATCTTCTGCCCAGCGGATGCGATCATATGATTTTTCAAGCAAACTAATCAGACTTTGTGTATTATTCAAAACATATTTGAGAAAAACATTTTTAGGAATATAGCCTATTTTGCAAGGCTCTAATGTTTCACCTAAATAAAGATAATGATCACCAGACAAAACATTTAATCCACCTACAAAATCATCAGCATGATAGATATAGAGTATTTGAGCTTTGCCTTCAGGCATGATTTTGGAAATCTTCATTGTTCCTGAAATCATATAGTACATGCCATCAGCTTGATCATTTGGTCTAAAAACTACCTCATCTTTATTAAAATTTATTATCTTAATATTTTTTTCTAGATCTATATAGTCTTGATCAGATAATCCTGTGAATAAAGACCAGGTTTTAATATCTGGTTGAATACTTTTGCTTTTGTTTTCTTTTGACATATCATCCCTTTCTTCCACTGGCTACAGGATGTAGCATTTATTCTTGTGGTAAGACAAATATGCTCAAACAACCCTTCCCGAATTTAATTTTAACATTTTTTAAATTATCGTTGGTATCTTTAATAGGAAGATTACTCACACCTATCGAGACTTCACGTCTTAAGATATATTCTTCTAACAAGTATTCAGCATCAATTATGCTGACATTTTCAACTGTTTCGGACATAGAAAACAAACTAAAGGTTGGATTTTTAAGATCAAAATCGGCTTGGTCTTGAAAATTTAAAGTAACTTCTCTTGTTTCACTAGTATTATTTTTCAGTATGTATTGGAAGCATCTACCATCAGTTAAAAGAAAATCAAATCTATCAGCATGTTTTTGAGCTATTAGTTGATTGTTGAGAAGATGGTCATAGCGACTACCAAAAGCAGCTAAAAACATAATGAGCGGCTTTTTTTTGTTTGAATTCTGTAGCTCTTTATTTTCTAAAATTTTCTCAATGTTGTTCAGTACATATTTGATGGCAAGTTCAGAGTCGGTAAAATCTTTTCTAGCTGGAAATTGGTGATTTTCTACACCCAAACCAAGATAATGATCGATGAGTTCATTATCAACAGAGTCACGATCACCAATAAAAACATTCGGCAATAAATTAGTATTACTTATAAGGTTTAAACCACCATCCGCCGCCAGGATAAAATCAGACTTACTCAACAATTCATCAAACTTTTTTCGATTATTTACTTCCCCATTTAAAACAATGGCAATTTTTATCATAAATTAGCCTTATAGCCTTTTTCAGCAGCGGTACGCATTATTGCAATTTCTGCTTCTCTATCTTTTTTTGAAAAAATAGCACTTCCTGCTACAAAAGCATTTGCTCCCATTTTAGCTACATTTTCAATGTTTTCACTTGATATTCCCCCATCAACTTGAAGAAAAATATCACGTCCAGATTCATTAATCATATCTTTTGTTCTTTTGATTTTTTCGTACATAGATTCAATATATGCTTGACCACCAAAGCCTGGATTTACCGTCATTATCAAAATTAAATCAACATACGGTAAATACTCTTCGAGAGTACTAATAGAGGTCCCAGGATTGATAGCAATACCAGCTGAGCAACCTAATTCTTTAATTCTTTGTATTGTACGTAGACCATGTGTAGCAACTTCCTGATGAATAGTTATATTATCTGCACCTGATTTGGCAAAAACTTCCAGATATTGATCAGGATTGGTGATCATTAAATGTACATCTAATAATAAATCTGTGTGAGGTTTTATTGCTGATGCAACTATTGGGCCAAATGAAATATTTGGAACGTAATGCCCATCCATAACATCAAAGTGTAGCCAATCAGATGAGGCAATAGTTTCCATTTCTTCAGCCAATTTTGCAAAGTCTGCAGCTAAAACGCTAGGACAAATTACAATGTTTTGATTTTGATTTTTTTTCAACATGTTTCACCTAATACTTTCTACTAGTTTCTATTTCATTTCTTAATTGATTATATCTTAATAAACGATTTGGATGTATTTCTTCTGGTGTTGCTGCAAGAACAGCACATTTAGGTTCATGTCTATGAGTACAATTATTAAATTGACAATTTGCAGCTAGCTTTTTTAATTCAGGATAAGAATTTGTAAAATCCTGTGGATCGAGATCAAGATCCGTTAAGGAAATAGCTTGAAAACCTGGTGTGTCTGCAATGTAACTATCTTCGAAAGGGAAAAGTTCAATATGTCTTGTAGTCTGCTTCCCTCTTCCAGCTTTTGTAGACAGATCACCGGTTAGCATAACCTCTTTATTAAATAAATGATTTAATAATGTAGACTTTCCTACCCCACTTTGACCTGCAAAAGCAACCACCTGATTTTTAATACTATTTTTTAAGTTTTTAAGATCGCTGTCATAGTTTTTGCCGACAACAAAAATAGGAAATTTGGTCGGCTTGTAATTTGCGATTAATTCATCATAGCTCTTTTTTTCAGATTGATTATCTATTAGATCGTATTTTGTAAAAATTAATATAGGTTCAATATTTAGTAATACTGCATAGGATAGCAATCTATCAATCAAAAAAAAGTCAGCTTTAGGTAATTCCAGTGATGCTGTAATTAGTAGCATATCTAAATTTGCCATAGGTGGTCTAATGAGGAAGTTTTTTCTAGGTAAAATTTTATCGATAACATAAGGAATGTCTGGGTCACCAGATAAAGAATACTGGATTATATCACCTGGTAAAGGGCTCATTTCATCTTTACGAAAAATACCTCTAGGTACAGCGATTCCCTCAAAATAAGGCTCATAACGGTGCAATAAATACTGTCCACCAACCCCTTTCAAGATAACCGCCTGATTATTTGTTAATTTTTCCATTATCTTCTTTCTAGAAATCTACATATTAAAAATCTTTGCTCTTTATACTTAAATGTATGGAACTACTTTTATTTATCAGTTCACTGATGGCTCAGATTCACCACCTGTCACAGTTTCATCAACATCTGGTGAAATAATGTTTTGATAATCATCAAAGGTTCCTAATACAAAAACCAACTCTAATGAGCTATCTAATAGTGTACCAGGTGAAAGAGACTGTTCCAAAATATAACAATCTTCAGGGTTGGTTTGATGATGAGCAGCATTTCTTGAAGCTTCGCTAATGTACTGAACACTGATGGTACTTGGTGCAGAATAACCCCATGATTGAATTAGGTTTAAGGCAACGTCCCAAGTTGTTCCGACTAGATTAGGTATACCTATTTCTTCTGATTGGGTGGTTGCTTCCGTAGGAGAGATAAAATCGTTATATTCCGCCACACTACCATAAGTAACCGCTACTGTTGAGCCTGATTTTACCTCCGAATAAGCTGAAGGATTTTGAATAATAATTACTCGTTCAGGTTCTGGTAAATATTGTCCAATTGGTGATGCGGATCCCAAAGTCAAACCAGCTTGTTCAAGTAATTGAACTGCATCATTCCATCTATAACCTACTAAATCAGGAACTGTAGTATTTTCATCTTCGGATGATATATAAAGATATACGCTTTCGCCAACAGGTAAAGTATTTCCTGCCATAGGAACAGTTCTTATAACATGATCAGGAGAAACTTGAGTTGAAGTTTCTTCAACAATAACAACATTATAACCTGCATTTATCATAATATTTTCAGCTTCCTGACGAGGAAAATTAACTACATCCGGTACAGTTGAGCTTTCTGCACCTGCACTGACTTTAAATTTAAGCTGATCTTCACCTTTTGTAAATTTATATTTAGCCTCTGGTTTTTGATCGAAAATATTACCAACGGTAATATCACTAGTTTCCCAATCTATAACAATGTCTTCGTGTAATACTAAATTATATTTTTCATTTAATTCTTCAACAACTGCTTCAATATCCCTACCAGTATAATCTTCGAGGGTAAAAGCTTCTACTTCATCTTGGGCACTGTCCATAAACCGGTTGTATATGAAGATGAATCCAGCGACTAATAGTCCGATTGCGATCAAGGCAATAATAATAGATCCTGCAGTATCGCGAATTCTTGAACGTTTATTTTTATTAATTGAGTTTTCGACTTCATAAACTTTATTAAAGTTAGATGAACTTCGATTTTGTGCACCCAAGGCGGAAGAAGTTTTAACTTTATTTGGTTCTCCAACTATAACACCATAATTACCTTCAGGATTTCTCATAAAAGAGTCGAGCTCTCTTACAAAGGAATTTACAGTTTCGTAGCGATTTTGTGGACTTTTTTGAATAGCTTTAAAGACAATTTTGTCTAATGCTTTGGGTAAAGAACCAATATATTTAGATGGAGGTTCTGGCATTTCTTGCAATTGTTTGATTGCTACTGCTACTGATGAATCACCATCAAATGGCAATTCTCCTGTTAATGCTTCATATAGAATAATTCCTAATGAATAAAGATCGGAGCGTTCGGTTACATGACCGCCTCTTGCTTGTTCTGGAGAAAAATAATGGACAGAGCCAAAAGCAATTCCACCTGTTAAAGTGATGGTGTTTGCACTAGTGGTTCTAGCGATGCCAAAATCTGTAACTTTGGCCACCATATCAGAAGTAATCATTACATTTTGAGGTTTAATATCTCGATGAATAACGCCTCTTTTATGTGCATGTTCCAATGCTAAACCGATCTGAATGGTCAACGGTACAGCTAGTCTATAATCAAGTGCTCCTTGCTCTCTAATGAGATCTTTAAGGGTTTTTCCCTCAACATATTCTTGAACTATATAACGAACTTTTTCATCTTGTCCGTAATCTAGTACTGCAACTATATTTGGATGATCAAGACTTGCTGCAGCTCTGGCTTCCGTAGCAAAACGCCTAATAAATTCAGGATCATCAGACAATTCATCTCGCATTATCTTTAAAGCAACATAACTATGTGTCTCAATATCTTCAGCCAAATAAACGTGAGCCATACCACCTTGACCTAAAGGCCTAACAATTTTGTAACGGTCTCCTAAAACATTACCAGCCGATAATTGTTGTCGATTTGTATGCATTTATTCCTCCTGAAAAAATTAATCAAAAAATAAATTTAGGACTGTGATATTGTCCTTCCCACCTTTTTCCAAGGCTTGATTTACTAATTCTTGGCATGTTTCTTCTGGATCATTACTATGCATTAAAATATTTTCAATTTCTTTATCTTCGACGTAGCCATGAAGACCATCACTAGAGAGAAGAAAGCGATCTCTTTTTCTCAAATCAATATGTAGTAAATCTGGTTGTAAATATTCTGGAGAGCCTAATGCTTGGGTTAAAACATGTCTTTGTGGATGTTTATGTATTTCAACAGGAGAAATTGTTCCCGCTTCAATCATTTTCTCAACTACTGTATGATCTTTTGTTAAAGTTTCTAAATAATGATTTCGTAATAAAAAACATCTTGAATCCCCAATATGAGCAATATATACGCTATCTTCATAAAATACTGCAATCGTTAAGGTTGTTCCCATGCCTCTGTTTTTAGGGCTTTCTAAAGATTGTAAATAAACCTTAATATTTGCTTTTTGAATCACATCGTTTAAGATGTGCAAAATATTTTCGGAATCTATTTCTAATGGTAAATCTTTGCTCAGTTTATCTTGAACATATTCTACTGCAACTTTACTAGCTAATTCACCATTTAAATGTCCACCCATACCATCTGCAACAATTGCCACAAAAGGAAAGTCCTGAGAAAACTCAATAAAACCATAATTGTCTTCATTACCATGACGTACTAATCCAATGTGGGACAAAGCTGCAAATTTGAACTTTTTTGACATTTCTATGCTCTTTCACTACCTTAATAATTTGTCTCTTGATACAAATAAACAATTATATATTAATTCTTATTTTCAAGATAATAACACACAATAATAGACATTAATTTTATAATAAAGATATCTTAGTGGCAAGATTTAACAAATAAATTGACAGTTTTTTAAGCATTTTGCCTTCTCAATTGTCCACATGCTGCAGTTATATCTTGACCAGCTGAGAATCGGATTGTTGAATTGATCTGATTTTTCAACAAAACTTCCTGAAACTTATCAATAGTTTTTTGATCAGGTCTGGTCCAATCTGAACCGGAAATTTCGTTTGCAGGTATTAGATTGACATGGACATTCTTATTTTTTAGTAGATTTGCTAAGTTTTCAGCTTCTTGAGGATGATCATTAACATCCTTAAATAAGGTATATTCATACGTAACTCTTCTGCCAGTTACTTTGAAATAATAATCTCCCGCTGAAATTATTTCAGGAATTGTGTAATGTTTCGCAATTGGCATTAACTTATTTCGTGTATCTTGATTTGATGAATGAAGAGAAATTGCTAATGTTACAGGTAAATTTTCATGAGCTAAACGTTTGATTTCAGGTGCTAAACCACAAGTGGATAGAGTTACATTCCTTAAACTCATGCTTATTCCATCGTCTGAACGTAGACGTTGTAAAAAAGTGATTGTTTCATCATAATTATCCAACCCTTCACCTATCCCCATCAAAACGGCATGAGAGATCCGGCTTTTTTCTGCATAGGCAATAATTGCAATTTGAGCTAACATTTCGCCAGCTGTTAAATTTCGATTTAAGCCTAATTTGGCAGAAGCACAAAAATGACAGCCCATCCGACATCCAACTTGCATCGTTAAACAGATTGAATGACCATAATTGTAGTGCATAGAAACAGTTTCAATAATATTTCCATCTTGCAATTGCAAGAGATATTTTTTTACAGGTTCTTTTTCAGAAGTTTCTACCTGAACAATTTTTATTGGAGGCCAGTGCATTTCTTCTTTTAGTTGTTCTCGCATTTTTATTGAGATATTTGTCATTTCATCAACAGACTGAATATGTTTTTCTTGCCAGCCAATAAGTTGATCAACTCGAAAACTTGGCCACTTGTACTTTTCGGCTAATTGATCAAAAGATTCACGATCGAAATCATAGAAAGTTTTTCTTAAGTTTTTATGTTTATGCATCATAGAATTGTCCAACCATCGTTAATTATTTTTTTTGCAAACATGAAATATAAAATCCATCCAAATTGTAATTACCTGGCAATATTTGAATATCGTTATCAATTGTTAATTTGTTAATTATGGGTTTTGCCTGTTCCATAAAGAAAGGAATTAATTTATTTAAATCCACTTTATTAAAGGATTTTCCGGTTTTTGATTCAAGAAACCTACTAATCAAATTTTGATTTTCATCTGGATTAATTGTACAAGTACAATAGCAAATTATGCCATTTTCCTTTAACAAACCAGCAGCATTATTTAATAACTCTAATTGCAATTTAGGAAAGTTTTGCATTTTTTCATAAGTTAATTTTAACTTTATCTCTGGCTTATGATGAACAACACCTAAACCACTACAAGGTACATCTAAAACAATGAAATCAAATTGCTCTTTGTTTACTTCATGTAGTTTTAGTTCTTGCAATTCAATTTTTAAGGCATCAATATTTTTTAGATTGAGGCGCTTAATATTTTCCAATAAACTTGCAAAACGTTTTTCATTTGGTTCAAGTGCTAGAATATTGAGTTTGGGACAACAATTCTTAAAAGCAATAGTTTTACCACCTAAACCTGCGCAGGCATCTAAAAAGTTAATTGCTTTTTCTGTATCTGATTCTAAGAGATGGATTGTTTTGCTAGGTAATACCGCAGATTCGTTTTGTATGTAAATTTTTCCTGCTTTAAATCCAGGTAGCTCTGAGATATTACCAGAAAAATTTTTCAAAATATAAGTGTTCTCCAATAGGTAACCTGGTTCAACTTCTATCTTATGCTGCGAACATTGACTTAACCATTTTTCTTTCTCAGCTACATTCCCTATAAATAAGATGGTTAGATCTCTGGGACTAGCCATGCTGTTTTTCAAAAATTTAATTGTTTTTTCTTCACCAAACCACTGTTTGTAAAGACCAAAAATTTCTGCAGAAAAACCAAATTCTAAATGTTTTCTTTTTTTGGGTAAATCTAAGGATTCAGAATTTATTTTTCTCAAAACTCCATTAACAAATCCAGAAAAATGCTTTTTCTGGAAAAATTTTGCTAATTTTACAGATTCATCTATTGCAGCAAAAGCTGGTATTTTGTCACCAAACTTTAGTTGCCAAACTCCTATTCTCAAAATAAGCAAAATATAAGGATCAATTTTCTTAAAATCAAGATCTGAAAATGCTTGTATCCAATAATCAAGAAACGGCAGGCGTTCAAGCGTGCCGTAAACTAATGCTGTCATGAATCGTTTATCTAAATCAGTGAAATCACCTTTTGAAAATAACTCATTTAGAACATCATTTGAAAACTTGTCTTGATTGATTATTTGATCTAAAGCAGTTATAGCATTTGCTCTTACTGGGTCAAAATCTTTCATGTAAATTTATCTGCGATTACTGTTATTTACAATTGAAACAAGTCTTAAGAGCGAAACCAAAGCACTTGCAGCTGAAGCTACATAAGTCATAGCCGCCGCCCGCAAAACTTTTTTTGCACCTTTTAATTCACCAGCATCTAACATATCAGTATCATTTAAAATAGTTATCGCTCGATTACTTGCGTTAAATTCAACTGGTAAAGTAACAAAATAAAATAAGACTGCAAACAAGTATAGAAACAAACCAATATAAGCAACTGTAATTCCAAAGTTGCCCCTACTAGCATAAGCGTTAATCATAATGCCAATAAATGCTAAGTAAGGTCCAGACCTTGAACCTATATTTGCAACAGGCACTAACGCTGCCCTGAGCTTGTTTGGAAAATAATTGACACCATCTTGAATGGCATGTCCAGCTTCATGAGCTGCAACACCTATTGCTGCAATTGAGTTATTGTGCATTGTTGATTCAGACAGTCGCAAAGTGTTATTGCGTGGATCATAATGATCTGTCAGTTCTCCGTGTGTACCTTCAACTCTGACATCTAAATTATTCATCTGAATTATTTTCCTGGCAGCTTGCTCACCTGTTAAGCCTGATTTGGTGGGTACTGTATTATATTTTTTAAAAGTTCTGCGTACAGATGCCTGGGCAATTAAGCCGAAAATCATCGTAACGATCATTAATATCAAATAAATCATGTTTTCACTCTCCCGAATTTTTGTCTTTCTTCATAATTATGTGAACATATACTAGAGTCCATCTTTTTACCCGAAGCAAATTGAATTTTTCCTAATTTAAGGGCATCTTTACCACACTGAACTGTGAAACCGTCATCACAACTTATCAGTTCACCTGGTTTATAAATTTGAGATACTGAGTCTTGTGAAATGACGATTGCAGAGAAAACCTTTACCCGTTTGTCGTCAAAAAAAGTAAAACTACCAGGCCAAGGTTGTGTTCCACGAATTAAATTACTAATTTCAGATGCACTTTTTTGCCAATCGATTTCACCAACATCGCGATGCATTTTCATAGCATAACTAGCTTTACTTTCATCTTGCTTTATAGGTTTAAAATTACCGTCAAAAAAATCAGGTAAAAAACTTACAATTGAATCAGCTCCTAAAGTAGCAAGGCGATCAAATAATTCACCTGCTGTTTCATCTACTTTTATTGGAATTTCAACCTGATGTAAAATATCGCCTGTATCCATTCCCTTGTCCATCTGCATAATTGTGATACCTGTAACTTCTTCAGCATTTATGATAGCCGCATTTATAGGCGAAGCACCACGATATTTAGGCAGCAAAGAGGCATGAATATTAATACAACCAAACGTTGGAATTTCTAAAATTTCTTCTGTAATAATTTGACCGTATGCTGCCGTAATAATTAAATCCACTTTAGATTCTTTGAGATAATTTTTCATTTCTTCTGAATTTATGGATTCTGGCTGTAGCAATTTTAAATTGTTAGCATTGGCATAAGCAGCAACAGGAGTGTCTGTAACAATCTGTTTTCTGCCTTTAGCTCTATTTGGCTGGCTGATAACAGCAATTATTTGGTAATTTGCTTCATCTAAAGCTTTGAGTGTTGGTACAGCAAAATCCGGAGTACCCATAAAAATAATTTTATAATCTGGCAAAGATTTAGTTTTATTCTTCTTCTGCAATTAGATCATCCTTTTTTTCCGTTTGATTATTATCATCATTATTATTGTCTTCTTCTTGAGACAGCTGGGATTCATGCACCAACTGACCTATCAATTTTTCTGTGAACATGATGCCATCTAAGTGATCATATTCATGTTGAATACATCTTGCCTTTAAACCTTCAGCTTCCATCTCGTGAAATTCGCCATTTAAATCTTGATACTTCAATTTAAGATTTGTCGAACGCTTCACTTGACCATACATTTGAGGTAATGATAGACAGCCTTCATAAGCAACACTTTCTCCATCTTTTTCAACAATTTCTGGATTTATTACAATGATGTCACCTTCTTCAGGAATAACATTCATTACAAAAATGCGTTTTAAGATACCAACTTGTGGTCCTGCTAAGCCGATTCCGCCCTCTGCGTGCATAGTCTCAATCATATCTTCTGCCAATATTTTTAATCGATCATCAAATCGCTTAACTTCTCTAGTACTACTATTTAAGGCAGATTCTCCTGGTTCACCTATTTTTACGATATTTCTTAATGCCATTTTATCCTCTAATTTATTCTAAAACATTTTTTATTAAGATTAATTATACTAAAATTCCAGCCATGCTTGAATGGTTCAAGAATCAATTTTACTCAAGCACACGACATATTATAACATGATGTGTTATAACATATAGTCTGAATCTATATCAAATGATACAGAAATACCTTTAGGTTTAGCACGTTTATTTTCCATATGAAAAATGTTAACTAATTCAATTTTCTGAAAAGCCTTTAAGATTATTCGATAACGGTATCTTTTTCTAAGTCTAAAAATTGGAGCAGGAGCAGCTTCAAACAAAAAGATAGGCTGAAAAATATCCTTGTTTTTATGGATATAATTATAAAAATTTCTATAGATAATTTGAATCTCATTTTTTGCTTTTTTTTCACTTATGCTCTGAACAAGTACTTGGCCTATATGTTGGAACGGTGGAAATCCAGCTCTTTTTCTAAATGCTATTTCCGTATTGTAAAAACCTAAAAAATCTTGTTTAGCAGCATTTTTAACAGCATAATGTTCCAAATCATAACCCTGGATAATAACTTTTCCTTGCATATTTTGACGACCCGATCTACCGGCTGCTTGAGTAATTAGCTGAAAAGCTTTTTCTTCGGCACTAAAGCTACCAGTATGAAGTAATGAATCAACCGATAATATACCAACCGTCTGAACATCTGGGAAATCATGTCCTTTTGCAATCATTTGAGTGCCGATTAAACAGTCAGCTTTTTTTTCTCGAAAGTCATTTAGAATTTTTAGATGAGTATTACTTCCAACTACTGTATCAAAGTCCATTCTTAAAGCTTTATTATTAGGAAACCAAGTTTTAAATGCTTGTTCAACTGCTTGGGTTCCAACGCCTGAAAAAACCATATTCTCACCACCACAGGCAGGGCAAGTTGTAATGACAGGCTTGATCTTGCCACAGTAGTGGCATATTAACCTGTCAGAATGCTTATTATAGTGATTAACATGTCTTGTCAAGGCCACTTCGCAGTTAGGACATTTTAAAGCTTCGCCACAATCAATGCATTGAAGAGCTGATGAAAGTCCTCTCCGATTGATAAAAAGCATTGCTTGCTTATTATTAGCAAAAGTTTCCTGCAGAACCTCTAATAATCGCTTGCTGAAAACATTATCATAATTAGATCTTGAATGTTCTTCTTTCATAGAAACTAATTCAATCTTTGGAAGAGGAACATTTTTTGCTCTTTCTTTAAGGATAAATAGTTTATTTTTATTTTGCTTATGTCGGTAATATGAATCAATTGACGGTGTGGCTGAGCCCAAAACTAGAGTTGCATCATGTTGTATAGCCCTTATTCTAGCTATCTCATGAGCTTTATATTTGGGATTGCTTTCTGAAACATAAGAGTTTTCTTGTTCTTCATCAATAATTATTAAACCAATATTTTTCAGAGGAGAAAAAATAGCTGAACGAGCTCCAACTACAATCTTTTTCTCGCCTTTTATTATCTTTTGCCATTGTTCAAATCTCTGAGTAATAGTTAAGCGACTATGCCAAATAGCAACCTGGTCTTCAAATTGACTAATAAATCTACTAATCATAAGTGGAGTTAAAGAAATTTCTGGAACAAGAATAATAACAGATCGATTATTTTGAATCATTTTTTTTGCCAAGCGCAAATATATTTCTGTTTTACCCGATCCAGTGACCCCATATAGCAAAGCTTCTTTTAAATTATTTTTATCACCTTTAAGCTCTAAAATACCGTTAATTGCTGCAATTTGATCAGGATTTAATTTTTTAACTGGTGGTTCATCCCAAATTTCATATTTTTCTGCTTCACGCTCTATAGGTTTAGTAATAAATTCTACAACTTCTTTTTTTTCTAGCGTTTTGAGAACACTTGCAGATATTTGGCAAGCCTGAGTTATTTCGTTGACAAAGGCGTATTCTACTTCAAGCAACATTTCAACAGCTCTTTGTTGTTGTAAGCTGGTAAAGGCATCCTCACTCAGCATATCTCTAGCTAGTTGCTTATTAATTAAACGACAAGCTTTCCCAGTTTTTTTACCGACTTTAATAATTGATGGAGGGCTTATCGTTTTAAAGGCTTGACCTAAAGTGCAAAGATAACGTCTACGCATTTCTTTTGCGAGTTCAATTTGATCAGGTAAATAAATAGGTTCTTCTGTTACAATATTTTTAATTTTCTTGATCTTTTCAAATTCACACTCATTTGATTGTCCAACGATTACAGCCTTTCGAATGCTATTACCACGCCCAAAAGGAACTTCAACAATTTGTCCTAGAAAATGATTTTTGTTGTCAGAAGGAAAATAGCTATAAATGTTGTCGAAGGCAACTGTAGAGTCAATAAGAGCAACTTCTATAAATTTTTGGGTGATTAAAAACTGTTTCATAAGATCCATTATATATTATAACAATGAAAACAAATCAATTTGGGCAGATTCGGGTATATCGTCCAGCATACCTGTAGAAGCAAGAGCTTCCATTGCAGCTGGACCTAGTTGTGCTCTTCTTGAAAGTTCTTCCTGTGTTTTGAATTCACCACCATTTTTTCTTGCTTCAACAATTTGCTTTGCAAGTGCATCACTTATATTTGGAATAGCGTTTAAGGCAGGTCTAATTTTACCTTTTTCTGGTGAATAAAAAACAGTTGCTTCACATTTTTCTAAATCGAAAGGTAAAAAATCAATATTTCGAGCTTGCATTTCTTCAACTAATTCAAGATAAAAATGACGTTTTTGTTGCTGGGCTGTAAGATCATTCCAATTTCTTCTTTGTTCTGCTCGTTTTTGTTTTATAATATTTGGCGCTAAACATAATTCATCACTTGAAAATTCAGTAGCTCTTATTGTGAAAAAAGCACAATAATAAGCTTCTGGATAATAAACTTTAAACCAGGCGATCCTTAGAGCAGAAATCAAATAAGCAACAGCATGTGCCTTTGGAAACATATATTTAATTTTTTTACAACTTTCAATGTACCACTCTGGAACATCATGTTTTCGCATCAGTTTTTCATCATCTTCACTCAATCCCCTACCTTTACGCACTTTTTCCATAATATCAAAGGCGGATTTATTTGGGAGACCACGGTAAATTAAATATGTCATAATACTATCGCGGCAGCCAATTACATCATTGATTGTGCATGTACCATCTCTAATTAGCTCTTGGGCATTTCCTGTCCAGACATCAGTTCCATGTGACAAGCCAGAAATCTGCACAAGATCATAAAATTGAGTTGGTTTTGTTTCTGCGATCATGCTCCGTACCAAGAAAGTTCCCAATTCTGGCAGACCAATTGTTGCAGATTTAATAGTTGATTCTTCATCTGGAATCCCAAGTGCTTCAGTGCTATGAAATAGTGACATTACTTTTTCATCTGGAATAGGGATTTTTGTCACATCAATTCCTGTAATATCACCTAACATTTTGAGCATTGATGGATCATCATGCCCTAAGATATCTAATTTTAAAATTGTTTCTTGTAATGAATTAAAATCAAAATGAGTTGTAATAACTCCGGATTCTTTTTTATTGGCTGGATATTGAACTGGTGTAAAATCAAAAATATCCCTGTCCTTGGGTATAACAACCATTCCACCTGGATGTTGACCAGTGGTTACTTTAACTCCTTGTAGTCCTTGTGATAACCTTGTGACTTCGGTTTGACTAACAGGTCTTTCTTGCTCTTCGAAATAATTAAGCACCATTCCAGCAGAGTTTTTTTCTGCATAGCTACTAATTGTCCCTGCACGATAAGTTTGTTTTGTACCAAACATATCTTCAATATATTGATGAGCTCTTGCTTGATAAAAGCCAGAGAAATTTAAATCTATATCTGGTTGCTTATCTCCATAAAATCCTAAAAATGTTTCAAATGGTATGTCTTGACCATCCCTGCCGAATACTGTTCCACATTTAGGACAATTTTTTTCTGGTAAATCAAAACCAGAACCATAATCCCCACTATCATCAAATTCAGAATATTTACAATTAGGACAGACATAGTGGGGCTGTAAAGGATTAACTTCAGTTATTTCACACAAGGTAGCAACTAAAGATGAACCAACAGAACCTCTAGACCCAACTATATATCCATCTTCATTAGATTTTTTTACAACCAAATGAGAAATATAGTACATTACGGCAAAGCCATTGCTTATAATTGATGACAATTCTCTTTCTATCCTAGCTGAAACAATTTCGGGTAATTGTCCTTCAAACCCATAAATAGCCATGGCATTTTTTAATGTTAATTCCTTTATATTTTGATCAGCAGATTTGATATCTGGCGGGAAAGAACCTTCTGGGAACGGTCTAATTTTGTTAGCGACCGAATCTGCAATTTCATTTGGATTTTCAATGACAATTTTATGCGCTAAATCTGACTCGAGATAAGAAAATTCAGCTAACATTTCTTCTGTTGTTCTAAAATATAACTCCGCCATTTCTTCCATATCATCAAAGTTCATATTTGTCATTAAAATTTTTCGATAAATTGCATCTTCTGGATTTAGATAATGTACATCACCAGTTGCACAAACAGGCATGTTGGTGATTTCTCCTAATTCCAATACTAAGCGATTTAAATTCTGTAAATCCTGTTTACTATCAATGCAGTTGTCCTCTTTTCTAATCAAAAAGCTATTATTAGTTAGAGGCTGAACTTCTAAAAAATCATAATATTTTGCTATTTTTAACAAATTAGGATTATTTAATTTTTTCTTTGCCTGTTCGTAATCACCATTACAATCATTGTAAATTTTCAAGATGTTTTGAAATAACTCACCATCTACACATGCCATACCTTTAATAATTCCAGTTCCATAGTAGGTTAATAAAGAACGAGGAATTCGAGGTGAATAGTAAAAATAATCAATATGTGCCAGAGAGCACATTCTATACATGTTATAAAGACCTAAAGAATCTTTTGCCAACAATAAAATATGGTTTGTTTTTTTACGTTGTTTTTTTAATTCTTTGAATGATTCATAATCTGAAAATTTTGTGTTTAGTTCGGTTAATTGATTTATATTTGCCTTTTGTAATAATAGAATAAATTTTACCGCAAATTCTTTGAGATTGATAAAATCCTCAGAACGGATCATAGATAATTCTTTTTTCTTACTTGTTAATATTACCTTAGAATTTGGACTAAACTTAATTGGCTCTTTTGAATATTTTTCAACTGCTTTCTGCATCTGATGCAAATCAATTAAAGGCGGATTAAATTTTACACGTGGTTCACTTTCCTCTACATTAAAGCCTGCATAACGTAAAAAGTTTAATTGTAACAATGCATTTTCTGAAATAAGTATTGAGCCTTTACAAAACTCAGAAAACTTTTTCAGAATTTCAATGTTTTCATCGTTATCTATATCCAAAGTGGCATAAAAACTATCAGCAAGCAAATAATCTTCGGGATTTATTTTGGCTGAAGAATTCAATTGCTGATCTGTGTAGTTTTCAGTTTGAGGTATGCTATTTGTTTCATCTAAATTATTGACACTATTATTCGTATTTTCAGCTTCAGTTTTTTCTTCACCCTGATAAGAGAATTTGAGTGCAGTTATTTCTTTAATGTAGTCAGTTTGAGGATCTTTACCACTTACATTTAATTTAAAAATTATAAAGTCTGCCGTTAAAGATACATCCTCTACTTTAAAAGCAAAGCAATCAAAACCATCATCTAGTAGATAACCTTCTAAACCATAAATTATTTTAATGGGTTTTCCAGCCTTAGCAAGCTCATCTGCTGTGGCGGCAATATCAGGGAAAGCCTGAACAACACCATGGTCAGTAATCGCAACTGCTTGATGACCAAATTTAGAAGCAGTTTTTACGATGTCTGCAGGACTTATTGTGCCATCCTTAGCCGATAATTTTGAGTGCATATGTAGCTCTACTCTTTTTTCTAAAGAGTCATCTGATCGGCCTTGAGGTTTTATTGCAGACTCAATACAAGTTACTCTCGCTACAAAATCTTTAGCATAACGATCATCGTATGAAATATTTGCTGTAACTTTCAAATAATTATTTTTAATAATTTTTGTTAAATGATCTTTTTCTTCAGGATCAGCAAACAAAATACACGAAATAGAAGTTGTTAAATCAGTAATTGCAAATTTTACTAACAGACTACCGTTCCTTGTGATTTTAGTCTCATATGAAAAAACTTGTCCTTCAAACAAAGCACGATCTGTTTCATGATTAATATCAGAAAGTTTGATCATCGGTATTTCAGGACCTGTTCTCCCCCACAAAACATTTTCTGAAACTCGATGTTTTTTTCGAAATCTATTTCCATTATTTTTTTCCACAGCTTTAGAATTAGCATTTTCTTGCTTAATTTCTTCTATTTGCACAATTTTTTCTTGATATAATTCACTTGAAATAGTATTTGCTTCTAAAAATAATTTTTCTGTGTTTTCAATTAGTTCTTCGGAACTTTGTTCATTAACTGGATTTATTCTTATCTTAGAATTAAACGGTCCAAATTTATCCCAAAATTGCTGTAACCAATTTATCTCGTTTTGTGAGATAAGTGTGTAATGGTTGTTTTGCATGTGCCAAGTAAGTTTATTACCTTTTGTTTCAGCCTTGCCTAAGGCAAAGAGACTTGATTCCAAGCCTTCATATTTATTGGCATGTCTTTTTATCCAGATTTCTGCTTGTGATAAAAATTCATGTTGAGATTTTTCACTAATTTGTGTTGTAGATACTTGCTTAATTATTACTTGCGAAATATCAAAAAAATTCTCAAATATTTCTTCTAGGAGAATTATTTGTTTTGGACTCAATAAGTTTTTAACTTCAATGGAAATAGAAAGTTCGCCTGAGATGGAACAACACATTCCCAATACAGGAATTTCTTGCAAAGAATGAATTCTATTTAAGTTTGAAGCACAATTTACAAAAATACTTTGATCGTCATCTAGCCATTCAATATTAAAATATGAAAATACTTCTGCTAAATTTTGTATCAAAACTAACCTTCATTTCTAAATTTTTCTCTAACTTTATTTATTTCTTGAAGAAATTCGTCTAAAGCATTTTCTTGTTTAACTTTTTTTATGACTTTACCTTCCCTAAAGATTGAATATTGGTCTCTACCACCAGCAATTCCTACATCGGCATCTCTTGCTTCACCTGGCCCATTTACTGGACAGCCCATAACAGCAACTTTGATTGGTTCTTTAACATCTATTAATAATTCTTCTACCTGCTCAGCTAACTTTTGTAGGTTTACTTCGGTCCTACCACAGGTTGGACAAGCAATTAACAAAGGTCCTTTTGAGCGAAGATTTAAAGATTTTAATATTGAATAAGCCACTTCTACTTCTAATACAGGATCCGCAGTTAATGATACTCGGATAGTATTTCCAATTCCTTCAGCAAGAAGAGTTCCTATTCCTACTGCTGAACGAATTATACCTTCTTTAGGAGTACCTGCTTCAGTAATTCCAATATGTAACGGATAATTAACTCTTTCTGCTAATAGTCGATATGATTCAATTGTAAGCATCGCATCAGAACTTTTAATAGAGACACAAATATCAGAAAAACCGTATTTTTCTAAAATCTGACAATGTTTTAAAGCTGATGCTACCATAGACTGAGAATTTACTCCACCCATCGAATCACGAATAACAGGATCTAAAGATCCAGAATTTACTCCGACACGAATGGGTGTGTTTTTTTCTTGAGCAAGCTCTGCAATAGCTCTTACTTTGGCTTCGGAGCCGATGTTGCCTGGGTTAATACGAAGACCATCAGCATTGTTTTGAAGCGCTAAAATAGCCAAATCTGCACGAAAATGAATGTCTGCAACAACCGGAATAGGAGATTGCTCAACAATTTTTGCTAAAGCATGGGCTGCTTCTTCATCTGGGATGGCAACACGTGTTATTTCACATCCAGCTTCTGCTAATTCATAAATTTGTTCTAAAGTAGCTTTAACGTCTCGCGTGTCAGTGTTATTCATAGATTGAACAGAAATCGGTGCATCACCACCAATTTGAACATCACGCATTTTTAAAATTTTACTTTTATGTTTAAGAAATTTCATACTTTAAGATCCTAATATTTACCAATTCAAAAACAACTCTGATCGATTGTTTTTTATATCTTTGATTAATTAAAAATTCTCCGTATGTCAAAATAAATAATTAGTAAAGCCAAACCTAAAATAAAAAACATGCCAATTGCTGTAACAACATGTTTAAAATTGTCTGGTAAATCTTTACGTCTAATTCCTTCGATTGCCAATATTAGCAAATGATGACCATCTAAAGGCGGAATAGGTAGTAAGTTTGTAAAACCAATTGCCACAGAAATCATTGCAAAATAAAATAATAATTGATAAATCATTATGCCAATATCAGGACTATCTTGTACCACATCGCCAAAAACTTTTACAATTCCTACAGGACCTGTCACGCTATCGGAGAATTTCATTTGGCCTTGGAAAATTAACGCAAATCCCTCAATAGTAGATTTTACAATTGACCAAGGATAATGCCACGCTTGATATAAAACATCCACAACTGAATTTCCTTCAGTAAAGAATATACCATCTGCAAGTTGATCTTGATAATAGGTTGGCCTCATACTTAATTCCAGAACTTCTTGATCACGTTTAACTTTGACTACAATTGGATTATTTTTAGCTCTATTAATCTCATCGGTAATTTCTTTCGAAGCAGAATAGTCTATTCCATTGATTGAAATAATTTGATCTCCTTCTTGTAAAACTGGCTTACCTTGATTGGATTCAGGATCAACTTCAATAATTGTGTTTGTTTCAATGTTTTGCACCACACCTAATCGATATTGTTCAGTTGTCTGTGGCTCTAATCTAATTTCATGTTGTGATTGATCCGATTTTTCAATAACAATATTTATTGGCTCTGTAGGATCTGAAAATGCTTTCGCAATAGCAAAATCTGCAGAAGTTCTAATTTTTTTATTATTATAAGAGATCAAACGATCACCTTCTGCAATATTTGTTTTATAGATTAAAGTGTTTTCGATAGGGGCAGCAAGTCTTGGGACAGCAACACCAAAAGCAGAAAACATAATTACAAATGCCAAAAAAGCAGTAATGAAATTTGCGAGAGGACCAGAAAAAACAACGATTGCTCTTGCCCAGCGTGGTCGGTTGAAAAATAAACCTGGATCATTTTTGTCATCAATTTCATCGTCGTCTTCTGAATATTCTCCTGCGAACTGTACAGAAGCTCCAATTGGCAGTAAGCGAAAACTATATTTGACACCATTTTTTTCTGTCGTAATAAGACGGGGTCCCATAAAAATGGAAAATTCTAAAATTTTGAAGTTTAATAAACGTCCAGCAAAAAAATGACCGGATTCATGCACTAACATCATTAAGCCGATAATAACTAGACCTATTAATATTCCTAATAAACTCATAAAAACCTACTTAATGTACAGAATAAAACTCAAATCATCATTTATAATCTTTGAACTAAATTTTTTGCTTCTTCTCTTGCCCATTCATCCGCCAACAATATTTCTGAAATACTTTTTCCTTTTGACAAATGATGTCCAGCAAAACGATCAAGTGTTGTTTCGATAATTTGAGGGATCTGATCAAATCTGATTTTTTTCTGAAAAAATGCTGCAACTGCAATTTCATTAGAAGCATTTAAAACTGCCGGCATTGCTCCAGCTTCCATTTTGGCAAAAAAAGACAATTTTAATGCTGGAAATTTTTCGTAGTCTGGTTCAAAAAAACTAATTTGTGCTAAACTAGCAAAATCTAATTTAGGTTTATCTGGCATTGGTAGCCTTTGATCAAAAGTAATTGCATATTGAATTGGTAATTCCATATCAGGTAAACCCATTTGCGCTAAAATCGCACCATCTACGAATTCAACCATAGAGTGAATTATACCTTCAGGCTGAACAATAATTTCTATTTGCTTAGCATCAAGTTGAAATAGATGAGATATCTCAATCATTTCAAGACCTTTATTCATCATCGTAGCCGAATCAATAGTTATCTTATCTCCCATTGACCAAACTGGATGATTTAGTGCATCTTCTACTGTAATTTTAGCAAATTCAGATTTTGGTAAATTTCTAAATGGTCCGCCTGATGCAGTTAAAATAACTTTTTCAATTGGATTTGAATTATGGGCGACACATTGCCAAATTGCAGAAAGCTCACTATCTACCGGTAAAATTTCCGCATGATGTTCTTTGACCATACTTATGATAAAATCACCCATTGCAACAATTGTTTCTTTATTGGCCATGGCGATTTTTTGACCCTGCTTAATTGCAGCAAGTAATGGTTCCAAAGCTGCAAAGCCTATTATTGCCATAACTACACGATCGCATTCTAGCTGAGCTAATTGAACCAATCCATCATTGCCAGTTAAAATTTCAAGATGTTGAAACTCTTTATCTCTTTTTAAACGCTCTCTTAATTTTTTAGCAGACCTTGCATCTACTACTGCAACATGATTAGGTTTAAATTCTTGGATTTGTTGATAGATAAGATCAATGTTTTTATAGCAAGCTAAAGCCTCTACCTTTAAATCTAAACGTCGACATACATTTAATGTTTGTATACCAATTGAACCAGTAGAACCTAATAAGACAATTTTAGTTAAATTATTTTTTTTCATAAATAAATCTTAAGAAAAATGAATCAGTAAAGCAATTGTCAAAATGGCAGTAAAAGAGAAAAATGTACTATCAAATCGGTCAATCACGCCACCATGACCTGGTAAAAGATTTGAAAAATCCTTGATCCCACAATAGCGTTTGATTGCTGATGCGAGCCAGTCACCTAATTCAATCAGTGCACCTAGAACACCAGCAAATAAGGTCACAGCCAACCAATGTATAGGCTTTATTTCAATTAGATAAAGATAATTTGCTGCAAAATAAAAAACTGGTAAATAAAAAACAATTGTACCCGCTACACTTCCATAAAACCCAACATAAGTTTTATTAGGACTCAAATTTGGCACAATTGGTTTTTTACCCCATTTTCTTCCCATGAAATAAGCACAGGAATCTGCTATCCAAGGTGTAATAATTGCTAACACAAACCAAAACCAACCGGCAGGGATCAGGTATAATAATAATAGTCCTGCAAATAACGGGATGGCAATATAAGTTCCCATCGCAATTTGAAAGATAGTTTCCTTAAGTATCTTAGAACCTTTTGTTAAAATAGGTTTAAATAATATGTAAGATAAAACCAGACCTAAAGTTAAAGAGTAAATAAAAACACTACCTAGCAATAAATCTTTATTCAAGGTCAAATTAAGTGATTGATTTGTACGGTTATTCCAGAGCATCTCTGCCGTAACAAGTTTAGAACGATTAAGAAATAAGAAAATAAAAGCAGGTAAAAAGCTTAGATAAGTTAGTCTCAAATAGCCAGGCTTAAAATTTATCTGAATCTTATCAAAAGCTAGCGACATTTCTTTTGCTGAAAAAACAGCAATTAAAACAAGTAGTAACACTGTAAATTCAGGATTCGTAAAGCCAGGGATTAAGATTAAAAAAATAATTAAACCATATATGATTGCAGTTTTAACTCTTACTAACATCTTTATACTCCGCCAAAGCGTCTTTCACGATCAGAAAATTCCATTAAAGCTTCTTTCAAATCATTTTTTTTGAAATCTGGCCATAATATATCAGAAAAATAAAACTCACAATAAGACAATTGCCATAATAAGAAGTTTGATATCCTTTGTTCGCCACCTGTTCTAATGAGTAGATCCGGATCGGGTAAACCTTGGGTGTATAGGTAACTAGAAAACACTTCTTGATTAAGTTCTTCTATCTCCCTATTTCCAGAAATAACATCAGCAGTAAACGCTTTAGTTGCACGGATGATTTCTTGTCTTGAACCATAGCTAAGAGCTATATTTAAAGTAATTCGATTACGATTTTTTGATTCTTCCTCAGCTCTTTTGACAGTAGCTAAAGATTTTTCAGGCAGATCTTCAATCTTACCTAAAAACTGTAAACGAACTCCTTCTTCCTCTAATTCTCTATTATATTTTCCGAAGAATTCAACAATTAATTTCATCAAAGATTGCACTTCATCATCTGGTCGTTGCCAATTTTCTGTTGAAAAAGCATAAACAGTTACGTACTTAATCGAAAAATCAGCACACCATCTAATAAACTGACGCAGATTTTCTGCCCCTGCTCTATGACCAAATTTACGTGGCAGAAAACGTTTTTTCGCCCATCTACCGTTACCATCCATGATAACAGCTAAATGTTTAGGAATTTTTATTTTATCCTGTGATAAGTTTGGACTTTTCATACTTATTTATCCATAAAAATAGCCGGCCATTACTAACCGGCTTTTTATATCCCTCATTAATTTGCTTAGATTTCCATTAATTCTGCTTCTTTTTTTTCAACCGACTTATCTACTAACTCTGTATATTTATCAGTTAGCTCTTGCATATCTTGTTCAAAGTTATACAGCTCATCTTCACTAATCTTGTTTTGCTTTTGATGTGTTCGATAAGTATCAATTGCTTCACGCCGTACATTTCTAACAGCTACTTTACCCTGTTCACCAAGTTTTTTTACATCTTTAACTAGTTCACGACGTCGCTCTTCGGTTAATTGAGGAAAAACTAGACGAATTAATTTGCCATCACTTTGTGGATTAATTCCTAAATCGGACATGTGAATTGCTTTTTCAATTTCTTTAAGCATATTTGTTTCCCAGGGCTGAATTGTAATCATTCTAGCTTCAGGAACTTGGATATTTGCAACTTGATTAAGAGGGGATTCAACACCATAATAATCAACCGTGATCTTATCTAAAACTCTAGGATTAGCTCTACCGGCACGGATACCATTAAAATTATCTTCAAGGTTTTTGATAGCACCTTTCATTTTATCTTCATAAGGCTTAAAAGTTTGAGAATTAATACTAATATCTGACATAATGACCTCCGACTAATTATTACCCTTTATTATAGCCAAATTATCAGTTATTATTCAAGCGAAATTAAAAGAGCAGGTAGTTGTGGTTTGAATAAAGTTTCAATTAAGCTTTAAAGATGGTGGATATGGATGTGCTTCTATAACCTGTTACCAAGCATAATTAGGCTCCTCGCAAGTTAACATAGCATATAACAACTCTTGGGGTGTAACTTTTTTCAAACCTCCATGAATCGGATCTTGCATGGAAGCAAGTGGATCAAGAAAATACACATAAGCAATATCCGCTCCATCAGCAGTTAGCTCATATCCTGTTCCTACAACATTATGTTCTCCAGCTTTTCCTGGATAAATTCTTGACATATCAAAAGTATAGTACATGGGAAAGTCATTATTAATATTATCAATAACACGTTCTTTAAATAAATGCATATCTTCGGAATTAAGATCTGAGTTTGTAACTGTAGCTATGCGGTAGCCTGGCTCATTATCTGCAGGGTATTCATAGCCAAAAAGATGTTTATTTAAAATACGAATAGCATCAGCATTATGCGTACCAAAAGGTTCGTAAGTGCCCATTTCTGTCGCCAGTTGATATTGATCAATATCGATTCCTTTATAATCCAATATCATGCTAACAGTAGTTGGAGCACAGTAATTCCACACTTCTTGAATTTTTATGGGGACTTCGAGGCGTACTTGTCTTTCACTATCGGATAAAATACGGTTTTCTGTTTGAGTACTTTTTGATTCAGGTGTTGGTTTTTCTCTTGTTCCTTTGATCTCTGTGATCTCTGGATAAGAGTGATTTGATGTTTTGTTTTCTTCAGGTATTCCATTAGGATTCTTTACAGAAATATCTGTTGGAGCGGAAGCTATATCAGTTTTTACAGAATATTTTTTAGCAGAATTAGATTTTGACTCTATTGATTTTATAGTTTCTTTTTCAAATAATTGGTCATCAACAGGTTCTACATCATTATCAGTCTTAGGACTAGAACAAGCTGTTGTAAAAAAGAATATCAGGATAACACAAATTATTTTTAGACTCTTAATTTTTGTTTTACTCATGAGTTATCAACCTAATCTGCTATTAGAATTTTTTCCTGTTAGATTTATTGCTAAACCTTAAGAATTTTTTACTTAGTAAAACCTATTATTTCCTTGTATTAACTTTTCTATTAATTAGAAAAAAATTAAGGCTTTACCAATGTTCCTAAATTTTCACCTTTGAGAATTTTTACTAAATTGCTTGGATCTTCAATACTAAAAACAAGCATAGGTATTTGATTGTCACGACATAAAGCTGCTGCAGTAGAATCCATAACTTTTAAATCTTTGGCAATTACCTCAGTTAAACTAATTTCTTCATATTTTTTTGCATCAGCATATTGATGTGGATCTTTATCATAAACTCCATCTACCATTGTTCCTTTTAGTACAACTTCTGCCCCAATTTCCGCCGCTCTCAATGCTGCTGCAGAGTCTGTTGAAAAGAATGGATTTCCGGTTCCTCCCGCAAAAATCAAAACATTCTTTTCTTTAAGATAATCCACGGCTTTATTTTGAACAAATAAGTCAACAAAGCGAGGCATTTCGATTGAATTCATAACTTTTGATTGAATTCCAGTTTGTAGAATTGCATCATTTAAAGCCATAGCATTCATAGTAGTCGCAAGCATACCAATTTGATCTGCAGTTACTCTATTCATATTAGGGTTAGTTCGGCCGCGCCAAAAATTTCCACCACCAACTACAATTGCAAGTTCAACACCAAGCTCGTGTACTTGTTTGATCATTTTTGCATAAACTTGTATTTGCTCATCTGAAATCCCAAAACTTTTTTTACCAGCTAGTGATTCACCACTTAGTTTCAACATGATACGTTTGTAAGTCATTTGCCACCCCTTACCATCCAAAATTTTACAAACAAAAAAATAGATGTACAATTTGTACATCTATTTGATAAAATAATTTCTATTTTTTCATTTGTTTTGCAACTTCTTCTGCAAAGTCTTCTTCTTTCTTTTCGATCCCTTCACCTAGTTCATATCTTGTGAAGCGACGAACTTGAATATTTTCACCTATTTTTGCAATCATTTCTTTGACTAAAGTTGTGATTGTTTTTGAATCATCTTTAACAAATGGTTGTTCCATTAAGCAATTTTCTTCGTAAAATTTTTCCAAGCGACCTTCCACAATTCGGTCAACAATTTTTTCAGGCTTGCCTTCATTTAAAGCCTGATTACGAGAAATTTCCTTTTCGGAATCAATTACACTTTGTGGAACATCTTCACGCCTTAAGTATGGAGGGTTCATAGAAGCAATCTGCATTGCAATATCTTTGACCATTTGTTTGAAATCTTCATTTTTGGCAGCAAAGTCAGTTTCGATATTTACTTCGAGCAAGACACCAATTCTACCATCACCATGAATGTAGGCATCTACAATACCTTCAGCTGCAACACGGCTTGATTTCTTATCAGCACTTGCCATACCTTGTTCGCGTAACCAAGCAATTGCTTTTTTCATGTCCCCATCAGTTGCTGTCAAGGCTTTTTTACAATCCATCATGCCAGCACCTGTAATTTCACGTAATTCTTTTACCATTGAAGCAGTAATTTTTGCCATCGTTTCCTCCTACGGTATTACCGATTATTTTTAAGTTTTTATAATATAGCTAGCAACCAAAATTATCGAAGTCTTAAGATAAATCTAATTTTGTTCAGCCATTTCTTCTGTTTCTTCTGCAATTTCTTCTTTTGCTACAGCTTCTTCACTGTCTTGTTCTAATAAGTTATCAGGTACATCTTCCATTTGTTCGCCTTGTTTACCTTCTAGAACAGCATTAGCCATTGTTGAAACTATTAATCTGATTGCACGGATTGCATCATCATTACCTGGTATAACATAATCAATATTATCTGGATCACAGTTTGTGTCAACAATAGCAATGACAGGAATATTTAAGCGATTTGCCTCACGAACTGCAATTTCTTCTTTGTTTGGATCAACAATAAAAACTGCATCAGGTAAATCTGGCATATCTTTGATTCCGCCAAGATTTGCTTCTAATTTATCTTTTTCTAAATTTAATTGTGAAACTTCTTTTTTAGGTAAAACATCAAACATGCCATTGTACTGCATTTCTTCTAGTTCTTTTAAACGTTTGATACTTTTTTTGATGGTGACATAATTGGTTAAAGTACCACCAAGCCAACGATTGTTTACATAATACATGCCACAACGTTCTGCTTCTTCTTTAATTGCTTCTTGAGCTTGATTCTTTGTGCCAACAAATAAAACACTCCCGTTATTCATTGCAATATCGCGCACAAACATATATGCCTCTTCAATTTGAGTTACTGTCTGTTGTAAATCAATAATGTAAATGCCATTTCTTTCTGTAAAGATATATGGCGCCATTTTTGGATTCCAACGGCGTGTCTGATGCCCAAAATGGACACCACCTTCTAATAATTGTTTCATTGAAATAATAGCCATACAAAAATTTCCTCCTGTTTTTTCCTCCGCAAAAGTCTTATCACTAACAGAATTTAGCAACAGGATCACCTTTGCGTGTGTATTGCCTTAGCAAATATAGCATTATATTAATTTTTCTGCAAATGTTTTTAAGGTTTCCTTATAAATATATGAGGCAGCCAATAAATGATTTACAGATGCATTCTCATTTACTTGGTGCATGCTATCTGTAGTACCTGGAAAAACTGCTCCAAATGCAAAGACGTTTGGAATCGATCTGGCATAAGTTCCCCCACCCATAGCAACAGCCTCATCATTTGTGCCCATATTATCATTATAAATTTTCATAGCAGTTTGAATCATCTGAGAATCATGGCCAAGATTTAAAGGTTTTTCATCATAAGATGAATCTAGTTCAAAATCTAATTTGTTCATATTTTCTTTTAATTTTGCAATTATTTCTTTACCTTCAAATGTTACTGGATAACGAATATCTAATGTAAAATTAATTTCAACAGGGTTAATGTCTATTAAACCTAAATTCATCGTTAATTCACCACTGATATCTGAACAATTAATTCCCATATCTTTACCGTCTATATGACGAATTAAATGTTTTTGATATAAATCAATCAAAGAATCCTCTAAATTGGGATAATCGGACTTTATTTTTTTGATTGCTTCAATAATTGCATTTTTACCTAGTTCAGGTCTGGAGGCATGTGCTGCTTTCCCTTCAATTTCCTGTTCAGACAGAAGCTCGCCATTTTCCTGTAATTGATAGCGACAAACTTGCGGCACCATATTGACTGCTTCACCAGCTTTTAACCAATTAATCTCTATACCCTTATTGAAAAGTTTACGTGATTTTTTAAAACTAATGCGTATTATTCCTTTTTCTGCAAAAACAGCTGGAAATGCGGCATCAGGTGTGTAGCCAGCATAAGGCATTTCACCACCAATTTTATGATAATGTTTCATACAACCAAATCCAGTTTCTTCATTTAAGCCAACGATTAAGCGAATTCTACAATCAGGTTTGAAGCCTTCATCCATTAGAGCTTTCATAGCATACAAATTAGCGATAGCTGGACCCTTGTTATCGGCTACACCTCTTGCAAAGATTTTTCCATCTTTAATTCTAGGTTCAAATGGATCATGCTCCCAGCCTTCGCCAGCTGGAACAACATCTAGATGGCATAAAACTGCGATCATTTTATCGCCTTCACCAAACTCAGCATAGCCAACCTGGTAATCATAATTATGAGTTTTAAATCCCATAGTTTTTGCAATTTCTAGGAACTGATCGAGTGCATCAGCTGTTGCTTTTCCGTATGGATATTTTTCAGTAGCTGATGCATTGACACTGGGGATGGATAATATCTTCGTTAAGTCATCTAAAAATGCAGTTTTATAGTTCGCCATTTTTTCTGATATCTCTTTTATTCTATTTTCATTAGCTAGAATTTTTTCCATAAAATTTTCCTCAAAATATTCTAATTTTTCAAAAAAAAACCGGAGTTTAATTTCTCCGGTTAAAACTTATTATTCAATTTATTTATTACTCTTCGCTATCGTCTTCTAAATCTTCAGAATGAGTAATATCGGCCAAGGATGATAATGTAGATGAACTTAAAGCTGAATCCACGTAAATATTATCACCTGAACTATCATCAGATCTAGTTTCTTGCTTTTTAGGTTGCTCTCGGCGAGGACGACGTTTACGTCTTGGAGCTTGCTCTTGCAATTCCTCAATATTTTCTGGATTGATTGGCTCTACTTCACGAATACTAATAGAAATTTTGTGCTCTTCTTGATTTACATCTAATACTCTAGCATCAACTTCCATACCTTCTTGTAAAACATCTTCTGGACGGTTTAAACGATAATCAGAAATTTGAGAAATATGACACAATGCATCAACACCAGGAGCTATTTCGATAAAAGCACCAAATGGGAAGATGCGGACAACTACTCCCCTGACAATAGATCCAACTGGGAAGCGATTTTCTAAATCACGATATGGGTCATTTTCTGGACGTTTAAATCCTAGCGAAACACGATTTCTTTCTTGATCAAAATCAATAACATGGACTTTGATACGATCGCCAACAGAAACTACGTCAGATGGCTTGTCAATTCTTTCCCAAGATAATTCACTAATGTGAACTAAACCGTCTACACCACCAATATCAACAAAAGCACCAAAATTGGTTAGGTTACGTACAACTCCTTCGTACTCAGCCCCAACTTCAATTGTTTCCCATAATTCTTTTGCCATATCACGACGTTCACGCTGTAGCAGACTTCTTCTTGAAGCTGACACACGCAATCTTCTTCTAGAAGAATCAAATTGTGTAACTAATACTTCTAATTCTTGATGCAAGTATTGATTTAAGTCTTCAACGATTTGAAGTTCTAGTTGTGTTCTGTGTATATACATGTCGACACTTCCAAAAGAGGCAATAACGCCATCTCTTACGACATTTGTTACTTTTACTTGTAAAGGTGTTTTTTCTTTAAAAGCTTGCTCAACAACTTCTTTATGTTTATTAAAATCAACTCTAGATTTAGATAATTCGATTTCTGTTCCTGCTTCGGTTGTATGAATTTTACGTACATAAACTTCGATTGGTCTATTTTCTGCTTTTGCTTGTTCTAAATCTAAGTCTGGATCGCCTTTAAATTCATAGATTCTTACTTTACCTTCAGATTTTACACCAACGTTAACATAGACATATTCATCATCATAATCAGTGATAGTACCTGTTACTGTCATTCCTCTTTTTAGTTCTGGAATGCTGTCAATAAAATCTTCAAAATCAACATCACCATTTTCTGTTAATGGTAGTTCTGGCTTTGTTGATTCCGATGGTGTTTCGTCGACATCATCTAAAGTAAGAACTTCAGATTCTTCGGATTCTTCAGATTCAGTTTCTGTCTGCGAATCGTTTTCTACTGCATCTGATTCCGGTGTTTCTGTGGTATCAGTTGTTAAATTATCTTCGGTTTGTTCATTTTGCTCAGCAACTTCAGTTGCTTGAACCTCTTTTTCTTCCTGCTGGTTATTCAATAACTCTTGCTGATCTGTCATTATCTGGATTCCTCCCCAAAATTTCTCTAGTGTATATTGTAGCAAAGAAAGAAGTTTTTGCAATGCCAATCTATCGTATTCGAGTGACAATTACAGCAAATTAACCTAAAACTTTTACTCAAAATAGGATTTTCCAACAATGTTATAACTTCTTCTTACTATTTCATTAGTAAGTATTTGATTTCTTTCTTGTTTGTTTTCTGCTTTAATATTTGGATTAAGGCAAAAGGGTGCCGAAAAATAAAAATGATTTTTTCTGAATAATTTATATGGCCCATCACAAAAAACTGGTAGTATTGTTACATTATAACGTGTACATATTGAAGCAACTCCTGCTTCTGGAAGCTTTTCTTGATAATTGTCAGAATCTACTCTTGTGCCTTGAGGAAACAATCCTATTACCTTATTCTCACTATTTAATTTACGAATCATTTTCATTGCATTGATATCAACGTTTTCTCGGTCTAGAGGAATTGCTCTAGCTTGTTCCAAAATTTTATCTAAAATCTTAATATTAAATAACTCTTTTTTTGCCACCCAGTGAACATAGTCAGGAATTATCAAATGTAACAAAACAGGATCCAAAAGAGATGAATGGTTTCCCATGACAAAATATGATTCATTAAGTTCTTCTTTTTTGGGTATATAATGCGTATTATGATAAACAGGCCAGAAAAGTATTTTAGCAAGAAAGGCAACAATGTAAATTAAAACCTTAATCAAAAATGAGGCTTCACTTGCTGATTTAGTATAATAAACATGTTCTTTATTTGTCGTTTTCATAACACCCTTGATTTTTCAGCAACTTTTCTTTAACAATTTTTTTTACTTGAGCTAGAGTTTCTGCCAATGTTAAATTAGATGAATCAAGAAAAACTGCATCTTTAGCCTTTTTTGTTGGTGCAGTTTTTCGGCTAGAATCTTGTTTATCCCTTTTTAAAATATCAGCCAAAACTTGTTGATACTCAACTTCGTCATCGGATTGCTTTTCTAAATCTTTATATCTCCTTTTGGCTCTAATTTCTGGCGAAGCAGACAAAAATATTTTGACCTCTGCCTTTGGCAATACAACGGTACCTATATCACGACCATCAAGGACAAATGATTCTTTAGAAGCAAGTTCACGTTCTTTTTCTAAAATAAAATTACGAATAATTGGGTGGACTGAAATATCTGAAGCTGCAATAGACACTTCTTCTGTTCTAATAAAATCAGTTACATCCTTCTCATTAATAGATACTCTTTGTTCTTTATTAACAAAATTTATCTCAAGCTCAACTTCTGGTATAAATTCTGTAACCGCTTCCAAATCATTAGGATCAACTTTTAATTTCAATGCTTGATAGGCAACAGCTCTAAATAGTGCGCCCGTATCTAAATACATTATATCCAACTCATTTGCTAGCTTTTTTGCTATTGTACTTTTGCCAGCGCCAGATGGCCCATCAATAGCGATTGAAAAAACTTTATTCATTTACATTTACCTCGTCCTGTAAATTTTCAATTGTATCGTACATCAGTAAATTAATAGTGGGTAATTCATCTACCGAAGACAAACCGAATTCTAACAAAAATTTCTCAGTTGTTGAAAAAACTGCAGGTTTTCCAGGCAAATCTAAATTACCTGTTTCAATAACATATCCCCTATCCACTAAACGATTTACTAATTGATCAGAATTCACTCCCCGAATTAATTCAATTTGAGATTTTGTAACGGGTTGATTATAGGCAATAGCTGCTAAGGTTTCATATGCTGCATTGGAAAGGCCTGGTAGATGTTCTGGTCTAAAAAGTCTTGCTAAATATTCTTTATATTCTGCTTTGGTTGTAATACAATATTTATCTTCAATACGTCTAAGACATAGACCAGAATCTTGTTGATTCAAATATTTTTCTGACAAATTTTCACATAAATCAATTATTTCCACTTCACTCAATTCTGTTATTTTCATTAGACTATTTATACTGACTGGATCACCAGCAGCAAACAAAATTGCTTCAATTACAGCCATGGCCTGTGAATCATTTTTCATCGCTATTACTTTCCAAGATTTTTTCTTTTGTTTCTTCTTCTAACTCAATCATCATAACAGAGAAAGGACTTGCTTGTTTAACTATTATTTTATTTTGTCTAATTAACTCAAGAATTGCTAAAAAACCAGATATTCGCTCTGGTTTAGTACTTTTAGAGACAGGAAATAATTCTGAAAAAAACATTCTTGTCTTTTCAAATACTCTTTGAATGACTTCTTTCATTTTGTCTTTTACAGAAAACTTTTCTCTTCTTAATAATTGTCTTATTCTTTGATTTTGACTACTGAAGCGTAGAGAGTTTCGTTTTTCTAATTGATCAATTGCCTTAGCAAATTTATTAATATCTAATTTGTCCTCAACAATTTCGATATCTATACCCAAATCATGAGGTTCTGAAGTATTTTTTAATTTAGAACCTTTATTCAGATTGTATTCTTTTTCTAATTCTTCTGCTAAAAATTTGTTTCGCTTATATGCAAGTAGTCTAAGAACTAATTCTTCACGTGGATCATTACCTTCAAGACTATTATCATCTGTTTTCTGATGAGGCAAAAGCATACGTGATTTAATCTGCATTAATGTTGCTGCCATGACCAAAAACTCACTTGCCAGTTCCATATCTAGCTCGTTAAGTGAATTTGATTTTAAGACAGTTAAGTATTGCTCGGTAATATCAAAAATTGGGATATTGTAAATATCAATATCGTTGATCTCTATTAAATGATAAATTAGATCTAGAGGACTTTGATAATTATTAATATTTATTTCTAAAAATTGTTGTGTTGCCATCTATACGAAAAAATTACCAATAAAATCAAATAAAACATTGACAGGATATAAAATAACATATTGCACTGGAATGGAAATAAAGCTCATAATTCTACTTAAGATTCCACCGCCTAAGAAAATTAGAATAAACATGATTATAAATGAGTAACGTTGGAATTGCATATATTTAGCATAGGCTCTATCCGATAAAAATGCACCTAATACTCTTGAGCCATCCAGTGGCGGTATCGGCAACATGTTAAATATAGCCAAGAAAATGTTGGAATAGATAAAAGAATTTAAAATTGCAAAAATAACATCAAAGATAGGATTGTTCAATAACGAAAAATTGCCAATTATTTTTATGATTAAAATTATCAACTGAAAAATTACATTAGCAATAAAAGATATGATTAGATTTGAGATAGGACCTGCTATTGCAACTCTCATCATACCTGAGCGCATAGTTTTTACTTTGTCGCGTGAAAAACGTGCAGGATTTACTGGTACAGGTTTAGCCCAACCAAAACCTGCTAAAATAAAGGCAATTGCACCTAAAGGATCAATGTGGGCAGCAGGATTTAAAGTTAAGCGTCCTTGTCTTGCAGCAGTATCATCACCAAGCTCATAAGCAACTCTAGCATGTGCATATTCGTGTACAGACAATGATAAAGTCAAGACTAAGATACGAATCAATATTTGTTGTAAATTAAAATTTGGCATATATTCCCCTGAATAAATCTTATCTAACATATTATGACATATCTATGGAAAAAAACTCAATTCTAAAATAAATCGTTATTTTGTCGATTATTTGTATTGTACTAAAATAATTTTGTTTTAAATTATGTAATAATACGCAAGATTATCCTGAACAATTATTAATATGTTATATTTAGATTGCTAATTAATAAATATAGCTAAATAAGCTGATGAGGAGATATAATGGCTTTTATTTTTGGCAGCAAACGGAAAGATGGCAAATTGGTAAAGGACGGAGATCCAATAAACCACGTTATGCCTTACGTCATGCGTAATCGAAATGAATCGGTAATTTATTATCAAAACCAATTTCAAGTAAAACCAATTAGAGATTATATTAAAAAACAAAGAAAACAAGGCAATAGAATTACAATGTTTAATGTTTTTATGACAACTATTTTACATATTCTTGTTTTAAGACCACATTTAAATCGTTTTATTGCTGGCCGAAGAATTTATGAGCATGATAGTTATGAATCATTGTATGTTGTAAAACTTGACATGGCTGATCATGCACATGAATCTGTGGCTAGAGTTTCGATGGACAAGAATGATAATATTTATTCTATTGCAGATAAAATGCAAGCACAAATTGATATAATCAGACAACAACAGGAAGAAAAATCGGATGATAAGCTAATTCATTTTTTTACAAAAACACCACGCTGGTTTCAACGTTTTACATTATTACTTCTCCGTTGGGTTGATTTTCATGGTTGGATGCCAAAATCATTAATGCAAATGATTCCACTCTACTCATCTGTATATGTTTCTCATTTAGGCAGCATTGGTGGACATGCTCCGTTACATCACCTATACGAAGTTGGCACCAATTCTATTTTTATTACTTTGGGTAAAATTTTTGATCATCCAACTCGAGGTAAAAAAGATGAAGTTATTTGGCAAGAAGTGATAGATGTTGCTTTTACAATTGACGAGAGAATATGTGATGGCTACTACTTAATCAAATCTTTGAATATATTCGATCGGATTCTTGAAAATCCAGATTTATTGGAATTAACACCTAACGAAATGAGTCAATATATGGAGTCAAATGATATTATTTTTGGTAATCAAAATCTTAAAATTTCTGATCAATTAAAAGAAAAACTGGGTGTACAAATTAAAAAGGATGTCAGAGAATTTAGAACAATATTTACAGAAGAAGAAATTATTGATTCGTAAGTAATTAATTGACAAAATACTTACAATTATAAAAAGCTGATTTATCTTAAAATGAATTAAATCAGCTTTTTTGATTTGTGAGTTTAATAAGTTATCTAATTTAACCAGATTTTAAAGATAAAAAGGAATACAAATAAAATCAAAACTAAACCTAATAGAGCATATAAAAGATGAGCTTTGATCACACCCTTAGCAATTTCTCTTTTTTCTTCTTTGGTTAATTCTATTGGTTTTGATGTTTCCTCAATAGGAAAACCTTGAGCATCAAGTGGTACATTTTTTTTCTTAGATTTTGGTTTTAAAGAGATCTTTGGTGCAATATCATCTAGAACTGACATATCAGCGTAAACTCTACCATCATCAAATTCACTTGTAGTTTTATTTTTCTTTTTATTTTCCATTTAACTGATTACTCTTTGCTCTTGATGATCTTGTGGGTAAAGATGGCATGCTACCTCATGCTCATGACCATCTAAATAATTGTTAAACTCTGGCTTTATTTTGGAACAAATATCTGAAGCATACTCACAACGAGTTCTAAATTTACAACCAGATGGTGGATTAATTGGACTAGGAATATCTCCTTCTAAAATTACACGATTCATTTTATGATCTGGATCAGGGATTGGAACGGCTGATAATAATGCTTGTGTGTATGGATGCATAGGATGTTTAAATATACTCTTCTTATCCCCGTACTCTACCATTGAACCAAGATACATAACACCGATAGTGTCCGATATATATTCTACAACTGATAGATCATGAGAAATAAATAGATAAGTATAGCCAAACTCTTCTTGCAAATTTTGTAAGAGATTAATAATCTGAGCCTGGATTGAGACATCAAGTGCAGAAACAGGTTCATCACAGATAATAAAATCAGGTTTAAGAGCAACTGCTCTAGCTATACAAATTCTCTGTCTTTGACCACCTGAAAATTCATGTGGATAGCGCCTTGAATAACGATAAGGCAAGCCACATGCATTCATAATATCACTGACATAATTATCTAAATCTTCTTTTGGCACTATATTGTGTTCACGTACAGCTTCACCTATTATCTCACCTACTGGCATCCTCGGTGATAAGCTAGAGTAAGGATCTTGAAAGATCATCTGCATTCTTGGTCGCATTTTACGTAAATCTCTTCTTGACAAATCATTAATTTTGACACCGTCAAAAAACACTTCGCCAGCTGTGATTGGATAAAGGCGTAACATAGTTCTACCAACAGTGGTTTTACCACAGCCTGATTCACCAACTAGACCCATAGTGGTTCCTTTTTTAATCGAAAAAGAAACGTCATCAACAGCTTTTACATATTGACGAGTTGTACCTTTTAATCCAGCAGGAAAATATTTTTTTAAATGACGTACTTCAACAAAATTTTCATTAGAGTTTTCTTTTTTCATTTATAATTTCTCCTTAGGATTATTGATACTTTCAAAATCTACTCGCCCTTGGGGAATTTTACGTGCAAACTGATCGTCACTACTACTGGCAATGTTTTTTGGTAATTGAGGACGATTTAAATCTAAATCTTTAAATCTATCCGCGTACAAGAAACAAGCAGCACGATGACCGTCTTCAAAAAGAATATCTTCTGGATAACTTTCATAGCAAGCATCAAAAGAATAATCACAACGGTTACAAAAATAGCAATAATCGGGCAAATTAACTGCATTTGGAACTTGACCAGGGATAGAAAAAAGTTTTTCTTGATTTTCGATGTTACTTAGACTTGGTAAGGAACGCATCAAACCAACAGTATAGGGATGTTTTGGATTTTTGAAGATATCATTGATCTCACCAGCTTCGACAATTTTGCCAGCGTACATGACAACAACATAGTCAGCCATATTAGCAATAACACCTAGATCATGGGTTATTAACATAATGCTTCCCTTAATACTATCTTTAACTTCTAAAAGTAAATCCAAGATTTGAGCTTGAATTGTTACGTCTAAAGCTGTTGTTGGTTCATCTGCAATAATAAGACGTGGTTCACAAATCAATGCCATGGCAATCATAACTCTTTGACGCATACCACCAGATAGCTCGTGCGGATAATTGCTATAAATATTTTCGGGATCTGCAATGCCAACCAGTTCTAACATCTCGATACTACGTGCCTTGATTTCTGAAGCAGAAAGATTCTCATTGTAAATTTCTAAAGCTTCATCTAATTGTTCACCAATCTTAAAAACAGGATTTAAAGATGTCATAGGTTCCTGAAAAATCATAGAAATTTCTTTGCCACGAATCCGTCTCATTTCATCCCGTGGCATTTTTGCAATATCATAACATTTACCTTCAGAGGTTGTATAACGAATACTACCGTCAACTATTTGACCTACCGGACCTTGCACTAACTGCATGGCTGATAGAGAAGTAACAGACTTACCACACCCAGATTCACCTACTATACCAACAATTTTCCCTTCAGGCACGACAAAAGAAACACCATTTACGGCTTTGTTGACACCGACATCAGTGTAAAAATAAGTATGTAAGTTATCAAATTCAATAACATTGCTAGGATTTCTCATCTGAGTAGTGTATTCAGATTCATCAACATTTTTTCTGTTTTTTTCCCGTTCAAATTGCGTCATTATTTTCTTATTCTCACGGGCAATTGCTTTTTCTTCTTTTATAGTTAGATATTGTGTGTTATCTCTATTATTTTCTTTATTTGACATAATATCTCCTAAATGTTCTGGTCAATTTTTTAGCGTTTTTGACGTGGATCAAAAGCATCTCTCAAGCCATCGCCAACAAAATTGAATCCTAACACTGTAATTACAATTAAAATACCTGCAGGTAGCCACATATTTGGATAATTTGCTAAAATCTCTTGACCTTTGGATGGATCTGCCATCGCAATCATTGACCCCCAAGCAGCACGTGGGAATGGGACACCTATTCCAAAATAAGAGAGTGTGGATTCGTATAAAATTACCCCACCTAAACTAAGTGTTGCCGAGACAATTAATTGAGGAATTGTGTTTGGGATCAAATGTTTAAGAATTTTGCGTGAAGATTTGATACCAGTTGTTTCAGCAGCCAGCATAAATTCTTGTTCGCGTAAAGAGAGTATTTGACCACGGACTAACCTTGCAATACCTGTCCAACTTATTAAGGTCAAAAAACCCATTAAATAGTAGATACGATGTTCTGCTGGTATAGATTCGATCGAGGCAATAACAGCCGATAGCACAAGTAATATAGGCAAGCCAGGTAAAGAAGCAAAAATATCTACAATCCTCATAATTACTTGATCAACCCAACCTCCATAATAACCTGCAAGTCCCCCTAAAAAGATACCTATGATCAATTGAAGAAAAACGGTTAAGAAAGAAATCATTAAAGAAATTCGTCCACCGTACATTAAACGAATTAGGATATCAAAACCATTTGTATCTGTTCCTAAGGGATGTTCTGCTGATGGTGGAGACTTCACCGTGATTGTACTTGTTGATTTATCGTAATATTCATATGTTCTGCCATCAGCTCCTTCAAAAGAGGCAGTGGATAACAATTGTGATTCACGTGGGATATGGAAAACTTCAGTTTCTCCGTAATCCCAGATACCCTTTACTAATGTAGGCCCCAAGAAAGAGAAGACGAAAACGAAAATTACCATAGTCAGCCCTACTACTGATAAGCTACTTCGGAAAAATCTTTTTGCAACCATTCTGGTAGGCGAAAGTGCTTTAAAATTATCACTTTCACTACTATTGACCGCTTCACGTTCCTTTTTTGCTAGTCTTCCTTGCTCTATTTTTTTTGTATTCTTTTCTGCAGAAAGATTGTGCTTTTCATTCTTGTATAATTGATTATTCATATTGCACCATCCTACTTAGAAATTTGAACCCTTGGATCAACAACGGTATACATAATATCAGAAATGATATAACCAATGATCGTCAAAGCTGATAAGAAAAGATTGTAGCCCATTACAAATGGAATATCGCCTTGTAATGTAGCTCTTAAAGCCATATAACCTATCCCAGGGAGAGAAAACACTGTTTCGGTGATCATGGCTCCACTAAATAAACCGGGTAACATGCCTGACAAGGTAGTTACTAGAGGTATAAGAGTATTTCTAAAAGCGTGTTTATTAACAACAGTCTTTTCAGACAAACCTTTTGCTCTTGCAGTCCTAATATAATCGGAATTCATGACTTCTAGCATATTGGTTCTTGTGTATCTCATTAAGCCGCCAATATTTAATAAAGTTAGAGTAACGATTGGCAAAACTAAATGCCAGGCTTTATCGAGAAAAATACCCCACCAATCGTTTGGATCAAAGATTTTGGTAGCGGTGGTTAATCCTTGTAAAGGGAACCAACCCAGTTTGATACTAAACACATTCATAAGCAGAGCTGCTAAAAAGAAGGCCGGTAAAGCTGTAGCCATCATAGCAAAGACAGACACAGTATAATCATAACCACTATACTGATTAACTGCCGCCTTTATCCCCATCGGAATAGCTATGATTATTTCAATAACATAAGCAATTAAGGAAATTAGGAATGATATCCAAACATAATCATTAATAACTTGTGTTACCGGACGTCCATAAAGAAATGAAAAGCCTAAATCACCTTGTATAGCACTTGTTAACCAAGAATAATAGCTCTTAACAATACCTGTAAAGCTTTTATCTGCAAGACCATAAAGCTCTTTTAGTCTTTGAACATCCTCGTACGTCATTTGACCACTTTGTACTGCTGCTGCAGTTTGATTATCAATATAATCTGTAGGCATTAACATGACCAGCAAATAAATTAATGCTGAAACACCTATCAAAATTATTAAGGCCAGACCTAATCTTTTTAAAATATATTTAACCATTAAGTTCACCTGATTTAGAAAAAAGTGCATCGGCTGTGAAATCGGCCGATGCACCGAAAATTAAATTATTTTTAAATATTACCAATTCAACTCAACATTCCAGATTTCAGCACGTGGAGATTGGAATGGTGTAACATCTTCACCTGAGAATAAAGTGTCACCGTTGACAACTTCTTTATTGTAGGCAAACATATTTTTACGTTGGTAGGTTGGAATTTCAACAGCTAAGCTGGTTGATAATTCTAAAGCGTTAGCATAAATTGGTTTACGTTCTTCTGGATCTAAACTGCTTCTACCTGCAACTATATTTTCATTCAATTCGGTTAAGACAGCTTTTTCTTCCTCAGTACCATTTTCGAATAACCAATATAAACCAGTGTTATTAGGTGAACCACCAGTATTAACTGCTGGATCTGAATACCAAATTTGGAACATGTCAGGATCGGCACCACCAGAGCCCCAAGCTGCTGCCCATACTTGAATGCCAGATTCATAAGCAGTGGTTAATTTTCCTAGTAAATCAGGATCAACTTCGATATCTACTTTGACCCCAATTGTTTCTAACAATTTTTGAGCATCAATGAAAATTTGTCCTGCTGGGTGATCTTGTGCTTCACTTGGTAATGTGAATTTTAAAGTAAGCTGTTCACCAGCTTTTTCATGATCTTCAGGATATTGCATGATATTTGCATCTTCGTCATATACATAACCTTCATCTAATAGCAATTCTTTAGATGTTTCACCTGTCTCATCATATGGATAAAGAGGTTCAGGATTATCTGGATATGCCCACTGAACTTTAGTCATTGTACGATTATTTACAGAAGCCAATTCACCATAATAGTTTTCTACAGCATCAGAAATATTGAAGGAATGAGCAATTGCTTGACGTACATTCCACTCAGGTACTGCTTGAGAGTTAATACCAATATAACCATAGCCATCGTTATCAACTAGGATGTAATCTAATTTCGCATAATCGCCTTCACCACTAGAAATATCAGAAACGATGTCTTGTGATGCACTCGGTTCAGCAAAATGGACTGTACCAGTTCTTAATGCGTCTAATTCCGCACCACCATCTAAAACTTGGAAACGGAGAACTGGAATCTTAGGCTCACCCATCATAAAATTAGGGTTAGCATTCATAGTAACAACATTATCTGTAAAATTATCAAAAATGTATGGACCAGCACCAACTGGATTATCATTTTTGGTCTTTAAATGGGTAATGAAATCAGCACTTGTTGGGTCAACACCAAATGCATTAACTTCACCCTCATAACCTTCGCTATAATAAGCTTTAGGAGAGACATTTATACCCATTTTGAAAATAGCAGTTGGGTCAATACCGTTAAGAATTATTTCTAAAGCATCATATTCTTCGCCATCATCGCCTGTTACTGTAGTAGCGGTGATACCAGAAATACTTTCGACGCCACCTTCAACGCCACCTTCATTTTGATAAAAGAGCTCAGAAACATAATCTTCTACATTTTTACTTCCTGCTTTTTCAGCATTAATACCTTCGTCAGATAAGTCATAACCATAACTATCTACGATGTTTTGCCAATAAACATTAGCATCTAATTCAACACTTTCATCTTGTAAATCATACTCGTTGCCTGAAGCATCAGTGAAAGTTTGCTCTTCAAGGCCACCAAATCCCCACATCGTCATTCCAAAGGCAGTTTGTAATTCTTCACGTTCAAGAATTTCATCTTCTGTAAAGCCAGGGAAATAATCGGCAGCATAACCTAAATAATTTTCCATTACATAATCTGTAATTTCTTGGGCAAATTTTGCACCGGCTTCATCTAGATAAGACCAGTATGCCTGTTGTTGTTCAGCTGTTGCAGCAGTTAAACCTTCACCCATTACTGGATCTGCTCCAGCATCACCGCTGATCCCAGCAGCTACAATATCTTTACCAACTTCAACCATTTCTGTTGATGTTTGCAAACGATATTCAGGCATCCCTTCAATATCTAAGCTATAAAATGTTGATGAGCCATCGTAATATGGATCAGAATACACATAAATGCTGAAAAGCAAATCATCAATCGTCACAGGTGAACCATCTGAGAAAACAACATCATCTTTTAACACAAAAGTGTATTTCGTTTGACTGTCATCATCTGCGACTTCCATATCAAATGATTTAGCAAAAGATGGTTCTTCATCATTAGCGATAGGTTCGCCATCTTTATTACTAGCTAATAAATAAATGGATGTCATTTCCACAACATAACGATCATAAATTGATGTATGGAAAAACTCACTAAACTTTCCATCTAATGTGTTAAGACCAATAACAAAAGGTGTGTCTTTTGTTACTGCTCCACCTTCAGCAGGATCTTCTGCTTCGGCTTCTTCGTCAGCAGGTTCTTCTTCGTCAGCTGGCTCTTCAGCTTCTACTTCGTCAACTTCTTCAGTTTCCTCAACAGGATCATCTGCTGATTCATCATCGGTTGAGCTACCACAAGCAGCAAGACCTAGAACCATGACACTAACTAAAAAGAATGCCATGAGTTTTTTTAAAAAAACTTTTTTCATCTCTTTTCTCCTTCTTGATTTTTTCTTTGTAAACAAATTCTATACAAAGAATTGATTACTATATTATATTAATTTACTTTAGCTTTAGCTAAAATAATATAATAAACCTATTAAACACATTATCTATTGTTTTATAAAATCGACTTCAAACATTTTTTGACATTCTTTTCAATCTTATCTTTAAAAAGCTGATTGGATATTAGCAAATTCTGAAACTTCATAATTGATATTTGTTGCATTTACATCTTTGACTGTCAATCCACTATCATCTAAAACGAAGTCTGAAATCGTATAGTTGGACCTGCCGTTGTCACTATTCCCAGTTTTAATAGTAAGACCATCAAAGGTAACATTTTCAATAATACTATCTTCTGCTGTTAAAGCTAAGGTTGCTGCAGTTACATCAACACCGGCAGGAGCAGAAATCTCTAAAACCATATCTTTAAAAGTAATATTTTTTATTGTTGCTTTACTTAAAGACTTAAACAAAGCACCAGAACCACCCTCTAAGGCATCTCGCTTAGAAAATGTTAATTTTAAATGTATATTGGATAATACGTGATTTTGTCCATCTATTAAGCCAGAAAATTCATCGACAGAACTAAAATTAGCGTCACCAAAATTTAGATCTGATTCAAAGATATAGCTTCCTTCTTCACCTACATTTTTAAACGAATAGTTGCCTCCAGCATCTAGATCTTGAGTATTTTCGACAGTGATATTTAGTCCATCTTCATAGACTAAGTAAATATGATTTTGTTTATTATTATCCTCATAGCGAGAAATATATTCCTCAATGATTTCATTTTTTCGATATCTAATTTCGGCGATTTCATCTTCATCGGCATTTAAATCATAGCCAAGTTCGTTTAAAAATAACCAAGGAGAATCATTTTCTTGTTCAATATTGTCTTCGAGTTCATCTTCTAACTCTTCGGCAGCAGCAGTATCAATTTTCGTTTCCTCTACTTCAACTTCTTCCTCTACCTCTTCAAAAGTAACAATGTTCTCAGGAAACTCTTCTGCTAATTGGTCGTATAGCTGTTTCTCTGTTGGTAATAAGTATACGAATTCATATGCATCAAAATCTATTTCGTCATCTAAATTTTCTTGGAAATAACCTAAAAAAGTTGCATCAGTTCTGCCAACTAAATCTAAAATAGTTTCAGATAAGGGTGCTAACGGAGAGCTAGAGGTTAAGTCTTTTGAGAAAATAACTTCATCTGTTTTTGCATCAATATATTGTGCTGTTGCTTGATTAACCCAACGTGCGTAAAGAGTCATATCTTCGGTGACACGATCAACATTAAAATCCCAACGATCCTGAGGGTCAAATTTATACTCTGGTTCTTCCCCATCCTCACCTGGTATTTCAGTAACGTCTGTATACCAACCAGCCAAAGTGTAATTAGTTTTAATAGGTTCCACTAACAAGTTTGAGGAACCTCTGGGTTCAAAAATTAATGAGTTATCCGCATAGTTAGTTAAACGAATTTCTCTTTGATTAATAAGTCCACCTAGCGCATTATAAGTAACTTCCATATCGTAGCCTAAAACCGCTGGATCAAGTGCTTGACCCACACGCGAGCACCCAGTCAAAATAATTATAGCTGCAAGAAGAATTGTTAAGAAAGGGAAATGTTTAGTTTTCTTGGTAATCAACGTATTAACCCCCAGTTAATGTAAAATTAAACAGTTTAAAATATAGCATGTAAAAAAATATCAAACAAGTTATTAATCTTTCAAATATAGTTTTGCCATGTGGTATCTCAAAATAATATTTATTTCTATATAATAATATAAAATGATATAATCATATTTCAAGTTTTGTAATTTGTGATAAATTAATTACTATTTATATTGTTTCACACGTTAGACTATTTTAGCAAAAAATATTCATTATTTGTATATAAAGGAAGATCATAATGAAAAACAATAAAAAGAAACCAAAACATTTAATTTTGTTATTGATTGTTATCACTTTTCTCTTTGCATTTACTTCTTGTTCTAAACAAAATGAAGGAGTAGAGATCGAAACAGAAGATAATAGTATTGAGCAAACTGATCCTAGCTCAATTTCAGTTACTGAACAAATTGAATCTGTTAATGAACAAACTGGTAAACAAGCGTATTTTGATTTTGAAGTTGCTGATTTAGATTTAGAGAAGCATAATTTATCAGAATATCTTGCTCAAAACGAAATAAATGTAGTTAATATCTGGGCTACATTTTGTCCGCCTTGTAAAGTAGAGTTACCAGATTTACAAAGAATTTCGGAAGATTTTGCCGATAAAAATGTTGCTGTTGTCGGTATTGTTACTGATGTACAGGAAAATGACCAAGCTTCAATCGAGTTGGCTAAAAGTATATTTTCTGAAGCGGGCGTCGAATTTCCTAGTTTTATTCAAAATGATTTGTTAAACAATACTATTTTACAAGAAGTTTATGCAGTTCCTACTACGTATATAATTAACAGTGAAGGCAAGATTATTTCAAATCCAATTGTGGGTGCTCAGAATTATGATTATTTTGCAAACATTATTAATAATGTCCTTGATAAATAATAATTTTTTATTTGGAAAAGCATATGGAAAATAAAGTCAACAGAAAATTTATTATCTTGCAAGTTTTTATCATTCTTCTGAGTATTAGTTTAATCCTAATTGGCATCTATAGAAATGAAGTGCAGATTATTTTGCAAAAAGCAATCTATATTTGTTTAGAATGCATAGGAATAGGTTGATACTTGGTATCAAAAAACAATTTTATGTTTAAGAAGAGAGAAAAATACAAAAAACATGAAAAATGTCGCCTTTGGGTTCAAGCATTTGGTGCACTGATCATCAATGGTGACCTTAAAAATTTTGTTGATGGCAAAATATATCAAGGACCTTTAAAACAAGTCTGCCTACCAGTATTAAATTGTTATTCCTGCCCTGGTGCTTTAACCTCTTGCCCTATTGGTTCCCTTCAAGCAATTGGAAATCAACCAAACTTTCGTTTGTCTTATTATGTAGTTGGTATTTTGTTTTTGTCTGGTATTCTATTGGGACGTTGGTTTTGTGGTTGGTTATGCCCATTTGGCTTGATTCAAGAGCTAATTTATAAACTTCCAATCAAAAAAATCAAACTAAAAATGAACCTAGATAATCTATTTAGAAAAATAAAATTTGTTTTCTTATTTGTTTTTGTTTTATTTATTCCTAGTTTTGTTTTGGACCAATTTGGAATCGGTTTTCCTGCATTTTGTAAATTCATTTGTCCTGCTGGAACCTTAGAAGCAGGTATACCACTTATTATTTCTAATCCTAGTATTAGAAATTCGCTTGGGGTTTTGTTTAATTGGAAATTGTTATTATTAATTTTAACTATTTTAGGCTCTGCCCTAATCTTTCGGTTTTTTTGTAAATATGCCTGTCCGCTAGGTGCTTTATTAGGTTTGTTTAATAAAATAAGTATTTATCATCTGCAATGTTCAGATGCATGTATTGATTGTGGAGCTTGTTCAAGAGTTTGCAAAATGAATATTAAACCAAACCTTGACTCAAATTCAATTGAATGTATTCGATGTGCTGATTGCGTGAAAATATGTCCGGTCAAAGCTCTTGATTTTAAAAATAGCTTTATACCTAATAACAAAGCAAATGAGAGCAAAGAATAACGATGTTATTCTTTGCTAAATATTCTTAGCGATAACGGACGAGGATTATATGTTTCCTACTTATAATATTTTTGATTATACCTTTGCAAGTTATGGAACTCTAATCTTACTTGGTTTGCTAGTAGGTATTGGTTTCTCAGTCTTACAAGCAAAAAGATATCAGCCAGAATTACAAGAGGATGTTTTCTTCAGCTCTCTGTTTGGCGTAATTGGAGTAGGAATAGGCGGCAAACTTCTTTATATTCTGATTAACATACCTGAGATTATCAACTTATTGCGTTCAGACTTAGAGTTTCATCAAACCATGTTGATACTATTGCAAGGTGGATTTGTTTTCTATGGTTCTTTAATTGGTGCTTTTCTTGGACTTTATATTTACAGTAAAGCATTTAATATTTCTTGTGAAAGAATATTGTTTTATCTAACACCAGCTGTTCCCCTAATCCATGCTTTTGGTAGGATTGGTTGCTTCGCTGCCGGTTGCTGTTATGGTGTACCGTGTGATAGGTTTGGATATATTTTTATCAATTCACCAATTGCTCCAAATGGAATTAGATTATTTCCCACTCAACTTTTGGAGGCTGGTTTTTGCTTAATTATCTTTATTATAATTATGATGTTTTTCAAAAGAATTAATAATGGTTATTATTTGTTTGCAATTTATGGGATTATGTATTCTCTTTTCCGCTTCATAATCGAATTATTTAGAGGAGATATTGAAAGAGGCTTTGTTGGTTTTTTATCAACTTCGCAAATTATCAGTCTTTTTATTTTTGTTATTGCTTTAATTTATTTATATAGAGATAAAGATAAGTTAGTTCAAATTAAATAAAAGGTTGCCCGAATAAATTGAAGGCAACCTTAATTGTTCTAGTGATAGTAATTTAAAAAGCTTTTATGGCATACAAATTCCACCATTTGGTGTTACATATGTACCAGTAGTATAATTATTCTCAATTAAATATTGCATTGAGCCTGCAACATCTTCTGGATCTCCAATATAGCCTAGCGGAATTGTCGCAGATAATGCATTTAATTCATCTTGGTTAACACCTTTAAGGATGTCTGTATCTATCATACCAGGGCAAATGGCATTTACACGAATTTTGTTTGGTGCATATTCTAAAGCAAGAGCTCTAGTAAATCCTAAAATAGCGGATTTAGTAGCACAATAATCTGCTTGATTTACAACACCCATCAAACCACCAATAGATGAAATATTAATAATATTGCCAGAATTTTGTTCGACCATGTATGGTAAAACTAAACGACTCATATGGAACACAGAGAATAAATTAACTCCTACTAACCATTCGTAGTCACTTGGATCCATTTCGTGAAAACTATTATTGTTGCTAACCCCAGCGTTGTTAACTAATACATCGATTTTTTCACCAAATTTTTCTACTGCTGCTTCTACAACTTTTTGACAATCTTCAAACTTGGAAGCATCTGCTTGAACATAAATACCATCCACACCCATTTTTTTGAGTTCTTGTAGATTCTTTTCACATTCTGCTTTACTTGAATCGCTAACATAGTTCATTACAACGTTATAGCCCATTTCACCTAAACGAAGGACCATTGCACGACCTAAACCTCTTGAACCACCGGTTACAATAGCTAATTTTGTCATTTTCTTACCTCATTCCATTTGTATTTTCTGATAATTTTATATTAATTAGATAATACATATCTTTATACAAATATAACATAACCACATAAAACTGCAAACATTTAAAGAGGCACTTCAAACAAAAATAAGCAGCTAATAGATTAGCTGCTCTTATAAAAAACTGTTATTTTTACTATAAATTTGCTATGTAAAAGAAATTTTGTTCTAAAAGAATGAATCAAACCCACTTATACCTGAACCAAGAGAAGCTGCACATGCGGAACAAGCAATAATAACTATAATCGACAAAGAGACTGCAATAATGTTCATCACTAAACCTGCTGTTGCCATCCCTGATTTTCCATGTTTTTTGGTAGATATTGCTCCCAATACTATGCCAATAATACCTAGTACGGTGGCAATATAAGGAACAATTGGCAAGAATATTGCAAATAGCAAAGAAATAATACCCAAAACTAGGGATGCAATCGCCATACCGGTACTCTGTGTTGGTGGTTGACCTTGAGGAGGATACTGATTATAGCCACCAGGATAATACGGTTGTTGTTGATTGTATTGATTTTGCATGGGGCGTTGATATTGTTGCGGTGCCTGCTGATATTGTTGATGCGGCATATATTGTTGGGGTGGTTGATTTTGTTGCCGAGGCGGATAATTTTGTTCTTGTTTTTTATCTTGATTTTGAGCATCCTGTTGTTTTTTCTTATTTTCTTCCATAATATCGTCTCCTAATATTGAAATCGCTTAATAAAACAAATCGAATTATCAAGCTATTACATATTAATATTTGCTATACAAAATTTCAACCAAATAAAATACAATTTTTGTTAATTTATTGTAATTACCAGAAAAATTATAAAAAGCCTTGTTACAATTATTATTGATCGTAACAAGGCTAAAATTTGTTTGAAAATATACTAATTAGTGTTTAATTAACGAGCTATTACATCCACTAGCCAAAGAAATTTAACAGTAAACCAGCGGCAACAGCTGAGCCAATTACTCCAGCGACATTTGGTCCCATGGCGTGCATCAATAAAAAGTTGCCTGGATTATATTGTTGCCCAACTTTTTGAGATACACGAGCCGCCATTGGCACAGCTGAAACCCCAGCAGAACCAATTAATGGATTGATTTGTTCTTTGCTAAATGCATTCATAATTTTAGCAAAAATTACACCAAACGCAGTGCCAATTGCAAATGCAATTAGCCCTAACGCCAAAATACCAAGAGTTTGGGCATTTAAAAAACGTTCAGATGAGGCAGTTGCTCCGACTGTAACCCCTAAAAAGATAGTCACAACATACATGATTGTATCTTTAGCAGCAGTGATTAGATGTGGTACAACACCTGCTTCTTTGATCAAATTCCCAAACATTAGCATGCCGATTAAGGGTGCTGCTGAGGGAACAATTAAACAAACTATAATTGTAACAACAATTGGGAAAAGAATTTTTTCAGTTTTTGAAACCACTCTCACATTTTTCATTTCAATTTTTCGTTCTTTTTCAGTTGTTAACAGTTTCATAATTGGTGGCTGGATAACTGGTACTAAAGCCATATATGAGTACGCAGCAATTGCTATTGAGCCTAACAGATGTTCTGCTAACTCAGCAGTCAAATATAATGCTGTTGGACCATCTGCTCCACCAATTATTCCAATTGAAGCTGCTTCTTGAGGTGTAAAACCTAAAGCCAGCGCACCAAGAAAGGCAAAGAAAATACCAAACTGAGCAGCTGCGCCTAAAATCATACTTTTAGGATTTGCAATTAAAGGTCCAAAGTCAGTTGATGCTCCGACACCTAAAAAGATTAAGGGTGGATAAATCCCCAAACTGACACCTTGATATAGATAATATAGCAAACCACCCTCGTCATATGACGACAGCTGACCTAGTGGTAAATTTGCTAATAACATTCCGAATGCAATAGGTATTAATAGATAAGGTTCAAACTCTTTTTTTATTGCGAGATATAATAAAACACAAGCAACAGCAATCATAATAGCACTTCTTAGGTCGAGTGCATAAATACCACTTGATCGGAAAAAATCAACGATCATATCTAACATGGAACACCTCTTATTTCAAACTATAAAGGGCATCTTCAGCATTAACTGTCTGACCTTCTTTAACAAAGATTTGTTCTACGATGCCATCTCTTGGAGCTACAATTTCATTTTCTAGTTTCATAGCTTCAATGATAAGCACAGTTTCACCTGTTTTGACAGATTGGTTGGGTTCTACATCAATACGCAATATAGACCCTTGTAAAGGTGCTTCCATGATTTCAGCTGTACCTGATGAAGAAGGTGTTGGAACTGGATCTGCAGCTGCTGATTCAACGACAGTACCCTCAGCCACTTCTTCTAATTTAACAATATATTCTTTTTCTCCTACTGTAACTTTATATGTTTTCATGTTCCCTCCTAGAGATATTATTTTGTTCTTTCTATTGAAACGATGCGAACGTCTTTGTCAATGGTTTCTTTGGCAACACATGATGCAACCAGCATGGCTACAAGACGTTCTTCCTCATCTTGTGCAGTATCCAAAGTAGTGAGATTATTTTGTTTTGCACCATTTTTTTTGTCTTTTGTTTGATCGCTAGGTAAATATTTTAATAGCGAAAGAATAGCTGCTAAAAGAATAAGCACGATGAAAACAATAATCATTGAAAATATTGAAATTGGAATTCCATCTAAGATACTAAAATTTTCAGGATTCATTATATAGACCTTTCTATTGGTTCGGTGGAATCATTCGAAAAGAGACAACTTCATCAACTTTTTCACTTTGCATATTGTCGTGTGTTTCTTCCTTTTGATTCTTCTCTTTATAATAATTCATAACAGGTTCTGGAAAGATAGAGTAAGCAACAACTTCTTCTTCCTCTGGTTCCCGATCCAAAAATTGTTTCATTTTATTTTTCATTTCGTCGAACACAAAAGGCAGATCCTCTGGCGGGACGGTTGTCGTTTTAACTTCTACTTGTTCTAAAATAAGATCAACTATTTTTTGATCTAATTCACCCGGAGCTTGACCATAATGACCTTGGACATAGTCTTTAATTTCATTAGGCACTAATTTATATCTTTCACCCAATAATACATTTAAGACAGATTGTGTACCAACCATTTGTGATAATGGCGTAACTAAAGGTGGGTAGCCCATATCTTTACGTACATTTGGGATTTCTCTTAAAACTTCATTAAAGCGATCAGAAGCACCTTGTTCTTCTAATTGACTTAAAAGATTAGAAAGCATCCCACCTGGAACTTGATAGGTTAATATTCTTGGATTTGGGATTAATGAGCGAGTTCGCAAATCACCAGATTCTATATATTTATTAACAATGATATCTGCTAAATCGTATGCTTCATTTAAGGCGTCTATATCAAGATCGACTTGACGATCTGTTAGTTTGGCAACCTCTAATAATGTTTCATCTGCTAAATGACCAGTACCGCCTGATAATGGCGCAATACAGCCATCAACTATATCTGCTCCAGCTTTCATAGCTTGTTCCATCACCAAAGGGGTAGCATTTGCTGTTGTATGCGAATGTAATTGGATAGGCAAATCAGTTGCTGCCTTTAAATCTGAAACTAAATCATAAGCAGTTTGAGGTGTAATAATGCCTGCCATGTCTTTAATACAGATTGAATCGGCTCCCATATCTTCAAAGGTTTTAACCAAATTTACATAATATTCATTATTGTGAACTGGACTGACCGTATAAGCAATAGCAGCCTGCAACTCAGCACCATGTTTTTTTACAAATTTAAATGCATTTCTTAAATTATTGGGATCATTAAGAGCATCAAATACACGTAAAATATCAATACCATTTTCGATTGTCAAACGAATAAAACGTTCTAGAACATCATTATCATAATGATGATAGCCTACAACGTTTTGACCTCTTAATAACATTGATAATTTTGTATTTGGAGCTGCTTTTCTAATTTCTCTTAAATTTTCCCAAGCACTTTGTTTGAGAAAGCGATAAGCGGAATCAAATGTCGCTCCTCCCCAAACTTCTAAAGAATGGAATCCTACTTTATCTAAAGCTGTTACTAAATCAAGAATATCCTCTCTACGCATTCGCGTGGCTAAAATAGATTGATTTCCATCACGAACCGTAACATCTTGAATGCCTAGTTTACTCATTGTACCCCCTAATTGTACATTCTATATGTTTCATGTTTTGGTTATTATAACCAAAACTGATGACTGAATTTTAATAAATTATAACATCTAAGCAATCCATTAACAATATTTTTCTCTAATAATAGAAAAGCAAACATTTAGATCGTATCGATAATTTGTTAACTTTAAGTTAACTCGTCCTTCTAAAATATTTGATTTCCTTTATCTATTTGTTTATTATTACTTTTAGAAAATTACCTTGAGGAATTTTGAAAGTAGAGATAAGATAAATCTAGATTTTATCGAACTTAAAGATCATAAATTTATGTCCAGTTTTATGTCAAATTAATACTCAACTATGTCAGATAATCAAAAAAAACACGATATCCCTATTGCAGTGCGTCACTTGGCTGAAAAAAGTCATCGTCAAGGTGGTTTAGCTACGCCAGAATATGGTGGGATTGATTCTGTCGATGGCATCAAAGCACATCAAAAGTTTGTTCACTCATTAGAGCAAAATTCTCATTTTTATGATTTAATCCTTACAGAATTGACATTAGCAAGCGACGTCGTTTGGCAAGACTTTAACTTTCAACTTAAGGGGCGTCTCGACTGCCTGACGGTGCAATCAGACCGATTGACATTATACGAAATAAAAAGTTTCAAAAATGATCCTTTATATTTACCAAAAGATGGAAGTCCAGCTCATTGGGCCCAATTAATAATTTATGCCTACTTATTAAAGCATTCAAATATTAGTTCTAAATTGCTTGAACAAAATGCGGATTGTCTAGCGACTTATGAAAGTTTGATAGAAAAAGAAGAAATAGAACTGATCTTAGTTTATTCAGCTGTTGATAAAGAACAAGTAATCTTTAAGAAAAAAAAATTAACCTGGCAAGAAATTGAAGATCAAGTTTTTCTTTCTTTAGAAAAATATACAAAGTACATACTTTATTTTATAGAATGGCGCCAAATTCGTAATCAATCAATCACAAAAGGTGGGTTCCCTTTTTCAAATGTAAGAAAGGGTCAACATGAACTGATGAGGCATGTCTTGGAGGCTATAAGAAACAAGGATTCATTAATATGTCAGGCTCCAACAGGTATAGGTAAAACTATGGCTACGTTATATCCTGCAATTAAAGCCTTAGCTGCTGGTTATAACGACAAAATATTCTATTCCACTCCCATGATCTCTACCAGAGAAATTGCTGAAAAAAGTATTGATATCTTACGAGATTGTGGTTATTTTTTAAAAAGCATTAGATTTGAAGCAAAAGAAAGAATATGTTTACAACCTGATATTTTTTGTGATCAGACTTTGTGCCCTTATGCAATAAATTATTATGAACGGTTACCAGCTGCTTTGCATGAACTTATGCCCGAGGAAAAAATTACACCAGACAAAATTCAACAAGTTTCAAGAAAGCATCAAGTATGTCCGCATGAATTATCTTTAGATTATGCTGAGTTTTGCGATATATTGATAGGTGACTATAATCACATTTTTGATCCACAAGCCAAATTTGAACGCTTTTTGAATGATTCAAATCTGTCTATTTCCCTTTTAATTGATGAAGCACATAACTTACCATCAAGAGCAAGGAATATGTATTCGGCTGGCTTTAGCTTAGCAAGTCTGCTTTTATTTCGTAGGATAATAAAAACACCGTCATTAAATTTGGCTGGTGAGTTTCAAGTTTTACTTCAAAACTTAGAAGAAACAATTGTCGCTTTTACCGAATTTTCAGAAAATGTCAAGAAAGCAGAAAAACCAAAATTAAATCCATTCTTTTCTAATAATGAAAGCAAATGGCTGATTGAAAACAATTTTATTGGTGTGCGTGAAAAACCTGATTTTCTTTTAAAAAAACTTAGAATTTTAAGTCAAGATCTTAAAGATTTTTTAGACCGGCAAAAACTTTTTGAAGGTAGACAAGAGATTCTTGATCATTGGTTTGAGCTAAATTATTTTATTCAAGTTGCTGATCTATATTTTAATGATGCCTATATCACAGCATTTAAATTAGATAATCAAATGCATTTGTCTTGCTTTTTATTGGCTCTAGATGCTTCTAAATATATTACTAAAAGTTATCAAAAAAAGCATGCCACAATTTTTTTCTCTGCGACTTTATCCCCTTTGAATTATTATCACAAGCTATTAAATGCTAATTCAGAAAATTATCCTTCTGATACCTTAAGCCTCACTTCCCCTTTTCCATCTCAAAATATTTTGCTGGCTACCCTAACAGAATATTCTTTAAAGTACAAAGATCGTGAAAACACTCTAATGTCTATTTCTAAATTTATTTTTGACGCAACTCAAAAAAAGATTGGCAACTATTTAATTTTTGTTCCTTCGTATCAATATTTATCGAAAATCAGAAATGTTTTCCTAAAATACTTTAACAAGTCAAATATTAGAATGTCATTTCAAAGTAGAAACATGTCTCAAAAACAAAAAGATAATTATTTGAAAAAGTTTGATGATTTTGGACAGAAGGTGTTTCTATCATTTGCTGTACTTGGTAGTCATTTTAATGAAGGAATTGATTTAGTTGGAGAGAGACTTTCTGGAGTTTTCATACTTGGAACAGGATTTCCACAAATTTCACCAGAAAGGGAACTCATGGCTCAATATTATTCAGAAAGATATGAGCATGGTAGAGCATTTGGCTATCAGTATCCAGGTTTTAATCGTGTACAACAAGCTGTTGGACGGTTAATAAGAAGTGAAAATGATGTAGGATTTGCTATTATGATTGATCAACGTTATGAAAGTCCTGAATGGCGGCAAATTTATCCAGATGATTGGCAAGTTCAAAATTTTGATCAACATCAAAGATTACTAGAAGAAATAGAATTATTTTGGTCAGATCAAATTTGATTTTATTTTAATTTAATTATACTTGTATATCTACTCATATATACCCTTCTCGAACTTCTCCATAGTAGATAATATATCCAATTTTTTGTATTCTTTTTCCATTACAGTATTTACATATCTTTTTGAAAAAGCTAAGAGTTCCGCCCGTAAATGGTGTTCAACATCAAGGTTAAAACATTTTTCATAAGGTAGTTTTAACAAATAAGAAATCAAATCAATATTAGTTCGATGTAACAAAACAATAGAAGACTCTGCCGTATGTTTTCTGCAAGCTGGTGCATCACAAATAACGCCACCTCGATTTAAGTAAAAATTAACGATGTTTGTTTTTATAGGTTTATGACAAATTAAACAATCCTCTATCCAGGGAGAAAAGCCTTGATCAGAAATGAATTTTAACTGCGATAGATGAGTTGTTAGTATTGGATCTTTTTGATAAACAATACAATATGATGAGTATGCCCAGAAGGGATAAACATTACTTGCTTTAGGTTGGTGTCGCAAAATATCCATGACTAGTTCTGATAAATGAGACAAACAGGTTAGGCGTTCAAGATCTTCCATTAAGGGCGAAAAAGATTCAATTATGTCAAGAGAATTTAAACTATATCGATTTCTATAATAAAACAATTTAAACTCAGCAAATATAAATGGACTGATTGAGCGACGCAACGAATTATTTTTGCTCTTTCTGCCTGAGTACGAACAAGTGATTAGACCATAGTCAGCAGTAAGAATATCAAGAATAAGATTGTTTTCACGATAATTAACTATTCTGAGAATGAAACCTTTGGTTGTAATATGATTTTCTTTTGCCATTGACAATAAATTTATTAATCTTACAGATCCTGGGAAATATACCCTAGTTCTTTTAAATAAGAATGACTATTACGCCAGTCTGGACTAACTTTTACAAAAAGCATTAGATCAGATGGTGTATCTAGCATTTTCTCGATTTTTTTTCTACTTCCCTTGCCTATTGCAGCAATTTGTTGTCCCTTCTTACCAAGCAAAATCTTTTTGTGACTTTCCCTTTCACAAATGATAGTAGCATTAATTTGCACCCTAGTTCTTTTTCCTGCTTGATCAAAGCTTTCCGAGAATTCCTCAACTTTTATTGCAATTTGATATGGTATTTCTTCAGAAATTTGTTCTATTATCTCACGTCTTATTAATTCTGCTGCTAATGATTTTTCTGTTTGATCTGTATATGGAATATCTAAAGGTGAATAAGATTTGGGCAAAAATTTTTTTACTTCTGAGATTAAAATCTTAATACCATCATTATTTTTAGCTGATATCGGTACAGTTGCCACAAATTTGGCATAATCGTTGTATTTTTGAATTAAAGGTAATAGTTTAATTTTTTCAACAAGGTCAATTTTATTGATGACTAAGATTAAAGGGACATTGCTGGCTTTTGCTAATCTGATAATTTGCTTCTCAATATTCTCAATCTGATTTCTCCTAGCATCAACTACTAGTAGTACCAGATCAGTTTCTTGAATGGCAACAGAAGCAGTTTTTTGCATATTTTTTCCTAGTTGATCATTAGCTTTATGCATGCCAGGCGAATCGACAAATACAATTTGACTTTCATCATCTTCATACACGCCTTTAATTAGATTTCTTGTAGTTTGTGGTTTATGGGTCGCGATGGCTATTTCTGTTTCAATTATCTGGTTTATTAAAGTTGATTTCCCTACATTTGTTCTACCTGCAATTGTTACAATCCCACTTACAAAATCATTCATATTCTTCCTTCTTATTTATTTTCATATTGTTCTAACAATTCTTCTAAAACTACAACTATTGACTGTTGTAAATTAAACATATTTCTACGATCCTCTTTTGTATTATGATCATAACCACATAAATGTAAAATACCATGTACAAACAAAAAGCATAATTCTTTTAAAAATGTATTGCCGATTTCTTTTGCTTGTATAGCTACGATTTCGGGACAAATAAGTATTTCACCTAGACTTATTGTAGGAGTTTTAGAATCTGGGTCTAAAAAGTCATAAGCCTTGAAAGTAAAGTTTAATCCCTCATCATCTTTTTTAGTTGAGTCTTTTTGAGCATGCTTTTTTTCTATTAAATGGCCAAAATCAAAATTTGGATAAGATAAAACATCAGTTGGCGAATCTATATTTCTTGTATTATGATTAATTGTTTTTATATCTTCTTTAGATAAAAAGCTTAATGCAATATGGACTAGATAATTTTGTTCTTGTATTAGTAGTTTAATTGTTTGTTCAGCATCCAAAACATGATTAGCGACATCTGTTAAGAGTTCTGATAAAAATTCAAAATTCGTGAGATGTTTTTCTACTATCTCCTGATGAAAAAGCTCAATTGTTAAGAAAGATTGTCCCATAAATTATGTCTGTTCTGCTACTTTCTTTTCCTGATTTGGATATTTTACTCTCGTATGGAATTGACCAGTATATACTTGTAAAAAAGCATGAATAATTAACTCTACGTCATAAAAAGATAAACCAGAATTAATAAGCTGATTTTGTTCAACTTTAATTTTAATGATACTTCTCAAGAATTTTTCAGCTTCTTCTATATTATCGATATCAGACGATTTCATTGCTGCTTCAACGGAATCGGCTAACATTAGTACTGCAGATTCTCTAAAACTAGGAATTGGATTTTTATATCGATATTCATCTGGTTCAGGCTTTTCACGACCTTCAAGCTCAGCCTGCTGACAGGCCTTATGATAGAAATATTGGAGGATTGTTGAGCCATGATGTTCTTGAATCATTTTAAGCACAGGTTCCGGTAAATTATGTTTTTTACCTAATTTATATCCATCATCTGTATGTGCAGTAATTACACGTACACTTTCTTCTGGTGTTAACTGGTCATGAGGATTTTCTTCTTCTTGATTTTCTGTGAACATAAGCGGGTTTTCTAATTTACCAATATCATGATAATAGGCACCAACTCTAACTAAATTTGTATCTGCTCCTATGGCCTCACAGCCAGCATCTGCAAGATTTGCCACCATCATTGAGTGTTGAGATGTGCCAGGCGCTTCTGCAAATAATCTTTTCATTAGAGGTTGTCCTGGTTGTGATAATTCAATTATTTTCATAGGAGATACAGTATTAAAGAGTAACTCGAAAATAGGCATGACGCCAATTGCAGCAATGACAGACACCATACTTGAAATAATTGTAGAAATAACATTAACAATTATTTCTGATGCAGTAAATTCCCGCATTAAATTTAAGGCCAATACTACTCCGACTGTAGAGATTGTTGTTGCTACAATCAATCTTACATAATTATCTTCGCGTGAAATTTTCCTAGAGAAAATTGATGCGGTCAAGCACCCAACCAGAGTAACAACAAGAAAATAGGAATTAAACGAAGTCATTGGATAAATCATTAAGGCTAAAACTGTAGATAAAACTATTGATGCTTGAAAACCAAAATAAGAACAAATAATAATAGTCGTAAAATATACTGTTGAAGCCATTGGAAAACGCTTGGATATATAAAATGAGATAATTAACGGAACTAGGAGAGCAATTATCATAGCCCAGAAACTTTGTTTATCTAATAGGACATCAATATCGTAAAATCTAAAAAACAAATAGACAACAACAAATAAGATAAGATTTTGTAAAACTATGCCTGAGAAAGAAAGCCAGTCAAATTGATTTTTATCTGTTAAATTTAATTCATCTAAAACTGAATAAATTTCCTCAGTTATCAAATCTCCTTGTGATACAATTCTTGCCCCTTGATTGATTTTGATTGGATTATTTCTTATTTGATTAGCAGCTTCTTCACGTGCACTTTCAGTCGCTTCATGATCATACTCAACATTTGAAATAAGCAGATTAGATAGCAAAAACTTGATTATTACGTTGTCGCTTGCAAAATAATTTTGAATTTCAGTTAATTGCTCTACGTTTTCGTTAATTTCATTTTCTAATTGTTCATCATCTAAAACTTTGCTCATGATTAAATTAGAAATAGTGCGAAGATTTTCTTCAAAATGTTGAAATCTGTTATCATTCATACTTAATAAATCGTTGGCATGCCCTAGTTCAAATTCTATATTATAATTTTGATTAATCTGGGACACCATTGAAGTTGCGGCGGTAGCAATTTCATCTGCCGTAGGGGATCTTCTAAACCTTGTATCTTCAGTTTCAGTATCTGGATCTATATCTTCAACAACTTGATTAGTTTCTTCCGTAACATCGTCTATTATTCTGTTATTTTCTTCTCCATAATATAGTCTATCTCTACGTTCATTTATCAAGTTCAAAAATGATTCTATATTAGCAAGCGAAAGAGCAGTTTTTTCTTCGTTTTCTTTCATTTTAATAGGTGTTGCTGCCATAGCTTCCTGAGCCAAGTCTTCGGTTTCTTTTTTGTTTGTGATAGTACGAGGAGCATCTATATCGTAGGAACTTATATCATTCACTTGAATCGAGTAACTTATTGGTTGCGATCCTAAATAAGTTAATCCACATGTTATAAGAAAGACTATTAGAACAGCTATTAAATAAACACCTCTGTTTCTTGATTCTATATTTGAATTTTCAAAAGCATTTTGTGAACGGTTTGTGTTTTTTTGTGAAACTCTGTCATTAAATTTTCTTTTCATACCGATTTCCTTTTGTTTTCCTTTTTTTCTCAACTTTTTCATAAGCTAAAATGATTCGTTGAACTAAATCATTACGCACCACATCTTTTGCATGTAAATGAACAAATTGGATACCCTTAACATTTTTTAAAATATTTTGTATGCCAACTAGACCACTACTGTAATTGTTTGGTAAATCTACCTGAGTAATGTCACCAGTAACTATCGCTTTTGAGTGGAAACCAATACGAGTTAAAAACATTTTCATTTGTTCAGGAGTTGTGTTTTGTGCTTCATCCAAAATAATAAAAGCATCATCAAGTGTTCGACCACGCATGTAAGCTAACGGAGAAACTTCAATCGCACCCTTTTCTAGATTTTTTTGATATGTTTCAAAACCCATCAAATCATATAAAGCATCATATAAAGGTCTCATATAAGGATCAACTTTCGTTTGTAAATCACCAGGCAAAAAACCTAGTTTTTCGCCTGCTTCGACAGCAGGTCTAGTTAAAATAATGCGACTGACCTCATTTGCTCTAAATGCTTTAACTGCCATCGCTACTGCTAAATATGTTTTTCCTGTTCCTGCAGGTCCAATGGCAAAGGTTAATTCATTATCTTTAATAGCTTCCACATACCGTTTTTGTCCTGCTGTTTTGCAATGTACGGGTCTGCCCTTCGAATTAATACAAATCAAATCAGGACTAAAAGTAACTTCATCAACATCATTATCTAATGTTAAGTTTGTTAAATATTTAACCAATTGGGAATCAGCATCTGCTCCATGTTTGATACTTTCTAATAATTTTAAATAGACTTGTTCTGCTGATTTTATATTTTCTTCTTTCCCGCTGATAATTAGGCCATTGGCACCTAATTCAGATTCTACATTAAATGCTTTATCTATCTGATTAGCATTATTATTTAATTGTCCTAACAATTTTATCCCTTCTTCTGAAGTCACAGGAATGGTTATCATGGCTATCTAAAATATAAAATCCTTTCTTAGTATTTATCTTTTAAAAATTAATATTAAACAATAGTTCACACTAGGTGTTTATCTAATCTTTCTTTTAATTCTTGATAAAAATCTGGTGCATCTACCTGAAAATGCATTTTTACACCGTTTATTGGATGATGAAATGATAATTCAGACGAATACAAAGCTTGGGCAGGTATATCTAAATTATCTCTGCCCTTATGATATAACGGATCACCAATGATCGGCAAATTAATGTGAGCAAGATGAACCCTGATTTGATGTGTTCGCCCAGTATGTAATTTAATTTTTAGTTCTGAGGCAATTGGCTGATTATTAGTATTTGTAAATTTATTGAGAAGCTGAAAAAATGTTAAAGCTTCTTTCCCCTGAGGCTCAACACTCATCATTGTTCTTTTAGTGGGATGACGATCAATTGGTGCATTGATCTTACCTTTCTCAGTGTCAGGTAAACCCCAAACTAAAGCGTGATAAATTCTTTTTACCTGATGAGTTTTGAATAACTGTGCCATCTCACGATGAATTGTATTGTGTTTACAAATCAGGATTAATCCACTTGTATCTTTATCTAATCTATGTACGATACCTGGTCGTTCTTTACTATTAATAGTTGATAATTCTTTCGTATAATGTAATAAACCATTGACCAAGGTGTTTTGCTCATTCCCTGCTCCAGGATGAACCACTAAGTTGATCGGTTTATTGATAACAATAAAGTCATCATCCTCAAAAATAATGTCGAGTTCGATTTTTTGGGCTTGTGGTACTTTATTTTCGGAATTATGTTCATAACGAACAGTAATCTTACTATTTTCTGCTAGAACATCCTTGCCTTGAGGATAAAATTGATCATCAATTATTACTTGTTTGGCATCTATTAATTTAACTATTTGGCTTCTAGATAATTTAGGCATTCTTTGACTCAACCATTTATCAAGTCTAGTTTTAGAATTATCCATAAAATATATCTTTTCAATCATTGTGATTTAATTAGCCTCTTTATCTTTTTTGTCATTTCTACTAAAAGCAATATTATCAAGTTTATCTTGATTAAAAATAAAGTAGATCAATAGTAGAACACCACCAATTACGATTGACATATCAGCAATATTGAATACTGGAAAATGATAATTACCAAACTTGAAACTTAAAAAATCTACTACATTGCCAAAACGGACACGATCTATCAGATTACCAATGCTACCACCTAAAATTAAAGACAAAAAGACCCGAAAAAAGATAAAGTTATTGAGAAAAATTAAATAAATTAAGTATAGTGAAACTATTATTGAAAGTAAGGTCAAGATATTAATTCCCCAAGTCTTATCAGCTAAAAAACCCCAAGCAGCTCCACTATTTCGAATATGAGTTATATAGAAAAAATTGTTAATAATTTTAATACTCTCACCTATCGCTAATTTTTGTAAAATAATGTTCTTACTTATTTGATCAAGCAAAATAATTACTAATGTAATGCCTAATGATGCACCCATATATCCTCCAAACGATTATACGGATTACTAATATTTGAGTTTGGAACATTTTCTATTTGATTACTCATTAGTATTCCTACTTCCAAAAATCCAATTCCTAAAATTTCCAACTCATCAAAATTATCTAAAATTAAACTTTGAATATTGTTAAAATTATCCTCATAAACTTTTGGATCTAGTTGTCTATCTATCGTATTAAAATATTGCAGAAGTAAATTATGAAGTTGCTGTTCATCATCAGTCAAATTTTGTTTGTAATCAGGGCTAATTTTCTGAAAAGTATCAAATAAAAACATGGGATAATTTAAATTTATAGAGTTAATAGCCAGATCATAATTTTTCCCATCTAAAGCTGCTTGATATAATTCTTCATCTATCAATTCAATTTCTACATCAATGTTATATCTTAACAATTCTTCTCTTATCTCTAAAGCAAATTCTTGCTCTGTCACAAGATTTGGTGCGATTAGTTTAACGATAATAGGATTTGTTTCTTGGCTTTTAAAATAAGAATCAAAATTGTTTTGCTCAACAACATTTTTTAGTAAATTAAATTTTGATATAGCAGCATCATTATATTGTAAGGGCAATTCAGATAAAGTTTGATAACCTACTAAGTTTTTTACCAAATCATCTCTAATGATCCAGATTTGTTCAAGTGCACTCCTAAATTCAGGATCATTGATTGTATCATTTTCACCAAATTTCAAATAGTAATATTTTTGTCCAGGAAATGAAATAATTTTTCGGCTGTTTTGTTTTCCAAACAAATTAAAATTTTCTTCATCTACATATACCATGTCAATTTGTTTGTTTTCCAAAGCTAATATCGCTTCTTTGCAATTATCAAATTCCATTAATAAAATCTTCTGCAAGGATATTTCAGGCTTGTTAGCTTCTAATAAAATTCCTGCCTCATTTTTTTCTGCGAAATTGTAATTGCCAGAAGTAATAGATAAAAAATCAGTTTTACCAACATCTTCATGTTTGATAATTGGCATGGTTAATGAGAATAATAATCCTGGATCAATATTTTCAACAGTCCCTGTTCCATTGATATTTTCTTCTTGCCCTGTGTTTAAATATGTCTGGGTTGTAGTAGTTTCATTTAAAACAATTTCAAACTTTTTTTCATCGCTGATATTAATTTCGGAAATTTGATTTAAGTGCAACAATTCATTTTCTAATAAATCTATTTCTACAGTTTCATCAGAATCTTCAGCAATCAGATAAGTAGAGGTATTTGTATCTTCTGCATCCGCTTCCTCACCTGATGAATCACTAATTTCTGCAGTGTATATTGATGGATCAGAAGATGATCTTCGCTCTTCTAAAAATATTTCTAAATAATCACGATAAGCTAAAATCGAAGCTTTACAATCATTAGAGTCAATTATTTCTTGATTAGAAAAAGTGTTTTCAGAGTTTAATTCAATTTCATATGAGTTTTTTGAACTATTATAATTTGCATTTTCAACTAAATCCTTACGTAAAATATTTTCTGAATCGAGTGTGAACAAACTGCGATATAAAAGGCTATAAATAGCTCTGCCAGAATAATCAAATCGATCTAGTGGATTATAAGTGTCTCTAGTTTGTAAATATAGGTTCAATATATCTGATTCATTGGAATCAGATTGAGAAATTTTATTAATATCTAGATCTTCAGAATCATTTGTTTTTGAAGCATTCTGATGGTCAAAGTCTGTTTCATCAACATTAGTCTGACAAGCAGTTAGAAAAATAGTTACACATAGAATTATAGTAAGAAGCTTTCTTGAAATTTTTTCTCGTCTTATTATCATAGTTTTTCTTCTAAAAATATTCTTTCAATTTTTATACATTGACCCGCTCTGGCGTCGAGAGTTAGCAAAACTGCGTTTAACATTACCTGATCACTTTTTTCTAAGCGATAGGTTGACGGAAGCTGATCCAAAACGCGACGCAATGCAATCTTCTTATCCATTCCAATTACGCCATTACTAGGTCCTGTCATACCTACATCAGAAATATAACCGGTTCCATTGCCAAGGATTTTTTCATCTGCAGTCTGAACATGCGTGTGGGTACCAAGAATTGCACTAACTTTATCTTGCAAAAAATATCCCATCATCATCTTTTCGGCTGTTGATTCTGCATGAAAGTCAATAATAATATTTTTTGTTTGATATTTTTCCTTTAAGTAAGTTATTTTATTTTCGATCATTTGAAATGGATTAAGTAAGACAGGTTGCATAAATGCTTGTCCTAGCAGATTGATAACAATTATTTTGAATTGATCTTTTTCGATAAATAAATGATCATAACCTGGCCATTCTTCAGGTGAATTAATAGGACGACAAATTTGCTCATAGTGAAAAGCCTGACTTAGCCATTCACGTTGTCCCCAGGTATGATTTCCGAGTGTAATACCATCGACACCTAATTCAAGCAATTCTTCTGCTGTTTTTGCATTAATTCCTAAACCACCAGCAGAATTTTCGCCATTACAGATTACAATATCAAAATTAAATTTATTTTTTAATAAATCCCATTTTTTTGCTAAAATTTTGCGTCCAGATCGGCCAACTATATCGCCAATAAATAACACTTTCATTGTATTTTTCATTCTTTAATTTTACCATCAATCAAGGTTTTGAAAAAGCAAAAAGCCAAGTTTCAGTTTACTGAAACTTAGCTTTTATATCACTTTGCATAGTCCGTAACACGACTTTCACGAATCATCTGGACTTTAATCATACCTGGATAGGTCAATTCACTCTCAATTTGTTTGCTTATTTCATGAGCACAAAGAACCATATCTTCATCGGCAATTTCATCTGGTTTTACCATTACACGAATTTCACGGCCAGCTTGAACAGCATACGTTTTTTCGACGCCCTTATAAGAATTTGCAATTTCCTCTAATTTTTCAATTCGTTTTATATACGTCTCAACATTCTCTCTTCTGGCTCCAGGTCTAGAAGCTGAAATAGCATCAGCTGCAGCAACTAGGTAAGAAATTAGATCATTAGCTTCTTTATCACCATGATGAGCTTCAATTGAATTAATAACAACGGGATTTTCCTTGTATTTTTTAGCAATCTCTGCGCCAATTTCTACATGAGAACCCTCTAGTTCAAAATCAGTTGCTTTACCAATATCATGTAATAATCCAGCTCTTTTTGCTAAAGAAACATCTAAATCTAACTCTGCTGCCATTGCACCGGTAAGCCAGCAAACTTCAATTGAATGACGTAAAACATTTTGACCATAACTAGTTCTATATTTCATTCTACCGAGTAAACGTATTATTTCAGGATGTAAGCCCACGACACCTGTTTCAAAAACAGCTTCTTCACCAGCTTCTTTGATCGATTGATCGATATCCTTTTTTGCTTTTTCAACAGACTCTTCGATTCTTGATGGATGAATTCTCCCGTCAAAAACGAGTCTTTCTAAAGCTAATCTGGCAATTTCTCTACGTATGGGATTAAAACTCGAAATGATGACTGCTTCAGGCGTATCATCTATTATCAGGTCAACACCTGTTAAACTTTCTAAAGTTCTAATGTTTCTTCCTTCGCGACCGATTATTCTGCCTTTCATTTCTTCATTTGGTAGATCTACTACAGAAACTGTCGTCTCAGATACATAATCAGAAGCATAACGTTGGATAGAATTAACAATTATTTCTTTTGCCTCTCTATCTGCTTGTTCATGCATTTGATCCTGCATTTGACGAAGCATGATTGCTAAATCATGACGGTATTCGTCTTTTGCCTCAGTCAGAACTTGGTTTCTTGCTTCACTAACACTTAATCCGGAAATTCTTTCCATTTCCTTAACAATTTGATTTTCTTTCTCACTTAATTCGATTTCTTTGTGATCGATTTCTTTAATACGCGTTTCAAGAATTTTCTCTTTTTCTTCAAATGCTTCAACCTTTTTATCAAAATTTTCTTCTTTTTGATTTAAGCGATTGCGATCACGTTGTAATTCAGTTCTTTTTTCACGAGCTGACTTCTCTAATTCTTTTTTAGTGAGATGAACTTCTTCTTTAGTTTGCAGCAATAAACTTCTTTTCCGATTTTCGCCTTCGAGTTCTGCTGTAGCTATAATTTCTTCAGCATCTTCACTTAGCTTTTCGCGTTCTTCTGCAAGCTCTTGACTTTGCCTACTTAAACCTTTTTTATAATAAACGGCAACTATGACTGAACCAATCAATATGCCGAATAATACACCAAAAATAAAGTATAAAATGGCGATCACCTCCTATATTTAAATTTCAAGTTGCAAAATATTTATGCATGATTAATATTGTAAGAAACCATACAAAAATGTCAAATAATGTCAAATAATGATGAACTAAGATTTGAATAGCAAATATATTCAATTGGGTATATCTGTCATGTTTTGTCATGTTATGTTAAAAGAATAATTGAATTAAGTCATGGAATTTAAATATATAGTAGAAGAAAAATATAACAATTTGAAGATTAATGAGATTCTAAAATCTCGTTTTGATTTTTCAAAGTTAATGTTAAAAAGAATAAGACTCTATGGTGAATTACTCTTAAATTCTAAATCAGCTCGAATGATTGATACAGCAAAAACCCATGATAAAATCATTGTTCGCACACCAAATTATGATCCAGAAACTAGTTTTTTTAGAGTGAATCGGTTAAAAGATGTTCCTATTATTTTTGAAGATGATCATATTGTTGTTTTGAATAAACCTGCAAATTTAGTAGTTCATCCTACATACACTCATCCAGATGGAACTTTGCTAGATTTATTATCATCTAACAAACTACACGCAGCAACTAGACTGGATAGAGAAACATCTGGGATAATGGTGCTTGCAAAACATAGTCATGCCCACTATCGACTTATGAAATTCCCAATGGAAAGAATTTATATTGCGATTAACCATGGTATTTGGCAACAAAAATCTGGTGAGATATCTGCCCCGATCAAAAGAGCTGAAAACAGTATTATGATCAGAGTAGTAGATAATGGTGGAAAAACAGCTGTTACTAACTACCGTGTTTTATTTGAAAATTTTAAAGAAAATTTTTCTTTAACTGAATTCAAGTTAATCACTGGCAGGACCCATCAGATACGAGTTCATTCTTTGTTTATGGGTAAGCCAATATTAGCAGATGGTTTATATGGAATAGCAGATTATTTTCCTAATTTATCTTCAGGTAAAAATGTACCTTGTATTCAAAAAGATATTTGCCGTGTTAGTTTAAAAGTTCGTCTTCAATTCCTAGAACTTCTAAATGATTTACAGTTAGAGCTTGATACAAAGCTTGATCGACAAGCTTTACACTCAAAAAAATTAGGATTTATTCATCCAATCACTGAACAACACATGGAGTTTGAAACACCCATACCAGAAGACTTTAAGAAAATTTTAGGGTAATCCTCAATTTGAGTCAAAACTTTGCAATAATTGTTTTGCTAGTATTAAAGAATTTTCATCTTGTTCTTTTCCGGAAAGCAACCTAGCAATTTCCGTAGTCCTATCAGCTTTGTTCAGTAGTTTTAATGATGTCTTAGTTCTTTCTTTCTCTACATATTTTTCAATAAGATAATGATTGTCTGCTGCAGCAGTTACTTGAGGCATATGAGAAACACAAAGAACTTGTTTGTTTGAAGCTAAATTTCTTAGCATTTTTGCTACTTGATTTGCTGTTTTGCCACTGATGCCAGCATCTATTTCATCAAAAATCAATACTGATAATTTATCGTTTTCACCAAAAATGGACTTAATTGCTAGAAGAATGCGAGAAACTTCACCGCCTGAAGCAATTTTTCTGAGTGGCATTAATGGCTCACCGGGATTAGGCTGAATTAGAAAATCAATTTTATCACGACCATATTTGCCATAGAAACCTTTATTGTTTTTTTCTATAGGAGTTACAGAAACAGAAAAGCGAACATCTGGCATCGCAAGTTGATGAAGAGCTTGTGTTATTTCCTTAGCAAGTTTTTTCCCAGACTTCTTGCGTAAGCTATGTATATTGTTTGAAACTTTATTTAGCTCTTGCTCATTTTCAAGCAATTTTTCTTGATGTTTTTCAAACGAATTTTCGCTATCTATAAGCTCTTGTAATTCTATAGTTGCTTGTTTATGGTAATCAATTACATCTTCTATCGTGTCACCATATTTTAATTTAAGCCTACTAAACAAGTCTAGTCTTGCATTAATTTGTTCTATCTCACTTGGTGAGTCATCCAAATGTTGGAAGATATCTTGCAGTTCCTGACTAACATCATACAGTTCATAGGAAAAACTACGCAACTTAGCTTGAAGATCAGCAATATTTTTACTATGTGTTGAACTAAAATCTAATGTCTGGGTTGCTTGATTAAGATTATCTAAAACATTATATTTTTCGTTTTGAGATAAGATCTGCAAACACTCAAACAAGTCTTTCTTAATCCGTGAAACAGCAGAAAGAAGTTTATTCCTTTCCAAAAGGTCCTGTTCTTCACCAATGGTGAGCTCAGCTTCTTCTATTTCATTAATTTGATATTTTAATAGTTCAAGCCGATATTCTCGTTCTTCTGGACTAACTCCGTAAGATCTAATTTTTTCTAGTACTCTTTTTCTTTCTCTCAATAAATCTTGCCAATCATCTAATAAATTTTCAATTTCTGACCCAGAATATTTGTCTAACAATACTCTTTGTTCTTCTTGTTCAAAAAGATTTAGTTGTTCATTTTGGGCATGTAAGCCTATTAACTCTTGACTAATTTCACGTAAAAGTGAAACACTTGACAAGCGCCCATTGATTCTAACCTGACTACCACCTTCAGAATATATATCACGACTTAATATCAATCTGTTTTCTTCTACATAAGAATTAATAAGAGGAGAAAGTGATGATTGATTTTCAAATTCAAAGAGAGCTTCAACTCTTGCAAAAGTAGCTCCTTCTCTTACATATTCTTTATTTGCCCTTTTCCCTATTAAAATACCTAATGCATCAATTAACAAAGATTTCCCAGCACCAGTCTCACCAGAGATAACTGTAAAATGTTCTCCTGGTTCAAAGACTGCAGATTCAATTATGGCAAAATTTTGAATTTCTACTTTTTTGAGCATTTTCTTTTAGTCGTTAGAGTGTATATTGGAAATAGAGTGTAAAATAGATTTTAGTTGATTGGCCAATTTTTCTGACTTACAAGCAACAAAAATAGTATCGTCTCCAGCGATACAGCCTAAAACTTGTTCTAAATGCATAGAATCTAATGCAGCTGCAGCAGCTTGAGCTAGACCAGGTAAAGTTTTAATGATTACAAAAGAATTAGCTGATTCGATTGAAACAATTGCTTCAACAAAAATAGTCATTAAACGTCCAGAGGCCCCTTCACCACTTTGCGACATAGGAACATATTTTTGACCACCATGACCAGTTGCAACCTTAAGAATACCTAGTTCTTTAATATCTCTTGAAACAGTTGCTTGAGTTACTTCCATGTTGTAATCTTTCAAAGCTTCAACCAACTCTTCTTGAGTCTCAATGTTTTTGTTTTGAATAATTTGCAGTATTCTACTTTGACGCAAACTCTTAGTTGGATTCATTAGCTAATCCCCCTTAAACGTATTTTACTAGGTAAAGTTTGATAGAACCTATCCCCAAACAAATTAATTTTCTTAAACTTTCGATCAGATCCACTAATAATTACATAATACTCAGATTCTATGCTTAAAGTCTGTCTACCATCAAGTGAAATTAAAGCAGCTCCAGACTCTGGTTTTAATTGTAATTTTACATCTGAATTTCGATCTGTTATATAAGTTCTATTATGTAAGGTATGTGGTGCAACTGGTGTAATTAAAGTAACATCTACCAGTGGATGGACTATCGGACCTCCAGCAGCTAAATTATACGCTGTTGACCCTGTCGAAGTTGATACAATAATACCATCACCTGGTATTTGTTCAACAAAATTTTCATCTACAGTTAAATCTACTGTTACAATTCCTGTATTTCCCCAGCCTCTAGATAAAACAATATCATTTAAAGCATGTCCTTGTTCATATTCTTCGCCTTTAGAATTGAAGCAATGTAAGCGTAGCATCATTCTTTCTTCTATAGTAAACTCATCCTTCATCAATTTAGGTATAATTTTCGAAATCTCATTTGGTTCAATTTCTGTTAAAAAACCGACTGAACCTAGATTAATGCCAATTTGTGGCAATCCTATTGAGGTTGGATGATGTGCTGCTGAAAGAAATGTACCATCTCCACCTAAGCAAATAAGCAAATCACAATCTGTGTATGAATCAAAAAGAATATTTTCCGATCTAAATCCTTCGACCAAATCTGGTTCCATCACAGGTATGCCACCAGATTTAACAATTTCCGAGACCACCTGATTTGTTATCGTAAAGTTTGGATCTCTAGATTTGTTTGGATAAATAGCAATTTTTTTCATTCGATTAGCTTTCTATTAGATTTACTAATTTATTATATCATTATACCTGAAATTGAATAATTATTAAATTAGTATGCACGGTTAGTTAAATATTCTGTTAAGTTTTTTAAAAATTTTATGTTTAAATTATATTTTTTGAGTTCAAGGAAAATTTCTTCTATTTCTTGATATAATTTCTTTTCAAAATCCTTAGCTTCATCAATACCTAAGAGACTAACAAAAGTCAGTTTATTGTCTCTACTATCTTTACCGATACTTTTTCCTAAAGTATCTTCATTGGATAAAACATCTAATAAATCATCACGTATCTGAAATGCAAGGCCTAGCTTGTTTGCATAGTCCTCGAATAAATATTCTAGCTTTGAATTAAAATCAATATTTTGGTTATTGATTTCTGAATAATGGTAACCAGTTAGGACAGCAGCACGTATCAAACCACCTGTTTTTAATTCTTGTAATTTTTTGAGATAAGCAAGCTTATCTTCTATGGATGAATTATTTGTTAGAATAAATTCGCTCCCTTCAAGATCCATACTCTGTCCTCCTATCATACCGTTGATGCCAGCTTCATAGGAGATTCTTTTTGCAATTTTTAATGTTTTTGGATTATTAATTGCTATTTCAAAAAGATTCTCATATGCAAGATTTAGTAGTGCATCACCACCTAAAATAGCCATACCCTCACCATAAACCATATGATTGGTAGGTTTACCCCTTCTTAAGGAATCATCATCCATCGCGGGCAAGTCATCATGGATTAGTGAATAATTATGAATCATTTCGATACAAACAGCTAGATGAATCAATTCATCAGTAATTTTTAAGTTAAAACAGTTAACTACAGCAAATACTAGAACAGGTCTGATTCGTTTTCCACCGGATAAGAGGCTATATTTGAGGCTCTTTGCTGCACTAAATGGTTGAATGAAATTTTCTTCAGAAGTTATCTCCAGCAACTTATTTTCGATTAATTCTAAATGTTCTTGATAAGTAGTTTTGAAATTTTGCATAATCTTGTTCCTTAAACTTCGCTGTCAGTGATTTTTTTTATTTCTTCTTCCATTTCATTTAGATAAGCTTCAGCCCATTTGTTGAGAAAACTACCTCGTTTAAACAATTTAACTGATCGCTCCAGATCATTTTGAGTACTTTCGAGTTCATCAACAATTTTAGCTATTTCATCTAAAGCTTTTTGAAATGATTCTGGCTCTTTATCTATAATAAGTTCTTCAAGCTTGCTTTTTTCTTTTTTCATGTTTCTCCCCTAGTTTCTTTTTCTGCGTTTAGGATACGAGCTTTTGTCTTACCATCATGCCAATGGATATGGACTAAGTCATTATTGGCTAAATTTTTTATTGAAGAAATAATCTTTTTGTTTTCATCTTCTATATATGTGTACCCACGCTTTAATACAGCATATGGATCCAATGCTGTAAGCTGTTTTTTCTGATTTTCTAATTCACGACTTTTTAATCTAAGCATGTTATTCATAAAATAATTTAACTTGTGACGTAAATTATTATTTTCCTGGATTTGTGAATTTAATTGATGTTTTGTTTCGCGAACAATACGAGTAAAGTAATCATCAAGTGTTTGATGGTAGCCAACAAGCAAATTTTGGGATTGTTTTAAAATTGGTCTCTCACTATAAAATTTCCAATTGCTTTTTGCTCTTGTAATTTTATTATTTAAAATTTGCGATAATTTTGTTTGATTGTCCTTAAGCTTATCAATTAAAATTTGTTTTTCAGGCAATACTAGCTCTGCTGCTGCTGAAGGAGTTGGGGCCCTTAAATCTGCAACAAAATCCGAAATAGAAAAATCAGTTTCATGACCTACAGCAGATATTATGGGAATTTCTGAAGCAAAAATTGCATCAGCAACAATTTTTTCGTTAAAAGCCCAAAGATCCTCGATTGAGCCACCACCACGGGCTAAAATAATAACATCTACCTGATCTAGTAAATTAAATTTATTTATAGCAGCTGAAATTTCCGAAGGAGCTTTTTCACCTTGAACTGAAACAGAGATTAAATGAATTTTGAATCCGGGAAAACGTCTTCGTAAGATTTGCAACATATCTTGCAGTACGGAGCCAGATTCAGATGTTGCAATCCCAATAATTTTTGGTAATTTTGGAATTGGTTTTTTATTTTCTTTAGAGAAATAACCTTTAGCCTCTAATTCTTTTTTATACTTTTCAAAACGGATATGTAAATTTCCTACACCTTGGATTTCCATTGCATTTGCAATAAATTGAAATTTTCCTGTTTGTTCATAGATATTTACATTACCTTTTAATATTACAGCGTCACCATCTTTTGCTCGAAAATTCAAGTGATTTACCGCGCTTCTAAACATCACACAATTAAGAGATGCCTTTTGATCTTTAATCGTAAAATAATAATGACCAGATGGGTAAAGTTTACCGCCAGAAATTTCCCCGCTTACCTGAATATTGTTAAACAAAGGATTTTGTAGAAAAACTTGAGCAGCTAAAGAATTAACTTCCGAAACTGAATAAATCATTTTTGAACCTTAAACAGTTGACGATCAATGTTTCCAAGAACTGCATTTATATATGAACGTGATTCTTCACCACTATATTTTTTTGCTAAACGAACCGCTTCTGAGATTGCAACATTATTAGGAATATCCTCTTCCTTTTCCATTTCATATAAAGCTAGTCGTAATATTGTCAAATCTATTCTGGGTAATCTTTCAATACGCCATTTAACTAGGAAGGGTTCTAAGGTTTTGTCAAGGCTTTCTCTGATTTGATATACCCCGTCAACTCTTGTTAAAAAAAAGTCTAATTGATGTCTAGGAATCTCAAATTCAGCTAAAAAGAATTCCTTTTGTTGATCAATATTTTCAGCATGAATCTCTAACTGATAAAGAAACATAAATGCATATTCTCTGACTAGACTTCTTTTCACGCATGACTCCTTTATTCGTAAGAAATTGTAAGTGGTTCCAATTATAAAAAAAGCAAATTAAATAAAACTGCTAACGAAATCTTCCTGGTGGGAAAATTTTATTTAATAATTTTTCAATAGATTTTTCATCCGAAAAATAACGAACACCTATGTAATATCCAACAAGTGTTAATATGATGATGAATAAAGTTTTCCAAAAACCAAATATCACCAATAATAATGCGAAGACAAAAGCAACCAAGGCACCAGTTCTGCCGGCACCTCCCTTTTTAAAATCATCAAATAGATTAGAAAAAAAAGTTTTTTTATCTTGCATAGTTTAACCTAATCTACCCTTGCAGCAATTGTATCAACCCGGCTAACCTTGATAATAACTTCTGCAACTTGAACACCTGCATACCTCTCGATGTCCTTTTTAACTCGTTCCTGAACTTTCGCCATCATGGCAGGTAGTTCAATATTTGAAAATGCCATCACACTCAGGTGAACTGAGATTTTATCATTTTTAAATGGTGCAATATGAGCTTTTGCAGCTTTAACGCCAGCCTGAGCTGTTTGAGCTGCATTTAGGGCGATACTTTCGATAGCATCGACACCAATGTCGATGACACCAATTTGTCCTTCTGTAATTCTAGCTTTCCTTAGTCTAGCAGACAGAATATATCGCACAAGTAAGCTTAACGCCAAAATAAAGATGATAACAAATGTAACAATAAATATAATTCGACTACGTGTATTATTTGAAACTCTCACAAATAAAGTAATTACTCCATTCATTAAAGTTTCGCTTAAAAAAACAGAGACAATTGATAGTGATAGGAACGCCAAAATAAAAGATAAGATCATTTGTATAGTTCTGTAAAAACGATTCATATATTACTCCCGTTTGGTTTTCTTAGTAACTCCCATTACATGCACATGAACAAAGTTAACAATTAAACCTGTATATAATTCTACATCCTCTTTTACTTTTTCTTGAATATTCCAAGCTACCTCCGGCAATACATAGCCAAATTCACAAATAGGATAAATAGTAATTGTTACAAATTCTGCATTATCGGCACTAAACTCAACTTTTACACCTCTACCCTCATGTGAAACGCCAAGTGCTTTCTTTAAGCTTACTAGTACACCTGAATCAAGACTAACAATCCCCTCAACTTGTAAAGCAGCTTCGGCAGCATATTGGGCAACAAAGCCCTGAGACATGCTACGTTCGCCTTTGATTGAATAATCATCTTGATAATTCATAATTTCCTCAAACTAAAATAAAATAGGAATAAAATTAGCTACGCACTCTTTCTTCGTATTGGCCGTCACGTGTATCTATACGAATGACATCATTTCGATTAATAAAAAGAGGAACTCTGACTTCTGCCCCTGTTTCAACAATTGCTGATTTTGTAGCATTTGTTGCAGTGTCACCCTTTACAGCAGGTTCACATTCTGTAACTAAGAGATCAACTTTTATTGGTAGTTCAACCATTAAGATTTCACCATTGTGTGAAACTACTTGACATACCGTGCCTTCCTTTAAAAACTGAACACTATCGCCAATTATTTCAGCACGAATTGGTAACTGTTCGTAAGTATCATTATCCATAAAATAGTAAAGATCGTCATCAGAGTAGAGATACTGCATATCTCTTCTTTCTAAAATAGCCTGTTTGAGTTTTACTGATGGATTAAAACTTTCTTCCCGGATCGTACCAGTTTTTAAATTGCGATATTTTGTTCTCACAAAAGCAGCACCTTTGCCTGGTTTTACATGTTGAAATTCAATTACTTGAAATAACTCACCATCTTTTTCAAAACTCATACCATTACGAAAATCACCTGCAGTAATCATATTTCCCCTCCCATACTCGTAGAGGCTTCTGTTAACTTAATAAATAAAAAGAGATCTGAAATGCCTCTGGTACAATAGTTTCACTACAAACTGGGTACCACCCTAAGAAAGGAACAAATCAGAT
>JGI24708J26588_10000038_pt1 | contig 86173 bp, 93 predicted proteins | sample BioPla1DNA2_FD_26588 | JGI IMG/M metagenome (IMG submission 26588) | reverse complement strand
GATGGTATTTCTCTTATCCAAACAGCAGAAGGTGCATTAACAGAAACTCATGCAATGCTTCAACGTATGAGAGAACTAACAGTTCAAGCTGCTAATGATACCTATACAGGTACAGATCGTGATAAGATTGCTGAAGAATTAAATCAGCTTTCACAAGAAATCACAGAAATTACTACAAAAACAGAGTTTAATACTAAGAAATTATTAAATGGTTCTTTAGCATCAGCTTCTGTATATCTTCAAGTTGGTGCAAATGAAGGGCAAAAGATTGAATTTACCATAGGTACAATGAGTGCTGAAGCTTTAACAGTAGCATCTGCAAATATTGGATCTATTGTTGCAAACTCTACTTCAACAGGTGCGGCTATTAGTTCATTAGTTGAAACAGTAAATACAGCTATTGAAAAAGTTTCTAGCGAAAGAGCTAAACTTGGGGCGGTTCAAAATAGACTTGAACATACCATCAAGAATTTAGACGTTGCTGCAGAAAACCTTCAAGCTTCCGAATCTCGTATCCGTGATACAGATATGGCGCAAGAAATGATGAACTTTACAAGAACTAATATTCTTCAACAGGCTGCAACGGCAATGCTTGCTCAAGCAAACCAAGCACCTCAAGGAGTACTTCAATTATTAAGATAATTGATGATTTTATAGCCATTTAAAAAGGGGTTAATGATAACCCCTTTTTTTAAAAGAATTATTTAAATATTAGAGAGGGCATTTCTGATATTTAAATGATTCTTTTATTTATAGGAGGGATTTTATGTTACTTAGTATTGTTATGATGGTTAAAAACGAAGAAAAATATTTATATAAATGTCTTACTAATTTAAAACCAATATTAGAAGGTATTCCTTCTGAGCTAATTATTTTAGACACAGGCTCCACGGACAAAACTATAGAGATAGCTAAAAGCCATACAAAAAAGGTATACGAGCATCCTTGGGAAAATGATTTTGCTAAGATGAGAAATATATCTATTAGCCATGCTAAGGGTCAATGGCTATTTATATTAGATGCTGATGAAATAGTGAGCAATCCAGAAACAATTATCGAGTTTTTTAGGACTAAAAAATATAAGGAATATAGGACTTGCGTTCTAAGTATTAAGAACTTTTTAAATGAAAATGAAAGCGATTGGAACATTATACCCATGATGAGATTGTTTAAAAACACCCCTGATTTTAAATATAGTGGTGCAGTTCATGAACAGCCTTTAGTGGCAGAACCTTTCCATCATCTTGAAACGGTACTTGAACATTATGGATATGTATCATCTGATCCAGTATTGATGAAAAGAAAATTTAAAAGAAATGTAGAAATTTTAGAACAGGAATTAGAAAAGAATCCTGATAATGTTTATTACCTATTTCAAATATCTCAGTCTTATGGGATGTATAAAGATCATAAGACAGCTTTATATTATGCGGAAAGGGCATATGAATTGGCTAAAGAAAAAAAGGTTACTATGATATATATTTATATACATTTATTGCATGTTGCATTATTTAATAATAAATATAAAAAAGTCTTAGAAGTAGCAAAAAAAACTATAGAAATTAGTGACGAATATATAGATGCATATTTTTACTTAGGTAAAGCACAACAAGCTCTGCTTAAAAACAAAGAAGCAATCAAAACCTTTGAAAAGTATATTGAAATGGCCATGGATTATAAAAGTTATGCCGGTTATAAGGATATGGTTACACCTACTTTAACTATCGATTCAGTGGAAGAAGTTTATGGGGATTTATGTTTGCTTTATTCAGATATAGGAGAATATGAAAAAGTATTAGATATAAAAGATAAAATAAGTTTTGATAAGGCAGGGGTTTTGGACTCTATATATCACTCCATAATACTATCTTACATAAGACTGAATCGATGGAAAGAACTAAAAGAATATTACAATAAGATAAAGGTAGAAGGGGAGGATTTAAAAGAAAGCTTTATAAATAATATAGAACTACTTAAAGAAAATATAAGCTTAGATGAAAAGATAGCACTTGAAAAGCAATTTAGTTCTTATGAAGATAATTATGGATTATTAAGTAAAGTTAGAATTGCACTGCAGGAGGGTAATTTTAGTAGTCTAGGAAACATTAAAAAAGACATAAAAACACTGGATTTTGTAAAACTACCTCATTTTTATGGAGATATCCTATGGTACAATATCATAGAAGGAAGCCCCATAGAGGAATATTTATCTCAGGTTAGGGAAGAAAAAATATTTAATTATATACAATATATATTAAATGAAAAAAGTAAAAGGTCCTTTGATATTTTATTTAAGTATATAAAAAATCAGTATCCTATTCTTAATATCAAAACAGCCCATGTTACTAAGATTTTACTTAAGGCTTTACTATTGGATGAAAGTCTAGAGGATAATTACTACAGGGGCATTTTAGAAAGATATGTTGCTAATGGTAATCTTTTAATGAAATATACTTATCAAGAACATATACTAGAAGACGAATTAGAACAATACCTAAAAAACGATGAAGAAAGATTTCTTATGTATATGGATAAAGCCATAAGTATGAAGTTTGAAGACTTATCCAAATCCATAAGCTACCTTAAAAAAGCTCTAAGGGTTTTTCCAGTTATGAAAAAAGGAATAGAATTATATATTGATGAATATAGAAATCTAATTAATCAAAACTTAGAGTTTAACAGTTTGAAAAACAACCTTCAAATAAATATTAATCAATTACTTCAAGAAGGGAAAATTGATGAGGTAGATTCAATGATAAAAGAATATGAAGCTATAATAAAAGATGATTCTTTTATATATTCAACTAAAAGCACTATTGCTATGTTGCAAAATAGTACAGATAAAGCAAAAAGAGTCATTAAAGAAGGCTTATTAAAATACCCTAGAAATTTTGATTTATTATGTAATGGGGCCTATTTATGTGAAATAACAAAAGAAATCAGTATAGCTAATTTATTATATAAAGAAGCATATAAAGCTGCACCAAATGAAGAATATAAGAACCAAATTCAAGGGATTATTAATAAATTATACAAGGAATAAGATGATTATTAGCATATAGGGGGAATATTATACAAGCAATAATATCTGTACCCCCATTAAATATATAAATAATGAGATTTATTATAAAACCAATAATATATAGTCACTTTATTTAGTTAGAGACTATTTATTAGCAGATATTTGAAAAATATAAAGAAGATTATAGGTTCATTTCCATCTTACATGGCTCCTAGGATTGCAGCGGTTATTGAAGATATTATTGGAATAAAGTGTAATGCAGTACCAAATTATTTATCAATAACTTTAACACCGTCAAAAATTGATATAACTAGAAAGATTTTAAGTTATAGAAGGTAGGGTATATATATGAGAAGGTATTTAAAAAGAGATATACTTTCTTTGCTTTATACTATGGAGAAAGCAAGGAAAGTATTAAATAATGAGATAAAAAAGGGAAACTTTGATGTAGCCAATCATATTTTAAAAGATTGTCAAGAAGGGGTTATTGAAATAAAAGATATTGTAAGGGAAACTGAGGGAAAAGAAGTAAATACTATCCATATGATAGAAAAGTATTGCAAAATAATACATGAGCTAAATCAAGCATTTGCTATGAATATAAGCCCAAAGAACACCCTAAAGGAATTTCAAAAACAAAGCTATAGGATTATTAATAGTGTTAAATATGATATTCCAGAAGCAAAGACGGAGATAGCATTTCTTCCATATAAGTATTCGATGTGGGATAGTATGGAAAGCATATGGATGGCCGCTAAGGAGGATTCTAATTGTAATACATATGTTATACCAATCCCTTATTATGATAGAAATGCAGATGGTTCATTTGGCGAAATGCATTATGAAGGGAACGAACTTCCAGAGTATGTGCCTATAACTAACTGGAAGGAATATGATATCAAAAAAAGACATCCTGATATAATTTATTTTCATAATCCATATGATGAATTCAATCTCGTAACCAGCGTACATCCAGATTTCTATAGCAAAAAATTAAAAAATTATACGGAACTATTAGTATATAGTTCTTATTATATTTTAGGCACTGTAGGTACAGAGGAAGAATTTTTAAATAAAATCAGATTGCCTGGTATAATATATGCAGATAAGGTTATTTTGCAATCAAAAGTATTATATGACTTATATCTTAAGTACGGATTCGAATCAGAAAAATTATTATTATGTGGTTCCCCTAAAATAGATGCCTTTGTAAACTTAAAAAAAGAAAATATTGAAATACCACAGGAGTGGTTGGATAAAATCGGGGATAAAAAGGTCATAGCATTGAACTCAAGTATAAAAAACTTATTAAACAGTGACAATTATCTTGATAACTTAGAAATATTATTAGAAGAATTAACTTCAAAGGAAGGGATAGTTTTACTTTGGCGCCCCCATCCTTTGTTAAAACAAACGGTTTTATCTATGAAAAACCATTGGATAGAAAGATACGAAAATATTGAACAAAGAATAATGAGAAAAAGCAATTTTATTTTGGATAGTACCTTGGATAATAAAATCGCAACTATTATATCAGATGGAATGGTCAGTGATGTTAGCTCCTGGACAATAGAATACCTAGCTACAGGAAAACCTGTATTATACATTTATGGCAGAAAGAAAGATTTTGAAGAGTACTTTTTACCATTTGATGAACATATAGCATACTTTATAGAAGATGGAATGAACATAGATATGTTTTGCCAAAAGATTATAGAAAATAGGGATGATGAAAGGGACAAGCGTCTTAAGGAATTAGATACATTAATGGAAAATATGGATGGCACATGTGGGAAAAAAGTGCATAATCTGATAATGGAAGAAGAAATACAAAGGACTTTAGACTCCCATATCGAATAATAAATAATAGGGGGAGATTATATGAATATTGAAGCCATGTCAACTGTATTAAGTCAAGCCCAGATAAAACAAGAAGTTAGTACCACCATGCTAAAGAACGTAATGGATCAAGCAAAAATGCAAATGACATATATATTAAAAATGGCCGATGTGAGCCGTAATATTTTAGAACAGTCCCTACAACCCCATTTAGGACAAAATATTGATATAAGCATCTAAAATCCCCTTAGGGGATTTTTTTGTGCATAATATTGTAAAGGCTATTAAGAAACTATATCAAAATCCGATATTATAGATAAGTAGAGTAATGTGGATGAGGAGGAATAAAGATGATTACTAGTAATAGATTAAGATTTACAGGGATTGCTACCGGTATTGACACAGATATGGCTATACAGCAAATGATGAAGGTGGAATACACCCGAGTAGATAAAATGAAACAAGCAGTTCAGCTGCTCCAATGGAAACAAGAAGGGTTTCGGGATATAGCTAATTTGCTTAGGGGGTTTCAAGACACTTATTTTAATAACCTCAAGATGAAAGACAACTTCCGTTCGCCTACTGCTTTTTCTGCTTTTACCTCCAATGTGAAATCTGGTGGGGTAAGTAGTGAAGGTATTACTGTGGAAGCGGGAGCGGGGGCAGCAGTAGGAAGTCACTCTTTGATAGTGAAACAAGTAGCTGAGGAGGCGGTTTGGAAAGGAACGGACTCGGTTTCAGGGGGTATGAAAGGAAGGCAAATAAGTGCAGAGAACTTAAAGACCTTAACCAAAGGTAAGGAATTTAATGTGACGTATGATGGCGTTACTAAAAAAATTAGATTGGATGGCGGTAGTGGGGAAAACGGCAGCTATACCAATATCACACAATTACAAGAAGAATTGCAACAAAAATTTGATATAGCTTTTGGGATTACCAATAACGGGGAAACTACAAAAAGTAATATAGAAGTTTTAGTAAACGGTGCCGGTCTAGAATTCAAATCAAAGGGCCATGAACTTTTGATTACTAATGTATCTAATACATATGTAAGCTCCCTAGGATTTTCCAATGGCCAAACAAATGCAATAACAGGAAAAGAAATAAATATTACAGAAGAAATAACAGGAAAAATAAAAGTTAGTCTTAATGGAGAAGAAGCAAAAGAAATAGATGTTCATTTTACAAAGGACAATATAGCTGAAAGCTTAGAACAACAAATTAACAGCGCCTTTGGTGAAGGAAATATTGTAAAAGTAACTATAGGTGAGAACAATAAGCTTCAGATTATTTCCTATGATACTTCAAACGAAATCAAGTTTTCCACGGGAGATACGGATAATGTATTAGACAAATTAGGTCTAAGCAATGGTGCTACCATTAAAAGGATGGAAGGTTCAGTTAATATAAATGTAGATGATACAGGAAAAGAATTTAGCATAAATGTTGATGGCATGGATTATCTCATAGAACTTACAAAAGACTATAAAGAAGAAGATTTAGAAGTATTGGCACAGGATATAACAAGTCAGCTAAGTGAAACGGGAGTACAGGTCATAGTAGATGGGAACAAATTAAAGTTCACCAATACCAACGGCAATCAAATCAAAGTATCTAATAATACCCCGTCAGTGGTAGAAAACCTAGGCTTTAAAAATGGAGCAAAAAACACTCTGAACCTAGATGAAAAAATCGAGAATGCCTTTGGAATCGAAGGGAATGTTAAATTCGAACTCAATGGAAAGACCTTTGAATTCGGGAATGATATTACAGTAAAACAAATGATGGATGAGATTAATGGTAGTGCTATAGGGGTAAGCATTCGCTATAGTACCTTTATAGATTCATTCACCATCCAAGGAACAAAAACAGGTTCTATGAATAATATACAGTTTAATATGGATTATGCAGACACCAACACTAACACTTTATTTAGAAAAATGAATCTTATCACTGGTGAGTCAAGCGAATCGGGGTATGAAAAAATAGGTTATAGCGAGGCAAAGGATGCTATATTTAATATAGACGGGGTTGATGCCAATAGGACGGAGAATACCTTTAATATAGATGGGATAAAATACACCATTAATCTAGATCCTAAAAAAGTAGATCCTAGTCAAACCTTTGATATTAAAATTGGAACCGATCCGGATCAACTAGTAGAAAAAATCATAGGATTTGTAGATAAATATAATGAAATAGTAGATACAATCAATGGCAAATATAGTGAAAAAAGAGCAAGGTCCGGCAAATATGAATATTACGAACCCCTAACTGAAGAACAAAGAAAAGAAATGTCCGAAGCAGATATTAAGCTTTGGGAAGAAAAAGCAAAACAAGGGGTATTAAGAGGCGAAGATATCCTAAGTAATATTGCATCTTCTATGAGAAGGGTATTGTATGAAAAGGTAGAAGGGCTAGATATTGGCTTATACGATATAGGAATTACGACTTCTAATATATGGCAGGAAAATGGTAAACTAGTTATTAATGAAGAAAAATTAAAAAAGGCAATCCAAGATATGCCTGATAAGATAACTCAGTTATTCACAAAAGAATCCACGGTAGAATATACAGATACTAAGAATCGTAATCAAAGAATGAAGGAACAGGGTCTAGCTCATAGGCTGTACGATATTTTACAAGATAATATTCGCACCAGTTCCATCAGCGGCTCAAAAGGACTGCTTATAGAAAAAGCAGGTCAAATAGGCACAACCACCGAATATGACAATACCGTATATAATCAGATAAAGGCACAAAACGAAAAGATAGATGAACTATTAGATAGACTGATGCAAAAGGAAGAAAGATATTATGCAATGTTTGCTAGATTAGAAGCAGCTATGCAAAAAGCCAATGCCCAAAGCCAGTGGTTGACGCAGCAATTAGGCGGCATGGGTGGTATGTAATATGGAAAAAGCAGAGATACTAAAGCATATAGCTGATCTTTTACAAAAAAAATTGTCACTCCTGCATTTTATACATGCTATTAGTAAGGAGCAAATTGGTTATGATGCGGAAGAACAAATGGACGATATAGATAGGGCTATTGAAAAAAAACAAGGATTTATAGATAAGATAGAGGGCATCGATAGTAAAATAAAAGACTATAGCCAAGCATTAAAAATAAAAGGGTATATTGATTCCATAGAAGAGCTAGAAGATAAAGATAGACTAGGTGTTATCAAAAAGCTTAATCAAGACGTCTTAAGGCAATTAGAAAAAATTCAACAATTAGATAAAGTAAATAATGACAAATTAAAAGCTTCCTTGTCAGAAGTTAAAAACAACATAAGAAAAATGCAAGAAAGGAAAAAGGCCGATAAAACCTATCAATATCAAATTCCCAGTATAGATGGAGCATTTTTTGATAAAAAAAATTAAAAATATTACAAAGACTATTTAGGGATTCTATAGGAAATTCGATATTTTATATAGAAAGAAATGCACAAAGGGTTTAAATCTTTCCATTAAAGAAAATACAGGAAAACACAAGGAGGTGAATTCCGTGAAATTAGAGATGATAGATCGGGCAAATTTTGATGTGTCAATTAAAAATACTAGTCAAAGTACAGAAAAGAAAGATTTTGGACTTGAGCAGAATATAGAAAAAGAGTTTAAGACCAGTGTAGCAAAGTACATCGAAGAAAACCCGGGATACCGACCTAATATAGGGGAAGATGCTTTAATCAAAGCTATAGAGTCAGCCAATAAAAAGCTTCAGGGAGCTAATCGTGAGTTCCAGTTTTCTATCCATGAAGGAACCAAACAGATTATGGTAAAAGTAATGAATGCAGAAACAAAAGAATTAATAAGGGAAATTCCCCCTGAAAAGGTGCTGGATATGGTGGCGAAAATGTGGGAATTAGTAGGTTTAGTTGTAGATGAGAAGATATAGTAATAAAAGTAGCTCCCATATAAATATATGGGAGTTATTTATATTTTACCAAAATACATAATGGTGAATTCTATGGTATTATATAAGAAAATGTTATATAATTGATGTAATTATGAGATAGGGGGGTATAACTTGAACAACAATCCATATCAGCGATATAAAAACAACTCTATTTTAACAGCATCCAAACCAGAGTTAACCTTGATGTTGTATGATGGGGCATTAAAGTTTTGTAATATAGCCATTAAAGCAATAGAAGAAAAAAACATACAAGGGGCACATAACGCGATAATCAGAGTGCAAGACATTATCCAAGAATTTCAAACAACTCTGAATAGGGAGTATGAGATTTCAGAGACTTTTGATTTTATGTATGATTATATAATAAGAAGGCTAATAGAAGCCAATGCAACTAAAAATAAAGAAATACTCGAAGAAGTAAAAGGACTAATAAAGGAATTTAGGGATGCATGGAAAGAGGCAATGAAAGCCGCTAAAACCAAACCTGTAGACAATGAAGAAAAAGTAAGTGAATAGTATGGAGGAAGTATTTATACTATCAAAGATACTATTAGAAATCATGGAAAAGAAAATAAACTACCTAGAAAAAATCAATAATATAACAGAGAACCAATCTTCGGTTATACAATCAGAATCCATTGACTTTGAAATTTTTGGAGCCCTTTCTGAGCAAAAATTAGAATTAACCGAAAAAGTAAACGAATTAGATATCCAATTTGAAAATATTTATGCCAATATAAGGCCACAGATTGAAAATAACATGCAACAAATAAAGGAAATCTATAAAGAACTTCAGATAAATATTAGAATAGTGGCTGATTATATTATAAAGATTGAGATAAATGAAGAAAACAATAGGCAACACCTACAAGCATACTTTAGTAGGACTAGAAAAGAACTTAACATATTGAGCAAAGGAAAAACTCAAATACTAAAATCTTACAAGGATAACAATATGTTTTCAAAGAGGGAAAGTTAAAATTTATCAGTGCCTTGACTTATTCGCTATTTCATGCTATATTATTTTAGTGGCGAAAGGTCTTTTTTTTTATGCCCAAAATTATTGGAATTTATCTAGTAGTAAGTGGAGGTGGAAGTTGTGAGAGTTAAAATCACTTTGGCGTGTACGGATTGCAAACAAAGAAACTACAACACAACAAAAAACAAAGCAAACCATCCCGATAGGGTGGAAACTAAAAAGTATTGTAAGTTTTGCAAGACTCATACTGTACACAAAGAAACAAAGTAGTAAATACCAAAAGTCCTTACAAGGGAAGTGAGATGATGAAAGAACTTTTTCACCAATTCAGGGGAGAATTCAAGAAAATTGTTTGGCCTAGCCAAAAGGAACTATTCAAACAAACCTTAACGGTTATAGTTACTTCTATATTGGTAGCCGGCATAGTTTTTGTTATTGACATTATCTACAGTAACGGTTTCGACTTTATCACGAAAATTTTTTGATAAAAGGATGATTGTATGTCTGACGATGCAAGATGGTATGTGGTCCATACCTATTCCGGATATGAGAATAAAGTAAAGGCTAATATTGAAAAAGTAATCGAAAACAGAAACATGCACGAACTGATTGAAGAAGTTGTTGTTCCACTTCATGATGCGGTTGAAATCAAGAATGGAAAGAAAAAGACAGTTCAGCGCAAGGTGTTTCCAGGATATGTATTAATTAAAATGCATATGACGGATGATACTTGGTATGTCGTAAGAAATACTAGAGGAGTAACCGGATTCGTAGGACCGGGTTCAAAACCTGTCCCTCTTTCAGAAGATGAAATCAGAGGAATGGGCATTGAACTTCCACAAGCAAAAATCGATATAGAAGCCGGAGATGCTGTAAAAGTCATAACAGGGCCATTTGAAAATTCAGTGGGTCTAATTAAAGAAATTCATGCTAGTAAAAGAACGGCAATCGTGAAATTATCTATGTTTGGACGGGAAACTCCAGTTGAATTGGATTTTGCTCAGATTCAAAAAATGTAACAAAGGTAAAAGGCATGACCAGTGGGAGGGAAGTTCCCGCGAATACCACATTATTAGGAGGTGCGCTTAAATGGCGAAGAAAGTTACTGGAATGATTAAATTGCAGATTCCTGCAGGAAAGGCAACACCGGCACCACCGGTTGGACCTGCTTTAGGTCAACATGGTGTAAATATTATGGGATTTTGTAAAGAGTTCAATGAAAGAACAGCACAACAAGCAGGACTTGTTATTCCTGTTGTTATAACTGTTTATCAAGATAGAAGCTTTACATTTATCACAAAGACTCCACCGGCAGCAGTATTACTTAAAAAAGCATGTAAAATTGACTCTGGTTCTGGAGTGCCTAACAAAGATAAAGTTGCAACAATTTCTAAAGAAGAAGTTAGAAAGATTGCTGAACTTAAAATGTCCGATCTTAATGCTGCAACTGTAGAAGCTGCTATTAGTATGGTTTCTGGAACAGCAAGAAGCATGGGAATAGTTGTACAAGACTAATTAAAGAGTATGGTTTAAAGTGGGAGGGTATTTGTCCCCGATAATACCACAAGGAGGTAATGAAATGAAAAGAGGTAAAAAATATATAGAAGCTGCAAAATTAGTAGATCGTACTACTCTTTACAATCCGCAAGAAGCTATGGATTTGATTCAAAAAACAAGTGTAGCAAAATTTGACGAAACAGTAGAAGCACATATTAGATTGGGCGTTGACTCAAGACACGCAGACCAACAGGTTCGTGGTGCAGTTGTTCTTCCCCATGGAACTGGTAAAAAAGTGAGAGTTCTTGTATTTGCGAAGGGTGACAAGGTAAAAGAAGCAGAAGATGCAGGGGCAGATTTTGTTGGGGGAGAAGAACTTATCCCTAAAATCCAAAATGATGGATGGTTAGATTTTGATGTTGTAGTAGCAACACCGGATATGATGGCTGTTGTTGGACGTCTTGGACGGGTTTTAGGGCCAAAGGGTTTAATGCCGAACCCTAAAGCAGGAACAGTTACCCCTGACGTTGCAAAAGCAATTCAAGATATAAAAGCCGGTAAAATCGAATACCGTTTAGATAAAACCAATATTATTCATGTACCTATTGGTAAGGTATCTTTTGGTACACAAAAATTACTCGATAACTTCCAAACACTTATGAATGCAGTTATAAAAGCAAAACCAGCGGCTGCAAAAGGACAATATCTAAGGAGTATTTCCATATCTTCCACTATGGGTCCGGGAATTAAAATTAGTTCTTCAAAACTAGGAGAATAATTTCAATTGAATTTCTGACAATAAATACTTCGTTAAAAGAAATATTGACAAGCCGACTAATAACAGATATAATGTTTTTTGTTGGATAAATTAATACTTTGTAACCGCAGACAGTAGGTGCCTTAGGCATAACGATTATCTACCTACCGAGGTATTTATATTTTTAATGAGTATAACCTCTTTGTCTGTGGGCAAAGAGGTTTTTATTATCTCCAAGGAGGTGGAAGTAAATGGCTAAAGTAGAACAAAAACAAGTTATAGTGAACGAAATCAAAGAAAAATTAAATGGTGCTGCATCTGCTGTATTAGTAGACTATAGAGGTCTTACTGTAGAGCAGGATACAGAACTTAGAAAGAAACTTCGTGATGCAGAAGTAGAATACAAAGTTTACAAAAACACAATGATGAACTTTGCAATCAAAGATACGGATTTTGAACCACTTAAAGATTACCTAGAAGGTCCAAGNGCTATAGCATTCAGCTATAATGATCCAACCAGTGGTCCAAGAATACTAGAAGGGATTGCTTCAAAGTACAAGGCTTTGGAATTCAAGGCTGGAGTTGTTGAAGGTAAATTCTACGATGCAACGGCAATCGTAAAAGTGGCTAAAATACCACCAAAAGAAGAACTTCTTTCAAAATTACTTGGAAGTTTCAATTCTCCAATTGCATCCTTTGCTCGTGTAGTTAAGGCAATTGCTGAGAAACAGTCAGAAACGGCAGAAGCTGCTACTGAATAACTAAAAAAAATTATAAAATATAAAAATATTCGGAGGTGTCCTAAATGGCAAAATTAGCAATTCAAGATATTATCGATGCTATCAAAGAACTTACTGTTTTAGAATTAAATGAATTAGTAGAAAAATGTGAAGAAGAATTTGGAGTATCCGCTGCTGCTGGGGTTATGGTAGCTGCAGGTGGCGCTGCAGGCGGTGCCGCTGGTGGAGAAGAAAAATCAGATTTCGATGTAGAATTAACTGAAGCCGGAGCACAAAAAATCAAGGTTATCAAAGTTGTAAGAGAAATAACTGGACTTGGATTAAAAGAAGCTAAAGATCTTGTAGAAGGTGCTCCAAAAGTAGTTAAGGAAGCTCTTCCAAAAGAAGAAGCAGAGGAACTAAAAGTAAAGCTAGAAGAAGTTGGTGCAAAAGTAACATTAAAATAAAAAAATCTCCATTAGGAGATTTTTTTTTACAATATAAAAAGACCTTGACAGGTCTAATTAAGTGTGCTAAGATTTTAAAATGCGTCAATGTGTATATATACAGACTTTTTATCTACTCTATTATAACATATTCACACAGAAATGACAATATACATTAAGGATTTTATTATATTCTACCATATTATGATTACAAAATGCAAATTTTGCATTTGTGAGTATAAAAATTTCAAGGGGTGAGAGTACAACATGGAAGAAAATAGAATTCATCCCGTGCCAGTCGGGAAAGGAGTTCGTATGAGCTATGCCAGAATGGATGAAGTTCTGGAGATGCCAAATTTAATTGAAGTGCAGAAAAACTCTTACAAGTGGTTCTTAAATGAAGGCTTGAAAGAAGTTTTTCAAGATATCTCCCCTATCACTGATTATAGTGGTAATCTGGTATTAGAATTTGTTGACTTTTCTTTGGATAGTGAGCCTAAATATACCATTGAGAAGTGCAAAGAAAGGGATGCTACATATGCTACAGCCCTAAAAGTAAAGGTTCGTCTGCATAATAAAGAAACCGAAGAAATCAAGGAACAGGAGATTTTTATGGGGGATTTCCCCATTATGACAGATAATGGAACCTTTATCATTAATGGTGCAGAAAGGGTTATAGTAAGTCAACTCGTACGTTCCCCAGGGATTTATTATGATATTGACTACGACAAGGTAGGAAAACAATTATTCTCTGCAACAGTAATCCCAAATCGTGGAGCTTGGCTAGAATACGAAACCGACTCCAATGATATTTTTTATGTACGTGTAGATCGTACAAGAAAAGTACCTGTTACGGTATTGATTCGTGCTTTAGGAATTGGCACTGATGAAAAAATAAAAGAACTGTTTGGCGAGGATGCTAAGATATTAGCTAGTATCGAAAAGGATAGCACCAAATCTCATGAAGAGGGCTTAATAGAAATTTATAAAAGAATTCGTCCAGGAGAGCCTCCTACTGTAGAAAGTGCAAAGTCCCTTCTAAATAATATGTTCTTTGACCCAAAACGCTATGATTTAGCGAAAGTTGGGCGATATAAGTTTAATAAAAAATTAGCTTTTAGAAATAGAGTTAGAAATCTTGAATTGGCAAATACGGTAATAGATGAAAATACCGGAGAAATAATAGCGGAAGCAGGAGCAAGGATTACACCCGAATTGGCTGATGCCATACAAGATACAGGGGTAAAGTCCATAACTGTAAAAGTAATGGGTTATGATAAGGCTGTAACCATTCTCAGTAACTTAGTAGTAAACATTGAAAATTACATCAATGTAAATGCAGCCGAGGAGTTTGGCATAAGAGAAAATGTATACTATCCGGTATTAAAAGAGCTAATAGAACAATATGATGAAGAAGAAGATTTAAAAGAAGCAATAAAAGAAAATATCCAAAGATTAATTCCAAAACATATTACTCTTGAAGATATTATGGCATCCATTAACTATAATATTCACCTAGAATACGGAATAGGCAATAAAGACGATATTGATCACCTTGGCAATAGAAGAATCCGTGCCGTAGGAGAATTGTTCCAAAACCAATTTCGAATTGGTTTATCTAGAATGGAAAGAGTAATAAGGGAACGGATGACCATCCAAGATATGGAAGTAGTAACCCCACAAGCGCTAATTAATATTAGGCCTGTTTCTGCTGCTATAAAAGAGTTCTTTGGAAGTTCTCAATTATCACAGTTTATGGATCAGACTAATCCACTAGCTGAGTTGACCCATAAGAGAAGATTATCAGCTCTAGGTCCTGGGGGTCTTTCAAGGGAAAGAGCGGGGTTCGAAGTTCGTGACGTACATTATTCCCACTATGGAAGAATGTGTCCTATCGAAACACCGGAAGGTCCGAACATTGGGCTTATTAACTCTTTAGCGACTTATGCGAGAATTAATGAATATGGCTTTATAGAGGCACCTTATAGGGTTGTGGATTACTCAACAGGAAAGCCTATCGTTACAGATGAGGTAATATATGTAACTGCCGATGAGGAAGAAAATTATACAGTGGCCCAGGCTAACCAGCCTCTCGATGAAAAGGGAGCATTTATAAATAAAAAGGTAACCGGTAGGCATAGGAAAGAAATAATCGAGGTGGATGCAAATCATATTGACTTAATGGATGTATCTCCAAAACAATTGGTTTCTGTAGCAACCGCCATGATTCCTTTCCTAGAAAATGATGATGCTAATCGTGCTCTTATGGGTTCGAATATGCAGAGGCAGGCAGTGCCTCTTTTGGTAACTGAATCCCCTGTTATTGGGACAGGTATGGAATATAAAGCAGCAAGGGATTCGGGAGTTGTTGTCATAGCTAAAAAGGCTGGTATAGTAGAAAGAGTTTCGGCTACAGAAATTGTAATCAAAACCGATGAAAAAGAATATCATACCTATAAACTCCTAAAATTCCTGAGGAGCAATCAAGGAACCTGTATTAACCAAAAAGCAATCGTTAATAAGGGAGAGAGGGTGGAAGAAGGCCAAGTAATAGCAGATGGACCTTCCACTGAAGAGGGAGAAATAGCATTAGGTAAAAATGTATTAGTGGGTTTTATGACCTGGGAAGGTTATAACTATGAGGATGCTGTTTTACTTAGTGAAAAGCTAGTGCAGGAAGATGTGTATACATCTATCCATATAGAGGAATATGAAGCAGAATCAAGGGATACGAAGTTAGGTCCAGAAGAAATTACAAGAGATATCCCAAACGTAGGGGAAGAAGCCCTAAAAGATTTAGATGAACGAGGAATTATAAGGATAGGTGCAGAAGTACGTTCAGGGGATATATTAGTTGGTAAAGTAACACCGAAGGGTGAAACAGAACTAACAGCAGAAGAAAGGCTACTTAGGGCAATATTCGGAGAAAAGGCAAGGGAAGTGAGAGATACATCCCTTCGTGTTCCTCATGGAGAGTCCGGTATCATCGTCGATGTAAAGGTATTTACAAGGGAAAATGGAGATGAATTATCTCCAGGGGTTAATCAATTAGTCCGTTGTTACATCGCGCAAAAAAGAAAGATTTCTGTGGGAGATAAAATGGCAGGTCGTCATGGGAACAAAGGGGTAATCTCAAGAATTCTTCCAGTGGAAGATATGCCATTTTTGCCCAATGGCCGCCCATTAGATATCGTTCTTAACCCTCTAGGTGTTCCGTCACGTATGAATATCGGGCAGGTTTTAGAGGTTCACTTAGGTTTAGCAGCTAAGGCTCTAGGATGGAAAATTGCCACCCCTGTCTTTGACGGAGCTAATGAAATAGATATCATGGATACCTTAGATCTTGCCCATGATTATGTTAATATAAAATGGGAAGAATTTGTAGAAAAGTGGAAAGAGAAAATTCATCCCGAGATATTTGAATATCTAGAAAAGGGCAAAGACCATAGGAACGAGTGGAAGGGGGTACCTATTCCACGGAATGGTAAGATTGCCCTAAGGGATGGAAGAACAGGTGAATACTTTGATAATAAGGTTACAGTAGGATATATGCACTATCTTAAATTAGCCCATTTGGTTGATGATAAAATCCATGCTCGTTCTACTGGACCCTATGCAACTATTACACAACAACCTCTTGGAGGTAAGGCACAATTTGGAGGACAACGTTTTGGAGAGATGGAAGTATGGGCTCTAGAGGCCTATGGGGCAGCATATACCCTACAAGAAATTCTAACCATTAAATCTGATGACGTTGTAGGCCGTGTAAAAACCTATGAGGCAATTGTTAAGGGTGAGAACATTCCAGAGCCGGGAGTACCCGAATCTTTCAAGGTTCTTCTTAAGGAATTACAATCCCTTTCTTTAGACGTTAAGGTGCTTATGGAAGATGAAACAGAAGTAGAAATAAAAGAATCAATAGATGATATTGATGAACTTAATGTGAATATAGAAGGTACAGAAGACGGACAAGATTATAGGGCAGGTTATGGTAATACAAAAGGTGATATTGAAGAAGGAGAAGAAGAGGATGTCGATGATGATTTAGAGGAAAGTTTCTTCGAGACATCAGAAGAAGATGAGTCCATGGATGATGATGATGTCTTTAGTCTTCTCAAAAAAGATGATGGTGATTTCGAAACGGAATAGGAAAGGAGAGTAATCCCATGCCTATAGTAAATATGGAACAATCCGTTTTATTTGATGCAATGAAAATATCTCTAGCTTCTCCGGATAAAATAAGAGAATGGTCCAGGGGAGAGGTTAAAAAACCCGAAACAATCAACTATCGTACTTTAAAGCCTGAAAGAGACGGATTGTTTTGTGAGAGGATTTTTGGGCCCAGTAAGGACTGGGAATGTCATTGCGGAAAATATAAACGCATCCGATATAAAGGTGTTGTTTGTGATCGTTGTGGGGTTGAAGTAACAAAATCAAAGGTTAGACGGGAGAGAATGGGTCATATAGAGTTAGCAGCACCTGTTTCTCACATTTGGTATTTTAAAGGAATACCAAGCCGCATGGGTCTTATCTTAGATATGTCCCCGAGGGCCTTGGAAAAGGTACTGTATTTTGCATCTTATATTGTGTTGGATGCAGGAGATACCAGTCTGCAATATAAGCAACTTCTGACAGAAAAAGAGTATAGAGATACCATTGAAAAGTATGGAAGCACCTTCCGTGCCGGGATGGGTGCAGAAGCTGTTAAAGAATTATTAATGAATATAAATCTTGAAAAAGAATCCAAAGAACTAAAAAAAGCCCTCAAGGAAACAACAGGACAAAAAAGAGTTCGTATCATAAAAAGATTAGAGGTCATAGAAGCCTTTAGAGTTTCTAAAAATAGACCGGAGTGGATGATTCTTGATGTTATTCCGGTACTACCACCAGATCTTCGCCCCATGATTCAGCTAGATGGGGGTCGATTTGCTACTTCTGACCTAAATGATTTATACAGAAGGGTTATCAATAGAAATAACCGCCTAAAAAGATTATTAGACCTTGGTGCACCAAATATCATTGTTCGTAATGAGAAAAGAATGCTCCAAGAGGCAGTAGACGCTTTGATTGATAATGGTCGAAGGGGTCGTCCAGTTACTGGGCCGGGGAATAGAGCCTTAAAATCCCTATCTGATATGCTAAAGGGTAAACAAGGACGTTTCCGTCAAAACTTACTAGGTAAGCGAGTTGACTATTCAGGCCGTTCGGTTATTGTTGTAGGCCCTAGCTTAAAGATATATCAATGTGGACTTCCAAAAGAGATGGCAATAGAACTTTTTAAACCCTTTGTAATGAAAAAACTTGTAGAAGATGGTTTAGCCCATAACATAAAATCTGCAAAACGGATGGTTGAAAGACTTCAATCTGAAGTATGGGATGTGCTAGAAGAAGTGATCAGGGAGCATCCTGTAATGCTTAACCGTGCCCCCACACTCCATAGGCTTGGAATCCAAGCATTTGAGCCTGTATTAGTAGAGGGCCGTGCAATTAAGTTGCATCCATTAGTATGTACAGCCTACAATGCCGACTTTGATGGTGACCAGATGGCGGTTCACGTACCACTTTCTGTAGAGGCTCAGGCAGAGTGCAGATTTCTCCTACTCTCTCCCAATAACCTATTAAAACCTTCTGATGGAGCACCGGTTGCAGTTCCTTCCCAAGATATGGTATTAGGGACCTATTATTTAACTCTTGATAAGGAAGGTGAAAAGGGAGAAGGTAGTGTTTTCAAAGATGAAAGGGAAGCAATATTAGCTTACGAAAACAAAAGCATTACTCTTCATGCAAGGATAAAAGTTCGAAGAACTTTAGAAATAGATGGGCAAAGACAATCAGATATTGTTGAAACAACTGTAGGGCGTATTATGTTTAACGAGGCAATTCCACAGGATATTGGATTTGTTGATAGAAATGACCCTAATAATAGGTTCAAATTCGAGGTGGATTTCCTAGTGGATAAGAGATCCCTAGGTAAAGTCATTAATCGTTGTATTAATAAGCATGGAGCTACAAGAACTGCCATTGTTTTAGATAAAGTAAAGCAATTAGGTTTTAAATTCTCTACTATTGGGGCTATTACGGTATCCGTATCCGATATGGAAATTCCGGAACAAAAGAAGGATTTACTCCAAGAAGCAGAACAAACTGTAGATCATGTTACCAAATTATTTAGAAGAGGATTAATGACCAACGAGGAAAGATACTTGAAAGTTATTGCCGCATGGAATAAGGCTAATGATAAAATAACAGAAGCTCTTCTTGATAATTTAGGAAAACATAATAATATATTTATGATGGCTCATTCAGGAGCCCGAGGCTCTACTAACCAGATTAAACAATTAGCTGGTATGAGGGGTCTTATGGTTAGCGCATCCGGCAGGACTATAGAATTGCCTATTAAGGCAAATTTCCGAGAAGGATTAACGGTACTTGAGTATTTTATCTCCGCTAATGGAGCAAGGAAAGGTCTTGCGGATACCGCCCTTCGTACAGCAGACTCAGGATATCTTACAAGGCGATTAGTCGACGTTTCACAAGATTTGATTATCCGTGAAATAGATTGTGCTAAAGAAGATGGAGAAATCCCGGGTATGTGGGTTAAGGCTTTTAAAGATGGAAATGAAATTATTGAATCTTTGCAGGATAGGATACGAGGTAGATGGGCAGTAGAAGATATCATTAATCCTGAAACCAAAGAGATAATTGTAAAGGCTGATACAATGATTTCTCCAGATCAAGCAGAAACCATTGAAAGATTAGGAATTAGAAAAGCCCATATAAGGACAGTATTAACCTGTCGCTCTAGAATAGGTGTTTGTTCGAAATGTTACGGAGCTAATATGGCATCGGGACTTAAAGTTAGAGTAGGAGAATCCGTAGGAATCATAGCAGCACAATCTATCGGAGAACCCGGTACACAGCTTACCATGCGTACATTCCATACAGGGGGAATAGCAGGAGATGATATTACCCAAGGTCTTCCTAGGGTAGAAGAGCTATTTGAAGCAAGAAAGCCAAAAGGGCTTGCTATTATTGCAGAGTTTGGTGGAACCATAAAGATTAATGATACAAAGAAAAAAAGAGAAGTGGTTGTTACCGATGATGAAAATGGAGAATCAAAATCGTATCTTATTCCCTATGGTTCAAGGGTAAAGGTATATGAAGGTGACACGGTAGAAGCAGGAGACGAATTAACAGAAGGTAGTGTTAACCCCCATGATATTCTTAAGATTAAGGGATTAAGGGGAGTACAAGACTACATGCTTCAGGAGGTTCAAAGGGTGTATCGTCTTCAAGGGGTTGATATTAACGATAAGCATATAGAAGTGATTGTTCGTCAAATGCTTAAAAAGGTCAAGATAGAGGAAAATGGAGATACGGATTTCCTCCCTGGAAGTTTAGTTGACAGATTAGAATACGAAGAAACTAATAAGAAAATGGTAAATGAAGGACTTAATGAAGCTGATGGCAAGCAAGTGCTCCTTGGTATTACCAAAGCTTCCTTAGCAACGGATTCCTTCCTATCGGCTGCATCCTTCCAAGAAACAACTAGAGTCCTTACAGAAGCAGCTATAAAAGGTAAGATGGATCCACTTATTGGACTTAAAGAGAATGTAATAATAGGTAAGCTTATCCCAGCAGGAACAGGGATGCAAAGATATAGGAAAATTGGGGTTGTAGAAGCAGAATAAAAACTTTTTGGGCACCTAGGGGTGCCCAAAAAAGTTGAGAAATTTAACATTGCCTTGACAATTTTGTCTCTAGGTGATAAAATTCATCAGTGTGTGTTTTAAGGATTTCACACGCATAAAAATGAACCTAAGAGGGGGATTTATGTGCACAGATTAAAAACACAACACAAAGTTGTAGGAGCAAAACAGGCAACTAAAGTGATAGAAAGAAACGAAGCGGAGGTTGTCTATATTGCTAAAGATGCAGACGAGCGTGTAGTACGCAGAGTTCTGGAGCTTGCGAAAGAGCAGGCGGTACCGATTGTCATGGTAGAGACCATGAGGCAACTGGGAGAAGCATGCAATGTAGAAGTCAAAACTGCAACAGCAGTAATAATCAAGTGAGTAAGGAGGTGTAATGCATGCCCACATTTAATCAATTAGTCCGTAAAGGAAGAAAAACAATTGAAAAGAAATCAACAGCACCAGCTCTTCAAAAGGGATTTAACTCCATAAGAAAAAAATCAACAGATATTTCTGCACCACAGAAAAGAGGAGTTTGTACGGCTGTTAAAACTGCAACCCCTAAGAAACCAAACTCAGCTCTTCGTAAGATTGCGAGGGTTCGTCTTACTAATGGAATAGAAGTAACTGCATATATTCCAGGGGAAGGACACAACCTTCAAGAGCACAGTGTTGTTCTTATAAGGGGAGGAAGAATAAAAGACCTTCCAGGTACCAGATACCATATTGTTCGTGGTACCTTAGATACAGCTGGGGTTGCAAACAGAAAACAAGCCCGTTCTAAATATGGTGTTAAAAGACCAAAAAAATAAGCTAAAACATTGGGTGCCCAGACGGATACACATATAACTCTGCGTCAAGCGGTATAATATAGATGTAGCGGATGGAGCACGTAACACACTTTCGTGTGAGTACCGATGATATAATTTAAGATTGTTAAGGAGGGAAGAATCGTGCCACGTAAAGGACATATTGCAAAAAGAGAGGTATTACCCGATCCTTTATACAACAGTAAGCTTGTTACAAAGCTAATTAACAATATCATGTTGGATGGGAAAAGGGGTATTGCACAAAAAATAGTATACAATGCATTTGAAACAGTTGCTGATAAATCAAGCAAAGAGGCGTTAGATGCCTTTGAGGAAGCAATGAATAACATTATGCCTGTACTAGAAGTAAAAGCTCGCCGTGTAGGAGGAGCAACTTATCAGGTTCCAATGGAAGTAAGAGTTGATAGAAGACAAACATTGGGCCTACGTTGGCTAGTAACTTATGCTAGACAACGAGGAGAAAAAACGATGACAGAACGTCTTGCAGCAGAAATTTTAGATGCAATCAACAATTCTGGTGGAGCTGTTAAGAAAAAAGAAGATACCCACAAAATGGCAGAAGCTAACAAAGCTTTTGCACATTACAGATGGTAATAACGTACCAAATATACCATCATTATTTATAAGGATATATCCTAGAACAGCGTTAAAGATTATTCTATCAATCTGAACATAGGTGAAGGATTTTAAACTTTAGGTTCTTCCCTATGCTCGGAATGACAAAATGGAATAAGGATAAAACTCTGATGTTTTCCTAATAACTTTGGATATATTCTATGGAATATGCATAAAAATAAAAAAAACCGTAGAAACTAGTAAGTAGAGTAAATAGATTAGTTGATATTACCAAAGGAGGAGTAACTTTGGCAGAAAGAGAATTTCCCCTTGAGAGGACCAGGAATATTGGTATCATGGCCCACATAGATGCGGGGAAAACGACACTATCAGAACGTATATTATATTATACCGGTCGTACACATAAGATTGGAGAAACCCATGAGGGTTCTGCAACTATGGACTGGATGGAACAAGAACAAGAAAGAGGAATTACAATTACCTCAGCGGCAACAACTTGCCAATGGGAAAATCACCGCATTAACCTTATTGATACACCAGGTCACGTTGACTTTACAGTTGAAGTGGAACGTTCTCTTCGTGTATTAGACAGTGCTGTTGGAGTTTTCTGTGCAAAAGGTGGAGTTGAGCCTCAATCTGAAACAGTATGGCGTCAAGCTGATAAATATCAGGTACCCCGTATGGCTTTTGTGAACAAAATGGATATTATGGGAGCCGACTTTTTTAATGCGGTATCTATGATGAAAGAAAGACTTAATGCTAACGCTGTGCCAATTCAACTACCAATAGGTAAAGAAGAGAATTTCGTAGGAATTATCGATTTAATGAAAATGAAGGCTTTCATTTATAAAGATAATTTGGGGAATGATATGTCCGAAGAAGAAATCCCAGGAGATATGAAAGAACTAGCGGAAGAATATAGGATGGCAATGGTAGAGGCAATAGCAGAAACCGATGAGGAACTGATGATGGCATATCTTGAAGGAGAAGAACTTTCTGAGGAACAGCTAAAAACTGCTCTTAGAAAGGCAGTTATCAGTGTACAAATCATTCCTGTATTATGTGGTACTGCATACAGAAACAAGGGAGTTCAAAGATTATTAGATGCTGTTATTAGTTATCTTCCATCACCAATCGATATACCTCCTATAAAAGGAGTTATTCCGGGTAAAGATGAAGAAGAGGAAGTAGAAAGACATTCTTCTGATGAAGAACCTTTCTCAGCGCTAGCATTTAAAATCATGAGTGACCCTTATGTTGGAAAGCTTGCTTTCTTTAGAGTATATTCTGGTACAATGAATTCCGGTTCTTACGTACTTAATTCTACAAAAGGCAAAAAAGAAAGAATAGGACGTATTTTACAGATGCACGCTAATCATCGTGCAGAACTAGATAAAGTTTATTCAGGAGATATAGCGGCAGCCGTTGGACTTAAGATAACAACTACAGGAGATACCCTTTGTGATGAACAACATCCTGTAATCCTAGAATCCATGGTATTTCCAGAACCAGTTATTTCTGTTGCCGTTGAACCAAAAACAAAAGCAGGCCAAGAAAAAATGGGTATTGCCCTTACTAAACTTGCAGAAGAAGATCCAACCTTTAGAACCTACGCAGATGCTGAAACCGGTCAAACAATTATCTCGGGTATGGGTGAATTACACCTCGAAATCATTGTAGATCGTTTGCTTCGTGAGTTTAAGGTAGAGGCTAACGTTGGTGAACCACAGGTTGCATATAAAGAAACCATTCAAAATGCAGTCGATACTGAAGGTAAGTTCGTAAGACAATCTGGTGGACGAGGACAATATGGACACTGTAAAGTTAAATTCGAACCTATGGATGCCAATGCTGATAAGGTATACGAATTTGAAAACAAGGTTGTTGGAGGAGCTATTCCTAAGGAATATATCCAACCAGTTGACAATGGTATTCGTGAAGCAATGCAAAGTGGTATTCTTGGCGGATATCCTGTACTTGGTGTGAAGGCTATCTTATATGATGGCTCTTACCATGAGGTGGACTCCTCTGAAATGGCATTTAAGATTGCTGGTTCCATGGCATTTAAAGAAGCTATGAGAAAAGGTAACCCTGTTCTTCTTGAACCTATTGAAAAAGTAGCTGTTACTGTTCCGGAAGATTATATGGGGGATGTTATAGGAGATATTAACTCTCGCCGAGGACGTATAGAAGGTATGGAGCCAAGAAATGGGGTACAGGTTATTAATGCCTATGTACCATTGGCTGAAATGTTTGGATACGCAACAGACCTTCGTTCTAAAACCCAAGGTCGTGGAACATATTCTATGGAGTTCCACCACTATGAAGCAGTACCAAAAAGTATTCAAGAAAAAGTAGTTGCAGGTAAAACAAAAGCTTCTGAATAAGTCTTGAAATCTAACGAGACTTGAAATATAATAAAAAATGAATGCAAAGGCAAATAAAAGGAGGAAATTTTAAAATGTCAAAAGCTAAATTTGAAAGAACAAAGCCCCATGTTAACATTGGAACAATCGGACACGTTGACCATGGTAAAACCACATTAACAGCAGCAATCACAAGAACTCTTAATGACAGATACCAATTAGGAGAATCTATGTCCTATGATAGTATAGACAAGGCTCCTGAAGAAAGAGAACGTGGAATTACCATTTCTACTTCTCACGTAGAATACGAAACACCAAACCGTCACTATGCACACGTTGACTGCCCAGGACACGCTGACTATGTTAAAAATATGATTACTGGAGCAGCTCAAATGGATGGTGCTATCATCGTTGTTGCTGCAACTGATGGCCCTATGGCTCAAACAAGAGAACATATTCTTCTTTCTCGTCAGGTAGGAGTTCCTTACATTGTAGTATTCATGAATAAATGCGATATGGTTGATGACGAAGAATTACTTGACCTAGTTGAAATGGAAATTCGTGAATTACTAAATGAATATGAATTCCCAGGAGATGATATTCCTGTAGTTAGAGGGTCAGCTCTTAAAGCACTAGAAGATCCATCTAGTGAATGGGGAGATAAAATCGTTGAATTATTTGAACAAGTTGATTCTTATATCCCAGCTCCTGAACGTGACGTTGACAAACCATTCCTTATGCCTGTAGAGGACGTATTCTCTATTACAGGTCGTGGAACAGTTGCTACTGGTAGAGTAGAACGTGGAGTACTTAAAGTACAAGACGAAGTTGAACTTGTAGGTCTAACAGAAGAAGCTAGAAAAGTAGTTGTAACAGGAGTAGAAATGTTCCGTAAGCTTCTTGACCAAGCTCAAGCTGGTGATAACATAGGAGCGCTTCTTCGTGGAATTCAAAGAGATGAAATCGAAAGAGGACAAGTTTTAGCTAAACCAGGAACTATTACACCACATACAAAATTTAAAGCTCAAGTATACGTTCTTAAAAAAGAAGAAGGTGGCCGTCATACTCCTTTCTTTGGAAACTATAGACCACAATTCTATTTTAGAACAACAGACGTTACAGGAGTTATTCAATTACCAGAAGGTGTTGAAATGTGCATGCCTGGAGATAATATCGAAATGGAAATTGAACTTATCGCACCTATTGCTATGGAAAAAGGACTTCGTTTTGCTATCCGTGAAGGTGGTAGAACAGTTGGTGCTGGTTCTGTTGCAGAAATTATTGGATAATAAACATAAAAAATCACATCCTACGGGATGTGGTTTTTTATGTTTTGTCATTCTAAATGTATATCTATTTAATTGGATGGAATTTCCGAAAGAATATAATGAATAAATTTAAAAAAACCTTGCAATCATGTACATTTTATTGTATACTTGGTACTGTTGTGACATTGAGAGTGATGATGTGAAAGGTTGCCACATAGTGGGAGAATTTTCACTGAATGAATGTCCAGTTCATGAAACGGGACGACAAGGTCACTGTACTATATCGACGGATTGCATTAATGATGCAAATTGTGTACTTAGGATACACCCGGAGGAGTGTGCAGTCACCACTTGTCGTACTAAACTAAAAGTGCGAAAAGGAGGGGACTTTTTTTATGGCAAGCCAAAAGATTAGGATTAACTTAAAAGCTTATGATCACAAATTAATCGATCAATCAGCTGAAAAAATTATTCAAACTGCTAAAAAAACCGGAGCAAAAGTAAGTGGGCCAATTCCATTGCCAACCAAAAAAGAAGTTGTGACAATCTTAAGGGCGGTTCACAAATACAAAGATTCTAGAGAGCAGTTCGAAATGAGAACCCATAAGAGACTAATCGATATCGTGGTTCCAACACCTAAAACTGTAGATGCTCTAATGCGCCTTGATTTACCAGCAGGCGTAGATATCAAAGTTGATGTTAAGTAGTATTTAAGTAGATTCACCATCGAAATACGATGACAACGAATCTATCTAGGATGATTGTAGATGAATGCAATCCGCTGTAGATTAATAGGAGGTGTAATAATGAAAAAGGCTATTTTGGGTAAAAAAATAGGAATGACTCAAATTTTTGACGAAAACGGCAAGCAAATTCCAGTTACAGTTTTAGAAGCAGGACCTTGCGTTGTAGTTCAAAAGAAAACTATAGAAAATGATGGTTATAATGCAATTCAAATCGGATATGTAGATGCTAAGGAAAAGCATGTCAACGAACCGATGAAAGGCCATTTCAAAAAAGCAGGTGTTGATTTAAAAAGAAAATTAAAGGAATTCCGTTTAGAAGATATCAGCGCATATGAAGTTGGAGCAGAAATTAAAGCAGATGTTTTTTCTGCAGGAGACAAAATTGATGTAACTGGTATTTCCAAAGGTAAAGGATTCCAAGGCGCTATTAAAAGACATGGACAATCAAGAGGACCTATGGCTCACGGTTCCAAGTATCACAGAGGAGTAGGGGCTATGAGTGGTAGTGCTTCCCCAGGTAAAGTATTCAAGGGTAAAAAGCTACCAGGGCAGATGGGTGCAGAAAAAGTAACAGTTCAAAACCTAGAAATTGTTCGTGTTGATGCAGAAAAGAACTTGCTTCTTATTAAAGGAGCAGTACCGGGACCAAAAAATTCAGTTGTATTTGTAAAAGATAGTGTTAAAAACGCATAGTTGACATTTAGAGAAAGGAGGAAGTAATATGGCTAAAGTTGATGTGTATAATATGAGCGGACAACAAGTTGGGGAAATCGAATTAAACGATGTAGTATTCGGCGCAGAAGTTAATGAATCTGTACTTCATACAGCAGTAGTGCAGTATCTAGCAAATCAAAGACAAGGAACCCAAAGTGCTAAAACCCGCGCAGAAGTACGTGGAGGCGGTAGAAAACCTTGGAGACAAAAAGGAACAGGAAGAGCAAGACAAGGTTCAATTCGTTCACCACAATGGACAGGCGGAGGAGTAGTATTTGCTCCAAAACCAAGGGATTATTCCTTCAAATTAAATAAGAAGGTTAAGAGATTAGCTATAAAATCTGCTTTATCTAGTAAAGTGCAAGGAAATAAGCTTATTGTTTTAGATGAATTAAAACTAAACGAAATCAAGACTAAAGAAATGAAAAAAGTATTAGAAAATCTTAAGCTAAACAAGGCATTGATTGTAACAGGCGATGATGATAAAAACATAGTTTTATCAGCAAGGAATATTCCAAATGTAAAAACTACCGCAATTAACACAATTAATGTATATGATATTTTAAAGTATGATTCCTTCGTTATAGCTAAGGATTTACTTGAAACAATTCAGGAGGTGTATGCATAATGGCAGATTTGAAATATTATGATGTCATTTTAAAACCGGTTATTACCGAAAAAAGTATGAATCAAATGGCAGACAAAAAATACACTTTCCTTGTACATCCGACAGCAACCAAGAATCAAATAAGGGATGCTGTGGAAAAAATGTTTGAAGGTGTTAAAGTTGAAAAGGTAAATACCTTAAATCAAGAAGGTAAAACAAAAAGAAGGGGAATGACCTTTGGTAAAACCCCAAAGACAAAAAAAGCAATTGTTCAATTAGCTGGAGATAGCAAAGACATTGACTTTTTTGAAGGAATGTAGTTAAATAAACAAATATGAACCACTAGGTTGCGTGTAAAGAAATTTGAAAGGAGTGAAAACGATGGGCATTAAAAAATACAAACCATATACCCCCTCAAGAAGACAAATGACTTCTCTTTCCTTTGAAGAAATCACAAAGACTATTCCTGAGAAATCTTTAGTGGTATCTTTAAAGAAAAATTCAGGTAGAAACAACCAGGGGAAAATTACAGTTCGCCATCGTGGAGGAAGAGTTAAGACTAAATATAGAATCATCGATTTCAAAAGAAATAAAGATGGGGTGCCGGCAAAGGTAGCTTCCATCGAGTATGATCCAAATAGAACAGCAAATATCGCGCTACTTCAATATGTTGATGGTGAAAAAAGATATATCTTAGCACCAAACGGATTAAAAGTAGGGGATAAACTAATGAGTGGTGAAACTGCAGAAATTAAAGTAGGTAACACACTCCCAATGCGATATATTCCTGTTGGTACTACCATCCATAATATTGAGATGAAGCCCGGAAAAGGAGCACAATTAGTTCGTTCTGCTGGGGTGGAAGCACAACTTATGGCTAAAGAAGGAAAGTATGCAACAGTTAAATTACCTTCTGGAGAAACAAGATTACTCCCAATAGGATGCAGAGCTACTATAGGGCAAGTAGGCAATATCGAACATGAGCTTATTAACGTGGGTAAAGCAGGAAGAAAACGTCATATGGGATTTCGTCCTACAGTTCGTGGATCTGTTATGAACCCTAATGACCATCCACATGGTGGTGGGGAAGGTAAAGCACCAATTGGACGTCCAGCACCATCTACGCCTTGGGGTAAACCAGCTCTTGGTCTTAAGACAAGGAAGAAAAATAAAGAGTCTAATAAATATATCATTCGTAGAAGAGGACAAAAATAATTATATCAGTTCAATTTTTGGCTCAGGAGAGCTAAAATCGAAAGGAGGATTAATATGGGTCGATCCCTTAAAAAAGGACCTTTTGCAGATGGGCATCTATTAAAAGCAATTGATGCAATGAATAAAAGCGGAGACAAAAAGGTTATAAAGTCTTGGTCACGCCGTTCCACAATTTTTCCACAAATGGTTGGACATACAATAGCTGTTCATGATGGAAAAAAACATGTACCTGTATATATTACAGAAGACATGGTAGGTCATAAATTAGGAGAATTTGCGTTAACAAGAACCTATAGAGGTCATGGAAAAGACGCAGAAAAGAGATCAAAAGTACGTTAAGTTTGATGGAAGGAGGGTCGCTTCATGGCTAAAGGACATAGAAGTCAAATCAAGAGAGAAAGAAATGAAAATAAAGATATAAGACCAAAGGCGCATGTAAAATATGCAAAGGTTCCTGCAACTAAAGCAAAAATTGTCCTTGATACAATAAAAGGAAAACAAGCTGGGGAAGCTTTAGCTATTCTTGCATACACACCGAGAAATGCGGCTAGAATTATAGAAAAGCTTTTAAAATCAGCAGTGGCAAATGCAGAAAACAATCAGGGAATGGATGTTTCTAAATTATTTATACAGGAAGCCTATGCAAATAGGGGACCAAAAATGAAGAGAATTCGCCCAAGAGCGCAAGGAAGGGCATATCGAATTGATAAGCAAACTAGCCATATTTCAATTATACTAAATGAAAGATAAGGAGGTAGAAAATGGGACAGAAGGTTAATCCTCACGGTTTAAGAGTCGGCATTATAAAGGACTGGAGTGGAAAATGGTATGCGTCCAAGAAAAATTATGCTGATTTATTAATCGAAGATAACAAATTAAGAGAATTTATTAAAAGCAGACTTTATGAAGCAGGAATTTCAAACATTGAAATAGAAAGAGCAGCCGAAAGAGTTAAAGTGCACATTCATACCTCCAAACCAGGTATCGTGATTGGTAAAGGTGGATCTTCCATAGAAGCACTTCGTAAAGAAATACAAAAAATGACTGATAACAAAGTAATGGTTAACATTGTAGAAGTTAAAAAACCAGAAATAGATGCACAATTAGTTGCCGAAAACGTTGCTTTACAATTAGAAAATCGTATTTCCTTTAGAAGAGCAATGAAACAGGTAATGGGGAGAGCAATGAAGGGTGGAGCACAAGGAATAAAGGTATCATGCTCCGGTCGTTTAGGTGGAGCTGAAATTGCTCGTACAGAACACTATCATGAGGGAACAATTCCTCTTCAAACCTTAAGGGCAGATATTGACTACGGTTTTGCAGAGGCAGACACCACATATGGCAAGATTGGTGTAAAAGTATGGATTTACAATGGTGAAATTCTTCCTCAAAGAGCTAAAAAGGAAGGGAGCGATCAGTAATGTTAATGCCTAAAAGGGTAAAACGTCGTAAGCAATTTAGAGGACGTATGACAGGGCAAGCTACCCGTGGTAATAAAATCACTTACGGAGAATATGGACTTGTGGCAGAAGAGCCAAGTTGGATTACTTCTAACCAAATAGAAGCAGCCCGTATTGCTATGACAAGATATATAAAACGTGGAGGTAAAGTTTGGATAAAGATATTCCCAGATAAGCCTATCACACAAAAACCTGCCGAAACTCGAATGGGTAAGGGAAAAGGATCCCCAGAATATTGGGTGGCAGTAGTAAAACCCGGAAGAGTGATGTTCGAGCTCGCTGGGGTACCAGAAGAAACAGCAAGAGAAGCTTTACGTCTTGCAATGCACAAACTGCCAATAAAATGTAAAATCGTATCACGTGCAGAACAAGAAATGGACGGTGATAGCAGTGAAAACTAATGTATATATAGAAGAATTAAAAAATAAAACTTTTGATGAACTAAGATTAGAGTTAACTTCTGCAAAGAAAGAACTCTTTAATCTAAGATTCCAAAATGCTACAAATCAATTAAACAATACAGCAAGAATTAAAGAAGTAAGAAAAAATATTGCAAGGATTCAAACCGTCATTACCCAAAGGAATAATGCGTAATATTAGTTGCGAAAGGAGGAATTCACTGTGCAAGAAAGAAATCTTCGCAAAACCATGATTGGTAAAGTTGTAAGCGACAAGATGGATAAAACTATCGTGGTAGCTGTTGAAAATAACGTAAAACATCCACTATACGGTAAAATAATGAAAAGAACCTATAAATTAAAGGCTCATGATGAGAATAACGAATGTAAAATCGGCGATCGTGTTAAAGTAATGGAAACAAGACCACTCTCTAAGGATAAGAGATGGAGATTAGTTTCAGTCGTTGAAAAAGCTAAATAATTTCTTGCTCGAAAGGAGGGTAAACTATGATTCAACAAGAAAGCAGATTGAAAGTTGCAGATAACACCGGTGCAAAGGAACTATTGTGTATTCGAGTTTTGGGTGGTTCCGGAGCTAGGTATGCGAACGTTGGAGATGTAATTGTTGCTTCGGTTAAAGATGCAACACCCGGCGGTGTTGTTAAAAAAGGCGATATAATCAAAGCAGTTATAGTTAGGACTGTGAAGGGTGTTAGAAGACAGGATGGTTCGTATATAAAATTTGACGAAAATGCAGCTGTTATCATTAAAGAAGATAAAAATCCAAGGGGAACCCGTATTTTTGGACCGGTTGCAAGAGAACTAAGAGAAAAGAAGTATATGAAAATCTTATCCTTAGCACCAGAAGTATTATAAGGAGGTGTTTTAAGTGAACATTAGACTAAAAAAGGATGACAAAGTTCGAGTAATTGCAGGTAAAGATAAAGGAAAAGAAGGAAAAGTCCTTAAAATTGATCATAAAAACGGCCGTGTTATCGTTGAAGGGGTTAACATGATTTCAAAGCATCAAAAACCAAATCCGATGGGACAGGGCGGAATTATCCATCAAGAAGGTTCTATTCATATTTCTAATGTAATGTATCTATATAATGGAAAACCAACAAGAATAGGTACAAAAGTAGTTATGGAAGAAAGAAATGGACATCAAAAAGCTGTTCGCTATAGAGTAGCAAAATCTACAGGAGAAGTAATTGATTAAGCGCTGGAAGGAGGGTAAGCTTTGAGTAGAATGAAAGAAGTATACAATAACGAAATTGTAGATGCAATGATGAAAAAATTCGGATATAAAAATAGATTACAAGTACCCAAAATTGAAAAGATTGTTATCAATATGGGTGTAGGAGAAGCAAAAGAAAATTCTAAAATATTGGATGCGGCTGTAAATGACTTATCAATTATTTCCGGACAAAAACCAATTATAACAAAGGCTAAAAAATCAGTAGCAGCTTTCAAACTTCGTGAAGGAATGTCTATCGGATGTAAAGTAACACTTCGCGGAAATAGGATGTATGATTTTACAGATCGTCTAATCAGTTTAGCATTGCCTAGAGTTCGTGACTTCAGGGGAGTTAATCCTAATGCATTCGATGGAAGGGGAAATTATTCCCTAGGCATTAAAGAACAATTAATTTTCCCGGAAATCGAATTTGATAAAGTTGACAAAGTAAGAGGTATGGATATCATTTTTGTTACCACGGCAAAAACAGACGAAGAAGCTCGTGAACTGTTAAGACTGTTTGGAATGCCATTCAGAAAATAGAAGGAGGATAACAAATGGCAAAGAAATCAATGATAGCTAAGCAACAACGTAAGCCAAAGTTTTCTACAAGAGCTTATAATCGTTGTAGGATTTGCGGAAGGCCTCATGCATATATAAGAAAATTTGGCGTATGCCGTATTTGCTTTAGAGAATTAGCCTATAAAGGTCAAATTCCAGGTGTTAAAAAAGCTAGCTGGTAAAAGGGGAAGGAGGTACATTCAATGACAATGAGCGATCCAATTGCAGATATGCTAACAAGAATCAGAAATGCTAATGTTGCGAAACATGATACAGTAGATATACCTGTTTCAAAAATGAAAAAAGCAATTTCTGACATATTATTAAATGAAGGTTATATAAAAGGGTACGAAGTTGTTGAAGGTGGTACAAAATCAACAATTCGCATTACACTAAAATACGGAAAAGACAAAAATGAAAAAGTTATTTCCGGTTTAAAGAGAATTTCTAAGCCCGGACTTAGGGTATTTGCAAATAAAGATGAAATACCCAAAGTATTAGGTGGACTTGGTACTGCTATTATATCCACAAGCAGCGGAGTATTAGCTGATAAAGATGCTAGAAAATTAGGTGTTGGTGGAGAAGTAGTTGCGTTTATTTGGTAAAAGTAAAATTAGTTGGTTGTTAAATATAAAGTAGTAATGAGCTTAAGGAGGTGCAACCATGTCACGTATTGGTAAATTGCCAATAGAAATCCCATCCGGTGTAGAAGTAAAAATAGGGGATGGAAACTTTATAACTGTAAAGGGACCAAAGGGTTCTTTAGAAAGAAAATTACCAGAAGAAATTTCTATAGTGGTTGAAAATAATGAAATAGTTGTTACAAGACCAAATGATCTTAAAAGAAACAGATCACTTCATGGTTTAACAAGAACACTGGTTGCCAATATGGTAGAGGGAGTAACAAATGGTTTCTCTAAAGTATTGGAAGTAAATGGTGTTGGATATAGAGCACAAAAACAAGGTAAAAAACTTGTATTAACCTTAGGATTTTCTCATCCTGTCGAATTAGAAGATCCTGCTGGTGTGGAAAGCACCTTAGAAGGAAATAAAATAACCGTAAGTGGAATTGATAAGGAAAAAGTAGGTCAATACGCGGCTGAAATTCGTTTCAAACGTCCACCGGAACCTTACAAAGGAAAAGGAATTAAATATGCTGATGAAGTAATTAGACGTAAAGAGGGTAAAACCGGTAAGTAATAGAAAAGGGGTGAAATCCATATGATCAAAAAAGAATCACGCTCAAAAGTTCGTGCAAAGAAGCATTTAAAAATAAGAAACAAGTTTTATGGTACAGCCCAAAGACCACGATTGGCAGTATTTAGAAGTGATAAACACATATATGCTCAACTTATCGATGATGAACAAGGCAATACCTTGGTTTCTGCTTCAACAGTAGAAAAGGATATCGTAGCGAAGGTTGAAAAGACAAGTAATTTAGAAGCTGCTAAGGTGGTAGGCGAGTTGGTTGCAAGAAGAGCTTTAGATAAAGGATTAAATGAAGTAGTATTTGACCGCGGAGGATATATATATCACGGTAAAGTTAAAGCATTAGCAGATGCGGCTAGGGAAGCTGGCTTACAATTCTAGTAAAGGAGGGAATAAGATGCCTAGAACTAAAATGGACATAAACGGCCAAGAATTAAAAGAAAGAGTTGTTACAATTAAAAGAGTTACCAAGGTAGTTAAAGGTGGACGTAATTTTAGGTTCTCTGCTTTAGTTGTTGTTGGTGATGAAAATGGTTATGTTGGTGCAGGGTTAGGTAAGGCAACAGAAATACCTGACGCTATTAAAAAGGCTATTGATGATGCAAAGAAAAACTTAATTTTTGTTCCAAGAGACGAAAATGATAGTATTACCCATGAATTCGTTGGAGAATTTGGAAGTGCTAGGGTATTATTAAAACCTGCAGCAGAAGGTACTGGAGTAATCGCAGGTGGACCTGCCCGTGCAGTACTCGAATTAGCAGGAATTCGTAACATTAGAACAAAATCCTTAGGTTCTAATAATAAGAGAAACGTTGTAAATGCAACTATGGAAGCACTAAAAAATATCAAGAATCCAGAAGAAGTTGCGAAATTACGTGGCAAATCATTAGAAGAGCTATTAGGATAAGGAGGGGTTGCAGTGTCTAACAAGTTAAAGATAACATTAGTAAAATCTACAATTGGTGCAAAACCAAAACAAAAAGAGACAGTAAAAGCTTTAGGATTAACTAAAATGCATAAAACTGTTGAACAACAAGACAACGCTGCCATCCGAGGAATGATTAATAAAGTTGCTCATTTGGTAAAGGTTGAAGAAATATAGAGGTTTAAAGGAGGTGCCAAGATGAACTTAAATGAATTAAGACCAACCGAAGGTTCTAAAAAAAGCGCATTTAGAAAAGGAAGAGGACACGGTTCAGGAGCAGGAAAAACTGCAGGAAAAGGGCATAAAGGTCAAAAAGCCCGTTCTGGTGGCGGTGTAAGACCTGGCTTTGAAGGTGGACAAATGCCACTTTATAGACGTGTGCCTAAAAGAGGGTTTACAAATAGAAACAGTTTAGAAATTGTTGCTATTGGCGTTGAGCGTTTAAATATATTCGAAGATAATACAGTGGTTACTGTAGATACCCTGAAAGAAGCAGGTATTATCAAAAATCCTAGAGATGGTGTAAAAATTCTTGGAAACGGAGACCTAAATAAAAAGTTGACTGTAATGGTAAATCAGTACAGCAAATCAGCAGTAGAGAAGATAGAAGCTGCTGGCGGAAAAGCAGAGGTGATTTAGGTGCGTAAAACCCTTATAAATGCCTGGAGGATACCTGATTTAAGAAAAAAATTAATATATACTTTAATGATGCTTTTTGTAATCCGTTTAGGAGCTCATATTACAGTTCCCTTTGTTAATGCTGATGCAATCAGAAAGGTATTAGAACAACAAGGGGGCGGGGCATTAGGTCTCATGGATATGATTTCCGGTGGAGCATTCCGAGATATGACCTTATTTGCAATGGGTATTGTACCATATATTAATTCATCTATTATATTTCAGCTTCTTCAGATTGCTATTCCTAAAATAGAGGAAATTTCAAAAGAAGGGGAAGATGGAAGAAAGAAGATTGCAAAATGGACTAGATATTTAACTATAATATTAGCTGCAATCCAAGCATGGGGCTTTACATTTGCTCTTCGCAGACAAGGTATTTTGATTAACCCAAATCTTTGGACTTGGACTGTTGCAATTCTAACTTTCGTAGCTGGTACTGCTTTCCTAATGTGGATTGGAGAACAGATAACCGAAAAGGGGATTGGAAACGGTATATCCTTAATTATTTTTGTGAATATAGTTTCAAGATTACCAGTTGGAATAAATGCCTTGCTTAGTTATAAGGACTATGTTGCAACGGCGATTTTGGTTGTGATTTTTGCTATTATTGTTGCCTTCGTTGTCTTGGTACAGGGAGGAGAAAGAAGAATTGCAGTACAATATGCAAAAAGAACAGCAGGTAGAAACGTATATGGAGGTCAATCCACCCATATTCCAATTAAGGTTAACTTAGCAGGGGTTATTCCGATTATCTTTGCTATGTCACTGCTACAATTTCCCGAAACAGTAACAGGATTCTTCAATGCGAATCCAACAGGAGCCTGGGGTACAATATTACGAGTAATTAAATGGACCCATCCATTTGGAGCAATCTTATATGCACTGCTTATTTTATTCTTTACATTTTTCTACTCAACGATTACTTTTAATCCGGTTGATGTAGCAAACAATATGAAGAAAAGTGGTGGATTTGTTCCGGGTATTAGACCGGGGAAACCAACTGCCGATTATTTAACTAAGGTTGTTAATAACATTACATTAGTAGGAGCTCTTTTCCTAGCTATTATTTCACTAATGCCTTTAGGGTTACAAGCGATATTTAAAATGAATATTGGTTTTGGTGGAACATCCCTACTTATCGTAGTTGGTGTTGCGCTAGAAACTGTAAAACAAATGGAAGCACAAATGCTTATGAGACACTATAAAGGATTTTTAGGTTGATAGCTTATAGGAGGAAATCGTTATGAGATTAATAATGTTAGGAGCTCCGGGTGCAGGTAAAGGAACCCATGCACTTCTTCTTTCCAAAGAATACCGTATTCCTCAAATTTCAACGGGGGATATATTAAGGACAAATATTAAAAATGAGACTGACTTAGGGAAAAAAGCCAAGGAATATATGGATAAGGGACTATTAGTACCTGATGAACTAGTTGTTAAGCTTGTCAAAAACCGATTAGAAGAACAGGATTGTAAAGGAGGCTTTATATTAGATGGCTTTCCAAGAACAATTCCTCAAGCCAAGGCCCTTGATGAAGCATTAGAGGCTATGGGAATCGGGTTAGATAAGGCTGTAAACATTCATGTTCCTAACGAGAAGATAATTAATCGTATGGCTGGTAGAAGGGTTTGCCCGAAATGTGGCGCTTCCTATCATATAGAATATAAAAAATCCCTTAAGGAAGATGTTTGCGACGAATGTAGCTCGGTGTTAATACAAAGAGAAGATGATAAGGAAGAAACAGTTAAAAAAAGATTGGAAATTTATCATGAACAAACAAGGCCCTTGATTGATTATTATCAAAATAGGGAAATACTTTTAACTGTAGACGGTGTTGGCAAGATTGAAGATATAAGCAGTAGAATAAAGGATGCATTGGAAGTGAATAAATAGTGGGTATTATAATAAAATCTGACAATGAAATTATGAAAATTCGTAAAGCAGGTTTGATTTTAGCAAAAACTCATGAACTCTTAGCCAATGCCCTTAGACCGGGAATTACTACGATGGAATTAGATGAAATTGCTGAAAATTATATTAGTAGTCAAGGTGCAACTCCTTCATTTAAAGGATACGGTGGTTTTCCTGCATCTATATGTACATCAGTCAATGAAGAAGTTGTCCATGGTATTCCTAGTAGGAATATAAAATTAAAAGATGGAGACATAATCGGAATTGATATCGGTGTGTATTTAGATGGATTTCATTCTGATGGAGCAAAAACCCATGCAATTGGCGAAGTTCCTGAGGCAACAAAAAAACTAATCCAAGTTACTAAGGAAAGTTTTTATGAAGGAATAGGCTATGCAAAAGCAGGAAATCATTTGTATGAAATTTCTGTTGCTATACAAAAGTATGTAGAGTCCAATGGTTTCTCAGTTGTTAGGGATTTAGTGGGGCATGGGGTAGGAAAAGACCTCCATGAAGAGCCCCAAATCCCGAACTTTAAAGTGCCTGGACGAGGGCCAAAGTTACAAAAAGGTATGGTTCTTGCTATTGAGCCCATGGTGAATATGGGAACATATGAGGTAAGAATACTAAACGATAACAGCGTCGTTACAAGAGATGGTTCACTTGCAGCTCATTATGAGCATACAATCGTCATAACTGATGGGGAACCTGAAATTCTTACGACTTTGTAATTAGAGGTCAGGTGAGCAAAAGATGAATGAATACACCATCGGTCAAATTGTGTTTTCTAAATCAGGTCGGGATAAGGGAAAACCATTTATCGTAGTCAAGGTAGAAGGTGAATACCTTTATCTAGTCGATGGGGATTTAAGAAAACTCCATAAACCCAAAAAGAAAAAGAATATACATCTACAAAAGACTAAAGAAATAGTAGGATTTATCAAAAGTGGTTTAGAAGAAGGAAAAGATTTAAAGGATTCTGATATAAGGAAAGCATTAAATCTTTACAAACCTTTTTCAATAAATGTAATTAAATGAGGAGGCATGATACCTTGGCGAAGGGTGATGTTATAGAAGTAGAAGGGACCGTGCTAGAAAAATTACCTAATGCAATGTTCCAGGTGGAACTAGAAAACGGACACAAGATTTTAGCGCATATTTCTGGGAAACTTCGAATGAATTTTATTCGCATTTTGCCGGGAGACAAAGTAACAATAGAACTCTCTCCCTATGATCTGACAAAAGGCCGAATTACTTGGAGAGCTAAATAAATTGAGAGAGGAAAGGAGAAAAGCAAATGAAAGTAAGACCTTCTGTAAAACCAATCTGTGAAAAGTGTAAGATTATAAAAAGAAAAGGTCGCATTCGTGTTATTTGCGAAAATCCAAAGCATAAGCAAAAACAAGGTTAAAAGTAAAAATATGCTTGCTCGAGGGGCAAGCATCCTTGAGCAGGCTTGATGATAGATTTAACAGTAAAAATAATTGATATATTATACAATCTATTATATAATAATATTTTGTGAAGAACAAAACAATGTTCTCAAGCGGCTGCAATTTTTTTGCTGATAGAAGATGATAGTAGTAAATAATAGATGTTAAAGGAAATTGTAGGAGGTGTAATCGCTATATGGCACGTATTGCAGGTATAGATTTACCAAGGGATAAACGTGTAGAAATCGGACTTACCTATATTTATGGTATTGGGCGTGCTAGCTCTAATCGTATTTTAAAAGAAGCTGGAATTAATCCAGATACAAGGGTAAGAGATTTAACAGATGACGAGGCAGCAAAACTCCGTGAAATCATTGAAAAAACCCAAATGGTTGAGGGAGATTTACGTAGGGAAACAGCTCTAAATATTAAGCGTCTTATGGAAATCGGATCTTACAGAGGAATCCGTCATAGGAAAGGGCTTCCGGTGAGAGGGCAAAACACGAAAAATAATGCAAGAACTAGAAAAGGACCAAAAAGAACTGTTGCTAATAAGAAAAAATAGTGCATAAAGGAGGTAGTGTGAAATGGCAAAGAAAGTAGCTAAAAAAGCAACAACCCGCAGACGCCGTGATAGGAAAATTGTTGAGCGGGGACAAGCGCATATTCAGTCTACTTTTAACAATACAATTGTAACATTAACAGATGCCACAGGAAATGCTTTATCCTGGGCAAGTGCCGGACAATTAGGTTTTAGAGGTTCAAGAAAATCTACTCCATATGCAGCACAAATGGCAGCAGATACTGCGGCTAAAGCAGCTATGGATTACGGCTTAAAATCTGTAGAAGTTATGGTAAAAGGACCTGGTTCTGGTAGAGAAGCGGCTATCCGTGCTCTTCAGGCAGCAGGCCTTGAAGTAACAATGATTAAGGATGTTACTCCAGTTCCTCATAATGGATGTCGTCCACCAAAACGTAGAAGAGTTTAGATTAGGAGGTGTAAGCTTAAATGGCTAGATATATAGGACCCGTTTGTAGACTATGCCGTAGAGAAGGGCAAAAGCTATATTTAAAGGGAGAAAAATGTTTTTCACCAAAATGTCCTGTTGATAGAAGACCTTATGCACCGGGACAACATGGTCAAAGTAGAAAGAAATTATCCGAGTATGGACTCCAGCTTCGTGAAAAGCAAAAAGCAAAGAGAATCTATGGGGTTCTTGAAGCACAATTTGCTAATTACTTTGAAGAAGCAGAGCGTATTTCGGGGGTTACAGGGGAAAACCTACTTCGATTATTAGAATTAAGATTGGATAATGTTGTGTATCGTTTAGGATATGGACGTTCAAGGACAGAGGCAAGACAAGTGGTTCGCCATAATCACGTTCTTGTAAACGGGAAAAAAGTAAATATTCCATCTTATCAATTAAAAGTTGGGGATGTTATCGAAATTAAGGAAAACTCTAAGAATATTCAAAGATTCAAGGATATCAGTGATACAACAGCATCTAGACTTGTACCCGAATGGCTTGAAGCTGACAAAGACAACTTAAGCGGAAAAATTGTTTCTTTACCAAACAGAGAACAAATAGACATCGAAATCCAAGAAACACTTATCGTAGAGTTGTATTCCAAATAGTAATTAGAAGACAAATTGTCACCCTCAGTATGATTAAAAACCAAAAAGGAGGGTTTACCGGGTGTTTGAATTTGAAAAACCTCGCATTGAAATTGCTGAAATGTCAGAAGATGAAACATATGGGCGTTTTGTTGTAGAACCTCTTGAAAGAGGATATGGAACAACACTGGGAAACAGTTTAAGAAGGATATTACTTTCTACCCTTCCCGGTGCTGCTGTTAGCAGTGTTAAAATCGAAAATGTACTCCATGAATATAGTACTATTCCTGGGGTAAAAGAAGATGTCACAGAGCTTATCCTAAATATTAAAAACTTAGCTATTAAAAACCATAGTGAAGGAAATGAACCTAAGGTAGCCTATATAGAAGCCGAAGGGGAATGTGTTGTCACAGCAGCGGATATTAAGGTGGATTCGGATATTGAAATATTAAATCCCGATATTCATATCGCTACATTAAGTGGTGGTTCAGATAGTAAGTTATTTATGGAATTGACAATAACAAAAGGTAGAGGCTATGTTGGTGCAGATAAGAATAAGAAAAAAGAACAACCCATAGGGGTTATTCCTATTGATTCTATCTATACCCCTGTAAGCCGTATAAATTTTGTTGTCGAAAACACAAGGGTGGGTCAAATCACTGATTACGACAAGTTAACATTCGAAATATGGACCAATGGGACTATTAAGCCGGATGAAGCAGTGAGTTTAGGTGCAAAGGTTCTTAATGAACATTTAAACTTATTTATCGATTTATCTGAAAATGCTAAGAATGCAGAAGTAATGGTGGAAAAAGAAGAAGATAAAAAAGAAAAAGTCCTAGAAATGAGCATTGAGGAACTGGATTTATCGGTTCGCTCCTATAACTGCTTAAAGAGGGCGGGCATTAATACAGTAGAAGAACTCATCAACCGTACGGAAGAGGAAATGATGAAGGTTCGTAATTTAGGGCGCAAATCATTAGAAGAAGTCCTTAATAAACTTGCAGAATTAGGGTTATCCTTAAAGCCCAATGAAGATTAATTGCTTATATTCGTGAAAAGGAGGTTGAATGATGGCAGGGTACAGAAAATTAGGTCGTACTTCCTCACAGCGCAAGGCTTTGTTGAGAAACCAAGTGACCAATTTATTATATCATGGCAAAATTAGAACAACTGAAACAAAAGCAAAAGAAATTAGAAGAATTACAGAAAAACTCATTACTCTTGCTGTGAAAGAAAAAGATAATTTCACAGAAGTAACCGTTAAATCTAAAGTAGCAAGAAAAGATGCAGAAGGAAAGCGCATCAAAGAAGTAGTTAACGGCAAAAAAGTAAGTGTGTTTGATGAAGTAGAAAAGTCTGTTAAAAAAGATAATCCTTCTCGCCTTAGTGCAAGAAGGCAAATACTACGCGTGTTATATCCTGTAACAGAAACTGATAGTATGAAAAAAAGACAAAACACTAAAAGTGTGGATATGGTGGAAAAATTATTTGCTGAAATAGCACCTAAGTATACAGACCGTAACGGTGGATATACGAGAATTGTAAAAATTGGACCCCGTAAGGGCGATGGTGCAGAAGAAGTTATTATTGAATTAGTGTAACATGCCTAGGGATTAAGATTGAGTCTTAATCCCTATATATATATCCTTTATAATTGAAAAGTGAATACCTATTACGTCCTTTTGTCATTCTGAGCATAGCGAAGAATCTAATTGGTGGGTATTAAATTTTGAGTTATAAAGGAAACTATAAAGGTTGGTGAACCATGAATAAAATCGTAACTAGTAAAGGGCTTATTTATGAATACTATACCCATAATGATAAAGGCGAAATAGAGTCTAAGGAAACTGCCTTAGATGATATAAATATAGAAATAACAAAGGGCGAATTTGTAGTTATACTAGGTCATAACGGCTCGGGAAAATCTACCTTCGCAAAACATATGAATGCAATTCTTCACCCAAGCGGTGGAACCCTCCTAATAAAGGGCATGGATACAAAAGATGAGGATAACCTATGGAATATCCGCCAAAGTGCAGGCATGGTCTTCCAAAACCCTGATAACCAAATCATCGCTGCCGTAGTGGAAGAAGATGTGGCGTTTGGTCCTGAAAACTTAGGGGTTGAACCTAATGAAATAAGAAAGCGGGTAGAGGAGTCCGTAGATGTAGTGGGAATGAGCGAATATATAACCCATTCTCCTAATCTCCTTTCCGGAGGACAAAAGCAAAGAATTGCCATTGCAGGAGTTTTGGCAATGAAGCCTGAGTGTATTATACTAGATGAGCCTACAGCAATGTTGGATCCCATAGGCAGAAAGGAAGTTTTGCAGACCATCCATAGACTTAATAAAGAAGAAGATATAACGATTATTCATATTACTCACTATATGGAAGAAGCCATAAAAGCCAATAGGGTGATTGTTATGGATCATGGTAAGGTAGTAATGGATGGAAAACCAAAAGAAATTTTCAGTCAAGTTGAAAGGCTAAAAGAATTAGGGCTAGATGTTCCCCAAGCAACAGAACTTGCTTATCATATGAAAAAACAAGGGATTGATATTTCCACAGAAATACTTACAGTAAAGGAAATGGTGGATGCGATATGGCAATTACATTTAAAGGGGTAAACCATATATATAGTGGGGGCACTCCTTTTGAAAAAACAGCATTGTATGGTATAAATCTTCATATAGAAAAAGGACAATTTGTTGGTTTGATAGGACATACGGGTTCGGGGAAATCTACCCTTATTCAGCATTTTAATGGATTGCTTAAACCAACTGATGGGGAAATTACCATCCTAGGTAAAAATATCAATGATAAGGACACTTCATTAAAAGAAATACGTCAAAGGGTGGGCCTTGTATTTCAATATCCTGAACACCAGCTTTTTGAAATGACCATATTTAAGGATGTATCCTTTGGACCTCAAAATATGGGATTATCAAAAGAAGAGATTGATAAAAGGGTAAAAGAGGCCCTAGATATAGTTGGTCTTGATGAAAGCATGTACGAAAAATCTCCCTTTGAATTATCTGGGGGACAAAAAAGAAGGGTAGCTATAGCAGGAGTTTTGGCAATGAAGCCGGAGGTTTTAGTTTTGGATGAACCTACAGCAGGACTTGACCCTAAAGGTAGGGATGAAATCCTAGGGCAAATACAAAAACTCCATAAAACCTTGGGAATCACAGTTATTCTAGTATCCCACAGTATGGAAGATATAGCGAAATTAGTCGATAGAATTATCGTTATGCATAGGGGTAAAATAGCCTTGGATGGAAGTCCGAAAAACGTTTTTGAACATGTAGAGGAGCTAGAAAAGATGGGACTTGCAGCCCCAAAAATAATGTATATAATGAAGGCATTAAAAAGTAAAGGACTTAAGGTTTCTACGGATGTATTGACTGTAGAAGAGGGAGCTAAGGAATTAGCTTCTTTATTGAAAAAACAAAAGTAGGTGTAAAATGTTTAAAGATATCACTATTGGACAATATTATCCAGTTGATTCATGGATTCATAGACTAGATCCTAGGGTTAAGATTATATCTACATTTATATTTATTATTACTCTTTTTATTGCTAATAGATATATTGGTTATGGATTTACCCTGTTTTTCTTAGCATATCTTATATTTTTATCTAAAGTACCAGTAAAGTTCATGCTAAAGGGACTAAGGGCAATCTTTGTAATAATATTAATAACCGTCGCTTTAAATATTTTCATGACCCCTGGGGAGAATATCCTATGGTCATATAAAGCAATAAAAATAACTGGAGAGGGATTGTATTTAGCAGGGTTAATGGCGACCCGTTTAATCTTTCTTATTATAGGCTCTTCGATACTAACATTAACCACATCCCCTATTCAGCTTACAGATGGCATAGAAAATCTTCTTAACCCGTTTAAAAAAATAGGAGTCCCTGCCCATGAAATAGCTATGATGATGACCATAGCTCTTAGATTTATTCCGATACTATTAGAGGAAACAGATAAAATAATGAAAGCCCAAATGGCAAGGGGTGCAGATTTTGAAAGCGGGGGGATAATAAAAAGAGCTAAAAGTTTAATACCACTTTTAGTCCCACTATTTATATCTGCTTTTAGAAGAGCAGATGAACTAGCTATGGCAATGGAGGCTAGATGTTATCATGGTGGGGAAAATAGAACAAGAATGAAACAGTTGATGATAGGAAAGCATGATTATATAGCTATGATTGGGATTACAATATTTACAATAATCATGATATGTATCCGTTTTATCTAGTAAGGGGTGGTTTTTGTACCTCCCTCGCAAAACAGGATGTGTATAAAGTGAAAAATATATTACTTACCATCTCCTACGATGGGACAAATTATAACGGCTGGCAGCGCCAACCCAATGGTATAGGGATACAACAAAAAATAGAAGAAGCCTGCCTTAAAATATTTAGGAACAATCTAATTGTTACAGGTGCTGGTAGAACTGATGCAGGGGTTCATGCCTTAGGACAGCGGGGATTAATTAAAGTAGATACAACTATCCCTACCGATAGAATTCCCTATGCATTAAATACGGTTCTTCCTGAAGATATAGTAATAAAAGATGCCAAAGAAGTTCCAAAGGACTTTCATCCAAGATATGATGCTAGGGAAAAAACCTATAGATATCAAATACTAAATGAAACATTCCCAATACCCCAATATAGAAATATAAGTACATTTATATCCTCTAAATTGGATATAGATGCAATGGATAAAGGGGCTCGGTATTTCGTTGGAATCCATGACTTTGCATCCTTCTGCTCAACAGGCAGTTCCGTCAAAACTACGGAAAGAATAATATACGATGCTACAGTGACTAAAAAAGAACCTTTTATTATATTTGAGGTTAAGGGTAATGGTTTCCTATATAACATGGTAAGAATTATGGTGGGAACCTTAATAGAGATAGGACTAGGCAAGAAAGCTGCTTCTGATATAAAAGATATAATCTTATCAAAAAATCGCAATCTAGCAGGGAAAACAGCTCAACCCCAGGGACTAACCTTAATAGAAATACTTTATTCCTAAGGAATATTAAGGTCAGGGAAAGGATTCAAATTTTTGTTATTCTGAACGAAGTGAAGAATATTTTAAAGAGCTCTTGGAAAATTCGTCTAAACCAAACATATTCCTTGACACGCTAGGGTAGATGTACTATAATGATTTTTGTGTAATTATGCCACTTTAAAATCCCTTAGCCCCGGATTTTAAATAGAGCCGTGAATATTAGAAGAATCAAGGAGGGAATGTAATGAATACAACATATATGGCGAAAGCCGAAACAGTTGAAAGAAAATGGTATGTTGTTGATGCAACAGACATGACATTGGGACGCTTAGCTTCCGAAGTTGCAAAAATTCTTCGTGGAAAGCATAAACCAACTTATACACCCCATGTGGATACGGGAGATCATGTTATCATCATCAATGCAAAAGACGTTAAATTAACAGGTAAAAAATTAGATCAGAAATATTATAGATACCACACAGGACATCCTGGTGGCCTAAAAGAAGTAAAATACAGAGATTTAATGGCGACAAAACCTGAAAAGGTGCTTTATCAGGCAGTAAAAGGAATGCTTCCAAAGAATAGCTTAGGAAGACAAATGCTTACAAAACTTCGTGTTTATAGAGATGCACAGCACAATCATGAAGCTCAAAAGCCAGAAGTATTAGAAATTAAATTTTAAGGTAGCGAAGGGAGGATATCCGAATGGCTGAAGTAAGATATTATGGAACAGGTAGAAGAAAAAAATCAATTGCAAGAGTATACCTGGTACCTGGAAATGGAAACTTTAAAATAAATAAAAGAGATATCAACGAATATTTTGGATTAGAAACTCTAAAGGTTATTGCAAAACAACCTTTAGTATTAACAGATACATTAAGCAGATTCGACGTACTAGTAACCGTGCGTGGTGGAGGATACACAGGGCAAGCAGGTGCAATCCGTCACGGGGTATCAAGAGCACTTCTTCAAGCAGATGCTGAACTTAGACCAGCTCTTAAAAAAGCAGGTTTCTTAACAAGGGATCCAAGAATGAAAGAAAGAAAGAAATATGGACTCAAAGCAGCAAGAAGAGCTCCACAATTCTCAAAGAGATAATTTCAAAGTTATCAAAAGCCTCGAAAACAAAGCGTTTCGAGGCTTTATTTTTTTGTCGTGTCGCAAATCTGTCGCAAGCTAAGTTTTAAAGAAGAATAAAAAAACATATTATGATATTCTACTTTGAGTAAAATAAAAAAACATATTTTAATATTTTTTGATATTTCTTAGTATAATATGTAAGTGCTTCAAAACATGACGTAGTGCAAAACGGATATGAATAAGGTATACTTTCTCCAATAATGAATTTCGAGGAGGTACCTTATGAATCAGGCATCACTAGAACTTTGGAAAAAAAGAATTGATGACAGAAAATCTAGTGGGTTGAATGTCAGTGAATGGTGTGCAAAAAATAATCTTACCAAACATGCCTATTACTATTGGAGAAAACGCATTGAACTTATTAATAAAGGTGAGGCAGATCTAAATAATACACCGACCTTTGAAGAATTCAACCCAACTTCTGAGCTGACCGACATAGTTCAGGAATCGTTGCAAATCTCGTGGAATGATTTTAAATTTTCCATATCAAATACACAAACTGCAATACTTGCAGCAGAATTTATTAGTCAGCTGCAGAAACGGTGTTAGACCTTTTTGCAAAGGATGCCGTGCATATTTACATTGCCTGTGGAGCAACGGACTTCCGCAAGCAAATTGATGGATTGGTGGCACTGGTAAACCTACAGTTTAAATTAGATCCATTTTCAGATAGCTGTGTCTTCATCTTTTGCAATAAAAGAAAAAATTCTATCAAGGTTTTAAGATATGATAAAAATGGATTTATCTTAGCCAGTAAAAAATTACTGGATGGAATGAAATTTCAATGGCCTAAGGATGTTTCCGAAGTAAAAGAAATTACACTGCAACAGATGGGATGGCTTCTGCAGGGACTAGAAATGGAGCAGAAAAAGGCACTTCATCCAGTTGAAATTAATGCTCAAAAAAACTGTTTTTAAGCATCGTAAATATGACTAAGAAAAGCGCTGAAATCCTTGTAAATTCAGCGTTTTTAGCATTATAATTATAGTCAAAACCATAGATAAAAACAGTAAAAAATGGTATAATGGAACTAATTAAAAACGAAGGATGCGTATACCAATGACAGAGCATGAAGAACTTCTTATGCTGCGAGCTTTAGTGGAAAAACAAAAAGAAAAACTTGCAGTGAAAGATGAAACAATAGAAAAACAAAAGGTGCAAATAGAAAAGCAGAAAATACAGATAGAAAATATGATACAAGCTCTTTTGCATGCTCGTAAAAAGTTGTTTGGCCCTTCTTCGGAAATTAGCCGGCAGATGGACATACAGATGAATCTATTTGAAACAACGCAGGAATTGGCGAAAGAACTGTTCCATGAACAGAAAAAAATAACCATTCCATCTTATACCAGAATTGCAAGGCAGCCTGGTGTCAGAGCTGAGATGTTAGCCAATCTTCCAAAAGAAATAGAAGAATATATTATCAATCCGGAAGAAAAATGTATTAAGTGTAACGGTGAATTAAAAGTTATTGGTAAAAAAGTTCTCCGTACGGAAGTTGAATTTATTCCGGCTAAACTGAAAGTGAAGCAAATCGTACAACAGGTAGCCAAATGTAGCGAATGCGGAAAAGAAGGAAGTGAGAATCCCAAAGATCATTTCCAGAAAGCAACCGTTCCAACACCGGTTCTACCACATTCCATAGCAACTGCATCCCTTGTGGCACAGGTTATGTATCAAAAGTTCGCAATGGGAATTCCTTTTAATCGTCAAGAAAAGGACTGGTACCGTATAGGGTTAGTGCTATCCAGATCTAACATGGCAAACTGGACAATTCGGTGCAGTGAAGAATGGCTGACACCTATTTACAACCGAATCCATGAGGCACTTTTAAATTGCGAAGTTCTTCACATGGATGAAACGCGAATCCAGTGCAACAAGGAAGAAGGCAAAAAAGCTAGCAGTGATTCTTTCATGTGGGTTATGCGAAGCGCGGCCTGTGAAAATATCAAGGCAGCTTTCTTCTACTATTCCAGAACTCGAAGTGGTGAGGTCGCAAAACAACTACTGAGTGGTTTTCATGGATATCTGACTACGGATGCTTATATTGGGTATGAAAAGGCGGACAATATCAAAAGAAATCTTTGTTGGGCTCACTGCCGCCGTTATTTCATAGAAAGCATTCCATTGGACAATAAGGGAAAAGAAATTCCCGGTTCCAAAGGAGCTGAAGGCAGAGAATTCATCAACCTTCTCTTTAAACTAGAAGATGAGATGAAGGAACTATCTTATGAAGAAAAAAAGGAGAAGCGTCAGGAGGCATCACAAGCCATCCTAGATGCCTTTTGGTCGTGGGTTGAAGAAGTCTCTGCTCTTTCTACTACAAATGAGAATCTGACCAAAGCTTTGACTTATGCCAAGAACCAAAAAAAATATTTAGAAACATTTTTAGAAGATGGAAGACTTCCTATTTCAAACAACCTGTGTGAGGCAAATATCAAACCATATGCAACAGCAAGAAGATCCTGGCTTTTTGCTGACACGCCAAAGGGAGCAACAGCCAATGCAATTCTCTATACATTAGTAGAATCTGCTAAAGCAAATGATTTAGATGTGTATGAGTATCTAAAATACATCCTTGGATCAATGCCTGACACAAATTTCAATGCCGATCCAGAACTTCTAGACAAGTACCTGCCTTGGTCAAATGAATTGCCGGAAGAATGCAGATTGAATCATAAACATAAAAAGTGCTTCAAAAAATGATATCACTAGCTTATCAGAATGATTATAATATAGCTAGACATCATCTTTTGAAGCACTTACGTTATAAAGGGACTTAAATTATTATTACTTTGGATTTTTTGGGCATCATTCCATTTTAGACAAAATACCAACGTATAAATAGATACAAAAAAAGATTCGTATAAACTTCAATATTTAAGGGAGTAAATATACACTATTAGTCGTCTAATAAGTGTACAATGAAATAATAGAGCATGGGGGATTGATATGAGAACTGAAAAAGATGAATTATTAGATAAATGGATGAATGTTTACGGGGCAGAAGTTTTACGCACAGCTTTTTTTTATGTAAAAGACATATCCATTGCGGAAGATATGTTTCAAGAGGTATTTTTAAAAGCATATAAAAAAATGAATACATACAGAGGAGAAGCAAGTATAAGGACATGGATTTTAAAAATTACTATAAATCAATGTAAGGATTACTTGAAATCTAACTGGTTTAAACGAATTTTGCTAAATTGGGAAACGAAAGACTATGTACTGCCGGAAGTTGATACTACCTTAAATCCCGAAAGCATTGTTTTGCACCATGAAGAAAGGCAGGAATTATTAGAACAGGTTTTGAAAATTTCGCTTCCATTAAGAGAGGTGCTAATCCTTTACTATTATCATGATTTATCCCAGAATGAAATTGCCGATATACTAAAAATTCCTTTTGGAACGGTACGCAGTAGACTTCACAGGTCAAAAGAGGTATTAAAAAAACAATTAAAACTTGGAGGTGATTATGATGAAAAATATTGATGAAAGATTGAAAAGCTTCCGTGGGGATATGGATACATTAATGGAAAATATGGCACCATCAGAAAGTCTAAAAAATCAAGTTAAAATATGTACCTCTATGGAAATTGTTTCGAATAAAAGTCGTAAAAGAAGATTAGTATTAGCTGCATCTTTTATGTGTTTTATGTTGATTATAAGTATTTTTCAGGTTCCGGTAGTTAGGGCACAGGTGTTCTCCACACTATCTAATGTGGTTACATGGGTTAGAGAAACTACTAACTTGCCAATTTATTTACCTGAATCGTGGCAGCCAATAAAACAGGATATTGCTGAAACTAATAAGGGTGGACAGAATTATTATTATGAATTAACAGGAAATGAAGACTTTTACAGCATAAATGTTTACAAAGTAAATGTACCTGTTAAATTTAATGATAGGAACGACTTATTAGATAAAAACGGGCCAGTCAGCCAATCCGATTTTGTTGGGGCAATAAATGGAGAAAAAATTGTAAGCACAACACCTGATTTGATCAATGATATTCCTAAAGATGCTGAAAGCTTTGAACTAATACATGGTATAAAGGCATATGAAAAGGATCAAGGCACAGCATTATGGTGGGAGCACAAGGAATGGAATTTTGAATTTAGAGGTTCATCACTTTCTCATGAAGCTTTAAAAGAATTAGCCACTGCATGGGATAAGGCTGAAATAAAAATATCACAAACAGGAGAAGTGGTAATAATAGGAGGCAACAAGCTAACTTTTGACTATGTATGGAATAAAGACGGATACCGATATACCTATAAAACTTCAAGTCTGGATTTTAAACAAACCATAGATATTTTAAACAGCTTTAGCAGAGTCGATACTCTATAAAGGAGATAATGGACGGCTATGCCAAAGATTATTCCAATTAGAGACTTGAAAAATACAAAAATTATTTATCTGTGGCTATGTTAACTGGAGAGATACTATAATCAGAATTATTTTAGTGTTATTATCTCAAATGTAACATTTTTATTTCGCAAAAACGGAATATATTATCTTAAAAAGTGTTATATAATGTGAAAATACGACGATAGATCTATTTTGATAGCCGCCCAAACCGCGATAAATTTTGAACGTTAATTGGCGATGTTCTACAGTTTAAATGAGCTTTCTATATAAAAGTTCAGATATTTATCGGGAAATGATAGCTCCTTTTAGAGGGACTATTACTAAAACAAAAAGAGTGTTGTACTTAAGTTTATGGTGCGGCACTTTTTTATTGCTTATAACCATGTCAATGGGATGGTATTCTATAATTAATATTTTCTTATATGTAAATTATGAGTGATAATCAATTCACGCACGATTTACGCACGGTCATAAATGAGAAATTTAAAATTATCAATATATAGTGATTGAAATCGTGTAATTAGTACTATATATAGTACTAATTTAGACAAATTAATTTCGTACATCAGTTCTCAAAGAGATAAGATTTTTAATATTAAAATTAAGGAGTCACAGAGATGTGGCTCTTTTTATTTTGATTAAAACATACTATTAAATTAATATAATTGATAAATAAATTGTTTTATGTTGTATTGTGGGTAATATCATAATTTACTAAAGATGGAGAATATTTTAAAATTGAACCCGAGACATTTTCATACGGAATATATAGGAGCTTTTTTATTATAATAAGTTAAACATATTGACTCTGTGATAAAATAGTGATAAAATAATGATAGAAAAATGATGAATTATAGTATAGTGAGGTGAAAGTATGATTCAGATCAGACCTGTATCAGATTTAAGAAATAAGTTCCCGGAAATTGAAGATATGGTTATAAGAGAAGGACAGCCAGTGTATCTTACAAAGAATGGATATGGTTCTATGGTCGTATTAAGCCTGGAAAGATATGCTGAATTAACAGATGGAATAGAATTTAAGTTGGATGAAGCAGATAAAGAAGCAGATTTAACTGATACCAGATATACTCATGATGAAGTTTTTTCAAGAGTGAGGGAAAGAATAAATGCTGGAAAGTAAATATACTTTAAGGTACCTTCCTAAATATGTAGAAGATCTTAATGAAATTGTTGACTATATTGTACTTAAACTTTATAGTCCTGGAAGTGCAATTAATTTAGTTAATAAGATTGAAAAGGCAATATTGGAGAGATCGTACTGTCCATTAGCCTTTGAGCCATTTAAATCTAACAGAAAAAGAAAACATCAATATTATCGAATCTATGTAGATAATTTTGTAGTTTATTATGTCGTTATTGATGGTATAATGGAAGTTAGAAGAATAGTATACAAATCAAGAGATGCAGATCTAGTAATTGAATAGTTAAACATTAAATTTAATTTCGTAAAAATTTAAAATATAAATTTTAAGTAATTTGATCCCACGCAAGATTCTAATATTAAAATGAAGGAGTCACAGAAATGTGGCTCTATTTATGTTATGCGAAATAATCATTGACAATTTGGTTTATTGGGTATAGACTTATAATATAAGGTCTATACCCAATAAACCAAGGAGGGTTATCATGAAGTATTATAAACTTGCAGAAACTGAAGAAAAATTTGCTGAATTAATCTGGAATAACGAACCGGTTGGTTCAGGCGACCTTGTGAAATTGAGTGAAAAAGAAATGAATTGGAAAAAGTCTACGACATATACAGTACTAAAAAAATTGTGTGAAAAAGGCATCTTTCAAAATAAGAACGCTGTAGTTTCATCTCTAATCACAAAGGATGAATATTATGCAAATCAAAGTATACGTTTTGTTGAGGATACTTTTGGAGGGTCATTGCCAAAGTTTCTGACATCTTTTATTAGTGGGAAGAAATTAAGTAATCATCAAGCGGAAGAGTTGAAAAGATTGATTGATGAGCACAAGGAGGTGTAGCAATGAGTGAATTATTTCTTACTGTTTTAAATATGAGCCTTACAGCAGGTTATGTAATCATTTTTGTAATACTTATCAGGCTGCTACTCAAAAAAGCTCCAAAGGTTATCTCCTATGCCTTATGGGGTGTGGCCGCTTTTCGCCTTATAATTCCATTCTCCTTTGAAAGCATGTTTAGTCTTATGCCACGAAATACGAATGTTGTACCAATCCCTCATGATATCATCTATCAGCAAAGTCCACAGGTTAACAGTGGGATAGGAGTAGTTGACTCATTAATAAACAACTCACTTCCCGTACCGACTGTTGGAGCAAGTGCAAATCCACTCCAGATTTACGTGGAAATAGGAGCATACATCTGGGTTTTAGGTATAATAGCATTGCTTGTGTATAGTTTTGTATCTATTTTGATCTTAAAGAGACAGCTTAAAAGTTCACAATTAATAGAGCAGAATATCTTCGAAGCTAAGAATTTGAAAACGCCATTTGTGCTTGGATTAATAAAACCTAAGATATATTTACCGGTTGGGCTGAACGCTACCGAAAGAAGCTATATTTTGCTACATGAACAGACCCATATCCACCGAAAAGACCACATGATTAAAGTGTTAGCTTTCCTAACATTGTCTGTGCACTGGTTCAATCCCCTTGTATGGATTGCGTTTATATTAATGAGTAAGGATATGGAACTATCCTGTGACGAGAGAGTACTGAAAGAAATGAATGAAGATATTAAAAAGCCTTATGCTAATTCATTATTGTCGCTTGCTAGCGGAAAGCATATTTTAAATGGTAGCCCTCTTGCTTTTGGTGAGGGAAATTTAAAAGGGAGAATTAAAAACGTGTTAAATTATAAAAGACCAAGGTTTTGGATAATCGTTTTTTCAATTGTGATTGTGACAATAGTTGGAATTGGACTAATGGCAGATCCCAAAGCTGCACCTAGTGACAAGTCAATTATAAACAACACTAATGATGTTCCAAAAATTACTGTTAAGACACAACAAGGTAACGACAGTAATCTTAAAACTACTGAAGACAAACATCAGATAATAGATATTATAAATTATTTTAATAGTTTAGATTTAAAAAAGACAACTAAAGATGTTGGTCGATATAACGGGATGTCTTATATTATAACAATTTATTATAGTAATGGCACAAGTGTGGAATATGTTCATTTTGGGAATAAGTTTTTTAAAGAATCTGGCGGTGACTGGTATGAGATACCTTACAATCAAGCTAAAGAATTCGAGAATATTTATAATGCTTTATCTTCTAGTTTTAAGAAGCCTGAACAAAATAAGGATGCCAATTTTGATACTCAAATTAGTTCTGAAGTTGAAAGTAAACTTGATATCATTATGTCCTCGCCAAAAACTTCTTCCAATCCGCAGGATTATATCAATGCTCATAAGAACGAATATGAATACTTCTTCAAGTATGGTGGTGAAGATGCCTTGCAGTACATGCTAACCCAGTTTGAAGTTGGCAATGTAGAAGGGCTGCGTGGGCAAATTATGATGCAATTGTGCAAGGAACTTTTGGGATCACGAAATAATGTTACTGATGACTCACTGTCTCCTCAAGAATGGTACGATGCCCTATCCATACGTCAGGAGGTTATACTTCCAAATTATGAGTATGACGGTCAAGACACAATTGAAAAGCTAGTCTATGATACTGAAATTGAAATGGACTCAGCTTCTAATAAAAGAGGCGGTTTCATAATTGTTGCGCCAAAAGTATTTGGAAGCTATGAGGAAGAAGATAGTCTAAAGGTTTTTGTGACCACTTATAGCGCAAGGTATAAACTTTTTGGTAGCACTTTATCAAAAGAAGGTGGTAGTATCATTCCGGCGGCAATCACCTATCGTAAAGATGATACCGGCAGATATATATTGGAGAAATATGAGCAAGCGCGAGATGGCTCGGAATTTGGTCCATCCATCAGGGAATATTGCACGATGCCAATATCCGGCAAAGAAATAAAAGGTCTTGCAGATAAAATTTTTAAGCATTATACAGATTATGATGATATCCGAACCATGCTGTATGAAAACCTGTATAAGCATTTAAAGAAAAGTGGTATTACAGACGTTACGCTTACCAATTCTCGAGGTGAGGTTGAGTTTTACATGGGTGATCCGAAATATAAACCTTGAATTTACACACGATTTACGCACGGTTGGAAATGGAAAAAATGAAATGCGCAATATATAGTGTTGGAGGTCTTGGTATTGGTACTATATATTGTGCGTCTGAGAAAAATTAATTCCGTACATCAGTTACGTAAGAGATAATATTATCAAAAATGAAAATCCCTCAAACTATTATGTTTGGGGGATTTTTATCATCGGGTATCATCGGGGACGGTTCCTAATGGTTCTTTATTGGGGCACCGTTAATTTAAATCGAAGATTAAGGATATATAGGGTCATAGTTACAAACTATGGGAGAAGATAGGAAATAGGAATTACATTATAGCAAGGACTTGTGATACTATCTTAGCATAGAATAACGAAAGGTAGATTACTATGCATACATCTGAATTATTTAAAACAAAAAGGGTTTTATCATTTGAGATATTTCCGCCTAAGCGAACAGGTTCTATAAACACGATTTATGATACGGTAGACGAATTAAAAGAACTTAACCCTGATTTCATAAGTGTAACATACGGGGCAGGGGGAAGTAAAAGTAACTCGGATACACTTAAAATAGCCTCCGATATTAAGAATAAATATGGGATTGAAAGTGTTGCTCACCTTCCTTGTATTAATCTTACGAAAAAAGATGTTCTCGAAATAATGGGGCATTTAGAGGATGCTAAAGTAGAAAATATACTTGCATTACGGGGGGACACAAATCCAAATATCACTCCAAAGAATGAGTTTAAGTATGCTAGTGATTTGATTTCATTTATAAAAGGAAATAGTAATTTTAATATTATAGCAGCTTGTTATCCAGAAGGGCATATCGAATCACCAACGGTTGTTGAAGATATTCATAATCTAAAAGTTAAGGTAGATGCAGGTGTAAACCAATTGATAACTCAATTATTTTTTGATAATGAATACTTTTATTCATTTTTAGAACGAATTAATATTGCAGGAATTAATGTTCCAATACAGGCTGGTATTATGCCGGTTGTAAACAAGAAGCAGATTGAACGTATGGTTACTCTTTGTGGTGTTAATCTTCCTAAGAAATTTTTATCGATTATGAATAAATACGAAAATAATCCAAAGGCATTGAGAGATGCTGGAATTGCTTATGCAATTGACCAGATAGTGGACTTGATAGCTCAAGGAGTTGATGGGATACACTTATACACGATGAATAATCCATATATTGCCCATAGAATTTATGAAGCTATACATACCTTAGTGGTTTCGTAATAAAATGCCTCTGTTTAATTAAAATCAGAGATATTTTCCTATTTTATCTTATATCCATATTCACAAATTACTTTTTTTAGTTTTGATATATAATCAAGGGCTAACAAGCTAAGATGGGATTTTTCATTGGTAATCCATCCAATGCGCATTCGTTCATCTGTTATAAGGGGTACAGCAATTATGTTTTCTCCATTAAGGTCACTACTTAAAACCCCTGAACAAATTGTATATCCATTTAACCCAATTAACAGATTGAAAAGTGTAGCACGATCACTAACATAGATGGTTTTCTTTCGGGGAATAGTACTTAGGATTTCTTCTGAAAAATAAAAAGAATTATATTCGCCTTGTTCAAATGCCAAGAAAGGATAACTATCCAAATCTTCAAGGGTGATAGATAGATTTTTAGCAAGGGGATGTTTTGAACTGATAAAAACATGGGGCTCAGCTTCAAAAAGAAGGTTGAATACTAAATGATTTTCTTTTAAGAGCTTATAAAGAACTTTTTCATTGAAATCACTAAAATATAGAATCCCAATCTCGCTGCGAAAATTTTTGACATCTTCAATAATTTCATGGGTCCTCGTTTCTCGAAGTATAAATTCATATTCATCTACATTCAAATCTAAAAGTAATTCAACAAAAGCATTAACGGCAAAAGCATAATGTTGGGTGGATATTGAGCAAAGCTGCTTTGATGGTTTTTTTTGTTTATAACGCTGTTCCATAAGCTCTGTTTGTTCAATAATCTGGCGGGCATAAGATAGAAACTCGGTACCATCAATAGTCAAGGATGTACCCTTAGTAGTTCGGTAAAATATCTCTATTTTCAATTCTTTTTCAAGTTCTTTAACAGCAGTCGATAGACTGGGTTGTGTGATAAAAAGTTGTTTAGCAGCTTCAGTTATTGAACCACATTCAACAATTTTAATAATATATTTAAGTTGTTGTAGAGTCATAATATCACCCTTGTCATAGCTCTTTTCTATGATTGTATACCACNTTTATAGAATAATCAATTAAATCCTATAAAGTGATTTGACCTTAGATTGGTACCAAGATAGTTATTAGTTTTTTATATTTAGATTGTAGCTTGGGAATTGATTTTGACAAGAAAGCTATTGTGTAATATACTTATATCGTTTTTAGTATATTAGAAAGTTTGGGAGAGATAATATGAAAAGATTTAATGTAGTTTTCTTACTGATAATGGTTTCTATATTGGCGGTAGGATGTAGTAGTGGCAGTGCGGTGAATGGTAAAGGTAATACACCAGATAAAATAATCATTCAGGCACCGATTGCACCCCCTACATCTCCATTGGTTAAAATAGTAGAAGATAAAATGTTAGGGGATAAAGTAGAATTCATTTTGTATAAAAATGTAGAGGAAGCTACGACCCGTATTGCCCGTGGGGAAGCGGATTTTACAGTCCTTCCCGTTAATGTGTCCTCGAAATTATATAACAAGGAGGCAGATATATCCTTGCTTAATGTTAATACCTGGGGTATTTTGTATTTGCTTTCCCGAGACGGTAAAGTAAAGTCTTGGGAAGATTTAAAAGGTAAGGAGTTATTCGTAGGAGCCCAAGGCTCAAGTCCCGATGTTATTACTAGATATCTTCTTAGTAAAAATGGCATAGGTGATGATGATATAAGTATATCCTATGGTACTTCTCCTGAAATGCTCCAATGGACCATCGCAGGTAAAGCAGATATCGTTGTACTTCCTGAACCTTTAGCAACTCAAGGTCTTATGAAATCAGAGAATATGGAGATAGCTATGGATTACAGTAGTGAATGGGAAAAGGTTAATCAAGAAGGTAGTAGACTTCCACAAACAGGAATTGTTGTAAGAACTTCTTTTGCTAATGAATATCCAGAGATAGTAGAAAATTTTCAAAATGCCTATAAAACCGCTCTAGAGGCAGTTGTTAGTGATTCGGCATCAATATCTTCTTTGGTAGAAGAAAAGCTAGAAATACCATCTCAGGTTTTTGTAAATTCTATGACACGGACGAAATTGGAGTTTGTTACTGCGGAAGATGCAAGGGCCGATGTGGAAATTTATCTTAATGCCCTAAATGAGATATCGAAGGATATGATAGGAGGCAAATTACCTGATGAAGGATTTTATTATAAGAAATAAGAAGATAACTCTTCTTATTTCTATTTTTATATTTATAATTATTTGGCAGGTTCTTTCGATGCTCTTTAATCCTTTGATTATACCATCCCCCATGGAAACAACCAAAACCTTATTTATTTTAATGTATAAAAGGGAATTTTGGATGGACATTATTATTTCTATGGGAAGAGGACTTTTAGGGTTTTTGTTGGCTGTAATTATTGGGACCCCCTTGGGTTTTTTTATGGGATTAAGGGAAGAAATAGAAACATTTTTTCATCCGTTTTTAGTGTTGGCCCAAACAGCGCCTACGGTGTCATGGCTTATTCTTGGGTGGTTATGGTTTGGGACGGGGGATGGAGCCGCTGCTATTTTTATTATCTTTATTATAGTTATCCCTTTTATCATTGTAAATGTGATGCAGGGAACAAAGCAGCTAGATATTTCTTTGATGGAAATGGCGAAGGTTTATAAGCTCCCTTTAGGAAAGAAAATCTTTCATATATATATCCCACAGATTTTCCCTTATTTTATGGCAGGCTGTTCTATTGGTAGTGGCTTGACCTGGAAAGGGGTTGCCATGGCAGAGCTATTGACTGCTAGAACAGGGATTGGCGCTGCTATGGGGGTTGCTAGGATTAATCTTGAAATAGGACAAGTTTTTGTATGGACGGGGATTTTGGTCTTTCTTGGGCATGGATTTAGTAAATTGGTTAAGCATATAGAAGTGACAGTTACAAGAAAATGGTGGTGAAATTATGATTAGAAATTTATCGAAAAGCTTTAATGATACTATTGTATTTCAGGACTTTTCCCTTGATATAGGCTTTGGGAAAATATACTGCATACTTGGGCCTTCGGGTTGCGGAAAAACAACTCTTCTTAGGATGATTGCAGAACTTGAAACCTATGACAAAGGCAGTATAGATTTAAGGGGAAAGAGTGTAAGTTATATTTTTCAGGAATCTAGACTACTTCCTTGGAAAACTGTTAAATCAAATTTGGAATTAGTTTGTTCCAAAAAGGAAATGAAAAAAATAGATGAATACTTAGAGATTATGGAGCTTAAGGACTACTCTAATTCCTATCCAAGAGAATTAAGTGGCGGAATGAAACAAAGGGTTTCGATTATTAGGGCATTTATATATTCCCATGATATTTTACTTATGGATGAACCCTTTCAGGCCTTAGATATAAAACTAAAAGAAAAACTTTTAAAGGAGGTTTATATCTTACATAAAGAAGTCAATAATACAATTATATCCGTAACTCATGATATAGAAGAAGCTCTTTTTTTGGGGGATGAAATAATTATGTTATCCCAAAAGCCTGGGGAAATAATAGATAGGATTACCATCGATATCCCTAGGGAAAAAAGAGCCAATAATAAAGAAATATCATTTTTAAAAGAAAAAATTCTCAAGTTTTAGAGCATACCTCCATCTAAGGAAATAATTTGTCCTGTCATATATTTTGATTTATCAGATGCAAGATATAAACATAAATTGGCAACATCACTGGGGCTTCCCATGGACATTAGGGGTATTTGGTTTATCAGTTCATCTTTTTCATCTTTACTGAGGAAATCATTCATAGTAGTATCAATTACCCCACAGGCTATGGCATTAATTCTTATATTAGAGGGCCCTAATTCTTTAGCAAGAGCCTTAGTAAAGCTATTAATCCCACCTTTAGAAGTGGAGTAAGCTACTTCACAGGAAGCTCCACTAATACCCCAAATAGAAGATATATTAATAATACTTCCCCTATGATTTCTAATCATAGGCGAAAGGGCATTATGGGTACAATTATATATAGAGTCCAAATTAACATTTATAATTCTTTTCCACTGCTTGGGTGTTAATTCTGTGAATAACCCTATATGAGAAATTCCTGCATTGTTGATAAGTACATCTATTTGCTCAAAATTTTTATATATAGTTTTAAACATAGATGAAACAAAATCATAATCGGACACATCTCCTAAAAAATAAAGACATTTTCCACCTAGTTTTTCTATATCTTTTTGAAGAATTTTTAGGTCTTCTTCATTCTTAGAACCATTGATTATGAGGGTTGCTCCTTTTTTGGCAAAGGTTAGAGCAATTTCTTTTCCTATACCTCTTGAAGAGCCCGTTACTAAAACTATCTTATTTTTAAAATCCAAGTCTTTCACCTCTAAGCAAAATATTATTGTAAAAAGTGTAAGAAGCTTTATTTACAATTGATTGATTTTAGATTATTATAGATTTGCACTTCCATTATGAATGGATTTAAGAAAATTATAAAGGATATCAGAATTTTTGCCAAGAAAATGTTATGGTTTTGTTGCAAGTTTGTAATGAATATATGATAATATAAAGAATGGCAAAAGAGGTGGAAAGGATGAACGATAATAAGAAAACGAATAATAATAAAACAACAAAAATAATAATATTTTTAGGTGCTATTACATGTATTTTTGGGATTGTATTAATTGTTGTTGGATTTATCGGAAAAATTGATGATTTTGATACTACCCAAGAAACCATATCAAAAGACACTTTAGAGGATAACAAAAATAAAAATACAGGGGATAATTCTAGTGATAAAGAAAAACCAAAAGTAGAAGAAATTACAGCTTTAATTATCGGNGTTGATGAATCAAAGGGATTAGCAGATACAGTAATGATAGCAAATTTTAATCCGAAGGATAATACCATAAAATTCATATCTATCCCAAGAGATTTATATATAAATTTTAATGACTTTAGATATTCACATATTAAAGAAGAAAATGATTCCCTTAAAATAAGCTATTGTAAATTAACAGAGGTATATAGTAATGCTGGAAATGATGAAAAAGCAATAACAACCTTGAAAAAAATAGCAGAAGAAATAGTAGGTATTCCCATGGAATATTATGTTAAAGTGGATTTGGATGGATTTAGGGCCATCATTGATTTGGTTGATGGGATTGAAATTGATGTGCCTCAAAACCTAGATTATGATGATTGGTCTCAAGGCCTTCATATTCATCTGAAAAAAGGATTGCAAGTTTTAGATGGAGAAAAGGCAGAACAGCTGGTTAGATGTCGCTATGGATATATCGATGGTGATATGGGAAGAATTAGAATGCAGCAGGCAGTTTTAAAGGTCTTAGGTAAGAAAGTTTTAGGAATCAAAAATCCTATTAAAATAATAGAGTTGGTTAAAGAAGGATATAAATATATAGAAACAGACTTTACATTAATGGACGGAATTAAATATATAAAATATTTAGTGGATATTAATGTGGAAGATATTTTTAAAGAAGAAAATATGGTGACCATTCCAACTGGCGGAGAAAAAATTGATGATATTTGGTATGAGATACAGTATGAAGAAAAAACAAAGGAAATATTAGATAAACTATTTAATAAATAGTAGTAGACAGATATTAGGAGTGAAACAAATGGCTAACAAGGACAAGAAAAAAAGCAAAGCTTATCTGATTAGGAGATTTTTTTCTATAGTATTTTTAATGGTCTTTTCCTTTTTGGTACTAGCTGGTATTGGAACTACAGGATACCTGCATTTTACAAAGGACAGGGATATTGTAGAGGATGACAATACTGATGAAGATAAAAAAGGTGTTCTTGACTTTTTTAAGAAGAACCCAAAGAAAATTAGAACCAATGTAGCAATATTTGGAGTTGATGAGGACCAGACAAGAACCGATGTAATGATGGTTGCAACTTTTAATAGCGAAACTAAGAAAATAGATCTTATTTCTATTCCAAGGGATACAAGGGTGTTTTTAACGGAGGCGACTCTAGCAGATATGAGAAGCAGGAATTCCAGGGTTCCTGATACGGTAAAAATTAATGAAGTCCATGCTTATGCAGGGAAGGAAAGAGCAAGCGAATACTCTGTTAAAGAGATAGAAAGGCTTCTTGGCATCAAAATAGATTATTATATTAAAATGAATCTAGAAGGTTTTCGTAAAATAGTAGACAAAATGGACGGAGTTGATATTAATTTACCTAGGGATTTTTATTATGTCGATAGATCCGGTGGATTATACATTAATCTAAAGGCAGGACCTCAGACTTTATATGGAAAAGAGGCCGAACAACTGGTCCGCTGGAGAAAAAACAATGATGGTAGTGGCTATGGGGATTTAGGAAGAATAGAAACCCAACAGTTATTCCTAAAAGCCTTTGCTAAAAAGGCTCTAAGCCCTAGAAATATACCTAATATTCCTTCCATCGTTACAACCTTATTCAAGTATATAGATACAGATGTTAACCTAGATGATGCCCTTAAATATGTTAAGTATTTAAGTGATATAGATTTAGAGAATATAAATATGGTTACTATTCCAGGGGAAGCTAGAATGATAGGCTCCAAATCATATTTTATTCATGATGAAATAGAAACAAAAGAATTAGTGGATAAGATATTTTATACAGATGAGAAAAAAGAGGAACCCCCTACAACAGAGGATAGCAAGGATGCCCACATAGAAGTTTTAAATGGAGGTTCTGTCGGAGGATTGGCTCAAAAAACCAGCGATGAATTAAAGATAGCTGGTTATAATGTTGTGAAAATAGGAAACTATAAAGGAACAAAGGAACAAAAGACGAGAATTTTCGTCAAGAAAGAAGGATGGGGTGAAGATCTTAAAGAGTACTTTGAAAATAGTACAGTTATAATTAATGATTCTACATTAGATGCAAACGTAGATATACAAATAGTACTGGGTTTAGATGAAAAGTAGCACATAGTATAAAAACTGTATTCCTGCGAATACAGTTTTTATATATAATTTCACTTAAGGGCAAAAGAATAGGGAGGTTGATAGATTATAATAAGATTAAACAAATAAAGGACAATAAAGGAGTGATTTAAATGGAAAGAAAATATAATAAGGTATTTTATATATGGATTGCTTTGTTTTTTGTTCTATCTACTAGTTTTACACCAGTTATAAATGCAAAAACAACCAATGTATTATATCAAAATATTAATGAGAAGGAAATTAGAAGTGGGGTTGGCTATACCTTAGATAGACGTCTAACAGAGGATGGCTGGCTTGATACCCATGTTTTAAAAGTGGATTTAACAAATCCCAAAATAAGATTGGATGTGATAGAATCAACCAATCAATACAATATAAAAGAAAAAACAACAGATTTAATCACACAAAATGGAGCTGTTGCAGGAATAAATGGAGATTTTTTTGATATGTCCAAAAACCCAACAGGTTCGCTGGGTATGGTAGTACGTAATGGAAAATTGGTATCTACATATAATTATATTAATTTAAGTGAAAATAAATGGACAACCTTTTTTATAGGTAAAAACAAAGAAGCATTTATAGATTTTTGTAAGGTTCGTATGGGATTTTATAATGAAAAAGGGATTGGACTTGAGTTATCGGGGATTAATAAGGTAACCAGTTTTAAAAAAGCAGTATACATAGATAGAAAAGCATACACATCCACAGCGGAGATAGATGCAAAACATAAGAATTTATATAAAATTGTTGTGGAAGATGATATAGTTATGCATATTTCCAAACAGGGAGAAGTAGTGGAAGTTCCAAAAGAAGGTTATGTTATCGTTATGGATGAACCGACTGCAGTCTTAAAAAAAGATGAGTTTGAGATTGGACAGAAGGTGAAATTTGACATTGAAACATCGGTGGATATGAATAGAATTCAGATGGCCTTAGGGGGAGCCGGCAAGATTGTTGATAGGGGACTTGTTCCACTAAGTCCAGGACATTTAGTAGCTCCTAATACTAGAAATCCACGGACAGCCTTGGGTATTTCAAAAGACAAAAAGACATTATATTTAGTGGCAGTGGACGGACGAAGCCATAGCATAGGTGCAACTCATAGTGAAATGACTTCTTTGCTCCTTGAATATGGAGTTTATGATGCGATCCACCTAGATGGAGGGGGTTCTACATCCATAGCTGCAAGGCCCATGGGTAAATATGAAACAGTTCTTTTAAACAAACCCTCCGATGGTTCGGAAAGAAAAGTTGTTAATGGTCTTGGAGTATTTTTAGATGCCCCTACTGGAAACTTATTAGGGCTTAAAATTATACCACAACAAGATAGGGTATTTAAGAATACAGGAGTTACAATGAATATTATAGGCTACGATGAAAATCTAAATCCCGTATCTATTTCTGCGGATGAGATTAAATGGAGTACAGAAAAGATTCAGGGTAAGTGGTCTAAAAATGTATTTTATCCAAGTACAACAGGTATCGGAAATATAACAGCCCAGATTGGAAATATAAAGAGCAGTGTTTCTATAGTAAGTATGGAAGAGCCTAAGGAACTAAAAGCAAATTTTTCTGCCATAAAAATAAAGCCTGGAGAAAGCGTTAATTTATGGGTTGTTGGATTAGATAGTGAGGGCTATAAAGCGCCAATTGACCAAAATAAAATCATATGGAAAGTAGATCCTAACCTAGGAAAAGTAACAGGTGAAAAATTGACTGCGGGCAATACGGTAGGACAAGGGATTTTAGAAGGCGTTTATGGTGAAATAAAGATATATATTCCTGTAGCTATAGGGAAAAAAGTTATACCTATAGAATCCTTTGAAAAATCACTAAAAATAGAAGCAACATCGTATCCTAGTTATGTCAATAGGGAAGTAACTTTTGATAAGACTATAAAATATCATGGGGAGCAATCTATAAAGATGGATTATTCCTTTAAGGCGAAGCCAAATGAAACCCAGGCAGCATATATTAACTTTAAGGAGCCAATAAACTTAGGGAAAAAACCCAAGGCAGTTGGAATATGGGTTTATGGAGATGACTCAAGGGATTGGTTAAGAGCTAAAGTAATTGATTCCAAGGGTCAAAACCATGTGATTAACCTTGCAAGTCAAATAAATTGGACAGGATGGAAATATGTCCAAGGGGAAATACCGGCGGCGGCTAGTTTTCCAGTATCCTTAGAACAAATATATTCAGTCACGCTTAACACCACGATAGAACGTAAAAATACCATTTACATAGACCATATATCTAGTATCGAATCTAATGAGGTAACAATCAAAGATTTGCCTAAGAGCACTAAGATAAAAGATAAATATGAAAAAACTCTATCAAAAACCGCATCCAATAAATACTATGATATAACTGTTTTGGGTACTGGGTTTTTGGATAAAAACAATCCATTAAATGATAAAATAAAAAAAGAAGTATTAAATGAAATGAACAAAGACTCCACCTTTAGCATTTATGCAGGTAATATGGATATAAAAGACCCCGATATATTGGTTCCATATATGAAATGGAACAACCAATATAAAGTAAATGATATAAATAACACAAGGATTATTCAAATTAGTGCCTCAAAAGGTGGGATTAGGGCAACTAATCCTGAACAATGGAAATACCTTCAAAAGGATTTGGATACCTCAAAGGACAATATAATAATCGTAATGGATAAAAATCCCCAGGCTTCAGGAAGCTTTAAGGATTCCATGGAGGCAGAATTATTCCATACGGTTTTAAGGGATTTTAAAAAAGAAAAAAACAAAAATATATTTGTGATTGCTTTTCAGGAAGTAGGGACAGAGGTCCAAATTAGAGAAGGAATTAGATATTTTCATTTAAATAGTATCAATTATGATGATAGCAGCACAGGTTTTTCTATTTTAAGATTTAGGAGTAATGAAGAGGAGATAAAATATGAAATCCAATCGGCGTATAAATAAATGCAATGAAAAAAAGGAGACTCTCAAATGAAAAGAAAATTAGGTCACAGTATCTTAATACTCTTAGCATTCTTTATAACAGCTATGTTTTTTGATATTTCAAAAGCGATGGGGAGTAACCCAGGCAGTAACCAGGACCCTTTGGTTTCAAAAAGTTATGTAGATGGACAAATTAATGCCCTCATGGATTTAGTCGGGGGACTTTCTCAGTCTAAGCCAAAAGAAGAATCAAATTCTATGATTTATGAAGTTATAGAAGTATCATCAGGACAAACCCTAATGGGAGCCCAAGGAACAGAAATAATATTAAGGGGAGGAAAGGGTATAGCCATTACTTCTCCGGCAGGGGGACTTCAAGATATGACTGAAGGGGTAGATATAATAAGCGGTCAGTCAATTCCTAAGTACCATCTTATTATTATTCCTAAGGATGATGGAAGGGGAATATATGTAGAGAGTGATTCTTATTTTATGGTCAGAGGAAAATTTGATATTATACCATAAAAACGGATAGATTGAAACGAGATTCTAGGAGGAACAATATGAAAAAAATTTTAAATGTACTCCCTGTTGTTATTATTGTCATATCCTTAATTTTATCAGGAATTCAGGGTATCACAAGGGTACAAATAGAGCAAAAACAAAGAGGGATACAGTTGTTGGTAAATTATAATGATATTAAAAAAGCATCGGAAAACTATAAGAAACCCTTAGAAGAAATAGTGTCTAAATTAAAGGCAGCAGGAGCGACAGGGGTTTTGGTAAAAGAGCAAACAATTAAACAGGCTGGTGCAGGAAACATGAATAGCTGGGAGGAGCAAGGAGCGATAACTGTCTTTACAGGGGCAGAATTAAAACTTTTAGGAATGATGGATGGAATTAATCTTGATACAATTATACCCAGTCACTATTATATATGGATGTCTAATGATGATATTAGGGGAACCATAATAAAACATCTATGCTATAAAATAGCTGAAGATGGTGAGATAGTCATAAATGATCAAAAATTCTTAGATGCAGGTCCTTCCAGTAACACTATCTTTAATTTAGGAACCGGATATCCCATGCATGATTTAGAGATTATTGCGGGGCAGGGATTGACTATATCTCCTCAAATTAGAGCCTGGTCTAATGTAACCGAAGAAGCTCTAAAATATGTATTAGAAGATGTAGGAAGCATCCCAAATTTAGGACCCATTTACTTTAACGATGCAGAAATACCCGGAAGTGATTTACCTATTATGAAAGAGTATGCCAGAAAAAATGTGATAGGTATCATCGAGTTTTATTCCGAGAAGCAAAAGGGACTTTACCCTCTTATTCGAACTGCCAGTAATGGAGGCGAGAAATATAATGCCATAAGACTACATACAGTAACAGACGGTGAGACAGCTAGCTTAAACCCTAGTCAGGTCTTAGACAGATATATGTTAGCTTCTATGGAAAGAAATATGAAAGCCCTGCTTGTAAAAATGCCAAATACAGCCGAACCTAAGAAAGACTATGAAGACTGGTTCGGATTGGTTGAGGCAGTTAAAAAAGGACTAAATGAAGAAGGATACAAAGCGACGGACTATCCTGTACCTATGAATATTCCTTTATCCAACCCAATTATTATCTGGATAATTGGATTTGGCCCCTTATTTCTTCTTGTTTTATTTGGAAGATGGCTCGATAAGGAAAGATGGACATGGATTTTGGTCTTAGGAGGGCTTATGGCTTGGACGGTATTATTAAAAATACAGCCTAATTTAGCAAGGCAAGCAATGGCATTGGGAGCTGCTATCCTTTACCCTACATGGGCAGTTATAACTTGTATATCAGATAAAGATAAGACATGGAAGGAAGCATTTTTTACGTTCTTTAAAATTACGTTTATTTCCTTAGGGGGAGCATTAAGCATCATCGGGCTCCTGTCTCAAACATCTTATATACTAGCCCTAGATATGTTTAGGGGGGTCAAGGTAGCCCATGTAATTCCTCTTATATTAGTTCCTATATTTATTGAGTATAAGCAAGGGGCCCTAGAAGCCACAAGGATTAAAAAGATGCTTCTTAATCCAGTTACTTATTTAACCCTACTAATTGTAGGTATTTTAGGCATTGTTTTTATAGTATATATAACAAGAACAGGCAATACAGGTCAAACCTCTTCTTATGAAATATTACTTAGAAACTTACTTAGAAAAATCCTAGGTGTGCGTCCACGAACAAAGGAATTTTTAATTGGCAATCCCCTAATGCTTATGCTATTGTACTATGGATATAAAGAAAAATATATGCCCCTGCTTTTGGGTGCTACCATAGGGCAAATATCCATAATTAATACTTATTCTCATATTCATACACCGATTTTTATTTCTCTTATTAGAACCTTCCATGGGATTTGGATAGGATTAATTGGAGGAGTAATACTCATATTTATCGTAAAAAGTATTAATAAATTAGGGAGAAGATGGAACCTATGGGAAGTATAATCCTATCAGGATATTATGGATTTGATAACACTGGCGATGAAGCGGTGATGTATTCTATTATAGAAAGTTTAAGAAAAGAAACAAAAAGCAATATTGTGGTATTATCTAATAATCCTAAAAAAACAGCATCTACATATAATGTAGGTGCTGTGAATAGATGGAATTATAAAGAAATAATATCAGCTATAAGGAAATGTGATATATTAATTAGTGGAGGAGGGAGCCTCCTTCAAGATATTACGGGATACAAAAGTGTCATATACTATCTATCCATCGTATTAATAGCAAAGTTATTTAGAAAAAAGGTAGTTTTTTATGCCCAAGGGATAGGTCCTGTTTCTGTGAAATTTAACCGACTCCTAATAAAATGGATAGTCAATAAAGTAGATTTTATATCTGTACGGGATGAAAAGTCAAAAAGAGAACTTATTAAAATGGGAATTAAAAAACCTATTGATGTGGTAATAGACCCTGTTCTAAGGCTTAATGTAGTCAATAGAAAAATGAAAGAGACAAAAAGGGTAGGAGTTTACTTAAGGCATTGGGAGGTGGAGAGCAGTTTTTTTGAAATTATAAAGGAAATTTTAATTTGGTTTTCTAATCAGGGATGGGATGTAATCTTTGTTCCTATGCACTATCCTGAAGATGTGAGTATAGCAAAAGAAATAAGCAAACAAATACCGAACTCGAAAACATATCAAGGAAAATACTTACCGAAAGATATTTTGGAATTTACCAGTACTATGGATTATGTTATTGGTATGAGACTTCATTCTCTTATTATGGCTGCAGCTACAGAGGTACCTTATCTAGGATTATCTTATGATCCTAAAGTTAAAAGCTTTGTGGATACTATGAAAGTTGGAAAGGCCTTAAATATTGATAATATTAATAAGAATGAAGCAATATCATATCTAGAATCTGTAATTAACAACCTAGATAAACATGGGAAAGAACTTAAATATAGAAAAAAGGAACTTCTGCAATTTTCAGATACCCCTATGCAATTTATTAAAAAGTTCTTATCTAAATAAAAAGGTATGGCTTATAGTGCTTTTAAAGATACAAGGAGAGATAACAATGGATAAAAAGGTTAACATAATGGGTGTACCAATAGATAGGGTTACGATGGAGGAAGCCCTTCAAAAAACAATTAATCTTTTAAAAGAAAACAAATGCCATGCAATATATACCCCAAATCCGGAAATAATAATGGAAGCACAAAAAGATGGGAAACTAATGAAAGCCCTTATTCATTCTTCCCTCATTGTCCCAGATGGAATAGGAGTTGTATGGGCTTCTAGAATATTAAGGGGACCAAAGCTCCCTGAAAGGGTTGCAGGTTATGACTTAGTTCAAAATCTTTTTAGGGAGTTATCAAAGACAAATTATACTTTTTATTTTCTAGGGGGGGCCCCCGGAACTACCAAGGAAGCAGCCAAAGCTATGAAGGAAAAGTATAAAGGATTAAAGATAATAGGGACTGAGCATGGATATTTTAAACCTGAAGAAGAAGATAAAATAATTAAAGGAATACAAGAAGCAGAACCGGACATCTTATTAGTAGGGTTAGGAGCTCCTAAACAGGAAAAGTTCATAGAAAAATATAGAGAAATATTGCCGGTTAAAGTATGTATTGGCGTGGGAGGTAGCTTTGATGGTATGACGGGAAAGGTAAAAAGAGCCCCACAAGTATTCCAAAAATTAGGTTTAGAATGGTTTTATAGGTTAATTACCCAACCTACAAGGGCAAAGAGAATGATTAGGCTTCCTATCTTTGCGTGGAATGTATTAAAGGCTTCTGTTAAGAAGCAATAGACTAAAATCAAATCCATATCAAGCTCGCGACTAAGGAAGGTAGACTATGGGACGATTGTTTAAAAAAGAAACACTTAAGGAATATATACTTATTGCTATAGGAACCACCCTTCTAGCCTGTGCAATAAATCTGTTTTTTGAAAAGCAGGATTTGGTGACGGGGGGAGTAACCGGATTAGCAATTGCAATTAAGGCTGTAACAAAACAATACTTTAATGGGGGTATTCCCCTTTGGCTTACCAATATTGTCTTAAATATTCCTTTATTTCTAGTTGGAATGAAACTAAGAGGAAAGGGTTTCGGGACAAAAACCCTATTTGCCACATTTTACCTATCCTTTGCATTATACTACACAAAATTTATTCCTGCACCACCGGCAGATATTTTGTTATCTAGTTTATTTGGAGGTGTATTAGGGGGAATTGGATTAGGATTTGTCTTTAGTGCCTTAGCTACAACCGGAGGGACAGACCTTGCCGCTACTATTATTCAATATTATCATAGACATCTCCCTATAGGACAGATGATGATGTTTTTAGATGCAATTATAATATTTTCAGGAGCAGTGATATTTGGCCCTATAAAGACCATGTATGCAATTATTGCAGTATATACCACAGGGAAAGTACTTGATAATATGTTGGAAGGTATTCACTTTTCTAAAGCAGTTTTTATTATTTCTGATAAGGGAGATACTATTTCCCAAGAAATAATGAAAAAATTAGATAGGGGAGTAACAGGATTAAATGGAAGAGGCATGTATACAAAGGATGTAAAGGAAATTTTGTTTTGTGTCGTTTCAAAAAAACAAATCTTCCAGCTTAAAGAAATAGTGAGAGAAATGGATAAAAAGGCATTTGTTATCGTTGGTGATGTAAGAGAAGTAGTCGGGGAGGGATTTATTCAATACAAAGAGGAATAATCTTGTACCAAAATTCATAAAATGTAACAAGTGTTTCCAGGAGAAATCAAATTTTCATAGTAAAAGTCCAGTAAGCCGTTGTAAAACAATGTAGAATAATAACTAAAATTGCTTTAATAAGACAAGCACATATACAAAATTAACAAATCTATTTTGGGTGATTTGTTAAAAAGAGCAATGGTACAACTTATTGAAATATAGTATATTAATCTTAGAAACTCTATTAGTGTAATACTTATTTAATAAGGGGGCAAATTTAATGGCTGAATTGAAACTGAAAAATATTTATAAAAAGTATCCTAACGGTTTCGTTGCAGTAAAAGATTTTAGCTTAGATATAGCGGATAAAGAGTTTATTATTTTTGTTGGTCCATCAGGATGCGGCAAATCTACGACTCTTCGTATGATTGCAGGTCTTGAAGAAATCACCTCAGGGGACCTTTGGATTGGTGACAAATTATGTAATGACGTTGCACCAAAGGACAGAGATATTGCGATGGTATTCCAAAACTATGCTTTATATCCTCATATGACTGTATATGATAATATGGCATTTGGATTAAAACTTCGTAAGACACCCAAGGCTGAAATAGACAAACGTGTTCGAGAAGCAGCAAAAGTTCTTGATATTGATCATTTATTAGATAGGAAGCCAAAGGCATTGTCCGGGGGACAAAGACAAAGGGTTGCCATGGGACGTGCGATTGTTCGTGAACCAAAAGTATTCTTAATGGACGAACCACTTTCTAACCTTGACGCAAAGTTAAGGGTACAAATGAGAACAGAAATATCTAAACTTCATCAAAGACTTCAAACAACATTTATCTATGTTACCCATGACCAAACAGAGGCTATGACCTTAGGAACAAGAATCGTTGTGCTAAAAGACGGAATTATTCAACAAGTTGATTCCCCAAGTAACCTTTACTCAAAACCAAACAACTTATTCGTTGCTGGATTTATTGGATCTCCTCAAATGAATATGATTGAAGTAAAAGCTGCTAAGCGTGGGGATAGTGTTGTTCTTTCCTTTGGAAACGAAGAAATCAAACTTCCTCAAGATAAGGCTAAAAAGCTTATAGAAGGTGGCTATATAGGAAAAGATGTAATAATGGGTATCCGTCCAGAAGACCTTCATGATGATGATGCTTTCCTTGCATCTTCTCCTGAAAGTATTATTAATGCTAATGTAGAAGTAACTGAGATGCTTGGAGCCGAAGTATATTTGTACATGGTATCTAATGGGCAGAATATGACAGCACGTGTTGATCCTAAATCAAAGGCAAAACCAGGAGATACAATCAAAATTGCTCTAGATATTAACCATATCCATGTTTTTGACAAAGATACAGAAGCAACCATTACAAATTAATTTATTCTAAATAAAAAGAAGAGAAAATACACGATTTGTGTATTTTCTCTTTATTTTTTTGTTAAGATACTATAATATAGGATAGAGGGGATATAACCGTACCTATTGAAAAAACATTTAGGAGTGTTAGTATTATGATATCAAATCAAATTTTACAAAGTACAATTGATGGATTAAAGGCAATCACTAGAAAAAACTTTTGTGTTATGGATACAGATGCTAAAGTAGTAGCATCTACGGAAGAAAACCAAATGGGGCTTTACAAATCCACTGTAGAAGATTTTATCAATTCGCAAGCAGAAAGTCAAATGATTCAAGGATACCATTATTTCAAAGTATTTGATGAAAATTCAACGGAATACGTTGTGTCAGCTAGGGGAGAGGATGAGGATATATATAGGATAGGCAAGATAGCTGCCTTTCAAATCCAAAACCTTCTAGTTGCATATAAAGAGAGATATGATAAGGATAATTTTATTAAGAATCTTCTTCTGGATAATTTACTTTTAGTTGATATTTATAGTAGAGCTAAGAAACTCCATATAGATAATAATCTTACAAGAGTTGTATACTTGATTGAGACAAAACCTGATAAGGATATGAACTTTGTAGAAATAGTAAGAAGTATTTTTCCCTCTAAATCAAAGGACTTTGTCACAGCGGTAGATGAGAAAAGTATTATTTTAGTAAAAGAAATAAATGAAAAAGAGGTCCTAGAGGGTAAAGAAAAGATTGCAAGAATGATTTTTGATACCATAAGTAGTGAGGCGATGAGCAGCATTTCTGTTGCGGTTGGAACTGTGGTTGAGGATTTGAAAGATGTATCGAGATCTTATAAAGAGGCTAAGATGGCATTAGAGGTAGGGAAAATATTCTATAGTGAAAAACGTATAGTAAGTTATGATAGCTTGGGGATTGGTCGTCTAATTTACCAACTACCAGTTCCCCTTTGCAATATGTATGTTAAAGAAGTACTTCATGGAAGAACCATGGATGAATTTGATGGGGAAACCCTAGCAACCGTTAACAAGTTTTTTGAAAACAGTTTAAATGTTTCAGAAACATCGAGACAGCTGTATATTCATAGGAATACCCTAGTATATAGATTAGATAAGCTACAGAAGATGACCGGACTAGATTTAAGGAATTTTGAAGATGCGATTACATTTAAAATAACATTAATGGTTAGTAAATACATGAAATATATGGAGAGAGAATCATATTAAAATTATGTAATTAGGGCTTAATATATATTGAAGACAAAGGAAAAATAATGTAAAATAGAATAGATTTTATGCCTCGTTGGGGGGGAGTAACTTGATTAGATTACAGAATGTAACAAAAACTTATCCAAATGGCACTGAGGCTCTTAAAGATGTCTCACTTTCTATTGATAAAGGTGAATTTGCCTTCATAATAGGTAATAGTGGTTCGGGGAAATCAACCTTATTAAAATTGCTGCTAAAGGAAACAGAACCAAGCCAGGGAGAAATTATTATTCATGGAAAAGAAGTAAACAAATTAAGAAAAAACCGCATCCCTTATTTGCGTAGAGAAATGGGGGTTGTATTTCAGGATTTTAGACTACTCCCTAACAAAACCGTTTATGAAAATGTTGCCTTTGCCATGCAGATAGTAGAAGCAACTCCTAAGGAAATAAGGAGAAATGTCCCGATGGTTTTATCCATGGTTGGTCTAGCTAAAAAAGCAAGGGTATATCCCGGCCAATTATCCGGTGGTGAGCAACAAAGGACGGCCCTAGCTAGGGCAATCATAAATAACCCGCCGATACTTTTAGCCGATGAGCCTACGGGGAATCTAGATCCCGGAACCTCATGGGAGATCATGAAATTGCTAAAGGATATTAACCATAGGGGGACCACCGTAGTCATTGCGACCCATGAAAAAGATATTGTAGATAAGATGAAAAAAAGAGTAATAGAGATAAAAGAAGGCGTACTAATTCGAGATTTGCAAAAGGGCGGATACAATGATGAAGATTAGAACTATTAAATATTTTGCAGGTCAAGGTTTAAGAGGGATTTGGAGGAATAGATTAATGTCCCTTGCATCTATGGGAACTATTGCTTCTTGTTTAATGATTGTAGGAATATTCTACTGCATAGCGGTTAATGTAGATTATATGCTAGAAACCTTAGAGGAGACCGGTGGAATCACAGTTTTTTATACAGAAGATGTATCAGAAAAAAAGACAGAAGCTTTAAAACAACAAATAAATAATATTGAACATATAAAAAATATCGTCTATATTTCTCCAGAAGATGCACTTAATAAAGAGAAAAAAGAATGGGGAGAGTATGCTTCGCTTTTAGAAGGATTAGAGAATGATAATCCCTTACCACCATCCTTTGAGATTGCTTTAGAAGATATTCGGTACCAAAAAAATGTAGTTGAACAGCTAACTAAGATTGAAGGAATTGAAGTTAGGTACCTTGAGGAAGAAACAAAAATACTTATTGGTTTTAATAATATGATTAGAATTATCAGCTTAGTACTTATTCTCGTTCTAGGTTTTATAGGTATAATGTTAATGGACAATACTATTCGTCTTACAGTCTATGTAAGAAAGAGTGAAATTAATATCATGAAATATATAGGTGCAACTGATTGGTTTATTAGATGGCCTTTTATCATTGAGGGAATTATCATCGGTCTTATTGGGGCTGTTATACCTCTTGGTATACTCTGGTTTTCTTATAATTTTATCACAGAACTTATATATGAAAAAAATACACTTATCCAAAATATATTAAGCTTTAGATCGACAGAAGAAATTTTTCAGGTATTGTCTCCGGTATCGCTAGCTATAGGAATCAGTATTGGTATTATAGGGAGCAGTATATCTATTAGAAGGTATCTTAAGGCTTAGTTCTACTAATGGGGGGATTTTTGTGGAAAAGGGTATCAAACGTGGGTTAATTATACTTATGGTTATTATACTAGGAAGTGCTCCTTTTTTTACCGTGTGGGCTGATTCTGTAAGTGATAAAAAAAATAAACTTGAAGATGTAAAGAGCAATTTAAAGAATGCAAAGGAAAGTTTAAGGAAGACTAAGGAAGAAAAAGAAAGCATTATGCACAATATAGGAGAGTTAGATAGTGAATTAGAAAAAGTAAAGGGATATCTTCAAGATATTGAAAGTCAATTAAAAACTTTAGAAGCTGAAATGAATCAAAAACAGGAAGAGTTAGAACTAGCAGAAGATGAAAGGGAAATCCAATATGAGGCATTCAAAGATAGATTAAAATATATGTATATGAATAAAAAAGTTGGATATATGCAGGTATTACTTCATTCTAAGAACTTTTCTGATTTTCTTAATAGGGTAGACGTTATATCAAAAATTGTAGAATACGACCAAAAGTTAATGAAAAACATGAAAGAAAATGAAGAAAAGATAAAAAACCAAAAGCAAGAGTTAAAAGATAAACAAGGGGAAGTTGCTCTTGTTAGAAAACATCAATTAGGAATAAAACATAGTATAGAAGAAACCATGGAAGAAAAAGAAATAGCTCTTATGGAATTAGATGAAGATGAATTGACTTGGATGAAACTTATTAAAGAGGAAGAGGAAATTTCCAAACAGTTAGAAAAAGAAATTATAGAGCTTACAAAAAGAAGTAAAAGGGTTTATAGTGGCGAAAAGTTCGAATGGCCACTTCCAGGATATTATACCCTTAGCTCTACCTATGGGGGAAGAGTGCATCCAATATACGGAAAACAAGAATTTCATACGGGGATAGATATACCTGCTCCTAAGGGTGTAGGAGTGCTAGCAGCGGCTGATGGCGAGGTTATTGCTTCTGGTTATATCAACGGATACGGTTATACAGTAATTATCGATCATGGTAGTGGTGTAAGCACCTTATATGCCCATAATTCTCAGTTAGTTGTATCTGTAGGACAGGTAGTAAAAAGAGGACAAGTCATTTCAAAGGTAGGAAGCACAGGAAATTCTACAGGAAACCATAGCCACTTTGAGGTTAGAATTAACGGAAATCATACGAATCCCATGCAATACTTTTCAAAATAAAGGACCCTGTCCTTTATTTTTTTGTTGATTAAATGATTTAATTGAATTATCTATGGTATAATAATAGATAGCTTTTAATACAATGAGAATATAATCACTAAAGGAGTGCCAATGGATGGAAAATAAAAAAACATTTTTAAATGGTTTAGCCTTAGGTATGGCTATTATTATTTTTGTAAACATATCCTTTTTAGGATTTAAGACTGTAATGGGTATGTCAGGAGGCATTAAGCTAGGCACTAATCAAAAGGTAAACAAGATTATCTCCTATCTAAACAAATTTTATGTAGATAAAATCGATATGGAATCCCTTGAAGAGGGGATGTATAGAGGGATTGTAGGAGGGGTAGGAGATCCTTACACAGTATATATGGATAAGGGACAGTTTGAGGATTTCCAAATAGAAACCTCCGGCAGATATGCGGGAATCGGTGTTGTTGTTTCTGTAGATCAAACAGATAAACTAATTACAGTTGTTTCACCATTTGAAGGTTCTCCGGGGGCTAAGGCAGGGCTCTTGCCTGGGGATAAAATAATTAAAGTCAATGATTTTGAGGTTACCGGTGAGGATTTAAATGAAGCAGTATCTATGATGAAAGGGCCTGCAGGGACCAAAGTAAAAGTAACAATTTATAGGAAAAATGAGTTAGAGACTTTTGAAACAGAAATTACTAGAGCAAATATTGATTATCCCACAGTTTCCCATAAGATGCTTGAAAATAGTATTGGGTATATACAAATTATATCTTTTGATGAAGTAACCTATAATCAATTTATGGACGCTTACAAAGATTTACAAAAGCAGGAACAAAAAGCCATGATTATAGACCTTAGAAACAACCCAGGGGGATTACTCAATGTAGTTACAAAGATTGCAGACCAACTAATTCCAGAAGGCCTAATCGTTTATACAGAAGATAAAAATGGTAAAAGGGACACATATATGTCCGATGCCAATGAAATAAAAATTCCTCTAGTATTGCTGGTTAATGAAAATAGTGCCAGTGCTTCTGAAATTCTTTCAGGGGCTGTAAAGGATCATAATAAAGGGAAATTGGTAGGAACTACTACCTTTGGAAAAGGATTAGTTCAATCCCTTTATCCTATAGGAGATGGTTCTGCCATTAAAATTACTATTTCAAAATACTATACTCCTAGTGGTATATGTATACAGGGTATAGGAATAGAGCCTGATTATGTAGTAGAACTACCAGAGGGATTAAGATCTAAGTTATCCCTTGAAGAGGATGAAGATAGTCAGCTTAAGAAAGCCATAGAGGTATTAAAAGAACAATTATAAAGCCCTCAGAATAGGTGAATGATATGCATTATTTGGTGAAAGTTATTTATACAATACTACAGCAGGTAGCAACAGCGATTTTCCATCCATGGTTTTTGATTGTACTTTATTTAATATATAAAATGTATAGGAAAAACGAGAGTTTGGAATTACAAAGCTTATCCTTTGTAAAGAAAAAGGTATCTGCTAGGATGGTGCAATCTGTATTAAGTGGTATTTTGGTCGGAATAGGAGCCAGTATAGTATTAGTTCTAATTGGTCTTCCTATATATCTTTCGGAATATATGGTATTTCTTTTGCCCATATCTATACTTCTTGCTATAGTTAATTTTAGGTATTTATGCTTTTCCTATGCTGGCGGTATATTGGGTTTTTTGACTTTAGTTTTTAACGGCCAAATGCTTCTAGGATATAAATTGCCCGATATAGATTTGGATATCCCGGGGATTATTGCACTTGTGGGAATATTACACCTTATGGAGGCAGGGCTTATCTTTATTGAAGGATCAAAGGACAGCATCCCTATTGCAATTAAAAAAGAGGGGAAAATTGCTGCAGCATACATGATGCAGAAATATTGGCCTTTGCCCTTTGCCCTGTTAGTTATAGAGATAGTAACTTCTCTCCCCAATGGAACCATAGAAATGCCAGATTGGTGGCCCCTTATGAAAAATATAATGGATAATCAAAATACAATACTCATTTATTCTATATACCCCATTGCGGCAGTATTAGGGTATGGAGATATAGCTGTAACAACAAGTCCCGAAAAAAAATCAAGAAGGAACTCCCTTCTTCTTATGTTGTATAGCTTAATACTTATATTTACAGCCATACTTGCTCCTAATAGGCAGTGGATGCAAGTGATGGGAATTATACTAATGCCCTTGCTACATGAAATTCTTATTGTTCAAAGTCAAAGAAGAGAAAGGTTCTCAAAACCATTATATATGTATCCCGATAAAGGGGTTAGGATTCTTGAATTAAAGCCAGAGAGCATAGGAGAAAGGATAGGGTTAAAAAGAGGGGATATAATAAGTAAGATAAATGGAACCCCAATAAGGGATTATATTCACCTAAGGGCAGTATTAAATAATTATTATACTTTTTTATGGTTTGATATTATTACCCCAAGTGGAGAAAAAAAGTATCTAGAGCATAGGGCATATCCTGAGGGAATAAACGAGTTGGGAATTATCCCGCTAATGGATCAGCCGATAACAGTTTATAGACTAGAGAATATGGAAAGCATAGGATTGTTTAACATGATGAAAAAATAGAAGGCATTGCCTTCTATTTTTTGATATGTTTATGATTTTTTAAATGTTCCATACAGTATTCATAATCCCCTTCACAGGTAGAACAGTATCTAAATTCAATATCGGGGTTATCCCTTTCAGTTACCCCACAGACACTACATTTATGAATTGTAAAATCTTTTGGTATTTTAGACTTAAATTGTTTCCTATTCTTATATACTTGCCGGTTGTTTTTGGCATTATTTATAATATCTTTGCCAAAGAACATAAAGTAGTTAAGCAAAGAAGCAATTGCCGTTAGTTTATGGGGGAGAGGAATCATATTTAAGGGGGCTAGGAGAGTTATTATAAAAAAGGCCCAATTAATCCACGCTAGGTACTTTATCCTTACAGGAAGGATAAAGAATATAAGCAGTTGATAGTCAGGGAAAATTCTGGCAAAGGCAAGGAAAAGAGATAAATTAACATAGGCTGAAGAAACAGACTCCCCAGATATGAATGCAGAGATAGTTGTTCCAATCATCCCCATTAAGTAAAAAATATTAAACCTAAAGGTTCCCCATTCCCTTTCTAGAGAAGAACCAATCATATAATAAAAATATAATACAAATGCCAGCCATAGGGGAGACATAGTGGGAGGAATAAATATATATGTAAAAAGCCTCCAAATCTCCCCTTTAAGTACCAGCTCAGGAATTAAAAATAATTTATATAAATTTTGTTGAAAAAGATAAACCATAACAAAGGTAATGGCATTCAAGCCTACTATATAAGTCATCAAATTAGGAATTGCAAAATGTCCTAATTTCCTTTCTAATTTATTAACCCAACGCATATATATTCTCCTTTAAATATCAATTATGGACATGAACATCCATTTGGGGGTACGGGATATGAATATTTTCTTTATCTAATTCTAGCTTAACCTTTTCTTGTAAATCATAAAACAAAATCCAATAATCTTCGCTTTTACACCATATTTTTACCGCAAAATTAACGGAACTAGAGCCAAGTTCCGCTACACCAATAGTCCAGTGGGGGTCCTTAAGAACTAGATTATGATTCCTAACTATATTTTCTAGAATTTGCTTTACTTTTAATATATCATTTTTATATCCTACGGAAAAAACAAAATCAAGCCTTCTTTCATTTAAAGAAGAATAATTCACAACACTATGATTTGATAATTCACCGTTAGGAATGACTATTTTCCTGTTATCGGGAGTTAAAAGAATAGTATAAAGGATTTGTATTTCTTTTACTGTACCACTAAAACCTTGAGATTCTATATAATCACCTACATTAAAGGGTCTAAAGGCTAGAATTAAGACTCCACCTGCAAAATTTGAAAGGCTTCCTTGCAGGGCAAGTCCCACTGCGAGACCTGCAGCCCCTAAGACTGCAATAAGGGAACTTTCTTTAACGCCTAAAGTGGCAGCCACAGTAATAAAAAGGATAATTTTTAAACTAACTTTAGAAAAAGATATAACGAAGGAATAGAGGGATTGGTCTACTTTACCCCTCCTTAAGAAATTGTCAATAAATTTTACTAAAAGCTTAATAAGCCATAGCCCAACAACAAAAAGAATGATGCTCCAGATAAGTTTTGGAGCAAAACCAAAAAATTTAATTTTAATAATTTCCAACCAGTTCATTACAACACCTCTTATATATCATTATGTACCTTTTTTTGGGTTTAGTCAATTATTCTTGAATTTGCAAACATATGTTTTCAAATATAAAAACATATGTTATAATAACTTAGTAATTAAGAATGATTATCATATGTTTATATTTTATTTATAAGAAAGTGGGTGCAGTATGTCAACTTTTCAGCTTATATCTGAATACCAACCGACAGGGGATCAGCCGGAAGCTATTGAAAAGCTCTCAAAGGTAGTGAAAAAGGGCAATAAATTTCAAACCCTTCTTGGAGTCACAGGTTCAGGGAAAACCTTTACCATGGCAAATATTATTCAAAGAACACAAAAACCCACATTAATTATAGCACATAATAAGACTTTAGCAGCACAATTATACAGTGAGTTTAAAGAATTTTTTCCTAATAATGCAGTAGAGTATTTTGTGAGCTATTATGATTATTATCAACCAGAAGCATATGTGCCCCATACAGATACATTTATAGAAAAAGATTCTTCAGTTAATGAAGAAATAGATAAGCTTCGTCACTCAGCGACAGCTGCCTTAGCTGAAAGAACGGACGTTATAATTGTTGCCAGTGTTTCATGTATTTATGGTTTGGGAGACCCTATAGATTATGGTACTCAGGTCCTTTCTCTAAGACCGGGGATGGAAAAAGCTAGGGATGAAGTACTTAGAAAATTGGTAGATATCCAGTATACAAGAAATGATATGGATTTTACAAGGAGCACCTTTAGGGTGAGAGGGGATGTTGTTGAAATTATTCCGGCAGCTTCCTCCGAAAGAGCTATTAGGGTCGAATTTTTTGGAGATGAAATTGATAGGATTTCTGAGGTTGATACATTAACGGGAGAGATTTTAGGTTTAAGGGAACATGTTGCAATTTTCCCTGCTTCCCATTATGTAACCCCTCCTGATAAATTGGAAAGGGCCATAGCCGCAATAGATGAGGAAATGATTCAAAGGGTAAAGGAGCTAAAGGAAGAGGATAAGCTCCTAGAAGCTCAGCGGCTGGCACAAAGAACTAATTTTGATATAGAAATGATGAGGGAAGTTGGTTATTGTTCAGGAATAGAAAATTATTCAAGGCATCTTTCGGGAAGGGCACCGGGCAGTACCCCCCATACCTTAATTGATTACTTTCCAGAGGACTTTTTAATTATTGTAGATGAATCCCATATGACGATACCCCAGATAAGGGGCATGTATAATGGGGATAGGGCCAGAAAAACAACCTTAGTAGATTATGGATTTAGACTTCCTTCGGCCCTGGATAATAGGCCGTTGAAATTTGACGAATTCGAAAGCAAAATAAACCAAATACTATTTGTATCAGCAACGCCGGCCCAATATGAATATAATCATTCCCAGATAGTTGCAGAACAAATTATAAGGCCAACGGGATTATTAGACCCTATGGTGGATGTCCGCCCGGTTAAAGGACAAATAGATGATTTGTTTTATGAAATCAAAAAGAGGGTAGAAAAAAACCAAAAGGTATTAGTGACAACTTTGACTAAAAAAATGTCAGAGGACTTAACGGATTATATGAAAGAAATGGGAGTTAAGGTAAGGTATCTTCATTCTGATATTGATACCCTAGAAAGAATAGAAATTGTAAGGGACTTAAGGATGGATGTATTTGATGTCTTGGTTGGAATAAATTTATTAAGGGAAGGATTAGATATACCGGAGGTATCTTTAGTGGCTATTTTAGATGCCGATAAAGAAGGATTTTTAAGGTCAGAAACCTCCCTTATTCAGACCATAGGAAGAGCTGCAAGAAATGCAGATGGACAAGTTATAATGTACGCTGATAAGATAACCGATTCCATGAGAAGGGCTATATCAGAAACCAATAGACGAAGGCAAATTCAAGATGAATATAATATAGCCCATAATATCACTCCTAAAACCATCGTTAAAAAAGTTAGGGATATTATCCGCGCCACCAAGGAAACAGAGGATAAAGATAAATATAGTACCCAAAAAGATCCGGAGTCCATGGACAAAAAAGAACTACAAGATATGATAGAGAAGATAACTAAAGAAATGAAAAGAGCTGCTTCTGACTTACAATTTGAAAAAGCCGCAGGCCTTAGGGACGAGTTAATAGAACTAAAAAAACATTTGATGGATTTATAGAGGTGGAAGTATGTCAAAGAATAAAATAATAATAAAAGGTGCAAGAGAACACAATTTAAAAAACATTAATTTAGAGGTACCAAGGGATAAATTTGTAGTGTTTACAGGTCTAAGTGGCTCAGGAAAGTCTTCCTTGGCATTTGATACAATCTATGCAGAGGGACAAAGAAGATATGTAGAATCCCTCTCCGCCTATGCAAGACAATTCTTAGGACAGATGGAAAAACCAGATGTGGATAATATAGAGGGATTATCTCCAGCCATATCCATAGACCAGAAAACCACCAGTAGGAATCCAAGATCTACCGTAGGGACGGTAACAGAAATATATGACTATTTAAGGCTTTTATTTGCGAGAGCAGGAATTCCCCACTGTCCTAAATGTGGGGAAGAAATAAATAGGCAAACTATAGATCAAATAGTGGACAAAATAATGGAGCTGCCGGAGAAAACGAGAATTCAGATTTTAGCCCCCATTGTAAGGGGAAGAAAAGGCGAACATGTTAAAGTGTTTGAAAGCGCTAGAAAAAGTGGTTATGTAAGAGCCAGGGTTGATGGTATTATATATGATTTATCCGATGAAATTAAATTGGAAAAGAATAAAAAACATTCGATAGAGATTGTCGTAGATAGATTAATTGTTAAAAAAGATATGGCAAAAAGGCTTAGTGATTCCATAGAAACGGTTATGAATCTTTCAGGGGGACTCCTGATTGTAGATATTATTGACGATGAGGAAGTAACCTTTAGCCAAAACTTTGCCTGTTCCGATTGTGGGATAAGTATTGATGAAATTGAACCAAGGCTGTTTTCATTTAACAATCCCTTTGGAGCATGTCCTACATGTACAGGGCTTGGTACCCAAATGAAAATAGACCCAGAACTTATTGTACCCAATCCTAACCTTAGTATTATGGAGGGAGCTATTAGTGCTCCAGGATGGAACTCCATAGATAATCCAGAGAGTCACGGATACAATTTTTTCAGTTCCCTATCTAGGCATTATAAATTTGATTTGAATACTCCCTTTAAGGATATAGATGAAAAAATAAAAGATATGATTTTTTATGGGACTAAAGGGGAAAAAATAAAAATCGAATACAAGAATGCCAATGGTCAAGGTGCCTATATGTATGCATTTGAAGGGATAATCCCCAATATGCATAGGAGATATATGGAGACATCTTCTGAATATATGAAACAGGAATATGAAAGCTTTATGACCAATAACCCTTGTCCTTCTTGCTCTGGAGCAAGACTAAAGCCTGAGGCCCTAGCCGTAAAGGTAGGAGGTAAAAATATTTCTGAAGTAACAAATATGTCTATTATAGAAGCAAAAGAATTTTTTGATGATATGAAGATAACGGATAGACAAAGACTTATAGGAGAACAGATTTTAAAGGAAATCAATGCAAGAATTGGATTCTTGGTTGATGTAGGTCTTGACTATCTAACCTTATCTAGGGCGGCGGGAACATTATCCGGAGGAGAAGCACAAAGAATTAGATTAGCAACCCAAATAGGTTCTGGATTGGTGGGAGTATTATATATACTAGACGAGCCAAGTATAGGACTCCATCAAAGGGATAATGAAAGACTTTTAAAGACATTAACCCATCTAAGAGACCTAGGAAATACCCTTATTGTTGTGGAACATGATGAAGATACGATGTTTGCATCAGATTATATTGTTGATATAGGTCCTAGGGCAGGTTCTAACGGTGGTGAAGTTATTTGCGCGGGAACGGTTGAAGAAATTATGAAGTGCAAGGAGTCAGAAACAGGAGCATATCTAAGTGGCCGTAAGCAGATAAGAGTTCCCGTAGAAAGAAGAAAACCCAATGGCAAATGGCTTTCTATAAAAGGTGCTTGCGAAAACAATTTAAAAAATATTGATGTGGATATCCCTTTAGGAGTCTTTAGCTGTATTACCGGGGTTTCAGGTTCGGGGAAAAGTTCCCTGGTTAATGGAATTTTGCTTAAACGTTTAGCAAGAGACTTAAATAGAGCTAAGATAAAGCCGGGACGTCACAAAAATATTTTAGGCATGGACAATTTAGATAAGGTAATCAGCATAGACCAATCCCCCATAGGGCGTACCCCACGCTCTAATCCTGCCACATATACAGGGGTCTTTGATGATATAAGAGGGGTGTTTGCAGAAACCCAAGAGGCAAAGATGAGGGGATATCAAAAGGGAAGATTTAGCTTCAATGTAAAAGGGGGTAGATGTGAGTCCTGCCGGGGGGATGGAATTATTAAAATTGAAATGCACTTTTTACCGGATGTATATGTTCCTTGCGAAGTCTGCCATGGAAAAAGATACAATAGGGAGACCCTAGATGTTCATTATAAAGGAAAATCCATTGCGGATGTTCTTGATATGACCATAGAAGAGGCACTAGAATTTTTTGAAAATCACCCTAAAATAAAAAGGAAACTAGGAACCTTACATGATGTAGGATTATCTTATATAAAATTAGGACAGCCTTCGACTACCCTTTCAGGAGGGGAAGCGCAAAGGGTAAAATTATCAACGGAACTATGCAAAAGAAGTACAGGTAGGACTATGTATATTCTGGATGAGCCCACGACAGGTCTCCACTTTGCAGATGTTCATAAGTTAATTGATATATTACAACGCCTAACTGAAGGGGGAAATTCCGTTTTAGTTATTGAGCATAATCTAGATGTTATTAAAACAGCAGATTACATCATAGATTTAGGCCCTGGGGGGG